>Ga0181524_10002186_pt1 | contig 20699 bp, 17 predicted proteins | sample PEATcosm2014_Bin_34_FD_119761 | JGI IMG/M metagenome (GOLD analysis project Ga0181524, IMG submission 119761) | Peatland microbial communities from MTU Mesocosm Facility, Houghton, MI, USA - PEATcosm2014_Bin05_60_metaG | ecosystem: Environmental > Terrestrial > Soil > Wetlands > Peat | place... | reverse complement strand
GCCCTTTCCCAACGCCGCGGTTGCGAACGGTACTCTTTCAGCCGACGCGGTTGTTCCCTACTTGGGATGGGGTTCGATCTCGGGATGGAATACCGGCTTCAATTCCAGTTACAACGCGTTGCAGGTTTCAGCCATCCGTCACTTGCAGCATGGCTTGGCCTTCCAGGTAGCCTACACTTACTCGAAGACGCTCACGGATGCTTCCGGCGCCTGGGGGGCGCCACAAGACTCACGCGACAACCGAGCCGACAAAGGCCTGGCAAGCTACGATATCCCGCACATCCTGGTATTCAACTATACGTGGGAGCTTCCCTTCTTTCACCACCAACATGGCGCAGGTAAAGCCATTCTTGACGGATGGCAGGTCGCGGGCATAACCACCTTTCAAAAGGGCTTTCCAAATACCGTGACCCTCCCTACGGACAACGAGGGAATTGGAGGCGGGCTGGAGCGTGCTAATCTCATCGGCAACCCTTCCGGAGCAAAGACGCTTACAAATTGGTTCAATACCGGCGCTTTCGCAGTTCCGACGGTGGCAACTTTCGGGAACGCTCCCAATAATGATGTCCGCGGTCCGGGCGAGAACAACTGGGATTTCGGGATCTATAAGCAATTCCCGATCAAGGAATCCTTAAAACTCCGCTTCCGCGCGCAGTTCTTTAACTTCTTCAATCACCCATCTTTTAACGGTATTGACGCGGGGTACGGGAGTCTTGCCTTCGGTGATGTCACAAGCGCTCTGGCTCCGAGAGCCACCCAACTCTCACTAGAAGTGGCTTTCTAGCTGGCACACAGCTGGCTTGTCGGACCATGACGAAGAGAGGGCGCCACGCCCTCTCTTCCTTCTATCAGGAGCCTGACGAGCAATCCTGCCCGTAACGTGGTATACACTTAAAGGGAAACATCTGGGGGAAGGATCAGGTGAAACAGGTCTTTGCAGGAGTGCTTGCCATCGTGTTCGTTCTTCCTTCGATGAACGGACAGATCCCGCCTCGCTGGACGGACCAGTTCGAGCAGGCGTATGGGGTGTTGCGGAGCGGGGACCTCGCAGACGCGATCCGACGGTTCGATATCCTATGGAAATCGTTCCAGGGGGAGCCTGAGTTGGCTTTCGCCATCGGCACGGCCCTCGATTCCACCGGCCACCATCAAGAGGCGACAGACTGGTATTTGAAAGCCCTGAAGCTCAACCCGGAGTTCGGTCCAGCATACGACAACCTGGCACTCAACTATGTTAGCCAGGGAAAATTCGAAAGGGCGCTTCCGTTACTCGGCAAAGCAACTCAACTTGATCCCCGCAACGCGCAAGCCTTCTACAACCTTGGTCTGGTCAACTTGCAGTTGAGGAGATACCGCGAGGCTTCGAGTGCCCTCCTCGAAGCGCACAATTTGAAGCCAAACGAGCATGATCCGCTCCTTCGCTTAGCCTACGCCAACTTCATGGGCGGCCAGGCGGAAGAAGGGATGAGAGCTATCGAGACCCTTCTGAAACTGCCGGGAGACGTCCGGGAGACGGCGGTTCAAGCCGTCCTCATCCTTAATGCCGGAGGATTGTACCGGGCGGCGCTCGGGACCGTCCGAAAGGCTGAGGAGGCGGGTGCTAGCTCTCCGCGCCTGTCGTTTGAAGAGGCGGACGCCCGCTTCCACCTTGGCGATTATAAACAGGCGGCCGGCGTGTTGCTAAAGGCGGGCGCCCCATCGGATTCGGATGTGGATTATTACTTGCTGCTGGGCTCTGCTCAGGCTTTGAGCGCGGACCTTCCCGGCGCCGTCAAATCCCTGCAAGCCGCCACGCGCAGTGCTCCCACGGAGCCCGAGCCTTACTATCGTCTGGCGATGGTCTTCCTTCTGGGCTTTCGGGACCAGGATGCAAGTGCCGTGCTGGCAGAAGGCCTGCGGTTGATTCCCAACTCACCCCTGCTCCTGTTTGCGGAGGGCGTGGTTGACGAAGTCGCGGGCCGATACCACCAGGCCATCGAATACTTGCAAAAGTCAGTGGAGGCAAAACACGATCAGCCCGCGGTCTGGTCTGTCCTGGGCGATCTCTACGTAAGGCTGGGAGAATACCCGCAAGGCGCCGAGGCTTACAATCTTGCAATCCACCAAGGGGCCTCCTCCGACACGGTGGTAAAATACGCTGACCTTTTGATTCTTCTTCAACGGTTCGCAGAGGCGGAGAAGCTGCTTCAACAGGTCCGGAAAGACCACCCAGGCCAGTTGCAGGTTTACCTCAGCTTAGGAAAGTTGTACAACGCACAAAAGCTGTACGCGCAGGCCGAGAGAGTGTTGCGGCAAGCTGTCGAGCTTGACGCTGATGATGCGGATGCTCACGCGCTTCTGACCAGCGCGCTTCAGCACCTGGGGCGCCGTGACGAAGCAAAACGCGAGGGGGACTTGGCTGTCGAAAAGAGGGCGCTCGCCCACCAACGCGAGCGCTCCGCACTCCTGCGGGCGGCACTCATTCCGCAGACAACCGCCCCCGAGCCTGGCGCAGGCCCTGAAGTGGGCAAACACTGAGGCGCCAGCGTGAGATTGCATACTCAGCTATGTTAAATCCATTGTTGGGAGTCGGCATCCTCCCGACCATCGCGTCGGGCCTGATGAAAGGGACCTTGACGCTGCCGAGGCGGTTTCTGGACCGGTGGTGAGTCTTGAGGGAGTCTTCTTATGATCAGTGATCTGAACCGTCGGGATTTCCTCTCTGCTCTGGGTCTGGGTGGAGCCGCACTGGCGATCGATCCGACTGGAACAAAAGCATCGCCCCTGCCTGGGGCGATCAAGCCGATCGCCGGGAGCTGGTTTGAATTTCAGCACCACGCCACGGTCGAGGGAATCGATTGGAATCCAGCTTGTGCTCGCTTCACTGCCGCTCAGTGGGACGCCAAAATCAAAGAAGTCGCGGACACAGGAATGGAATACCTGGTACTCATGGCGACAGCGCTCTATTACCGCGCCTTTTACGAGACGCGGATCTTCCCCAAGTGGCAATTGGGTTGCCCCGATCCCATTGAAGCAGTGCTCTCGGCGGCCGACAAATACAAGATCAAATTCTTTATCGGTGGCGGATTCTACGGCGACTGGGAAAGCGCCGAGACCATCTCAGATCCGGTCGCCGCGAAGAAGAGACTCCAGTCGATCGAAGAACTCACCCGGATCTACGGCCACCATCCGAGCTTCTACGGGTGGTATTGGCCAGATGAAGCGTTCATCAATCGCCACTACGCTCCAGAGTTCATCGAGTACGCCAATACCTGCTCCCGGCTGGCACGCCAACTCACGCCGCATGCGAAGATCATGATCGCGCCGTACGGCACGCGCGTGGCTGCTCCCGACGATGAATATGTCCGGCAACTGGACGCGATGGATGTTGACATTGTGGCTTACCAGGATGAAGTGGGAGTGCGGAAATCGAAGGTGGCCGAGACCTCCGCCTTCTATGAGGGACTGCGAAAAGCCCACGGTCGCGCGCAGAAAGCAAAGATCTGGGCCGATGTCGAGATCTTCGAGTTCGAAGACGCAGTATATAAGAGCGCCTTGATGCCGGCCTCTTTTGACCGCGTTCTGCACCAACTGGAGGCCGTCTCGCCGTGGGTCGATCAGATCCTTGTCTATCAGTACCAGGGAATGATGAATAAGCCCGGCTCCGTGGCTTTTGCCGGCTGTCCGGCGTCCGCCAGACTGTATTCCGATTACCTCAACTGGCTCAAGACCCGAGGTTAGGACCGAGCGGCTCCAAGAAGTGAGCACGATCTCGGTGAAAGCAGGCCGTGAAGTGGGCCAACACTGAGGCGCCAGCGAGAGATTGGATACTCGGCTATGTTAAATCCATTGTGGGGATTCGGAATACTCCTAGCTATCGTATCGGGCCTGATGAACGGGACCTTTACGCTACCGATGCGGTTTCTGGGCCGTTGGTCGTGGGAGAACGTCTGGACGCTTTTCATAGTATCCTCTTGCCTGGTCATGTCCTTCATCATGGCTCTCGCAACGGTTTCCGCTCCGCGAGAGGTTCTCCGCGCAGCTCCGGCGAGCGCGATTGTGTTCGCCGTCGTCACCGGCTTCGCTTGGGGATTCGGGGCCATCTTCTTCGGGCAGGGCGTGAGCGCGTTAGGGATTTCCATGGCCAATACGCTCGTGTTGGCGATCAGCTCTTCTCTGGGTGCGTTCCTGCCCATTCTGATTTTGGCGCCCGAGCGACTTCACCAACCCCAGGGCAAGGCCATCGTGCTGGGAACGATCGTCGCTGTCGCCGGTATTGCTTCCTGCGGTTACAGCGGCGTCTTGCGGGAGCGAAGCCAAAAAAGCCACCAGGAGCGTGTGCGTGGCAATATGGTGGGCGTGGCGCGCCCCTTCTGGGTGGGCTTGCTCCTCTGCACGGGCGCGGGATTGCTCTCTGCCGTATTCAACATCGGTTACAGTTCGGCACAGGGAATCATCGCGACCGCCGAGCGCCTGGGGAATAGCGCCTTCGCGGGCTCCAACCTGGTCTGGTTCCTGATGCTGACAGCCGGCGCGGTGCCGAATTTGTGCTTTTGCGCGTATCTGTTCAAAAAGAATGGAAGTTGGTCCAAATATTCGCAGACCAACTCGCCGCACTTATTCGGCCTGGCGATTCTGATGGGTCTTCTGTGGGGAGGGAGTATTTTCGTTTACGGCTCGGCGTCGCCCAGGCTCGGCAAGCTGGGGCCGGCGATTGGCTGGCCGCTGAGCCTGACGGTGGGGTTGGCCACCGCCAATGTGTGCGGGCTTTGGGCAGGAGAATGGAGACATTCGGGCGCTGCTGACCGCGCATGGATGACGGCCGGATTGGTCATTCTTGCTGGAGCAATCGTGCTCCTGGGCTGGTCGGGCACGCTGGCGTGAGGCCTCGCAAGCAACAAAACAGCCGGCTCCCCGCGATGAAATGTTTATTCAGAGCGCGAAATGTGGCTAGGCACACGATGCAAGTTTAGGTACGATCCGGTTTTCACGCGCCAGTCGTCTGAACCGACCACACTTTCACTGCTTTGGGATCCAGCGAAGTCTCAAGGATGACGGCTCCCGACTCTTGTTTCACGGGCAGGCTTTCGTCAGCAAGAAGGTCTGAAAAAGCGGCGCTGCGATGCCGCGGCAGCGGGAATCTGACCCGGATCGAGACTTTCTCTGCCGAGTGGTTTAGAAGGACTACAGTATCCTCTTTCTCTCCCTCCAATAGTCTTGCTTCGACAAAAGTTTGCGTAGGGATCTTTTCAAGTCGCAGGACTGGTTGCACTCCAGCCCAGAGCGCCAAATCTGCCAGAAGCTTGGCGAGCCCTTCGTCCCCTTTTTCGTCAAACGCCCCGCCGATGAGCGCGGGAATGTAAGCTGCTTTGCCCTTCTCGAATTGGTTTACCAGGATACCCGGAGACCCGTCCTCGAACTCGCCGGCAATGGAGCACCCATGCTGCGGGACCATCCTGGCGCGATAGCGCGTCACTTCAAAGCGCGAGCCGGCAGGAAGCGAGCAGCCAAACTTAACGGGCTCAGTGGTTGTGAGCCACGAAGACTTGGTGGGAACCAGTTCCTGCATGTGACAGCCAAAAACTTCCGCGAGCCCTGCTCCCGGCATCTGTTCGTAGATCATCGCGCGCTCGTCTTTCAAGCCGCACCACAAGTCACCAACCAGAGTGCCGCCTGCAGCGACGAACCTGCGCAGCCAGGCTCCTTCTTCCCGCGATAGCGTGTACGCCAATGGAAGATAGATGACCTTGTACTTACTGAGGTCAATGCCTTCAGCCAACTGCTGGTTCACAATGAAATCCACTGGCAACTGGTGCCGCCAGAGCGCCCGGTACACACCGCGAACGCTTTGCAGAGGCAAGCCCTCTTCGCCCTCCCCAAAAGCTAAGACTGACGTGCGGGGGCTGTGCAGGATGGCAATCTCCGCAGGCCACGGCCTGGAGAGTATGAACCTTCTCGCGTGTTTCTGTAGTAGCTTGCCCAATTCGCCAGCGGCTCGAGCCCGTGGGGTTGGGCTACCGTCAGCCTCTACAAGCCCAAAACCAGAAGCCTCGATGCCCGTCAGTTCCGGCCTCCAGTTCCAAAAGTAAACCCCCTTCGCCCCGTGCGCAATGCTCTGCCAAACCCAGATGCGGATGTCCTCAGCCCCAGGGGTCGGGGAGTGAAAGTGCAACCCGGAAACGCTTGGCCCGCCCTGCAGTTCTTCGACCCACATGGGCTTCCCGCGGCCGAGGGAGCGGATCCCGTCCAATGCCAGCGAGCCGAAACTGGGTTCGTACTCCCCTGTCTCATGCATCATCCAGTACGGAAAGAATGAGAGGCCAAAGACGTCCATGAATTCCGAGATCTGGTATTCATCTGCACAGTGATAGGCATAGCCGCTGCCTAGGCCCCCGATGTGACAAGTGACAGGACGAGTGGGATCAGCCTTGCGCGCAAGGTCCGCCTTGAAGTGCTGAAAGTCGGCAACATTCCACAGCATGAACTGCCGCCAGTCTACCCAGGGGGCTTGAGCCCTTTCAAATATTCCCGCGCGTAGGGGTTCAATCTCATCCCAGTGCTGGTGGTACGTTGCCCAAAACTCATTCAGGCGATTGAGATCTCCATACTGTTTCTTTAGCCAATCCCGGTATCGAGCCTTCGTGTAAGGGCAGTAGCAATAGGTTCTTGCTTGGCCGCGCTCCCGAACTAAGCTATCGCCTGATATCCACAGCCCTGGTTCGGCGGCGATGTCCCACGCCAGCACCGCAGGGCTGGATTTGTAGCGCTCAATGGTCGACCTGATGAAATTCCCCGCCGCTGCGCGTACTTGAGGATGATCCCAACAAGCAGACCCGACCTTCAGGCCGTCATCGCCAACCCACAAAGCATCGGGGAAGGCCCGCCCAAGCCAGTCCGGCTCAAGCTCAGGCCAAGGCCATAGGAGGGCGTAGAGGCCCACTTTTTCCGCCAACTCGACCACTACATCCGAACGGGAAAAGTCGTAGCCTCCTTGCGCAGGCTCCGCATCATACCAATCGATGTGGGCCACAACGGTATTCAGGCCCAGGTCCTTCATCTGCCGCAGGTCGCGCTCAAGCCAAGGACGCCACTGTGCAATTGGCTGCAGGTAATACTGCCAATGAGGCAGGGTGCTGAAGTGAATGGCTCCGTAAGGGAAAATCGAGCCGTCGAAAGGGAACTGGCGAGCGGTTGGGGGGTGGTAATCGAGAGAACCCACGGCCGAAAAAGAACTCGCCGCGAAGCCGCGCCGGCTCGCAATTGCCTGAACCAACAAAGTAGCCGCACCGGTGGCTACCCCCACAAAGCGCCGGCGAGACAGGCCGGCCGGGGCTCCCTGCGCCGACGGCGCAGAGGAACCCAGATCGCTGGGTTTCGGGCAGGGCGGTTCGGTTTTCATGGCAGTTCCTCGAAGCAGGTCCTTCTAGAACTCGCGCCGGGAGATGACAGTGGCACTGTAACGATCACCGCGAAAGAGTGAGTGACCGTACTCAATGGGTTCATCCTTGGCGTTATAGACTGTTCGTCGCATCGAGAAGAGCGGCGAGTTGCGGGTAACCCGCAACAGTTTGGCCTCTTCTTTCTTTGCCAGAACGGCCTTGAGCTCCTCGTGGGACCAGGCTAACCTGACGTTGTAACGTTTCTCGATGATGGAATAGAGGGAATTCGCGCCCAAGTCCTGTTTTAGCAGGTCCGGGAAAAGACGGGCAGGAACATGAGTGACCTCCAGGCCTACAATCTCATCATTGGCGAATCGCAACCGGACGATCTTGTAGACCTTCTCGCCCTTGCTCAAGGAGAGGGCCTGGGTGGTCTGTGCGTCCGGGAAGATGTATTCAGCGGCCAGCAGTTTTGAGGATGCCCTCAGACCGCTGCGTGACATTTCTTCACTAAAACCACGCAACTCTTGGAAGTCCTTATGAATTCGCTTAAAGCCCACGGTGGGGCGTTTCCCTTTTTCAACAACCAGGAGGCCATCGGCACGCAACACCTGGAAGGCCTGGCGTACGGTCATCTTGCTGACACCCAGTCTCTGGCCAATCTCCCCTTCCGACCAGAAACCTTGACCGGGCGCAATCCCCCCGGATTGAATGAGCTCTTTCACTTGATTGGCAATTTGACGGTAATATGGGACGAAGCTCCTGCGGTCCAAGCCAATAGGCGGAAAGGCAGTTCCGGACATGTGGGTGGTTGAATTGGTGGTCAAGGTCTCTTCCTCGCTAGACATCTAGTTTCGTCTCTTGTTGGGTCACTATAATTCCGCTAAAATGAAAAGTCAATCCTCCGGCTCCCCCGGGGCGGTTTTCAATAGCTGGGTATTCCGGACCGCACCACTTAAGAGCCTGAGGGAGAATGTCGAGGCGATGTGATTTTGCTCCCGCTTTGTGGGAAAAGAAAGTGCTTGTCCGTGAGATCGGAGGCTTGCGAGATTTCACGTCAACTTCGGTTCCTCGGGATGGCGGGTTAGTCGAGGTTATCAGCAGACTCCTGAAGCTCAAGAAACGACGGATCCGAGAATCCCCGTGGCAACGATTATGCGAACCAATGAGAATTCTGCGGTCATCTCGAAACTAAAGAACGGACTAATCGTGTCGTGCCAGGCACCCCCGAATTCGCCTCTCAATCAGCCTGAAATCATTGCCGCCATGGCCCGCGTTGCTGAACAGCAAGGGGCTGTGGCAGTAAGAATCAACGGCGTCGAGAACATCCGGGCGGTTCGTCGGCGGGTGAGCATCGCTCTGATCGGGCTTGAGAAGCGGCAGTTTGACGGAAGCCCCGTATACATTACGCCAACCTGGGAGTTGGTTCGCCACGTGTACCGCGCTGGCGCCGATATCGTCGCTCTTGACTGTACGGATCGGCCGCGGCCGGATGGGCAGTCGCTGGCAAAGATCATTCAGAACGCCAGAGGAAAGCTCGGTGCCCCAGTCATGGCGGATGTCGCCACAGTCGAGCAAGGACTTGCTGCTGTCGCGCTGGGTGCGGACCTGGTGGCTACGACTCTTCATGGATATACGGGAGAGGCGCAAGCTTTCCGGGAGCCTGCGTTTACGCTCCTGGAGAGCCTCGTGCGGCAGGCGGAAGTCCCCGTGATCATGGAAGGCCGAGTCCACACGCCGGAACAGTTGCGCCGGGCCTTCGATTTGGGAGCTTTTGCAGTTGTTGTAGGAACGGCCATCACCAACCTCGAGTGGCTCGTGCAGAGATTCATCGAGGCGACTCTCATCGGGAAACAAGTGTCCTCGGCTTCAGGTATAGATTAATACGTGAGTTGCACACTCGATGCGACGCATTCTGCGGTCGCCCAAAGTCGTTCGGTTCTCTCGCCCGGCCATCGTCGCGCCGTTTGACGAGTCGCCTCCCAGGTGCCCTCCCATATTCGGGGCTGAATTGTTACACGGCATGTCGAGTCCAAAACAGGTGCAAACCCAATGAGTCTTTTCCTAGGCGTGGACGGGGGCCAAACGACAACCAAGGTCGCCCTAGCCGATGAATGGGGCCGGATTCTCTCCCAGGCAACGGGAGGTCCCAGCAACCATACTGAAGAACCAGGAGGTCCGGCGCGGCTCGAAAGGGTGATTCGAACCACCGTCAATAGTGCGCTGGCAGCCGCTGCTGCACCGCCACTCGAAACCGTGGAGTTCGCTGGTGCCTGCTTCGGGATGACAGGCGAGATAGAAATCAAGCTGCAGATTCTCTCCCGGTTTGTCAGAACTCCTGCGCTGATAGTGGTCCACGATTCCGTGAATGCCCTGGCGGGCGCCACGGCTGGGGACCCCGGGATGATGGTCATTGGCGGTACCGGTTCAGTGGCACGCGGCGTGAATTTCCAAGGCAGAGAAATGCGCGTCAGTGGCTGGGGACACATGTTTGGCGACGAAGGCAGCGCCTACTGGATAGGTCGGGAGGCAGTGCGCGCTGTCGCGGCGGAATCTGACGGGTTCGGAGAAAAAACGCAGCTCACGACTGTGCTGCTGGAACGCCTCGGTGTGTCGTCCTCGGTCGCGCTCATGGCGAACTATTATTCGGGGAAGTGGTCTCACGAGCACATGGCAGGCCTTTCAGTGTGGGTGGATGAAGTGGCGCAAGGAGGGGATCATGTTGCCCAGAATATCTTGCAGAACGCCGGCCGGTTGCTGGCTCAGTTTGCCTCGTTCATTCTGACTGCCCTCTTTCCATCGTCCTCCGCAACTGAAGTTCGCAGTGACTGGAGAGCTCCCATTGTTGCCTACATCGGAGGCGTATTCAAGAACGACTTTACGCTCCCGGCCTTTCGAGAAGCTGTCCTGGCGGAGCATCCCCGAGTTGAGATCCGTCCCCCGCTCCTTCCGCCAGTTCTCGGGTCATTGCTGCTGGCTTTCCGTTCTACGGGATCTGACGTTCCCCCATCCGTGAGGGATCTCTGGCCCGAAGCTCTGACCCGGTTGACAGACGCGGGCCTGGCCGCGAGTTCCCAGCGTTAAGTCGCCAGGACTGAGTGCCGTGACGGGGATTCTGGAAGTCGGCGGACTTCACCATCGTTACGAGCGACGAGCGGCTTGAAACCTTCCGCCGCCGTGGCATTCCCTAAATCCCTTGGCAGATTGGCCATCCAAAAGGAGCATAAGGACGATTGCGCATGGTCGCCGTTGACAGCCAGCTCAAACATGAAAGTGTCCTCAAACGTCCGGGAGACGGTTGTTGACATTTGCCCTTTAGAATTAAGAGAGAATCTACTTACTTGCTTGCGTTGGATCGAAGAAGGCATCATCCATCAGAAATAGGCCCAGTGCCATGTCGATAATGGCGTTGGTCCAGCCGGTCTCCAGGCAATAGGCGTTCCAACCCTGATCGGCGTTGGAACCGTAGTATTCCCACAGCGAGTAGTCAAACCCCCGCATCCAGCCACCGTCGATCATCGCATCGGGGCTTTCCACCTGGATGCGCACCAAGTAGTCGGCGGTGCGGACAAAATCCTGGAGATAGGCGCGTTCGCCGGTGGCTTTGTAGGCGATCCAGTAATTCATGGCCGCGAAGCTAGTGCAGTACAACTGATCGCTGATCTTCTCGTCGACGTTATATGTCAAGCCCAAATCTCCGCCCTCCACGCTATGGCCGACATTGCTCCCCTCTTCCTGGATCGCTCCGCAGTGATCGGTGCGCGAGCGCAGGTAGTCTGCTTGGTCCCGCAGAGCCTTCTTGAAGAAAGAATCAGGCGAATAGGCGCAAGCCAGTGCCAGCGGGAGCAGGAACCGGGCGGACTCGCAGGTCCTGCTGATGACATAGCGCGGAATCCTCGAGAACCCCTCGACCATCTTCCGCAGCATGGGCAGGGCCAGATCGAGATAGGACCGGTCGCCAGTTATGCCATAAGTGTAAAGCCATGCCGACAACACGCAGCCGCCGAAGTGCGGGTGTTGGTCGGCCTGCTGCGTAAGTGAAATCGGCTCTGGGGCCTTCGCGTACTCCGGCACCCGCAGCAGTTCGTCCGGCCCGAACGCCCGAGCTTGGGCCCGCGCCGAAAGCAAGCCGCGCTCCAGGAACATCCTGTTCTTCGTGTACCGGTAGGCTGCCAGTGCGCAGATGGTGGCCCAGGAAGTGTCGTCCTGAAACGCCGGCCCTCCCCGGCCCCGTGTGTTCCATAGTCCGTAGCCGGGATCACCCCTTTCCAGCCGCTGGAAATCCATGATCCGCGCCAGCATGTTCTCCGAGATGCGGCGGTGTTTCACGCTCGCGGCCAGCTTGCCGTAAATCCAGAACGCCAGCGCCGACTCGAACACGCAATCCGCGCGCTCGGGCGATTGCTGCTGCTCCGCCCCATACGCGATGCGCACACCCTCGGTGTCCGGACCAGATACCCACTCGGAAACGCCCAGGGTGCCGTCAGGCTTGAGAAGTGCACCGGAGCGTTCGTACCACAGCATGTTTCGTTCCAGCGCATGCGAGTAGGCAGTTGTGCGGTCTGTGACCCGGACCGGGAACTCGAGCCTGCGTTTCTGGCTGGCGCGGGAAACCTCCACGGCGAAGTCCAACACTCCCGGTCCAGCAACCTTTTGCTCGGCCTCGTAACGCCCATTCCCGGAATCTATCAGGCCGACCCTCGCCGGTCGCGCAAGCTCGACCCGAACATTCGGCGTAGTTTCCACTACTACTCGAATGATCGCTCCCGGCAACGCCCAGACCCTCGGCTCCGTATATGCCTGCACTGGAATGTAGCGCTCGAGCACTTCCCGGCGCTGTGGCTCGGGGAGCAACGCGGTCACCAATTGCCGCACAAACTTGCTCCAGTGTGCCAGGGGCGCGTACTGCCTTCGCCGGAATTCGGAAATGCTCGTGGTTGCCAAGGCGTAACGGCCGCGGGAACTTTCTCCCCACAGCAATCCGGTCCACGTGTCCTTATGCTGAAACTTCGGGACGATCCTCTCGACTCCCGCCACGCGCCCGAATGCGAGCACCGGCTGCGAACCGTGTGGCTCCTCGAGAAGCGGCAAGCACAAGGAGTCTTGTTCGTCTAGAATGGTTCCGGCTGCGAGCGCGTCCGGCAAATCCAGCGGGTTTGCCACAAATAGCCGGGCAATCCCGGTCTTCTGCGGCGAGTCTCCGGCCCGAACCCCCGGAAAGTTCGATACGTACTCCGCAAAGACACCTTTCCCCGCTTCCAGAAACTCATCCAGTTTCCTTATAAGCTGTTCCGGCATCGCCGCAGGCTCAGGATAGGAGCTCGAGGCAATCCACAACGCCGCAAAGCGATCAGTCTGAATCCGGCTCGCCCTGTCCGCGCTCGTTACTTCGTATGCCAAGCCCAGTTCCTGAAATACCCTGGCAATGTCCCATTGCCGATGCGCGTCGCCGACCACCAGGCACACGCGCACATTCTCCGTCGGTGATCCCTGTACCCACGCTGTTTGCGGTGGCGCCAGGGCCAGCCCCACGCCCAGACTTTCAGTCAGAAACTGTCTTCGGTTGCGTTTCACCATTGACACCCCCACAAGTCCAAGACTCTATTGATTACGTGCAGAAGGCTGCCCGCTGGCCTCCTGTTGCAGCCGAGAAAGCGCGGGCTAAGCAAGGCACTACTCGGCGGGACGGTGGCGTGAGCCACCGGCAGCGCTGAGCGTGTCTTTCACTAATCCGGAGTAGGCGAATTCCTTCACGGACATGCCTTCTAGCGCCATCGGTACCGTCCAGATGCTCAGGTTCGAATGATAGTCATCGCCCCACACCGGCAACCCTGTTTCACCGCTCAACAAACAGCGTTGGTTCCAGGGGGGAACGCGTCTTAATAGCCATGGAATGATAAAGGCAGCGGGCAACTTCGAGTCCAGCATCTTTTCTTCCATGGTACATAAAGGTCATGCAGCACAGAGTCCTTCACCGACGAAAATGTTAAGGTCACCCTCTGGCATGACGCTGGAGTAAATGCAGGAAACCGCTCTGGTGTAGGTATTGGATCGGCGAAGCATTGCAGATCGCCTCATGCGCTCTTGAGGTCGTGCATCAGCCCCTCTTCACTGAGGTCGAACGTGTCCAGGCCATATTCTGCCAAGTGGCTGAGGAAATATGGATTCGCACGCCAGCACGCTGGTCGGCGGCCCCCGATGAAAGCTGGCCCATCATATATAGCATGATGGCCTCAGCAAGACGAATCCTGGATGCAAGGACATCTGGCATAGCCTTCAAGGCGAGCAGGTTCTCATCCGGTATGGAAAACGTGACCTGACTCAAGCGTAATCAATACTCTTAGCCTACCACAATTCAATCGAGCCGTTCGATGTGACTCCCGAGCGATCGCCGATGAGGCCGAACATACCTTGCGGGATGTCCAAAGAAACGGAAAAGCGCAAGAGGAGCGCGAACCTTTATGCCCTGGACGGAGAGGTCAACCGTGGAGGCCTCGTGCTCCACCCTGAAGCCCTCGGAATCCACCACGAGCCTAATTGGAATTGTCGCCGGTGTCCGTTGTGACCGGCAGAGGTCAGTGTCAGGAGCGTTTCGCATGGATGGCTCCTTGTCCTAGACGTTGCTGCTCGAATATGGAGTGAGACTAAGACAATAGCCATCGGATGTCAAGCTAGGTGACCACACAGCTAGTGTAGTGCGTCCAACGCTTCTTTACATTTGGCGACCTTCGCGAGGATGCGTTCGACCGAGGCGCTCCAGACGAAGATGCGCGGGTTTTGGTTATGGCCGCTGATGTAACTCTGAATCGCCCCGGTCAGTTCCCTCACGTTATGGAACGAGCCGCGGCGCAGGCGCTGCCGGATCAAGTTGCCAAACCAACGTTCGACAAGGTTGAGCCAGGAACAGGACGTGGGTGTGAAGTGCAAATGAAAGCGCGAATGGCGCCCCAACCAACGTTCGACATCGGGATGCTTATGGGTCGCGTAGTTGTCCACGATCAGATGCAGGTCCATTTCGCTCGGCGTCTGCTGGTCGATCAGCTTCAGGAAGCGGATGAACTCTTGGTGCCGGTGCTGCGGCATGCAATCCCCGATGACCGCACCGTCCAAGGTCGACAGGGCCGCGAACAGCGTCGTGGTGCCGTGGCGCTTGTAGTCGTGGGTCATCGTCCCGCAGCGGCCCGGTTTCATCGGCAAGCCCGGCTGGGTTCGGTCCAGCGCCTGGATTTGGCTCTTTTCATCCACGCACTGCACCAGCGCCTTGTCGGGCGGGTTCAGATAAAGCCCCACGACATCGGTGAGCTTTTCCACGAAGTGAGGATCACGGCTCACCTTGAAGGTCGAGACGTGGTGCGGTCGCAAGCCGTGCTGCTTCCAAATTCGCCGTACGGTCGCTTCGCTCACGCCTTGCGCTTCGGCCATCGACCGGGTGCTCCAGTGAGTGGCGTTGGGCGGCTGGCTGTGGAGTGTCGCTTCCACAATGGTGGCTCGCTTGGCGTCGCTGATGGGCGGGATACGACCCGGACGAGGCGCGTCCTTTTCCAGGCCGGCGGTGCGCAGCGCCACAAACCTCTCCCGCCACAACTGCACGCTCGGTCGCGAAGTGCCCACTTGCCGGGCGATCTGTTGGCTCTCCACGCCCGCAGCAGCCAACAAGATGATCTTCGCCCGTTGAATGACCCGCAGCGGTTGGCTTCGCGCTCTGGCCCAAGCTTGCAAAGTGACACGCTCCTGATCGGTAAGAAGAATGGGTGCGGCTCTTCGGCTCATGTTCAGCAGGATAGCCGACGGGAGCACATAAGTAAAGCTATTTATGACGCACTACACTAGGTGGCCACACAAGCGTCAGTTCTGGCTTTAAAGGGAGCCGATTTCATCAGTCTTTAAGGAGCCGTGCCTTCACGTCCTCATCGCCGCAAGCTCCACACCGATGCCGTGTATCGCCAAGTCTGCCGTCACAGCCAGCAGAAATGGCGCACCCGCCACCCCGATTATCCCCGCCAGTTCAGGCTGTCCCACCCTGAACCCGTCGAGCGCGATCGCCAAGGTCAGCGCCAGCGAGACCGCAGGCGCCACCTGCAGAAGCTTGTGAAGAACAAGTTAGCTTTCTCGCAAGCCCTGATTCTTCCAACAGTGCCATTCAGCCCGACATCCGCGGCGGGTTCTTGAAAAGAACATTCCTCTGGTCTTACCCGCTCGCCTGCCTCATAACGGACTTATGACGAAGGGGACTTCGCAACGGGCTTTCTATAGCCTGCCCAGGCCCGTGTATCCTTGACCCGTTGATTCCATGTTCGTGTCGGGATCAAGGTGGACCGCTCATGCACACAGATGAGCATGAGCCAAATGTGATGCAAGGAACTCTTCGTGACCAGCAACGCGAGAATACATAAGTAAACGGCAGGTATTGTGGAGATGAGTAGAGGACTTTCCAGCGGGCGAATTCCCTCTTGTCGCTTTGGGAGACAGTCTAATCGCTCATATCTCGGAGTGCAGTGCTGCTGCCGGATTCACACCGCTGGCTCGCACAGAGGGGACATAGGCGGCAAACAGAGAAATAGCGCAGAGCAACGAAACCACGAGTGCGAGCACGACAGGATCCCAGGCCTGAATGCCAAAAATCAAGCTGATGGTCACGCGACTGAGTGCCAGGGACAAGGGGATTCCGACCAGAATCCCCCAGAGCGTGAGGCGCAACGCTTGCCTAACCACCATCGCTTGGACGTCGAGAGGAGTCGCTCCGAGGGCTGCCCGAATAGCCAGTTCTCGGCTACGCTGTTGCACTGAATACCCCATCAGGCCGTAAAGTCCCATGGCGCTTAGAACTAGCGCGATACCAGCGAAGACGGTGACGAAAGTCATGTAGAATTGCCTTCGCGCCGAAGACGCGGCGATCGCCTCATGCATGGTGCGCGGCCGCCCCATCGATTCACCACCGCTTAAGCTGACAATCTCTTGCTGAATCCTAACCACTGGGGAGGGCTGCCCTCCATCAGCACGAATCGTCCAAATGATCGGCAGAACGCGATTATTGCGGGCGTTCATCCCGTCTGAAACCTGAGCAACAGGAACATACATAGAGGGTTCACGGTCGAGGCCGGCTTCTCGAACGTCGACCACCACCCCTACGATCTCCCGCGGCGCGTCCCCAGAGCCGGGTTCCAAGCCCGCGCCAATTGAGATAAAGTCGCCGATTGGATTGGCATCTATCTCCTGCCAGAATTGCTTCATCATGGCCCGATTAATCAATACAACTTTCGGCGAATTCTCGTCGTCTTCGTCAGTAAACATCCGGCCGCGCAACAATCTAATCTGAAACACCCGGAAGTACTGAGCCGACACACTACGCCAAGTGGCCGTTCCATCGTAACGCCCGAGCAGCGCATGGTCGTTTCTGAGAATGGAGAACGGCATCGGCAAGCCAGGCAAGAGGGGAAGCGCGCTGGTGGTGGCGATAGCTTCCACCCCTCGAACGGACTTAATCCGACGCTCAGCGAAACGGACCAGTTGCGCCACTTGACTTGTTTTCTCAAATCGCGGGCTGTCCAGGGACATGTCCAGTGTGAGAACGTTTTCTTCATCAAACCCCCGGCTCAGTGCCCGTTTGGCTACAAAGGTCCGGATCAGCAACCCCGCACCGACGAGCAATACCAGGCACAATGACATCTCTACGATTATCAGTGCCGAACGCCCGCGGTTGCGCCGGAAGCTCATCCCCGACTGCGGACTGCTGTCCTTCATCAGCCCACTAATATCAGCGCGGGAGGCGTTTATTGCGGGGATCAGGGCGCACAGAACGCCGATAAGCACCGAGGCAATAAGCGTGAACGAGAAAACTCTCCAATCGAGAGTTATCGCGGAACCGTTCGCGCCTATTCGCGGCAAATCGCCCGGACTGATAGCGAGCACTTCGCGCACCCCAAGATGGCCAAGCACGAGGCCGCCTATGCCACCCATTGATGAAAGCAGCACGCTTTCTGCCAGTAGCTCAGATAGAATCTGTTTGCGTTCTGCACCCACTGCAATCCGGACCGCAGCTTCGCGTGTACCGCGACTGGCTCTTGCCAGGAGTAAGGTCGCGGCGTTAGCGCAAGAAATCGCCAGCACAAAGCCGACGGCGCCAATCAGGAGGTAGAGTGCCGACCGCACCTCTCCTACGACGGCATCGCGCAGAGGAATCGCCGTAAACTGTTCCTCGAAAAGCGCGGGGGCTCCGAATTGTGAATACGGGGGGAATTTTCGCAGGAAGGCTTGCAACGTACCGCTCACCTCCCTTTGGGCGTCTATGAGAGAAGCGCCCCGTCGAAGTCGGGCAACCACACGTACCCTGCCAATGTGATCGACAGAGAGCGGATCAGCACGGAGAGGGAACCAGATATCGCCGGGGGATTCCAAGTGGATGCCCGGCGCAAGCACTCCGACGACGTTAGACGGGACGTTATCAAGGAGTATTGCGTGACCAGTGAGACTTGAATCCGAGTGCAAATAACGTCGCCATACACCGTCACTAATTACTACGACCTTCGGACCTTCAGGACTGTCCTCGCGAGTGGAGAAGGTCCGTCCAATCGCCAGTTTCGCCCCAAACACGTGGAAATAGTCCGCCGAAACACGAGCGCCTTTAAGCGTCCTGGGGTAGGTACCTTCCGTAAGCCTCACTTCACTGCCGCCAATGTCAAAAGCCGCCATTGACTCAAAGCGGGTGGTGCTATGCCAGAAATTGTATTGCGGAATCGAAACTAATCTTTGTTCACCGACTTGGGATGTTGTGATTAACTGGACGAGGCGATCGGGGTCCGGGTAGGGGAGCGGTTCCAAAAGCACTTTATCGACCACGGAAAACAGCGCGGACACCACCCCAATTCCAAGCGCGAGGATGGCGAAGGCAGTAACAGTGAAGCCCGGATTGCGCCAGAGTGTGAGTGCCGCGGACCGCAATTGCATTGTAGAGCTACTATGCCAGGGAATCGTCATTCGACGCACAAGGCGAAGAAATATTCTCTACTCGATTCGCACGCGCGAATCGGCCGCCCATTCGGTCATGTCGGTCACAATAACCCGGTCGCCTGGAGAAAGCCCGCTCAGAACCTGTATGAGTGGGCCCGATTGACGGCCGTAGTGAACAGTGACACGTCGTGCGTGTTCACCGTTGGGCTCGATCACAAACAGTATGGCCGCGCTGTTCGGATGGGAGGCTGCAGGGCGCGCAAAGAAGACGACATCTCGCAATTCGCCAACATCGATGAGGGCGCCGGCCTGGGCGCCGATGATGGCGCCAGCAGGAAGAGGCTCGGCGAGTTCAATCTCCGCGGTTACACTGCCTGCGGGGTTGCCATGGTCCACCCGGGTGATTTTTCCGCGCAGGACTTTCGGCGGTTTGACCTGCACTGAACATCCCTGTCCGGCGCGTATGGAGGCCGCGTCCTGCTGTTCGACAGTCACGGTAGCTCGCGGAGGGTCCGCAGAAGTGACGAAGCCGCTGGCGCTTATGCTCAGCGGCATAGTTCCTCGGCGAACTTCGTGTACAGAGATTGTCTCCTTTTTGATCGTCGGATCGGACGACTGAGCGAACGCGAGCCAGCCGGTGAACGTGACCGCGAGGACACCCACGTACATCGTTATGCTTTTTCTTTTTCGCAATTGCATTCGAGCCTCCCCCGTCAAAGAGTTACAAGTGAAGAACCCTACGGCAATAAGCATTTGCCGGTGCCGAAGGCGTAGCTTGGGTCGTAAAGCACAGTTCCCCAATCCGTCTCTGTTGTACCTACGTGCATCCCTCACACCAAACGGAATTGCCCGTATCCTATTGAATTAGTGTGGTCTGCTTAGCATGACATGGACATTAGCTGTCCGCTTTCGGGACGGAGATGTGCGAAATTGGGACTATCAAGAACGAATCCAAAGGCGCTGTCCGAGTGCGTCGCCTGCGACTCGGTGCAAGCCATCCTCAATTCCTTCACATATTCTGGTCATGTGGGATTCGCCCTAGTCATCGCGGACTCGGACGTTACCCCAGCACCTTGCGCACACTCCCCTGACATCTGCAGTCGCATGGCAGTAAAGTCGGCAGATCGTGGAAAGGGATCTGAAACTCAAATGCCAAAACGCCATAGGGTCGGGCGAAGTCGCTCTATTCCCAAATCACCATACCCGGAAATCAACCCGTGAATGGTCCATTGGGCAGTCATTCTCCCGCGGGGTTCGAGGAAATAGATCCTGCCCATCCTGGGAAATGGGATGCCTGTGGGGTTTGCGTTGCCAGGCTTTTGTCGGCGAGTGCACACTGCCGGCACACACGTGCGGCGGGGAGCAGGTTTCAACGAGGTTGTGAAGGGATGCCACTGATGGGGGAAGCCAGTGACACCTTCTCTCGAGTTTCCAATGCCAAGAGACCCATCATCATGACGCATCACTCTGTGCCTGGGCTGCAATGTGGAAGGCGTAATCTGGCCGCCAAATGCACGGACACAACTCAGCTATGATCGTGCCCGTAGAGTGCCCTTCTTGGGCAGTGGCAAATCGGATTCCTATCTCGAAATAACTGTTGGGAACAACCCTTTGCATTAAACAGCAAGCAGACCCACGGAGTAGCCTTCCACCGTCCGATCTCAGCTATGTGACATGCCACAAACCAGAGGTGCACCCGAGCGGCCTGCCTTCCAACGAATGCCAGCGTTATTCGCTGGCATTCGCACTGGAATCTCCCTTTAAATGAGCAGCTTCGCTGATAATTGGAATTGCCCTGCTCCATTAGCACATCAATCGTAGCCCTCCCATTCTGGCTAAGTTATTGAAAACATGGAGCGGGGGACGGGGATCGAACCCGCGACGTCCAGCTTGGGAAATTGACCTTCGATTGAAAATACAAACTTTAGCGTCTACGGGGTTGATTGCTGACGATCCCAAGCTATTGATTCTCTAAGGCCCGAATCCGGAAGCCTCTTAATGGACTTCTATTGGACTCTGATTCGCGCCATCACTGATTGAAGCTTTTGCGCCATTCGTGAATCTCCTTCTCCGTCACGACCCGATGGAAGAGAACTCCAAACCGCACAGACCTTCTCCGCCGCGGGTGGGGAGTGATGTATGCGGCTTGGGCCAAGAATTTGTCCCGTCAGACGCCACGATAGCCGAGCTTGAAGAGAAGGCCGCCGACTGCGAGCAACGGGCGGCAAAGGCGGAAGAATCGCGGTCCGCAGAATTGAGCAAGGAGGCAAAAACACATCGGAAATGGATTGCGGCGCTCCGCCTTAGGCGCTCGCCAGAAATGACCCACCTGTGCTCACCAGATTAGACCCACCTCAAGAAGCAGCCATTCGCCTGACGATGTCGGGCGTTCGG
>Ga0181524_10002185_pt1 | contig 20701 bp, 12 predicted proteins | sample PEATcosm2014_Bin_34_FD_119761 | JGI IMG/M metagenome (GOLD analysis project Ga0181524, IMG submission 119761) | Peatland microbial communities from MTU Mesocosm Facility, Houghton, MI, USA - PEATcosm2014_Bin05_60_metaG | ecosystem: Environmental > Terrestrial > Soil > Wetlands > Peat | place... | reverse complement strand
GCCGGCGATCACCGCCTTGTCGTCGCCGAACCGCCGGTCGCCGTGGATGTCCAGGAAGTCCTCGAAGACGAGGCCGATGTACTCGGCCGACGTGGGCCGCGAAGGATGGCGCGCGATGCGCACGCGGTCCCAGGCGGAGAGGTTCGAGAAGATTCTCTGGATGACCGCCAGCCGCTGCGCCTCGAGGTCGCGCAACTCTTTCTCGAATTCGGGCCCCTTGGCGGCGGGGTCGGCGCGCCTCAACTCGATCTGGCGCTCGATTTCGCGGATCGGTTCCTCGAACGGCAGCGTGTACTTGTCCATTCCTCCTCCCGATGTGGATGCCGACATTGTATCACCGTCCGCGCGCGAATCAATACTTTGTTTGGACGCCCGGCGCGGAGCGGCATTTCAGAGCACGGGGCGGCCTTCGACAAAGGTCTGCTTGACCTGAATCTGCCAGTGGCCGGGCTTCCCTTTCAGACGGGCCAGGACCAGGTCCGCGCACCGGCCCGGCTCGATCGCGCCGATGTCCCTGGCCAGCGGCGCGCTGCCGGCGGGCCGGTCCATGCCGGCGACGTGGGCCGCATTCGTGGCGCAGGCGCGGGCCGCCGCCCTGAGCGCGTCATCGAGCTTCCACGCCCGGTGCCGGGAATGCCACACGCCGTGCATGTCCTGCGTCAGCCAGCTCAGGAGGTTTCCGAAGGCGCGCGACATGGTCAGCACGCTGCCGAACAAGGTCTGCTCGCTGCCTTTGAGCTGGAGGTATTGCCCGGTGGGATCAAACTGTCCCTCGTTGCCGGTGACCGTGAAGGAACCGATGCCTTGCGCGCCGGTGGGGAACATGGCGTCGGTCACGACGATGATGCGGCCGATGCCTTTGCGCTCGATGACGTCGCGGACGTAGGCCGGGGCGACGTGCCAGCCGTCGCAGATCAGCTCGGCGTAAATGTCGGGGCTGCGGAGGACGGCTTCGACGACGTTGCCGCCGTGGAACGGTTTGAATGAGCTGCCGGTGGGGCCGTTGAGGAAATGGATCGCCACGCGAAGGCCGTTCCGTGCGGCGCACAGCACCCGGTCGGCGTCGCACGCGGTGTGCCCGGCGCCGACGAGGACGCCGAGTCCGGCCAGGCGGCGCGTCAGGCCATCGGCCGCCTTGCCGAACTCGGGGACGATGTTGACGTAGGAGATGTGGCCGCGCGCGGCGCGGTTGAGCCGATCGAAGAGCCGCCGGTTGGGCGCGCGGAAGTTCTTCGGGTTCTGCGCGCCGGCCTGTCCGGGCTTCCGGATGAACGTGCCCTCGATCAGCGCGCCTTCCAGCCGCGCGCCCTGCCGGCCGTTCAAGGGATCGGCGATGTAGTCGGCCATGCGCGAGAGCGCTCGTTCGAGGTCCCTCATCGGCGCGGCGACCGTCGCGAGCATCAGGCGCGTGACGCCGTTCCGGGCGAAGTGCTTCATCAGTCTCGGGAAGGCTTCGGCATAGGCCGAAGGCGAGGCGTCGAATCGCTTTTCCTTCGCGTCGAATTGCCCGCAGGTCAGATCGAACCCGGTCCCGCCGTGGACGTGGAGATCCACGAATCCCGGCAAGGCGTAGAGTCCCGCGCCGGAGATGACCTTCGCGCCGGGAGCGCGCCCGACCCGGCCCAGGGCGGCGATGCGGCCGTTCTCGATCAGCAGGTCGCCTTCGGAGACCTGGTCCCTGCCCACGATCCGGACGCGGCGGATGACGTACTCCATGGCAAGGCCTCTTGACTTCGTGAAGCAGGAACACCAGGGAAGGAATATGATAGCGGTGGAGGGCGCGGGCGTCAAAGCAACCGGCTTGACACTCAGCGCGGTTGCCGATAATCTTGGTGGGAGGCCTGATCGCTTACCATTCGGAGATGCCCGCCGGTGAAACTGCGCCGATTGCTGTCTCTCGCCGTCCCGGCCCTGGCGTGCAGTCTGGCGATCGGTTCGCGGGCGGCGGCGCTGCCGGTGGCGGTGGCGTATCCGGGATTGAATTACGCTCTCGTGGCGCCGAGCGCGCCCGAAGAGCACTTGCTCGAACTGATGCAGCAGGACCGGGCTGCGCACGGCAAGCCGCCGCTGACCTGGGACGCTATGACTTCCGCCGTTGCGCGCGAGCAATCGGAAGACATGGCGAAGTACGACTACACCGACTACGCTTCTCCGCGGCTCGGGACGCTGGAATACCGGCTCCACCGGGCCGGAGTCTCCGCCGCGAACGCGCAGTTCGCGGTCTACCGCATGCCCTCGGCCACCGCGTTGATGGAGGATCTTCAGAAGACGCAATTGCACCTCAAAGATCCGATGACCGACATCGGCATCGGAGTGGCCGTGCAGGGGCCGCGCGAGCTTTGCGTGACGCTCATCCTCTACGAAGAGCATTCCCGGTTGGACCCGTTTCCGACGCTCCCGATCCTGGGGGCGGAATATCGCATCTCCGGCCGGCTGGGGGGCGACCTCGAGAAGCCCTGCCTAGTGGTGACGACGCCGGATGGACGAGTGACCGAAGAGCCGCTCAAGTTGTCTCCCGCGCGCCGGTTCGAGAGCAGCGTCCGCTTCGATAAGGGACGCGGCGAGTACAGCGTGGAGATCACGGCCAGCGGCGATCTCGGCCCGACGGTGGTGGACCTGATGCACTGCTACGCCGGGGTGGAATATCCGCCGCCGCCGATCCCGCCGAAGAAGTCCCCGATGTCCGCCGACGTCCGCGAGGGGGAGCAACTGATGTTCGACCTGATCAACAAGGCCCGCGCCGAGGCCCATCTGCCGGCGCTGGCCTACGACGAGCGCCTGTCCGAGACCGCACGGGAGCACAGCGAGGACATGTTCGAGAACAAGTATTTCGCGCACGATTCGCCGACGGTGGGCAGCCTCGCCGAGCGGATGGCGAAGGCCGGCATTAAGGCGAAGAAGTTCTGCGAGAACATCGCGGACAACCAGGACCTTCTCACCGCGCACCAGGAACTGATGGACAGTCCCGGCCATCGGAAGGATATTCTGGACCCGGACCTGACCCGCGTGGGCGTCGGCATCATTCGAGCCGAGAACGGGCAACTGCTCGTAACGGAGGACTTCATGGAGGAGTACCAGACGTATGACACCTCCATGCTGGCGGCCCAGTTGATCCAGGGCCTGAACGAAGCCCGCGGCAACAACGGGATCGCCTGGCTGGCGGAATCCTCCGCACTGTCGGAGATCGCGCTCGAGAACTCCCGCGCGATGATGGCCCGCGGGAAGCTGGACCAGAGCCGGGTCAAGGCGCTCATCCGGCAAAAAAGGTCGCGGCTGAAGTACATCCAGACAGCGATGTTCGAGTCGGCCGATCCCACCGCGCCCGCGCAGGTTGCCGAAGCCCTGAAGGCGCGGTATCAGGAAATCGGCGTGGGGATCGTCCAGGACAGTTCGCCGTCGGGCACCCAGGTGTTGTGGACGACCGTGTTGCTGGGAGAACGGTGAAGCTTGTTTTGCTCTGTAGAAAAAAACATAGCTGCATGACTCTTTGCACCTGTGTCAGGGTCATTCCCCAGAGTGCGCCGCGTACGGCGCACGATGCGAAGGCGGGAATCCACGTTGTGCGCAGGATCCTAGATTCCCGCTTTCACAGGAATGACCTATGAATGGGCTTAACAATGATGTTTTCTACAAAGCACGGTGACCTGGGATGGATGAGAAGAATGGGAGGAATGGAGCTGGGCAATCCGCTGACGATGTCTTGGGCCTCCTGGCGGCTTCCGGCGATCGTTTTCTTCGGCCTTGCGCTGATGGGGGCGCCCGCGCGCGCCCAACCTTCGGCCGGCCTCGAGAGGGCGGAATCTCTTCCGCCGGGCTGCCTGGCCGCCGGCGCGATCTCGGATGCCGCCGGAGCGGTCCAGCGGGCGGAAGAAATCCTCTCGGCCCTGGACGGCAAACCGGCGGACGGCTCGTTGCGAACGGGGCTGGGCTCGCTGATCCGAAACCCCGACCTCGCCGGGGTGGATCTTTCGGCGCCGGTCCGCTTCTTTTATATGAACCCTCAACTCTTTTCGAGCCCGTGGGTTTATCAGTTCGGCGTGACGGATGCCGACGGCTTGAAAAGGGCGATGGCGGCGAACAGGCCGGAGGCGCAGGAGGGCGAAGTCGCGCTGCGGCTGGAGGGCCGGCAGGCCACCTGGTCGCTGGATGCGAAGGCTGCGGAGAGCCTGATTGAGTGGGAAAAGGGCGGCGGCAAGTCGCCCGACTTCCGCGCGGCGGGGCAGTTCCAGGCGCGCCTGGATGTGCAAGGGTTGCTGCGCGCGTTCGATTCCCAGTTCGCAGCGGAGGTTCTGCTGATGAAGGGGCGCGCGCGCGAGGCGCTCGAGCGCAGGGGCCGGAACGACGCCGCGGTCGAGCGGGAGATTTCCGCGGTTCAGGCGCAGTTGGATTCCGCCGTGGCCGCGCTCCGGCAGGTGAGGGAGGCGGATTTCGCGCTCGAGTTGGACCCCGCGTTCGCCCGCGTCGAACTGGACGTTCGCCTGATGGATTCCTCGCCGCTGAGGGAGCTGTTCCGGGCGCACGCGCCCGGCGACCTGGGCCTGCTCGGCCTGTGCCCCCCGGAGGCGAGCCTGGTAGCCGTGAACAACCTGTCGTTCGTGAAGGCCGCGGGGGAAATGTTGCTGAACATGGCGGGATGGCCTTCCCCGGAAAAATCCGCGCCGGGGGCCGGCGCCGGGCACAGGGCGGTCGCGCTCTTTCTGTCGCGGCAGGCCGGCGAGCCGGACGCGCCGACGCGCGTGGAGATTCTGGATCTGCGCGACGGGGACCAGGCGGTGAAAGCGCGGCAGGAGTGGGACCGTCTCGCGCGCCCGGCGGCTGAACCGGCGATCCCCGGCGGCGTCGGAGGCGCGCCGTTCAGTCTGCATCCGGTCAGCGCCGCGGGGCCGGGTGCGGCCGGGGTGCGCCTTGCCGAGATAGCGCCGGACGAGGCGACGCTGCAACCGAGAGGTCTGGCGGTGTTCCGGCGATTCCTGGGCAGCCGCGCGCAGGCCGCGCAGGAGTCCCGCGGCGATACCTGCGTGACCGCCATCGGCGGCTCACCGGCGGAGCGGGTGCGCCAGGCCGAGGCTCTCGCGGAGGCGAAGCAGGACTCGTTGGCGGCTTCTCCCCGTTTCCAGAGGAGCATCGCCTCGTTGCCGGAGAAGCCGAACTTGCTGGTCTACATTTCTCCCGATGCGCTTCGAAGATGGTTTGCCCTCGGCGGGCGCGCCTCTTCGGCGCCGATTCCCGCCGACGCGATGGGGCCGGCCGCCGGCCTGACGATCGGCGATGGCGCGCGCTTCGTCCTGAAGTTCCCCACCGGCGACATTCCAATCGCGAGGTGAAGTGGCGCAGGGCGGCTGGGTCTGTCCGTGTAGCAATTTCCGGCGCAGTCGGTCGCCGTGTCGGATCTGCCTACACTTTCCCCGCAGGGCGGGGGATTCGGCGGCTTCAGATCTTCCACGTGGGTCGGGGTTTTCCGAATCAGCGGCGTGGCACGCGGCTTGCTATGGCTTGCGGGAGGCGTTCCGTTCGTTGAGCCTCTGAGGCGCTGTTCCACGAGCGATTTTTTCAAAAAAATGTGTTGAGAAAAAAAGCGTTCCGTGGTACACTCACTGCCACGTTAGGGCCGCTGGCATGGTCAGCGGCTCATCATCCTTTCCTTTATAGTCGTGAGGACTATCCTATGCAGCACTCCTTCGCACACCCGCGCCTGATTCTTGCCGCTGTGGTCTTCGGCGCGGCAGCTTTCCTGGGCGCGCGCGACGGCTGGACGCAACCGGCTAAAGCGGGGTATGCCAACCCCACGCCGCTCTCGGACGCAAACGGCAACCTGCTGGGCAACGTCAAGCGGTCCGAGTCCCCCTACATCCCGCTTAACGTCTCTGGCACGCGCAACTTGCAGTTCGACGACCTGATCAACGGGCAGGGCACGACCTACAACGTCTACCTCTGGCTGGACGCACCCGGCGCGACGGAGCCGGCCAACCCTTTGCCTAACCCGACTACTGGGAGTTTTCCTACATTCACGAAAGGGGTTGACCCTGAGCCTTTCACGTTACCGGTTACGCTCACCGTCAACGACAATCCCAATACCGCCCAGTACGCGGCTGCCGGGAACCGTTTCTGGAACTGGGAAGTGGACGTAACCAGCGCAGACGGAACGATGCAAACGAGTGGCGACGTCTGGCAGTTCCGGGTGCCGCTCGAAGTGCCCACGAATAACTCAACGGACGTGAGCGTGTACTGCAAGTTCGAGTGGGAGGCGAGTTCCGACTATACCTCGGGAGTGAAACAGGAGTCGTGCTACATTCTCGACCCGAACGACCCCAAAGATATACTAGGCTTTTACGACGCAGCCGGCACGGGCCCGAACACGGCGCTGACCCACAAGGACGTTAATCTCGCCCCGAAGGCGCCGTTGTATTACGGCCTTTGGCCGTATTATCGGCAATTCTGGATCCACGACGCGAGCTACTTGTTCCAAGGCTACTCGAGGCTGCAGCCGAGCACGACGTATCAGTGGAGGATCTGGTACACGACGACGGGCTCAGTCGGAACGGTGGCCGCCACGGCCACCCTTGAGCTGCTCCAGGCCCCACCGGTCGGCATGGCATTGCAATTCAGCATCACTGACCCAACAGTGACGCCCTCGATTACGGAAACTTTTGCGCTGCCCAGTGACGGTAGTCTCACCCTGGATCAAGGCGTCTTTGCGGCCGATGTACTTAGCGCCCTCTCCAGCGCCGGCGACTCAAACATCGCTGGCATCACGGTCACCGATAATACCAACGCGAGCGGTGTTTTGCAGAACCTCACGCTCACATGGCCCGTCCTCGGCACCGGCGGCAACAAGGTGACGATAACGGCAGCCGCCGGCGACGCGGGATACATGGAAACGCTTACAACTGCAACACCGCCTGTTGCGGCAGGAGCGGGGACTGCAACGAGCTTTTCTGGCGGGCTGAACTCGACGGGCTTGTACGGTCCCACCTACACGTTCACCACGGTGAGCGAAGCCGACGTTGACGCCGTTGACGGGGATGCCGGCGCGAACTATGACCCGGGCGTGCAAGCCTTGATTGTTTACTGGCAGCACCCGGAGGGCTCCCTCGCGCGCGACCCGCAAGAAAATGTCGCGACCTTCTACTCTCTTGCAAGACAACTGCAGGCCATTCATTCGAACGACCTCCAGCCAAGCGTCAAGACGCTGATTTTCGGCACGGAGCAAATGGCCGCCTCGTACGGAGGGCTGGATACCTACTTCCAGGGAAGTGCGCAGAATAATATACAGCAGGTCTATGTGCCCGACATTACGCAGTTTACGGGATGGTACACGTTGGGCGGGACGGGGGCCGAGGACGCTAAAGGCGCCTATGATGTGGCACCATATAATACGCGCGTCAGCCCAAAATATGATCCTACTAGCCCTTCAAATGTCGTGGGAATTAGTCCGCGCTTTTTCTCAAGCGCTGACACCCCGACAGGCCCGCACCCGTACGCGACGCAGGACCGTTACCACGAGTGGGTCGCCAAGGGGATTCGGACCTGGCTCCAGGACGCCGCGAATTTACAAGCGTTTGGCCTCTACAACGACCACGCCTGGCTGCCCGCCCTGCAGTACATCACGCTGCTCGGCGACGCTGAGCGCGTGGCGCCGAGCTTTTATTATTACTATATCGCTAACGGCACCGCGAGCAACAGGTGGCTCCCGGCCGAAAATGTGTATTTTTCGAACCTCTCGAACAGGTGGCTCCCGACGGACTTTTTCTATACGACGCAGAACGGCCAGACCCCGGCGGTGGTCTCCACCACGGTCGGCACCATCCCGGCCGGCGGCAGGAACAATGCGGGCGGCTACGAAGTCAGCCGCATTCCCATTCGCGGGTTGCCCATGATCTACACCATTGACCAGAATGTCCCCCCGCAGCAGTTTCCTCCAGCCCCGTCATCGGTTTCGGAGAATCCGTCCACGCTGCAGTTTCCTCCTGAACAGCCAATCAGCTTCCCATACTCCTATGCGTCCGGCGCGGGTGATTCGTTTTACGGGTATTTCGATCCGTTGCCGTTCCTCAGCAAGATCCGCGACTATTGCGACCTGCTTAACTCGTCGCCTACGGACAGCGCCAAGCAGACGGCTTTCTCCACTTGGTTCAGCCAGGTCGTGATGGTTGACGGCGCGACCGAGTACTACAAGTGGTTCCAGTTCTTCCCCGCTTTTGCGCAGTACCTGCTGGGCCTGCAAGTCCAGCCCGTCGTCAATGGCCCGTTGCACGACGCCTTCAGCGGCATGTTCGTGCGCAAGTATGACCTGAACGGGACGAGCGCCGACGACGGCGGGGTGGCGGACTATGACGAGTCGCTGACCCTCTCCAATATCCTGGGCCGCATGTCCATTGACAATGGCTATGACTCCAATGGCTGGAACACGGCCACGGCCGACTCAGACGTGCCCGGCTTCCTGTACCTGCTGGCCCGCGGCGGGACGAATTACGGCGGCGAGGACTCCGACCTTTTCACCGGGACCGCCGGAGAGACGCTCGCGGGCGGAGTGGTTGACCTGACGCCGGCCGACTCCGTCACCGGGCCCGCCACATACTTGTCCACCTTCGACCCGACCCAGATGGGCGCTTACCCGGCAGAGTTGACCCTCACCACCCAGTGGTTCCCCACGTATATCCCGTCGGTTAATTATACCCCGCTGACCAGTATACCCTATCCGAGCCCGGCGAACTTTACGGAGCCGCCGACGACCCTGGCTCGGCCGATCTTGGTGTCGCCGGCCAACGTCATAACCCGGTTTGATAGCGCGATCTGGGGGATCAACCCGTTCACGGGGAGCGGGAGCAACCAGAACACGAGCCTGGGCGAATCGGCCATCCTTGCGCAGGGCGGCCCCATCGCCGTCGCCGGTTTCACCTCGGGCAGGTATCTGACCTCCGTCGAGTATGGCGCCGGCGACACTGACGCCGTGTCGGACATCACGTACGGCGGCCCGACGGATGAGAACGAGGGATACGAGTACCCCACGATAGGGCCGTCAACCTACAGCCCGACCAATACCTATGGCACGGCCGACCTGACGCAGTTCAGCGCGGATACCGACGCGGTGCTCGGCAAGGTCGAGCTGACCTCGTACATAGCCAAATGGTACGCGCTCTCCACCAGCCCGGTCGCCGGCTACCTGTTCAACCAGGCGCTGGCCGAGTACGTCAACTTGCACCACGACGACTTCACGCTCGACGATCAGCGTGAGGCAACCACCATTTTCGGCGCCACGCTCCTGGGCGATAGCGCCGTCTCGATGCCCGGCCCGGAACCGCTCGGGGCGGGTGGTGACTATAGTAGGCCGATAGTCACCGACACCAACCCCCGCGCCGCCACCCCAGTCACCGGCTACAGCCCCGTGAGCGCGTACAACAGCCAGAACATTCCCGTCCACGTCATCGCGCAATATGTCAGCCCCCCTTACGTCACGCTGGCGACAAACCCCAAGGCCACTGCGAACAACGAGGGCGCGACAGTCGCTCTGCAAATCCAGACGGCCGCGCCGCACGTCCGCGTGCGCGTGTTCACCCCGTTCGAGCAAAATACCTCGTATTCTTCCGGCGGGTGGGTGGCCCAGGCCGGCGCATCGCCCCCTGTAATCGGCGTAGATCTGCTGCAAAATGCCTCGGGGAACTCCTTAACGGCGTCGGACGGGAGCACAAGCACCACGAACGAGCTGATCTGCTCGGTTCCGGCGGGCAAAGTGACGGTTACGTTCAACCCCGTGACGCCGTCAATCTACTTCGTCGTCATCCAGGCGGAGGGTCCCGCATGGACCGCTTCTCAGTCTTCCGCCAATCCCTCGACGCCGCCATACCAGTGGCTGCAGGAGCGATGGTTCTACATCCAGGTGGTCAACGAGTGGTTCCGCCTTGACCCAACCGGCAAAACTAATAATCTGCTCCTGGTTGACATGGACCAGCATGACCGCTACTACCTCAACGGCGACATCTTCACCCAGCACCAACTCAACATGTTGGCGCCGCCATTTGGCAATGGGACGCACGTCCTTCCTACCGTCCCGCCTAATATTAATCCCGTCCCCTGGGACACCATGGCCGACACATTCTACGTGGACCCGACCCAGCCGGACGGGACAGGCATCGGCCCCACCCCGCCTGAGGACGAGAGCGATTCCCCCGCGCTGCCCTATCTCAACAACCAGCCGAGCATCCTCAACAAATATCAGTACCAGTTCTGGTGCGGCAACGTGTACCATACCCTCGCCACCTACGGCTCCGACATCCTCAGCAGCCAGCGATATTACGGCGAGATCACGCCCGACGCGCTGCAGTCGTTCCAGAGCACGGACGGTGTGGTCCTCTGGTACACGGGGGACTTTAACTTGGACTATCCGGCCGAGGGCTACCTCTTCCAGTACGAGGCGCTCATGCCGCCCGAGACAGGCTACCTGACGAGCTACCTGAGCAATGCCGGGCACCTGTGGATGGACAGCCAGGACTTGACTACTGAGAGCGCCAACTCCGTGCTAACGAATGGGAGTTTCGGCGCCGAGCCCGAGACGAGGACGGCCACTCGCGAACCCTGGGCGGAGACTTTCCTTTCGAAATATCTCGGCGCGACTCCCATGACGCTCTATACCGAGGGCTCAATACTGGATGGCAACTTCCTCGGCACCATGAGCGGCGGGTTCACGCCGGACACCGATGTGATCAACGGCGTCGACGACGCCGGCGGCGACGGAAGAAACAGCCTCGACTTTGCTTCTGAGGTGGACCCCCTCAGCCTCACCCAGCTCGCCGCGACCGTCTTCAAGTGGGACAGTCCCTCCGGCGTCATCATTACGACCGGCACCAAATCCGCCGCTACGCAGAACATCGTCTCCAGCGGCGGCAAGGGTGCGCTTGCGCTTGGCGGCCAGGCGATCTTCTTCACCTGGCCGCTGGAGTCGGTCAACCACCTCGGCGACATCACCGACGACGCCACCGGCCGGGCCTACATCCTGAAGGCGGCTATTGACTGGCTGAGCAGCGCCACCAAGCCGGTGCTGCCGGGCCCCGTGTCCAACATGCTTCCAGCCGACGGCTCAACAACTACGACCTTGCTGGTTGTGTTCTCGTGGACCGCCGGACTCGATGCGACCTCGTATATTCTCGAATACGGCCCCGGCACGACGCTGCCGCTTTCGCCGACCATTGTTGATCTCGCTACGACTACGTATACTCCGAAGACGGCCCTCGTGTCTGGCAAGACGTACACGTGGACGGTGTTCAGCGTAAACGCCGACGGCGAGACCGCCGGACCCACTCAGACATTCATCGCGCACGCCGCAGCCATACCCCCCGGCGGCAGCACGAGTACCACGACTGGCACGACTGGCGCCGGCGGCGGGGGCGGCGGCGGCGGCGGTTGCTTCATCGCGACGGCCGGGTACGAATCATCGTCTCGGCGTCCCGGCGGCGTCGTTGAAACGAACTGTACCGGCTCATATGTCATCGCCCCGGAGCGTCTGCGGCAGTTGAATAACATCCGGTCGTTGCGCGACGATCTGCTCGCGCAGTTCCCGGCCGGGCGCGTCTTCTCGGCCTGGTATTACGCGATCGGCCCCTATGGCGCCGACGCGATCCGCGGCAACGAACCGGCGAAGGCCGCCGTCCGCGTCATGTTGCTCAACCCGCTCGCCGAACTCTCGCGTGAGTGCGCGCAGGCGGAGAAGAAGTGATCAACCGGCCCGGAGGGCCGGCAGAGGTGACGCCGATGATCGTCTCACGTCGCAAGCGAGCGGACCGGCTCAGCAGCGCGGTTCTCTTGTGCCTGGTCGCGGGTCTGTGCGGCGCAGCCTGGCTTGCTCTGAGGCCGCCGGCCCCCGCGGCGCCTTCCCGGGCGCCGGCGGCCCCTCAGTCCGCCATGACGCCCGCTCCGGTTGCGCCGGCCGCCGACGACCTTTCCGTCCTCTGGGGGGGCGCAGCGTCCGGGGCATCGCCTCAGCAATCCTCCCCGATGGCCGGATTCCCCGCCCTTGGCGGCGAAACGGGTCCCTTCACGATACGGGGGATGATCGCCTCCTTGTCCGGTTCCTCCTCGGTCGTGTTCGTCCAGTCGCCGAGCGGCGTCTCGATGATTCGCCTGGGCGAAGTCATGGATGGCTGGAAGCTGGCGGACGTCAAAGGGAATACCGCGACCTTCGTCAGGGAAGGTCGGACGGTCACGCTGAGTTTGGCCAAACGAGAGTATGACGCAGGAGGCGGGACCGCGCCGGCGAACGCCGGTTCGGGCCCCTCCTCGCCGCGGCTATCGCGTGCTGTCCCGGTCGCGACCTCCCCCGCGCAGTTGCCGCCGAGCCCGCAGTCGCCGGAGCGCCCCAGCGCCGCAGCCGCTTCCGCCTCCGTCGGTTCGGCGACGGCTAAGGGGACCGAAATCGCCGTGCCTCAGAGTCTCGTAGACGCGGTCCGGGCCAATCCCCTGGCCGCGATGCAGGGCCTTAGTATCGAGCCGTACACGCCCAACGGGCAGATGCAGGGCTACACCATAGCGAGCGTGGCGCAGGACTCGGTCGCGGCGCCGTACGTTTCCGCGGGCGACCGTATCCTGGCCGTGAACGGCACTCCCATCAACTCCGTCACCAACGCCATGAACATCTACCAGCAGTTGATCGCCAGCGGCAACACCTCGGTCACCGTCACCATGGAGCGGGACGGACAGCGGCAAAACGTGGTGTACAGCATCAAGTAGGTTTCACGGCGCTGACGGTGTCGCGTAGGCTGTTGGATTAGCGTCGGCCTTTGCCATCGGCGCGAAAATCATCTCGATCAAGGACTGGCGTTCGTCCCCTTCGAACGATATCTCCAGCTTGACCGCGACCGGCGGCATGTTCCGTTCCCACTCTTTGACCCACCGCGCGCCGTCGTAGAAACTCAATTGCCAGAACGTAATCCCGGATGCGAGCCGTTCGAGCGGGGGCGCCAGCCGCAGCTTGCCCGGCGCGTACTCCGTCTCTCTCCTCAGCAACACCAGCTTCCCTTCCTCGTCGCGGTCCGTCTGCAGCACGTAGCTGACGTCCGTGATCCCCGCGCCGGCGGCCGAAGCGCCCGGCGAGAGATGGGCGGTCGTCAGGAATTTCATGCAGGGATCCTCGGATATATCCGACGGCGCGGTCGGCCCGCCGGTGAACGCGACGACGCGCTTCGCGTCAGGCAGGACGGCTGCGGTGAGGTCGCGGCGGAGGATGCGTTCGAGGCCCGCCTCGATGCGCCGCTGCCGCGCGGATTGGCCGGCCTCGGTCATGGCGCGCGCCGTCAGCGTCAGCGTCCCCATCAGCGTGGCCATCAGCATGGCCGCGATCGCCAACGCGCAGATCACCTCGATCAAGGTCAGGCCCGGCGGGCGGGAGCGAAGGGCGGCGGCTCTCATCGCGTTTTCGTCTCCTTCGCCGGAGCGGGCCTGGCGGGCAGCCAGAGTATCGCGGAGGCGACGCATTGTTCGTCGGGCTGTTCGACAACCTGCGGGGGCGCGGAATCGTCCGTCGCGTCCTCGAGCGCCACGGGTGCGGGCCGGACGGTGACCTCGTACGCCGTCAGGGCCGTCGCCGGGGCGCCCTCCGGCAGCGCGGAGGCCGTGATCCGCCACTCGTACCTACCGGAAGGCGTCACGAACACGCCTTCTCCTTCGCCGGCGAAACCGGCCCGGAGTCCGGCGACCTCGGCCGCACACAGGCGCGTGCAGGCCAGGATCTGATCGGCCTGGGTGTGCGCCTCCAGGGCGCGATTGCGCGCGACCAGAATTCCCAGGATCACGCCGCCCAGGATGGCCACCGAGGCCGCCACTTCGAGAAGCGTGAAACCGCCCCGCCTGAGCGCCACACGATCTCTACTCCGCATCGCCTGTCATCTCCACGTAAGTCATCTCGCCGGTCAGCCGGTCGAACGACAGCACGACCTCTTCGCCGGTGTGCCCGGTCAGCCTCACCACGTGAGGATCGAGCGTGCCATCGGGCGAGGCCGTGACCGCCGCCACGTCGCGCACGACCTCGGTTCCATCCGCGAACTTCACCGAGACGAATTCGACTCCTTGCGGCAGACGGTGATAGGCGAAGCTCTCCGTCCCCATCTGCACCCACCAGGAGTTCTCCTGAATGTCGTAGAGCACCTGGGTCGGCTCGCCGCGCGAAGCGGCGGCGTTAAGGGCCCACTGCGCCACGCTCTCCACCTCGTGCGCCGCTCCGCGGAGTCGCCAGCGGACGCTGATGCCGTCAATGGCCAGGCGGCTTACGGTGAGCGCCAGCGCGAGAATGAGCAGCGCCGCCATCATTTCAACCAGGGTGAGCGCATGCGCAGCCGCGCGCCGCGGCGTCCTCGCCCGGATCTCCGCGGCGAACCGGCCGCGAACGGCCATACTGCAGTTGACGGGCGTCACCGGCTACTGATCCTTCCTGGCCCCGCCGAGTTCCCAACTGTTGATAGCCGCGTCGTACCCTTCGCCGCCCTCCACGCCGGAGCGGCCGTAGCAGATGATGTCGAACCGCCCGTGCGAGCCGGGACACTGGTAGAAGTACTCATGTCCCCAGGGATCGAGCGGGATGGCTTCGCTGTCGAGGTACTTGCGCTGCCCCCACTTATCGGCGGAAGGGCCGGTCGTCGGCCTCTCGACCAGCGCCTTCAGCCCCTGTTCGGTGGTCGGATAGAAGCCGTTGTCCAGGTAGAACAGGTCGAGCGCGCCCATGAACTGTCCGATCTGCGCCCGGGCCGTGTTCACGCGCGCGTCCTCCAGCCTGTCCAGCACCACCTTCCCCACGATCGTCGCGAGCATCCCGAGGATGATGACGACGACCATGACCTCCAGCAGCGTCATACCGTCCGCGACGCGCCGCGCGAAGCCCGTGCCGAATCTCATCTTCATCTCCCGTCTAAATGTGGCTCAACTCGAGGATCGTCACCATCAGCGACGTGGCAATGAACCCGACCACTCCGGCCATCAACAGCACCAGGGCCGGCTCCAGCGCGGCCAGCAGGCGCCGCGACGTGACGTCCACCTCCTGCTCATAAGCGTCCGACACGTGCTCGAGCACGTCCGCCAGGCTGCCGCTGCGCTCGCCCACGGCCACCATGTAACCGACCATCGGCGGGAAGAGGGCGCTCGCCTGCATCCGGGCGGAGATCTCCTTTCCCTCGGTCACGTCGCGGCGGATCCGGCCGATCTCCTCGCTGAAGGCGGCATTCGGCACGATGCCCTCGAGGACCTCGAGCGCTTCGAGCGCGGGCACGCCCGTTCGCAGGAGGGTGGAGAACGTCATGGCGAACCGCGCCACGAGGCTTTTCAGCCACAACTTGCCGAGGATCGGCACCCGCAGCATCCAGGCGTCCATGGCGCCGCGCCGGCGCTCGGAGCGCCGCCACCAGACCAGCGCGCCGACCGCCGCGGCCGCGGCCGGGAGGACCATCCACGCGAAGCCGCGCACCAGGTCTCCCAGGCGGAACAGAAGTTGCGTCGTCAGCGGAAGCGGCCGATGGTGCTGCTGCAGCAGCGGCTTGATCACGGGCACCACGTAGCCGGAAAGGAAGATCAGCAGTCCGAATACCATGGCCAGAAGAATGGCCGGATAGATCAGGGCGGTCGTCAGGCGGGCCTGCATCTGGCGGCGTCGTTCGAGAAAATCCGCCAGCCGCATGAAGACCGTGTCCATCGCGCCGCTCTTCTCGCCCGAGGCCACCATTCCCACGTAGGAGCGGTCGAAGAATTGCGGGTAGCCGGCCATGGACTCGGCGAGGGACCGGCCTGAATTGACCCCCTCGGCGGCCTCGTGGAGAGCCTGCGAAAGGCCGCGGTGCTCGCACTGGGAGGCCAATACGCCCAGCGCGCTGACGGCGGGCACGCCGGAGGCGAGCAGGATGGCGAACTGGCGCGTGAAGACCGTCACGTGCTGCATGACCCGCGCCCGCGGGCCCGGCAGACGATCCAGCAGGCGCGCCGCCATGCGCTCGGCGCGCTCGACCCGTTCCGGGAAGAGGCGCATCTCGCGCAGCCGCGCCCGCGCGTCCTCGGCGCTGTCGGCCACCAGCGTCCCGGCCACCGCGGCGCCCGCCTCGTCAACCGCCCTGTACCGAAAACTACCCATCGCTTACCCCGGCCTTAGCGGCCGCCCCAGGCTGCGTTTCATCGTCTCGCTGAGTCACGCGCAGGACCTCCTCGACGGTGGTCAGCCCGGCGAGCGCCTTGGCGGCGCCGTCTGCGCGCAGGAGCGTCAGGCCGTTGCGCATCCCCGCCTCGCGGATCTCGGAAGCGGAGGCGCGCCGATTGACCAGCGGCCGTATCGCGTCGTCCACCAGCAGAAGCTCGTAGATCCCCAGGCGGCCGCGGTAGCCGGTGGCCATGCATTGTTCGCAGCCGTCGCCGCGCCGCAGGCTCGCCCGGCGGCCTTGCTCGACGCCGAGATTCAGCAGCGCCAGGTCAGCGGCGGAGACGGAGGCGTCCGGGCGGCCGCACGCGGGGCAGACCCGCCTCACCAGTCGCTGCGCGAGCACGGCGAGCAGGGCCGAGGAGATCAGGAACGGCTCGACGCCCAGGTCCAACAGCCGCGCGATGGCGCCGGCGGAGTCGTTCGTATGCAGCGTGCTGAAGACCAGGTGGCCGGTGAGCGAGGACTGCACGGCGATCGAGGCGGTTTCCTCGTCGCGGATCTCGCCGATCATGATGATATCCGGGTCCTGCCGGACGACGGATCGGAGCATCGAGCCGAACGTGACGTTCTTCCGCGGCAACACCTGGATCTGGCTGATGCCGGGGACCTTGTACTCGACCGGGTCCTCGATCGTGATGATGTTCTGCTCGGGCGAGTTGATCTTCATCAGCGCGGCGTAGAGGGTGGTGGTCTTGCCGCTGCCGGTCGGCCCGGTGACGAGGATCATGCCGTGGGACATGTTGATCAGCCGCTCGAACTCGGTCAGGTTGCGGTCGGAGAGGCCGACTTCCTCGAGCTTGAGGAGCTTCTGTTCCTTGTCGAGGAGGCGCAGCACGGCCCGTTCGCCCTCGTCGGTGGGGACGACGGACATGCGCACGTCAATCTCGCGGTCTGCGTAGCGGAAGGAGGCGCGGCCGTCCTGGGGAGAGCGGCGCTCGGCGATGTCCATCTTCCCCAGCACCTTCACGCGCGAGAGGATCGCGTCCTGCGACGAGCGCGGCAGATCCAGCACGTCATGCAGAATGCCGTCGGTGCGGAAGCGCACGCGCAATCGGTCGCCGGTGGGCTGGAAGTGGATGTCGCTCGAGCCGTTGCGCACGGCCTGCGCAACGAGCAGCGAGACGAGCTTGACCACAGGGGTCTTGCGCATGAGTTCCGCGAAATCCGTCACCCGTTCGATCCGGGCGGCGCTCTCGGCGAACTCATCTTCCGGCAGTTCGCCGGCGGCGTATTCGAGGTACTCCGGCCGCTGGCGCACGGAGCGGTCCACGGCCGATTCGATCTCCCTCCGTGGCGCCAGCACGAACGCGACGGGGCGGTCGAACAGTACGGAGAACTCCGCCAGGACTGCGTGCATATCCGGCCCGAGCGCGACCGCCACCTCCACCTCATTCTCCGTGATCCGGCAGGCAACCGCTCCGATCTGCCGCGCGTACTCCGGAGGGACCTTCTGGAAGAACTCCTCCGACGCCGCAAATCCTGACAGGGACGGCAGATAGGGGACGCCCATGTATTCCGCAGCCCACGCGGAGAGCCGGTCCTCATCCAGGCTGGACTGCCGGCGGATGACTTCGGCCGGCGGACGCCAGTCGGTCTCGCAGGCGGCGGACAGCGCAGCGGCCTGCGTTTCGGAGATCAGGCCGGCCTTCTGCAACGCCTCAAGGGTACTTCGGTTCTCGCTCATTGGCTTTCAGGGCTTGGGGGCGTACCCGGCGACGGTTGAGGCGGCGGCTCGGGCGCCACGTACTGGTTCACGTTATCGTCCTTCAAGTCGGGGTCGGATTCGTTCATCGCTTTCAGTTTGGCTTTCTGCGCCTCGACCGACTGGGCCATGTTCTCTCTGCTGCGCATGACGTGCGGGGTGATGAAAATGCACAGGTTCACCTGCTGACGCTGGGTCACAGTGTTGCGGAAGAGCCAGCCCAGGACCGGGATGTCGCCGAGGAAAGGCACTTTCTGGATCGTCTTGGTGTCGTTGGTGTTCGTCAACCCGCCAATGACGATCGTGGCGCCGTTGGGCACTGTCACCTGGGTCGTGGCCTTGCGCGAACTCTTGCTATACAGCGGGACGGTGCCTGTCCCTGACGCTGCAGACGTGATCGGCCCCGGCTCTTCGGTCAGCGAAACGATCTCCATGCGTACGGTGCCCTCATCATTGATGTGCGGGGTGATCTCCAGCGAAATGCTGGTTGTGAAGTTCGGACCGGCCGTGACGCCGCTGGTCGTGCCCTCGGGCGAGATGATGGACTGCTGTGTCTGCTGGTTCGTGGAGATGTCCACGGTGGCCTTGCAGTTGTCGTTGGTTGTCACGAGAGGGCTTGCGATGAACGCCACGTTCTGGTCCTGCTGCGAGAGTTGGATAATCGCGGGGATGTTGAGATTCTTGAAAACGGCGGCGGTGAGGCCGCCGTTGGCGGGAGGAACGGGGGTTTCGCCGGTGCCGGTGGAGTTGAGAGTCGCCAGGCCGAAGTTGGTGCCGGCGACGCCGATAATGCCGGAAGTTGCGGTGGGCACGTCCGCCGTGGCCAACTGGATACCTAGCTGCGCCATCCGGTCCGTGCTCAGTTCGACGATGGCCGACTGGATCTGCACCTGGTCCCTGGGCTTGTCTATCTGCTTGAAAAGCGGAAGGTACTCGGCGTAGCGGTCCGGCGAGGCGATGACAATGAGCGAGCAGTTGATCTGGTCGGCGATGACGGTGGGGCACTGCTCGGCCGCGGCCGCGCCGCCGCGCGCCTTCACGGCGGTGAACACGCTGTTGAGCACCTGCACCATGTCCGCCACGTCGCGGTTGAGGACCCGGTAGGTGTGGAAGGTGCGCGACGTCTCGGCCGGCAGAACGTCAACCATCCGAATGAACTCCGTCACTCGCGCAATATCGTCGGGATTGCCGAAGAGAACGAAGGAGTTGATGGAGGGCTGAACGATGATGGAGAACGAGTCCAGTCGTTTCTTGAGGACCGGGTCGGCGTTCAGCGCCATGTTCTTCACGAAGGCCTCAACCACGCCCCGGATGCTGTCCACCGACGACTTCTCCAGCGTGATGATATCCGGCCGGTTGCCCTCCCACCGGGTATCGAGTTTGTCAAGCAGGGTCAGCATCGTCTTGAGTTGCGGGCCGTACTCGGTGATGATCAGCATGTTCGAGTCGGGATAGACCTGGACGCTGCCGGCCTTTGACTTCAGGGCCTGGAGGATGGTCTGCAGTTTGCCGGCATCGGCCTTCTTTAGCTCCTTGGTCATCGTCACGAGCGTCTGCCCGGCAATGACGCCCTCATTCTGGTCCTGGACGATCGGAGCGCCTTCCATGTTGCCCTCGGCGACGATCTGAATCTGGTAGGGGGTCTCGATCATGACGTAGCCGGCGGCGCGCAGCGCGGTTGAGAGGATCTCCGCCGCCTTCTTGACCGGCACGGCGGCGGCCTGGCCGGAGGAGACGATGTCAATCTTCCGGTCGCCGGGAAACTTGTCGGGCAGGAGGACCGGCTTGCGGGTGAACTCGCTGAGGTACTGCACGACGGCGTGCAGCGTGACGCCGGCGAAGTTGACGGTGACCATCTCTTCCGGCCTGGAAACGGCGATGGCCGGCGCCGGTGACGCCGCAAGGGCGCCCACGGCCAGGGCCAGGCTCAACACGCCCGCGATGAGGAATGCGCGAGTCGGGTTCATGGCGCGACCTCCTTCGAAACTCGGTTGACGTAAATGATTTGGGTTGTGGCGTCGGTCCTTCGCACCAGCGCCTCGATGGCCTCGTTCGGTCCGTCGGCGGGAGTGACCGTCACGGTGAAGTAATCGCTCTGGGCGGACAGGGCTTGCGCGAGGGAGTCCGGGGCGGATGACGGCGAGTCCAATCCCTGCACAAACGCGGCGACGGCTGCATCGCTCTGGAACGGCTGCTGCTGCCGCTGCTCAATGACCTGCTGCGAGATCGTCGCGTCGCCCCACAGGGCGTCGAGCACCTCGCGGCGGGCGGTGTTAAGGTTGACGCGCGCCGGGTGGGTGCTCAGCAGGGAATCGAGCTGGGGCTTGCTGGCGGTCTGGGTGAACAGGCCCGGCCTCAGTTCCGGGATCCGTCGAAGGCCGGCGATCATCGGCAAAGGGCTCTTCGGGGCGAGGTCGTCGTGCGGGCCCGGAGTGCCCGGGTCTATCCACGCGCAGATGTCGTCGAAATCGGTTCGGTCTCCGCCGGCGGTCTCGATGAGGCGCTCGAGCGCGTCGCGCAGGTCCGGGCCCTTGGTCGGATCGGCCGGGGGACAGGCGGCGCGATTCACGTTGAGCTTGCGGTTCTCGTCAACGATGTTGACCCGCACGTTTTCCGTTCCGATCTGAAAGGAGAGATCGTCCGCGGCCCAGGGCTGGTCGAGCGAATCGAACTTGCCGGCCCCGCCGTTGGCGTGGAGCATGGCCATCGCGCTATTCAGCGCGGACTCCGCGGCGCATTCCCGCCGCAAGGCGTCGCGCGCGTTGCGCGCCGTGCTGCCGTACACCCCGGCCGAGTAGCTGAAGGCATAGCCCAGCACGACCAGGATGCTCAGCACG
>Ga0181524_10002182_pt1 | contig 20724 bp, 23 predicted proteins | sample PEATcosm2014_Bin_34_FD_119761 | JGI IMG/M metagenome (GOLD analysis project Ga0181524, IMG submission 119761) | Peatland microbial communities from MTU Mesocosm Facility, Houghton, MI, USA - PEATcosm2014_Bin05_60_metaG | ecosystem: Environmental > Terrestrial > Soil > Wetlands > Peat | place... | reverse complement strand
GCGTGGCAACACGCCGGACAGAGCGAAGAAGCAGGTCTGAAGCACTGTATTGGTGCGCTTTTTAAGCCCGACGTCTTGAGCGACCTTGGTCGCGTCAATCACGAAGAATCTGAGTTGCTTGGCAATTATGTGCTGCTGGACCGAGCGCGGCAGATGATCCCATACCTCATCGGGGCCATAGGAGCTGTTGAGGAGGAATGTGGCGCCGGGAGCTGCGAGCCCCAATATGTCCTGGCGCTCGAGGAAATGGAACTGATGGCAGCCGACGAAATTGGCCGAACTAATGAGATAGGGCGAGCGGATCGGCCGGGGCCCGAAACGCAGATGCGACACTGTCTGAGCGCCGGATTTATGCGAATCGTAGACGAAATAGCCCTGGGCATAGAGGCTCGTGTCCTCGGCAATGATTTTCACGCTGTTCTTGTTGGCGCCCACGGTGCCGTCGGAGCCGAGACCATAGAAGACAGCACGCACCACGTCCTCGGGCTCGATCGAGTAGTTCGGATCGACCTCAAGGCTAGTGTGTGAGACGTCATCGATTATGCCGACCGTGAAGCCGTTCTTGGGCATGGGTTTTTTTAGTTCGTCGAATGCCGCCTTGGCCATAGCTGGGGTAAAATCTTTCGACGACAACCCATAGCGGCCGCCGATGATCTTGGGCATTTTCAAGCGCTGGCCGCGCGACACAGCCTGCGCGAGCGATTCGACGACGTCGAGATACAGCGGTTCGCCCGTGGCTCCAGGCTCCTTCGTTCGGTCAAGGACAGCGACGGCGCGGCAGGTCTCGGGCAGGGCGGCGAGAAAATGCGGCGCTGAAAACGGGCGGAACAAACGCACCTGAATGACGCCGACCTTCTCGCCCTCCTGCCGCAACGCTGCTGCCGTCTCGCGCGCAGTCTCAGCACCCGACGCCATCAGAATGACGACACGCTCGGCGTCGGCTGGACCTTCATAGTCGAATAGCCGATATTGTCGATCGGTCAGCTTGGCGAAGGCATCCATCGTCGACTGCACGATGCCGGGCAGCTTGGCGTAGAAGGGGTTCACTGTCTCGCGCCCCTGGAAGAAGGTATCCGGATTTTGCGCCGTGCCCCGGATAAATGGATGCTCGGGGTTGAGCGCGCGTAACCGATGGGCGCGCACGAGATCATCGTCGATCATCGCCCGGATATCGGAATCGCTCAGCAAGGTCAACGTATTGACTTCGTGCGACGTGCGGAACCCATCGAAGAAATGGACGAAGGGGACACGCGATTGAAGCGTCGCGGCCTGGGCGATCAACGCCGAGTCATGAGCTTCCTGGACGGAACCCGACGACAAGAAAGCAAAGCCCGTGCTTCGCGTTGCCATCACATCGGAATGGTCGCCGAAGATCGACAACGCCTGCGCGGCGACAGAGCGTGCGGCGACATGGAAGACGGTCGCTGTGAGCTCGCCGGCGATCTTGAACATGTTGGGAATCATCAGCAGTAAGCCCTGGGAGGCGGTGAAGGTCGTCGTCACGGCGCCTGCCTGAAGCGCGCCGTGCACCGTACCGGCAGCACCCCCTTCGCTCTGCATCTCCTGAACGACGGGAATGTTTCCCCAAATGTTCTTGATGCCCCCGGCTGCCCACTGGTCGGCCAGTTCCGCCATCGGCGACGCGGGCGTGATCGGAAAGATGGCGCACAACTCGTTGACCCGATACGCCACGTGGGCGACGGCCGTGTTGCCATCCATGGTTGCGACTTGCTTGGCCATTTCAGCCGCCTCCTTCGGCCTCAGGCACCATATCGATCGCGTGACACGGGCAGTGCTCGAAGCATATGGCGCAGCCGGTACACTTGGCATAATCGAAACGATACCGTCGACTCGGCCCGAGCTTAATGATCGCGTCTTCAGGACAAGCGGCGTAACAGTTGTCGCATTCAAAGCAGTTGCCACAGGAAAGGCAGCGTTGCGCTTCGTAACGCGCCTCTTTCTCCGTAACGCCGGCGACGACCTCCTCGAAATCCCTCACGCGCTGGACCGCAGCCTGGATCTCCTGAGTGCTCGGTTCGGCATCGCTATAAACCGGAAGATGAAGCATATTGAACGTCACAAGTGGATGCCTTCTCAGTGGCTGATACTGCGCGCCACGAAGCCAGGCATCGATATGGCGGGCTGCGCGCTTGCCGTGCCCGACCGAGACGGTGACTGACCGCTCGCCTGGGACCATATCCCCACCTGCAAAAATCCCCGGGTGTCCTGTCATCATGTCTAGCCCCACCTTTACGATCCCGTTTTCTGCGAACTCGATTCCGGGCACCTGCCGAAGAAAACCACTATCCGTTTCCTCACCGATGGCTAATACGATCGCGTCGGCCTTGAGCGTTTCAAACCGTCCAGTCGGCTGGGGCCGTCCATTGGCGTCGAGCTCCATCATCTCGACAGTGAGATCTGGGCCGACGATCTCCTTGATGGTGGTCAGCCATTTGATCTTGACGCCCTCCTCAACCGCCTCCTGCACCTCGAAGGCTCGCGCAGCCATGTGAGCCCGATCGCGCCGATATACGATAAGCGTCTCGTCGGCGCCCAGGCGCTTGGCGGTGCGCGCCGCATCCATTGCCGTGTTTCCCCCACCATAGACGATGACCCGGCGCCCGAGACGCGGCGGCTCGCCTTCTTTCACCTTATGCAGGAGCGAGACGGCGTTGAGCACGCGTCCTGCATCGCGGGCCGGGATATCGACATGCCTACTTAGACCGGCGCCGATTGCGATGAAGATCGTGTCAAAATGTCCGGCCCTCTTTTCCGCCAGAACGTCCTCGACCTTGTGATTGACGACGAACTTAACGCCCATGGCCTCGATGCGCTGAATCTCCTTCATCAGATTCTCGCGGGGCAAGCGATAGGCCGGAATGCCGAAATGCATCATGCCTCCCGGGAGCGGCCCCGCCTCGTGCACCTCCACCGTGTGCCCCAGACGCGCGAGATGATAGGCGGCCGATAATCCGCTCGGACCGGCACCGATGACCAGAACTCGTTTGCCGCTCACTACTGCCTCGACATGGAAAGGCCAGCCCTCTTTGGTTGCGAGATCGCCGAGAAAGCGCTCGACGGCATGGATGCTCACAGAAGCATCCAGCTCGCCACGATTGCAGGCACCCTCACAGGGGTGATAACAAATCCGGCCATGTACCGCAGGCATCGGGTTGTCGCGCACCAGAATTTCCCAAGCTTCGCGGTACTTGCCCGCTTGGGCTAAGTCGAGCCAGGCCTGGATGTTCTCCCCAGCCGGGCATGCGTTGTTGCAGGGTGGCAGTAGATCAACGTAGGTCGGACGCAGGTACCGGACCGGGCCGGTGCCCTTCTCGCGGGTCAGACCAACAACCGGCGTCATATCGGTCGGTTTGGCCATCATCGCAGACCCTCCTGGTCGCGGGGCGATTGTAAAGTTCCGCGCACTCCCCAACGCTCTCGAGCAACTATCGGGGAATTCGTATAACGCCCCGTTCAGTTAGCCATGGAATTGGCAATCTCGCATTCCCGATAAGCTCGGGTGCTATGCCACCTTCCCGCGCGACTTCAATTTCTGTTCTGTCGCTGCTATATCCACAAGCGTCTTCAACACTGAATCCGGGTTAAGGCTGATAGAATCGATTCCTTCCTCCACCAGGAACCGTGCGAAATCCGGGTAGTCGCTGGGCGCTTGTCCGCAAATACCGATCTTCTTTGAATTCCTCTTCGCTGCTTCGATCGCAAGGTGGATCATGAGTCGCACCGCTTCGTTCCGCTCGTCAAAAAGGCGAGCCAGCAGTGCCGAATCGCGATCCAGACGGAGTGTGAGCCGAGTCAGATCATTCGAGCCGATCGAGAAGCCGTCAAAAATCTTGAAGAATTCATCAGCGAGGATGACGTTGCTCGGAATCTCGCACATTACGTAGACTTCGAGCCCGTTCTTGCCGCGTTCCAAGCCGTGCTTGCCCATCTCGGCCAAAACCGCGCGTCCCTCATTGATAGTCCGGCAGAAGGGAATCATCCGGAATTTCCATTTTGACTTCGCGACCGACCGATAACGTACACCCAACCCCGTCAGTATGCAATGCTCCAGCCAGGTTTTTGAGTGCAAAGTCTTTCCGACGGCCGCGGCAAAATCTCAAAGTCAAAAACTGACCCTTCTCCCACCCATTCCTCAAACACTTTTCCTTCTCCAGTCTCGCTCAGCACCGAAATCTGTTTCGATCTACGGCTCGCCTATCCTGCTGGTGATGGCAGCCCCGCAATCCTTCGCAGCATGCCCCCAAACAGCCGCCGCGTGAGGTGACTCTCCGCTAGCAGTAGCCAGTAATATCGGGCGTGCTTGATCAGGCGTCCGCCCGTTTTCACCAGCCGCTGCTGTAAGCTCGTGAGCGACCAGTGGTCGATTCTCTTCGGCAGCACCAACCGCCGCCACAGGTTGCCCAGGTTGTAGGCCAACACGCTCAGCCAGAGTCGTGCCTCATTGGACCGGAAATGATGGCAGCTCAGCCGCGTCATCTTCACCGCCTGCTTGCCTTCCTTGATCCATTGCTCCGCCGTGCCTCGCTTGTTGTAGAAACGGACCACAGCCTGTCCGTCCCTAGGTTAGTCACGATGAATCCCACTCGGGGGAACAACTCCCCAAAGTGGAACTCCACCTTCGCCACCACCCGCCGCGCCGTCTTCCAACTCGCCGCTTGGTAGAGAAGACCCTTGTACCAGACCACGGGTTTATGACTGGGTGTTGATACCAAGAATTCGAATACACCAGGAAAAGGACCCGGCTGGCGGAACCCGCACTTTCGGTTCGGCGACTTGCCTATCGCCCCCTGGTCATGGCAGGGTGTCCACAGGGGCCGATCAGACCACGACCGGAATCGACGGGTAGCTTTTTCTCGAGCCTCAAGCGTCGACGGCAATGGAAGGAAGCACCGAATCGCCCGAAGGGACTGCTTCTTCAGGCCGTTCGCCTCTCGTAGCGGTGATGCAGTCCGCCGACCTCCGACCGTTCACCCACCGGCCCCAGCTCCGGCGGTTGAATCGGTCTGGTCTGCGGTGCATCTTTCCCCAGCGACAAGTGCGTGCGTGCCCTGTGGTAATAACTGAAATACGATTTGAGAGTTCGCCGCAGAGAGGATTCGTTGAAGACGACGATGTGGTCCAGACATTCCCCACGGATCGATCCAATCACTCGCTCCGCATAGGGATTCTGCCAAGGCGACCTTGGGGCCGTCAGGACTTCCCGCACACCCATCCCCCGCACTCTCAGGCGGAACGGACCTCCATAAATGGAGTCGCGGTCGTGCAACAGATAGCGCGGTGCACTGTCCCATGGAAAGGCCTCGGCGATTTGGCATGCCGTCCATTCAGAACTGGGATGGGCGGTGACGTTGAAATGAATCACCCGGCGCCGGGGGCGAACAAGCACGATGAAAACGAACAGTACCCGAAAGGTCACCGTTGGCACCACGAAGAAGTCGGTGGAAGCCAACTGTGACGCGTGGTTGTTGAGAAAAGTGCGCCAGGTCTGAGAGGGTGGCTTTGCCTTGCGGGCCAGGTACTTGGCAACCGTCGCCTGGGACAGAGCGAATCCCAGTTTGAGGAGCTCTCCATGGATTCGAGGTGCTCCCCATCGATCCGCGGCGAGCGCAGAGGTACAATGTAAACGCGACCCAGTAGAACACTTCGGTCCCGAGCGATGGCTGTTGTTTTGACGCGAAAGAAGAGCGAGAATCATGGCGGTTCGGCGGCGTTATGGACGATACTCTGATCAAATTCATCCCCAAGGAAGGCGTCGAGATCGTGTTGGTGCTCTTCCTTTCCTTCTTGATCGGTCTGGAGCGCGAAGAACAAAAGGTGATGTCTGAGCAGTACCGATTTGGCGGGGTTCGCACATTTCCGCTGTTAGGCCTCCTCGGTTATGCACTCTGCCTGCTTTCGGAAGGAAATCTCCTGCTGCCGGCTGTCGGCTTCGCTGTTGTCGGAGCGTTTCTTTGGCAATCCTACCGGCACAAGCTTGAGGGAGTGGCGCTGGCCGGGATGACCACGGAGCTCTCAGGCCTGATGACCTACGTTATCGGAGCGCTCGTTGCGCACGGGCAGTATTGGGTCGCGACCACGCTTACGGTGCTCAGCGTGGCGTTGCTTGAGCTGAAGACGGCACTCGAGAGTCTCACCAAGCGAGTGCCGGCCGATGAAATCCTGACGTTTACGAAGTTTCTCCTGCTGACGGCAGTAATCCTTCCCATTGTGCCGAACCGGATGTTTGGCACGTTTGGGTTTAATCCTTTCAAAACGTGGTTGGTGGTTGTCGCGGTAAGTGCCATTTCTTACGGTAGCTACCTCTTGCAGGTGTGGGCACAAGGGCGTGGCGGTGTTCTGCTTGCGGCGTTGCTGGGTGGAGCGTATTCCTCTACGCTTGCTACCGTGGTGCTCGCCAAACGAGCCCGTGAGCAGTCACGCCCGCATCTCTACTCCGGCGCGATGCTCGTTGCCTCCGGTGTCATGTATTTGCGCTTGCTCGCGCTTCTCGGTATTTTCAATCGCCAACTGCTCCACCGGCTAGGATTGCCGTTCCTGCTGCTTACTGCCGCTTCTCTTCTCGGCGGTTGGCTTTGGATGCGAAGAACGGATCGCGGCGGTACAGAAGCGGGGCAAACCTTCCAGCCAAAAAATCCGCTGGAGCTGGGCGCGGCGTTCCTATTCGCAGGACTATTTGTTGGAATGCTGTTCATTACGCATTTTGCGCTGCTTTATTTAGGTCGTGCCGGACTTTTTGCTCTGGCGGGAGTGATGGGAGTCAGCGATGTCGATCCCTTTATCTTGAGCCTCGCGGATTCTGCCTCGTCTCTGCCGCCTATTGCGCTCGCCGGGGGTGCAATCGTCATCGCCGCCGCGAGCAACAACTTGATTAAAGGCGTTTATGCGTAAGGTTTCGGAGACCGTCGAACCGGCACGCAGGGACTCGCGCTCCTCGCGGCATTAGCCCTGCTCGGATTGTTGCCTCTGTTCCTGTGAACCACACTGACGAATTACGCCCCCTCTTAAGGGGAGATTCTTGCATATTATGGACATGTAAGGCCTGGGATGATATTTTATTCATCAAAACCCCCTAATACAGGGGGTTTTGTGAGTAGAAATATCATGGATTTCACCGTCCGGACCTTATCGCCACAGGAGAGCAGGGTTGTGCTTGCCCTCGCCGAACAAAAACGGCGCGAAGTGGGCCGGCCGGAGATTGTCCAACTGCTGGGCGGCAGCGCCAAGGCGGCAGACAAAGTGATTGAATCGCTGCGCCGGAAAGGCTGGCTCGAACGGGCGAGCTGGGGAGAGTACCTCGTCATCCCGCCCGATCAGGGGCCCGCTGCCCTGGGCGAAAGCAATCTCCTCGCGCTGGCGAGCCGCATCGCCGATCCCTACTACATCGGATACGGCAGCGCCGCCCAGCACTATGGGCTAACGACACAGCATCGGCGGTTGATCGTACTCGTCACGCCGACGCGCCTGCGGGGTCGGCAGGTCGGGGAGGGACGGGTGCAGATCGTCAATCCCAAGCCTGGGAAATTTTTCGGATTCGCTCCTGTCGACGTCCTCGGCTACAAAGTCATGATGTCCGATCGAGAAAAGACGGCCATCGACTGCATCGACCGCCCGGCGCTGGCCGGGGGCGTGGGAGAGGCCGCCTCCATTCAGGCGGCGGCCAGTCGCCGTTTCGATTGGCCGAAGGCGGCAGACTATCTCGAACGGATCGATTCGATTGCGCTGGTCCGTAGATTCGGTTGGGTGATGGATCACGCCAAGGCGGATATGCCCGCCGTCGTCCGCGAAAGGCTGCTTGACCTCGCCGCCCGCGGCCCCCGGACATGGATGGGATCGAATCCCGCACACAAAGTTCCCGGCGCCATCGGCTATGACAAGACATGGCGCCTGTTCGTTAACGTGTCGGGCGAAGACCTGCATGAGAGCGGCGGGCTAGGCCGGGAGCACTGATGCGAAGCTATGCATTTGACATATGGCGGCGTACTCGAACGGTCGGGCGAATTGGCCTTCTGCTGATGCCGCCTCACGAGGGCGTCCCCCGTGCCTCAGTCCGGCAGCGTCAAAGCCCTCCATGCCGGATAACGCAGCAACTTTCCTTCGCAGACGTTGGCGACATAGCGGCCCTTGCAGCGGAACTGCATGATCTGCGCCCCCTCTCGGGCTCGGGCAGCCCACTGGGAGCTCGTTGCGGGATTCTGTTCAATACCGATGATACGCAGTTCGCCGTAACTGAACTCTACACTTCGGAGTTTCTTCGTACGAAATACGGTAACCGGGTAAGATTCGCCCCCCAAATCGACTTTTTCCCGGCCGTCGGCAAGCGACTGTTGCCATACTAAAATCAGTGTCTCTCCAAGCGTCATGGGTAAGTCCTCGGACCAGGGGAGAGATTCTTCAGATACTCAATTCCAATTTTTGGCCTGACCTTTCGGCAGCCCCTAAACTCTATCGGCTGCATGGACAATCCCCCAATTTCCCCAATTCTTCAGTTCGCGCAAACGTAGAAGATCCACGAGCTTACGTTGGAGCCTCAGCTCCTGGAGTCCTGGCGTTCCTTGCAGTCCCTGCACCACCTGGTCCAGGGCACCGCTTCTAAGCGCGCCTTGCTAATCGGCTGCCCGCAATCTTTGCAGATGCCATATTCCTCGTGCCGAATCCGCGTCAAGGCATCCTCAATCGCACGCAAGAGCTTGCCGTCTGCCTGCTGCAACCGGATTTGCGTGGCAGTGTCGGTTTCACTGGCGGCCATGTCGACCGGGTCCCCGCGAAGATCACCTGCGGTGGGAACCGAATCGGCCAGACTCTTGCCGGTGGAGAGTTCCTGCCGCTTCGAAAGGAGAAGATTCTTATAGCGAAGCAGGTCGCTATTGTTCATGACACCCGCCTTGTACGCCACGATTGCTGAGAATGCATAGTACCACTTCTTAAATTGTGCAGCCAGAGATGCGCTGCGGCAGCGAGTTTTAGCGCGAATAAGTGAATTGAATCGGCTGCATTGTGGAGTTGCACTCTGCCCAATGCCAAGAGTCCCGCAAGGTTCCCGTCACTTATTTCACCCTGCGGGAGCTTATGGCGATTTCGCTTGCTCCGCTAATTACAGGTAGAATGCCCGTGCCCTGCTGTTCTCGGGGTCGCTACGAAAGGGCACGAGAGAAAAGCCCTTGCGGGGTATAGTGCAACGTCGCAAAATCCTCATTACGGGGACTTGGTGCATTTGCGGTGCACCAACATGGATCAAGCTAATCCGATTCGCAAAGGCCGCGCACACCAAGCGCTCCACCTCGTGCCTCAGTCCGGCAGTGCCAAAGCCCTCCATGCCGGATAACGCAGGAACTTGCCCTCGCTGACGTTGGCGACATAACGACCTTTGCAGCGGAACTGCATGATTCGCTTCCCCTCTTGCGCTAAGGCGGCCCACCGCGAGCTCGCCGCGGGATTCTGTTCAATACCGATGATGCGCAGATCGCCGTAACTGAACTCTACGTTCCGAAGCTTCTTGGCGCGAAACACCTTTACCGGGTAAGATTCCTGTCCCAGTTCAACTTCTTCCTGGCTATCAGCAAGCGACTGTTGCCAGACCGAAATCAGTGCCTCTCCAGGTGTCATAGATAAGTCCTCGGGCGTGTCGGCCTCGAGCTGAGTGTGTCCCGGGAGATTGCTCGCGCCCCCGGCGGCGAAATCACTTTGCGTGCAGACAGCGATGGCACAGTGCAGTTCTCCTTGCTCCTGCCCTTGAGTGCATCCGGGGGCGGAACATCGATGCGATAGGCTTCGAATCGCACTCGGGTTCGACAGGAGTTGAAGCATTCCGTCGCAGCCTCGATGTGGTGATTGCCTGTGCGTGGGCCACGATAGTGTGTTTTTCATGCACTCACGCGCGCCCGTGACCGTGCTGGTTGTCAAGGACCATGTCTTGGGGCACAATCCAGTTGCGGCCCTGTACACCAGCCACTCTTACTATCGACGATTAAAGGAGCACCAGACAAAGTGAGTCGCCGCCGCACTCCTGCTGGATTTCCGGGGGTTCCGAGTGCCAAAACGGCTGTATCGAGGAGGTCGTCAATATCGCCTGCCAACTTTCGCGATCGCCTCGGAGAAGTGGCCAGCACTCACGGCGGTCCTCTTGGACAGGCTGGGCAAATCCTGAAAACGCGTAGGGGATGGACAGACGGGCAGGAACTGTGAGCAAAGATAACTTCGGAGGGGGTAGAGGATCAATATGGACTTGACAGATATTGCGGAGTCGCGCCACAGGAGTGGATACTCCTGTTCGCAATCGGTTTTCTCGGCTCTGGCCGAGCGATGGAATATCAGTCCCGATGTGTCGTTGAGAATCGCGGCAGGATTCGGCGGCGGGTTGGCACAGTCAGCGCGGACATGCGGCTGTGTGACTGGAGGTATCATGGCGATTGGATTGGCGCAGCCTGAGATCAGCCCGGAGGTGAACCGTTCCGAAAAAGAGAAAACCTACGAAGTATGCCGACGGTTCATGCGTGCATTTGAGGAACGCAATGGTTCCACGCTTTGCTGCGAACTACTGGGTTGCAACATCAGCACACCCGAGGGGCTGGCAGAGGCGCGCCGAGAAGGGCTCTTCCAGTCACGATGCACGAAGCTGGTGCGGGATGCGGTCGAGATCGTTCGCGGTATGCTCCCTGAAGCCTACGGTCTCTGGCCGGAGTCGGCCAAGTGACCGAACCAGAACAGCCCTCTGGGTACGAAGGCAGGCCTATGCGACGCATGAGACGGGCCTACTACGACAAGTTTTCAAGGTTTTACGACCGCTTTGTCGCCTTCCATTCCCGCGACGCGCAGGGCTTGGCTCGGAGGTTCCTTGCTGATCGGCTGCCTGTCGAGCACGGCGGCTCGGTTCTCGACCTCTGCACGGGTACGGCTACTCTTCTCTCCCACTTGCAGGCGAAGGTCGGCCGTGAGGGGCAAGTAGTCGGCGTAGATTTTTCTCGTGGCATGTTGAAGGTGGCCCACGAAAAGACCCGCAGCCTTCCTAACGTCCATCTGGTGGAAGCCGACGCGGGCCGCCTTCCCTTCGCAGCCGGCACCTTCGACGCGGTCACCTGTTCGCATGCCTTCTACGAACTCAAGGGGGAAACGCAGCACTCGGCGTTGCGGGAGATTGTTCGCGTCCTGAGGCCGGAGGGAGTCTTCCTCATGATGGAACATGATGTGCCTCCGAACGCCTTCGTGAGGGCCCTTTTTTACCTCCGCCTTGCCTTCATCGGCGCCGGACGGGCCATTACCTTCCTTCGCCACGAGCAGGAGATTCTGGAAGGGTATTTCGGGAGTGTTGAGAAGGTGCTACCCCCGGCCGGGCGGTCCAAGGTCATGGTCTGCCGGAAATATTAAACGAAAAGAACGGCCACCTGGTTCCGTTATCCGCCATGCGCGGATTGTGAGAACGGGACACAAGGGTTGGGTGCGACACGATCGTTTTTGTGAAGGAGGAGCCATGAAAAACTTCCAGTACACAGTCAACAGCAACAAACCTTTCGAGGCTGCGGTGAGTGCGGTCGAGCAAAAGACGTCCGAGAAAGGATTTCGCGTTTTGCATACGCACGATGTCGCAGCTACTCTGGCCGAGAAAGGCTTTACGCGGGAACCACTCACCATTATTGAGATTTGCAACGCTCGCTACGCGAATGAAGCTCTGAACAAGGACGTCAGCGTGGCACTCATGTTGCCCTGTCCAATCGCGGTGTACTCAAAGGACGGCAAGACGTTCATCAGCACGATGCGGCCTTCCGCCCTTGCTGATTTCTATCCAGACTCGGGTATCGAAGACATTGCGGCCACGGTGGAAAAGACGGTTTTGGAGATTGTCAACGAAGCGAAATAGGTGGGTTCCTGCGCGTCTGGAAGGGTACGATCACAAGGCGTAATCAGACTGGGTGGCTACCGCGCTGCCTCCCGTTCCAAAGAGGCCACTCTGGACGTTGGTGATTGCCCCGCTAGGAGAGTACTCGCGATGTTGCCGGGTCAATGCCATTCTTATCCTAATCCCGTCTGCGATGCTAATCAGAAGTGGAATCAGCCACCTCAGTTTTGGGAGGAAGCGCGGTGATGAAATAGCTATAACGCCCGACGACCGCCGGCTCGTTTGCCGTCCATCCGCTCTTAGCCAGGAATTGCAGCACGTCAGCCGCGGGCAGGCGATGATCTGAGGGAGGGCCTGGAGGTGAGCTCATATCCGCCCGCCAGTCCAGCAAGGCGAGAACACCACCCGGTGCAAGGATGCGTGCAACCTCCTGCAATGCAGTGGTAGGGTTTTCTAATTCATGCCAAACGTTCGCTACGAAGACCACATCAGCACATCTCGAGGGGAGCGTCGTCTTGCTTGCCTCCCCTTGCACTAACTCGATGTTGCGGGGAGCATCCGGTTCGGTGAGCTTCTCCTGCAGCCTAGCCAGCATCGCGGGCTGCAAATCGACTGCATACACTTTCCCTTCGACGCCTACGGCACATCCAATGGGGACAGCGAAGTAGCCGGTCCCGGCGCCGACATCAGCAACGCGCATTCCCGGCCGAATCGCTAACGCGCGAATAACATCAGCAACGGGAAGCCAGATCTGCCGTTCGGGATCATCGAGTTTATGCGCATCCTGTGGTTTGAAGAGGTGGTCACCCATGGTGGTCCTTAATGTCTACCTTTATTGCTCGGCTTCTCACTCCGTCGAGACTCGACAGAACAGGAATTGGTGCGTCAAGTCGGCACACCAAGCTTCGGCAGCAGCCATTGGGTCAACACCAAGTAAACGACGGCAAAAACGATTATCCATGCCCAGTCCGGCATTCAGTTTTCCCCCTGTAATCTGCTATTTGCTACTCGCTTTGGCGGTCGAGGAGATGGATCACCCTTCTCTGCTCCCCTCGGCGCCTTCGACATGTTCGGCTGATTTCCGTCCAACTTGCGGATAATCTGATTGACGGTCCTTGTTCCACCTGGAAGTGACGGCAGGGTGCACGGACGGTAACGGTCGCCTCGGACTCGGAAACCGCGCGCAGCCAACCTGATCATTTTCACTGGGATCATAGGGGCTCTCCCCGTTGGATGCAATCGGTAGCGCCGGCGTTCCCTTACATTAGGTTTTTGTCTGGTAGGTCGTGCCTAACGTGGCGTTCTTATTGACTTCGCCGGCCCAGCGGGGCGGATGGCTCTCACCCTTTAAGGGAACGGCTCCAGCCTCTGCAAGGGCACCTGCTGCGGATGACCGCCGGAAAAACTCGCGCCGACTAAGTCTGAAACCCATACGCCACATTCACCCGGGAGAAAGTCTCACAGATTCCACACTGACCGAAGGGAGTCCTGCGCAAGCCATTCGCCAAATAAGCAGACTGTTAAATAAATAGCAGGGGGCGGCAGAACGTGTCAGTCCAGGGCGCGGCCGAAATGCCCGACCCATAGCCGAATCGATTTGAATCTTTAAACAGTTGCGCAATTCCGAAACTGCTTCAGTGTTATATCGAGTGGAGCAAATTACGAATTGTTGGGCACAATCACGCTGTGCTGCGATCAGCGATTGACACCCTTAAACTGTACCGGCGGTCTCCGACCGCCGGGCACATCTTCCAAATAAGGGAGTCCTGCTGGCCTGACCGCCTCTGCCCATAGGAAATATGTTATAAGATTCTGCTTCCTATTCCTTTCACGAGCCGGGCAAATCGATGCTTGGCGAGGGAGGATCTGATGCAATATCCGTTCTGGAATTTGGCCGTTGGGTACGGCGTTCTCATGGCTGGGGTTGCTGTGCTTCATGTGTTTATCTCGCACTTCGCAATTGGAGGCGGATTCTTCCTGGTCGTAATGGAGCGATCGGCACGCAAGGTAGCGGACACTGAGCGGCTCGAGTTTCTGGAGAAACTCAGCCGCTTTTTTGTGCTTACTACCCTGGTAATGGGTGCCCTGACGGGCGTCGGCCTCTGGTTTGTCATCGGGCTCCTGAACCCCGCCGCCACCGAGGTCCTCATTCACAATTTCGTGTGGGGCTGGGCAATCGAGTGGACCTTTTTCGTCGTGGAGATCCTGGCAGCCATCTTGTATTACTACGGCTGGAAGCGCATGGCGCCGGCTGACCACATGACCCTCGGCTGGATTTATTTTTTCTTCGCTTGGCTCTCACTCTTTGTCATCAACGGCATCCTTACGTTCATGCTCACCCCCGGCACCTGGCTGGTCAAAGGGGACTTCTGGGATGGATTCTTCAATCCGACCTTCTGGCCATCACTGGTCCTCCGCAGCGCAATCGCGGTGATGCTCGCGGGGCTTTATGCCCTCCTCGTTGCCTCACGTTGCAAACCGGATGCATTCAAAGTCCGGATGGTGCGGCAGACAGCGTGGTGGGGCATAGCGGGACTGGCGGCCGCCCTTCCGTCTCTGTATTGGTATTGGAGAGCCATCCCCGCGACGATTACCGCGGCGGCTATCGAGGCTTTGCCGACTCCGATGCGAGCCTTGCACTACTCCCAATGGCTCGCGGGCGCCCTCGCAGTTTTGCTGATCCTGTTTGGATTGATCGTTCCCAGACGCCTGCACCTTTCTTTGGCGATGGTGATTATGGTCGCGGGACTTTGCTGGTTCGGTTCCTTCGAATGGTTCCGCGAATCCATCAGAAAGCCCTACATTATTGTTGGATATATGTACGGCAATGGGGTTGAAGTCCGGGATACCGACACCTACAAAAGGGATGGTTATCTTTCCCAGATCGCGTACCGCTCCGGTGACGATGGCGCCGACCTCTTCCGCCATGCCTGCCGGAGCTGTCACACAATCCAGGGATACAATCCGCTCAAGCCCGCCTTCGACGGCACGGATCGCGCCTTCATCGGTGCAATTGTCCCGAATGCTCATCTCCTTCTGAGGGGCAACATGCCTCCGTTCCTGGGAACGGCAAGCGAAGCAAACGCGATCGCCGCGTACCTTGAGGCGCACCTTGATCGGCGGCCCCTTTCCGCGATTTACGGATTGCAGGGGATCAAGTTGGGGGAAAAGGTGTTCCAGGTCCGTTGCGGCAAATGTCATCCCATGGGCAGTCCGCAGGACAAGACAAAGTCGCTCGCGGGCCTTACCCAGGAGGAGTACCGGAATTTACTAAATAATGCCGCCGGCTACGGCCAGGGGATGCCGGCTTTTACTGGAGACGAAGCTGAGCGCAGCGTGTTGATCGCGTACTTCCGGACTCTCAAGGCAGGAGGGGAAAAATGACGCTTCCCGACTCGAGTTTTCTTCCAGCTCCGCTGTGGGTGATAACGGTTCTGCATGTACTGACTTTGAGCCTGCATTTCGCTGCCATGAATTTTGTGCTGGGGGGCACTCTGATCGTTTTGACGGGAAGGTTCGACCGGCGTTGGGGAAACCCTACGATACGTCGCTTCATCGCCCTGCTCCCAGGCGCCATGGCAGCTACGGTGACGCTAGGCGTGGCCCCTCTTCTTTTCCTGCAGCTGGCGTATCCGCGGCAGATGTACTCGGCGTCAATCGTCAGCGGCTGGTTTTGGTTCCTGGTCATCCCGGCAGTCATTGGTGCCTACTACCTGCTGTATGCTGCTTCCTTCTCCGGGAAGGAAGGTGTTTCCAGCAAAGCTCGATTCCTGTGGCCGGCATTGTTCGCGCTCTTGTACGTGTCGTTGGTTTACAGCTCCGTTTTCTCCATGGCGGAACATCCCGACTTGATTCAGCGACTTTACGCGCAGAACCAAACGGGGTTTCAATGGAATCCCGATGCCGGGAACTACTTGCTTCGATGGCTGCACATGATCCTGGGGGCGGTTGCGGTAGGGGCTTATTTTGTCGGTCTGCTGGGCAAAGACGATCCAGAGACATTCCCAGTTGCCAAGAGGCTGTTTGGTTACGGGATGGCTGGGGCGGCCGCGGCCGGCTTTGGGTACCTTGTTTCCTTAAATGGGATCCTGGCCGGTCTTATGCGAACGCCGGCGATATGGGGGCTAATTGTGGGGATATTGCTATCACTCGGCTCCCTCCATTTCTTCTTCGCGCGCCGCTTCCTTCCCTCGGGCCTGGCTTTATTTGTCTCTCTAGTTCTGATGGTTATTAGCCGGCATCAACTGCGCGTACTTAGACTGCAAGGGCATTTCGATCCTGCCTCGTGGAGGATTGCCCCGCAGTGGTTTCCGTTCCTGCTGTTCCTGATCTGTTTTGCCAGCGCGGCGATGCTCATTGTTTATATGGTGCGTTTGTTTTTCAGCAGCCGTCCTGATTCACTTTGATGTCCAGGCGCGCTTGTACCTAAATTATGCACAGATCTCGCCTCATCTGAGGTGCAAGCCGGAATTCCGACCTCATCAGTTCTTTCTCTCCAGTGTGTTCAGCGTCGTCTGATTTGTTTTTTCTCTAAGTCGCTTCCTGTCGTTCATATCTCGTTGATTCTTTTCACTCGCCTGTGCATAGAAAATTATGCACCACTCACAAGCGTAAAGCGCTGGCCAACACCGGCCGAACTTTCCCCTGGCTCGAAGCGATTTTCCGCAGCCGATCCATCAGCCGCTGGAACAATCCGCGCTCCGGATACTGGTCGCTATAGCTGATGCCCACTCGCCCCGCGTGCCGCCAGATCTTGGCCGCCACAAACAAAAAACGCAATCGCGCGGTCACCAACGTCATATGTTTTAGATCCTCGGATTGCACCTTTTCTTCTCGGTTGAAAAGCAGCAGCCAGCAGTTCAGGTTGTAAGCCAGCATCGCCAACTGGAAATGCACGCAGTTGGCGGCCCACTGCCCGGAAGGGTGTGCTGCCAATCCGGCATCGTTGTTGGCCTCTTTGATCAGGTTCTCGGCACCGGCGCGCTGATTATAAACCCACACCAGCAGGTCGATGGCGTCTGGCATGTCCGTCACGAAGACTCGATAGATATACTCCGGGCTCGCAAACAGCTGATACTGCGGTTTGGGAGTCTCTTCCTTTTTCAGGTAGCGCAGGGCGATGAACCGGTAGGCCTTCGCCCAGCCGTCAGGCTGATACCGCAACTCGCATTGCTCATCGGCATCGGTCTTCGGCGAGGGCCTCCAATCCGCCTTTTCCAGCTCTTCCAGCAAACGAGGGGTTTTGCGCGCCACGATGATGAAGGAGGCCTTCACCTTCTCATAAGCTTGGACGGTCTCCCAGCAATAGAACCCGGCATCGGCCCGCGCGAAGAGTTTGCGCACACAGCGGGGCACGGCGGCGAAGACGGCCTCCAGATGGCGCTCGATCTGTGCCCCCGTGGGCCGGTCTCCGTTGCGCAACTCCCCGCCGATATATTCCCGAGTTTCGGCGATAAAGGTGAGCATCGGCTGGTAGCTCTTCTTCCCTTTATTCTTCGGGTTGTAGCTCTTGCGCGCCCCCATCTGCCGGCCGTAGAGCGTGTGCACAGTGGTATCGGTATCGAGAGTGATGGAAGGCAGCTGCACGTTCGCTGCTTCCCAGACCCGTTCCCGCAGCAGGCGCTGCAGCTTCAACAGTTGCTGGGCGATGGTCACTGGCAAGGAGGTCAAGAAACGCCAGAAGGTGCATTGCGGTGGCAGCTTCCCCACCTGCAGGATTCCGGTCAGCATGGGATCTTGGGCCACGAAACGAAGATGGTTCAGCCGAGAGAAACCGATATAGATGGCCAGCACCATCCCCAGCAGGAATTGGTAGATGCTCATGGCGCGGGGAAGGCGATGGATGGTCAGAGTTTCTTCAATCAATTTCTTGAAGTCCAGCTTTTCTAACATGGTCGCCACGGGAAACAAGCCACCATAGGGCGTAAGGTTCTTCGCCCCGAAGTCGAAAGGCGTGGAAGCCGCAATTTTATAGGGCTCCGGACGATCTGCAGGAAACCCTTGTTTGGCGCGGGTTTTCTCGCTATGCTTGCTTTCGTTCTTCACCATTTGGGTGACCCCCTTGAGGTTGAGTTCGAAAACCGGGAAGTTTCCGAACTCATTTTTACCCCATGTTTTTGGGGTCCCCAAATGGTTTCTTCAAATTACAGCCCTACCGAAGCCCGCCGCAGTGCATTATCCAGGTTGTACAGTATTGCTTAACAGGCTTTACGCAAGAAACAGTGGGGTATTCAGGGCGGTTTAGGAATCAGAAAACCTAGTTCCTTCGTTGACAAGAGCAAAATAGTTGGGCTAGCAAGGCCAGTGCGTACTGACCAACTTTCGGGTTACGCCTCCTCCGGGCGAACCGTCAGCTTGGCGGTAATCCCAGCCAGCCAACCACCAGTGAAGGGTTGGATTTCTTGCAAGGCGGAGTGAATCTGGCGGTTGGAGCGATACGAGCACGTGTGGATGCGGCAGACACTCCCCAGCCGGGGGAAATCCGCCAGCACAAAGCGCAGGTCTCCACCCGGCTTGCGCTGCCCGTTGGCAAGCTCCGGGCATCCGTTCCCGCCGGTGGTCCAGGGCTGACCGCTAGGCTTCTCAGCCGTGCGTCGGGTCGCCGAGGTCCCGTCGCCCCAGCATTTCCGTTCGATAGCCGTCCACCAGCCGTAGGAACTGGGAAAGACGTTCTCGATGTCATCGTCGATCAACATAATGTGGAGTTCGTGGCACCCGTCTCCGTAGTGCTCGCTCCGTTCCGGATCGACTTCCCACCCAACCCAGTTGGATGACTTCTTCTTGCGCAGGAAGACGAAGTGATCGAGCTTGGTGGGATGGTTGCGATCTCCATTGGGCGGTAGCCCGATAGATACCTTGGTCGATACGGACAACCGCTGGACCACGCGGCCGTCTTGGTCACGCGTAACGCCAATGATCATGGGGATTCATCCTTCTAACTGGAACTCGGGCGGCAAAGGGGAGTTGGTGATGGAAAAAGTGATCCCTGACGTCGTCCGTGGAAACACCCAGCACTGAAAACCGGACAGGACATAGAACCCGACGGGATTTTGCATTCGGAGGGGGGCGGGTGTATGTTGCTGGTCGCCGAGAAATTCAAGAATGAGCACGAGAAAGGGGCCCAACATGAAACGTAGAAATTTCGTCATTACCGCCCTCACGGGCACAGCAGCGGTCGTCACACTGTCTCGTGTGGCCGAGACAGCGGCGCCCGATGCTTGGACGAACGTGTTATTTACTGAAGACAATCCAGGCCACTGGAAAGGTAAGGAAAAGCTGCACGTACCCATGGTCGAGATTAATGGTGACAAAATAACTGTCCGGACTCCTCATCCGATGAGCGAGGCGCATTACATCGTCAGCCACACCGTGGTGCTCGACAACGGTACATTTATCAACCGAAAGACCTTCAACTGGAAGGACCAACCGGTATCCGAGCATTCCCTGCCCACTGGGTATAGAGGAAGCGTTACAGTCACCAGCACATGCAATTTGCATGACATGTGGATTAAGAACATGAAGGTTTAAGTCCAGCTTCCTGTATCAAGCAACGAGTTGGCAGAGCGCGCGGCGGGTCGTGGCGAAGGTGGAGTTCCACTTTGGGGAACTGTTCCCCCGAGCAGGCTTCATCGGTCCCAACCAAAGAAAAATGGTCCGCTGGAACCGTTTGAGGAGCGTATAGTGTGGGGGTATTGGGAGGTAAGAGGGAAATTCCCGGTATAGTCGCGGCTGGCCGGGAGGCCAAAATGGAAATCCTGGTTGGGAGATTGTAGCGTTCAGCGCCAATGTGGAGGTAGGAACAACCCGGCCACCGCGAAGCTACCACTCGATATTCGATAACGTGAGGAAATCATGCCTGAAGAACTGAAACCCGGTTGTGCCCGGCCGACCGGTGGTCGCGTGGGAGAATCGGTCGCGCATGAGAACGCGTTCCAGGAAGAGCGCAAGGAGGAATCACAAGTGATCCTAATCGGAAAGAAAGCCCCGGACTTTACGGCGCCGGCATATCACAAGGGCAAATTCGTCACTGTCAAGCTCTCCGAGTACCTCGGCAAATGGGTGTTGCTCTGTTTCTATCCAGGTGACTTCACCTTCGTTTGAGCTACCGAGATCTCGGCGGTCGCCGAGAAGTATCCGGTGTTTCAAGAGCTTGGTGTGGAAGTCTTGTCCGCGAGTGTCGACAGCATGTTTGTCCACAAGATGTGGAACGACGAGGAACTCTCCAAGATGGTAGCGGGGGGCGTCCCGTTTCCGATGCTGTCGGACGCGGGTGGCAGGGTCGGCAAGGTTTACGGTATCTACGATGAAGACGCCGGCGTGGAAACACGGGGCCGCTTCCTCATCGATCCGGATGGTGTCATCCAGGGGTACGAGGTTCTGACTCCGCCAGTGGGCCGCAACGTGGCCGAATCGATACGGCAGGTCCAAGCCTTCCAACTCGTCCGCGAATCGAAGGGTACGCAAGCCACACCGTCCGGCTGGCGCCCCGGCAAGCCCACCCTCAAGCCCGGCGTGGATCTCGTGGGCAAGGTGTGGAAGGAATGGAAAACCGAAATGGCGTTTGACTGACGCCCTTTGTTTTGCCGAATCGTCCTGTAGTTGAAGCTCCGGGCGGGGCGAAGGCGATGCTGTGTCCTGAAGCCACGGTGTCCGCCTGGGGTTGATTGCACAAAGTCGGGCGGAGGGATCAGCCCCTTTTTTCGGGAGGAGCCAGAGGTGTAATAAGAGGATCGGCGAAGCAGCTCGCTCAGAGCGCTGTCGTGTGCCTCTTTCATGAAACACCTTCCGCCGCGCTCGCCGAAGGCGTAAAGGACACTAAGAGTCCATCGCAAGTTGTGCCTTTTTGTGCCCAGGAAAAACACGGCGAAAGTCTG
>Ga0181524_10002181_pt1 | contig 20725 bp, 19 predicted proteins | sample PEATcosm2014_Bin_34_FD_119761 | JGI IMG/M metagenome (GOLD analysis project Ga0181524, IMG submission 119761) | Peatland microbial communities from MTU Mesocosm Facility, Houghton, MI, USA - PEATcosm2014_Bin05_60_metaG | ecosystem: Environmental > Terrestrial > Soil > Wetlands > Peat | place... | reverse complement strand
TGTGTGGTCGGTCGCGTCGGCCATGATGCCCTCGCCAAAGGCTATGCCGCAGCCCATACCCCGAAATCGGATTTATTCCAATGCGGCAGGGGGTACTTATTTTCCCCCTATATCATGGCCCGCCGATCCCTCTGGTTTCTATACGGGTTTTGCCACCATTTTACGGGGCGACAAGCGCTGGGCTTGTCGTGTCGTGAGATCGTGTCATGGCCTTTACCGCCGACTATGAAGTGCTGTTCGAGCGACTTGACGAGGAGCTGCAAACCGCGCCGGCGCCGACGCGAAATCTTTTCGCCAAGATCATCGGCAGCGCCTGCAGCCGCATTCCCGTCCTCGACAAGGCCGGCAAGACCGAAAGGATCGATCGGCTGATCGCGGCCGAGGCCTGGATCGAGTGTGCGGCCGTCCTCACCGAAACGGAATTGCCGGGATGGCGGCTTCGGCGCCTCGTCTACGACAGCGGCGAATGGCTGTGCACGCTGTCGCGGCAGCCCAATGTGCCGGTCGAATTCGACGACACCGTGGACGCAACGCATGAAGTGCCGGCCTTGGCAATTTTGCGGGCGTTTGTCGAAGCCAGGCGCCGAACCGACGCCGCAGAGCCGATGCGATCGGCAATTCCGCGGATTTGGCCGGATCGTTCGAACGCAATCTGCTGCGATAATTTCGCTTAGGGCAGGGTGGTCGAGTAGCCGCGGATTCCTATGCCGGCTTTATGACAAAGGCCTGCGCGTCGTCTCGAATTCATATCCTGCCGGGAGCAAATTAGCGCCAACGATAACAACGATGGGGTTCGATCATGAGTGTCATCCCTTTCGATAGCTTCGCCAAACCGGACAGCCGCGCGCCGAGCCGCCATGGTTTTTGGAGCGATGGTTTCTGGAGCGATGGTTTCTGGCGCGGGCTGGCGCTGGCGCTGGACCGGCTCGCTTCTTACCCAACCCACCATGCCCTATCCGACAGCGAATTGCGGCGCGTCGCCGACGATATCGAGCGATGCCGCCGCCTGATGCGCAGCAAGCCGGAGCGCCACACTGCGAAACTCAGCCGCGTGCGGCGCAAGCATGCGGCCCGTCCCGTCGGATAAGACCATGAACAAATCGTTGCCACGCTTCGGTGTTGCGCAGGCGGGCGCATCCGGCATTCTCCGCCTTGCCGCGGCGAGACGCCAACAAAGAGCCGATCGGCAATCCGGATCGCACCCTGCGGCCAAGGCGACGGCCGGCTTCCCGAAGCGACCGGATCTCAGCGTTCTCAGCGAAACCATCCCGTTATTCTATATCGGTCAAAACCGCTACGGCTTCTGGGTGGCGCGCGAAGCCGAAGGACGCAGCGGCGGTCTGTTCGTGTGCCGGCGATCGGCCGTGCGTTTTGCGCGAAAGCGAAGCGAGCCGGCCGGCTATGCCACCATGTTGCTCCGCGAGCCGATCGACCTCGATATCGCGAACGAGGGCAGCCGTGTTGTCGCTGCACTGTCATCGGGCATCGCGGTCGCGGCGCGTTTTGCGCCGGGGCTGGTGAGTTTCCTCGGCATGGCGGTCGCGGAATGGCGCAAGCTCGTAGCGGAAATTTCGCGCGCTTTCGCCGGCGAACGCCGCAACCGCGCGGCCATCGAGCAGGAATTGTTTCGCGGCCAGTATCGGTTGTCTTCGAAAAACGACGATGATCTGCCGATACCATAATCCGGCGCACTGGCTGCGTCGCTGATTCTCAAAGGAGAACTTCCATGCGAAACGAAGCTGAACCCCCCTCGTGCTTGCGACCGCCCGTTTTCCTGATCGGTCAGGACCGTCGGGGAAACTGGGTTGTCCAGGACAAAACCGGCTGCCGCGGCGGTCTTTTCGTCGATCGTGCGCAGGCGCTTCGCTACATCCGCTTCGAGAATGGCGACCGTCCGCAAGCCTTCGTTACAGTCACCGGACCGTTCGAACTCGATATGCGGCAAGATCCTGCAATGACGCCGCGCCGGCAGTCCAACGACGACGCGCAACGCGAACGTCGGGTTGCCTGAGCAAATTCCTTAAGCCTCCCATCCTGACGACAGACGGCAAACCTCGCGTGAGGCCGGCAATGTCCACGATCGGTCGCCATGTCTTGAAGCTGTCGGGCTACGCACCCGCATTGCCGACGCCTTTCGACGCCGCGGACGGCATCGACGGCGCGGCATTCGAACGGCTTTGCGACCTGCAAATAAGGTGCGGGGCGACAGCGCTCGTGGTCTGCGGGACGACCGGAGAAGCCCCGAATTTGCTTGCGCAAGAGCACGGCAAGCTGGTCCGGATTGCGGTCGAGGTTGCGCGCGGCCGCGTGCCGGTCATCGCCGGCGCAGGCTCGAACGCGACGGACCATGCGATCGAACTGACCACCGACGCCGAAGCGAACGGAGCCGACGCGATCCTATCCGTCGTGCCCTACTACAACAGGCCGACGCAGGAGGGCCTTTACTGCCATTTCCGAGCGATCGCCGCGTCGACCGGCTTACCGGTCATTCTCTACGACGTTCCGTCGCGATGCGCGCGCGGCCTGGCCGACGAAACGATCGCCCGGTTGGCCGAGGTGCCGCGGATCATCGGCCTCAAAGATGCAAGCGGCGACAGCGGGCGGCCGGCACGCCTGCGACCCGTCGTCGGAGAGCATTTCAGGCTTTTGAGCGGCGACGATCGAACCGCATTGGGTTTCATTGCCCAGGGCGGCGATGGCTGCATATCGGTCGCGTCCAATGTCGCGCCGGGTCTTTGCCGCGACATGTTTCTGGCCTTGAGAAACAGTCAGAGCGTGCGGGCGCGGCGGCTTTCGCTTGCGCTGGCGCAACTGACTACGGTGCTGTTTCGAGATCCTAATCCGGTGCCGCTCAAATACGCTCTGAACCTGTTCGGGTTCATGTCGCCGCGAGTCCGCTTGCCCCTTGTTGAACTCGGCAATGCGGCAAAAGCCGAAGTCGAAAGCGTGCTGGTGCGGTTATGCGACGAATACGCGGAATCCATGATCGGGAATTTCGCCGAACCGCGGTGCGCGAAAAAGGCAATGGTTGGCTGAGTGCGCCGCAGGGGACGCCAGGTCAATCGTGGTGGTCGATGATGGTATCGGCCGCCCCCGTACCGACATCCAATATCTTCTCCATCGGCGGCGCCGCTCTGTTCCACCAGCCGCCGCCGAGCGCCGCGAACAGCGCCGCGGTGTCCGACAGCCGGGCCGCTTCGGCCTGCACCACTTGAATGACCGCCTGCAGATAGCTCTGCTGCGCATTGAGCAAGAACAGCACATTGGCGTTGCCGCTCTGCATCTGCTGGCGCGCGAGATCGAAGCTGATCTTGGCGGCGCGTTCGAAGTCGCGCGCTGCCTTCAGCGCATCGGCGTCATTTTGTAGCGCACGCAGGGCGTCGGTGACGTTCTGCACCGCGCCGACCACCGTGCCCTTATAGGTCCACGCCGCCGCGTCATAGGTGGCCTCGGCGCCGCGCAACGTATGCAGCAACGTGCCGGCGTCGAATATCGTCTGCGTGGCATTGCCAGCCAATTGCCAGGCCACATTCGCGGGAGAGAGCAGGCCGACAAGCGTTGTATTCATATAACCGGCGTTGGCGTTAATCGTAAAACTTGGGAGCATGTTGGCGGTGGCGACGCCAATCTGCGCGCTCGCTGAGTGCAATTGCTCCTCGGCCGCGCGCACGTCGGGTCGCTGCTCGATGAGCTGCGATGGCAAGCTTACCGGCAGATCGATCGGCAACTTCAAATCAGCGAGCTTGAACGTCTCGCGGGGGCCTTCGCTGGTGTAAGCGCCGGCAAGGGCCGCCAGCAAGTCTCGTTGCTGCGCCAGCGCCTTGCGCAGCGGTGGCAGCGTCGCTTTGACCTGCGCGAGCGCGGCTTCCTGTGCGGCCACGTCGCTGCGGTTAGCGTAGCCCGCGTTGAGCCGACGCTGCAGGATATCGAGCATTTTGGTGTTGATCGAAATGAGTTGGTTGGTTGCATCAATCTGTCCGCGCAGCGAAGCCTCCGTGATCGCCGCGACCACGACGTTCGACGTGAGGGAAAGGTAGGCAGCTTCTACCTGGAAGTTCTGCACGTCGGCCAGCGCCCGAAGTGATTCGACTGTGCGCCGATTGAGCCCCCAGATGTCGAAGGTGTACGAGACAAGCGCTTGCGCGGTGTAGAGATCGTAGACGCTGGCGCCGGAAGCGGGGATTGGGGCTAAGGAAGCGGCGGTCTGGCTGCGCGTCGGATTGAAATTGGCCTGGACCAGCGGGAAGAATTTGCCCTGCTGGGCGTAGACCGCTTCCTTCGTGGCACGCAGCGTTGCGATCGCCGATTGCAGGGTGGGATTGTTCTTCAGCGACCGTTCGATCAGCGCGTTAAGCGCCGACGATTTGAACAGCTCCCACCACTCCTGAGGAATGTCGCGGCCTTCCAGGAAAACCTGCCGCTGGCCGGTAGGCGCGTCGGTGGAGGAGGTTTGCAGTGCCAGCGGCTCCCTGGTGTACCGGGTGATTTCGGGCGCCGCGGGATGGACGAAGTCGGGGCCGACGGCGCAAGCTGTCACGAGCATCGGGGCCGCGAGGGCGGTGGTACCTGCAACAAGCCACCTGACCGCTACACGAGACATAGGAACTGAACGACTATTGGGGACTGCACGACTATTGAAACTGAACTCTGACGATTGAGCCCGCCGGCGATATTATTTCCGATTTTGCCGACGATGGCTGTGCTCGTCCAGCCACACTCCCAATTATTCAGCATTAATTGCCGCATTATTCATCGCTTGCCCTGTGATTTATCACCGGGAAACGCTGAACTTCTTCCAGTAGACTGCGGTAGGGCCGGCGCCGATAGTCTAGCCGCATCTGCATCCGTCAAACTCGCGCTTGCGAAAGTCGATCGATCGCGTACGTGCAACCACCATGTCGTGTCGGGGTTGCTGCTGCCGCTGCCCTCGCTGTCGTCGCATAACCGGCCTAGGCTTCTATGAGCGTTACGCACTTTGCCAGTTTAACCTCACGCCCGCTCATGAAGGCGAGAGGTTGGTATGTGCAAATCGATTTGGCAGGAGGCTGCCTCGAGCAAGTTGGCGTGTTCCCCACCAAGCTTGATGCGCACCGGTGGATCGTACAAAAATCCCGCACATGGATTAGGTTGCACGTACATTGGCAGAGTAATCGCCTGAGAACGTCCCGGCCGTCGTCGCGAAAAGCCACGAAAGTCAATGTCAATTGTGTTCCGAAGTGCAACCCAGCGCCGCGCGTCCCACGCGGTAAAAGGCTATCGAATCCGCATTACCGGACGGCAGTGCTCGGCCGCCGTCGACTGCCCGCGTGGGCATGAGCCCGATCGGCGGTCGGGCGGCCGCAGGTATCATCAGCGGAACCATGTTCCGCCCCAAGCGCCCGTGACCGAAATCATTTTGAAGTCCCTGATTCCGGTTTGATCAGGCCGCTAGCCGCAGCTTTGATCGCGGCCTCGGTACGTGTCGCTGCACCCAGTTTGGTTCGCGCGTTGTCGATGTGAAAATCCACCGTCCGCTTGGCCAAATGGAGCTTGCGTGCAATTTCGGCGGATGTCTTACCGCGCGCCACCCAAGTCAGAACTTCGATTTCGCGGTCGTTAAGCTTCGGACGCTTCGGCGACAGCTTGGTACGTGCGATCCCGGCAAGCCGGGCATGGATAATGAAGACGAGCCGCTCGAAATCGATGGGCTTGCTGACGTAGTCGTCAGCTCCGAGCCGCCGCCCCTTGAGTTCATTGTCCCGATCGGTCAACGCGGTCAGAAACACGAAGGGTATCCGTCCGAGCCGGGGTGTAAATTCATTCAACCGCTCCAGCATTTCAAAGCCGGTCATGCTCGGCATGCTGATGTCGCACACGACGAGGTCTGGCGTGGCCTTCATGATGGCCAGCAGACCCTCTTGACCGCTATAGACGGTGCTCACCTCGAACCCGCGATCGATCAGCTCCTCGGCGATCAGCGCCGCGGTTTCGCGATTATCTTCGATGCAGAGAATCCTTTTGCGCATGTGCCATCTGGCCGCCGTATCGGAGCAGATGGCACGCTTCGCGACTCAAGTAGCCATCATCAGCAAAAATAGCGACGAGGTATATCGACGATAAACTGTAATGAGTCGCACACCCATGCTGTGATTAATCTCAGTATTGTGCTGGATTGTTGTCACTTGGCTGTTTAATGCTGTGATTAATGACAGTAGACCGCGGTGATAGGTGATGGCCCTGTCGCCGCGATCCCAATGACAATGGATGCGGCTTAGCGATGGCTCCCCGCACGACACATAGCCGCCTCGGCGCGACGGTCGCCGTCGCGCTACTGGCCATAGCGGCGATCGGGTACTGGGCTTGGCATTCCGGCAACGGCGCGTCTTCCGGATTGGGCGCGACCACTGCCAATGCCGATGCGCCGGGCGCGCCGCCGCCTGCCGCCGACAGCCTCGATCTGTCGGACTCGCAGCTGACCTCGGTGAAGGTCGAAGCGGTCGCGGAACGCGATTTCCCGATCGAGAAGGAGGCGGTGGGCAGCATCGATTTCAATGAAGACATGGCGGTGCAGGTCTTTTCCCCCTATCAGGGTCGGATCATCGCGCTGTTCGCCCAGGTCGGCGACGACGTGAAAAAGGGGCAGACGCTGTATACGATCGACAGCCCCGATTTGCTGCAGGCGGAATCGACCCTGATCGCGGCTGCGGGAGTGCTCGAACTGGACAGCAAAAATCTCGCGCGTCTGCGCGATCTCTATACGACGCGGGCGGTATCCCAGCACGACGTCGAGCAGGCGACCTCGGACCAGCAAACCGCCGAAGGCAATTTGCGCGCAGCGCGCGACGCGGTGCGCCTGTTCGGCAAGACCGACGCCGACATCGACCGCATTATTGCCGATCGCAGCGCCGACTCGACGCTGATCGTGCCGAGCCCGATCGCCGGCCGGATCACCGCCCGCAACGCGGCGCCGGGATTATATGTCCAGCCGGGCAACGCGCCGGCGCCGTATACGGTCGCCGACATCGGCACGATGTGGATGTTGGCGAACGTCGCCGAGGACGACAGTCCCGCGTTTCGGGTCGGCCAAGCGGTGCAAGTGAAGCTCGATGCTTTTCCGGGTCGGGTTTTCGACGGCCGGATCACGACCATCGGGGCGACGGTCGATGCGAACACGCGGCGCGTCTTGGTGCGCTCGGAGGTCATCGACCCGCAGCACGAATTGCGTTCGGGCATGTTCGCGAATTTCGTCATCCGGGTCGGCGGCCCGGTGCGCTCGCCCGCCGTGCCGGCCGACGGCGTGGTGCGCGAGGGCGACGGCACGATGACGGCGTGGGTCACCGCCGACCGCCGGCATTTCATCAGGCGCACGGTCAAGATCGGCGAACAGCGCGACCGCTACTGGCAAATCCTCGACGGCGTGCGCGCCGGCGAACTGGTCGCGACCGAGGGGGCGCTGTTCCTGAGCAACGAACTCGCCATTGCGGCGCCTTAGAGCATGATCCGGAGGAGTGGAATCCGGTTTTCTGAAAAGATCATGCTCGAACAAAATGCTGCGAAGGAGTCCGGGTTGAAGCTAATTGCCCTGGCCGTTGCGCTGATCGCCGCCGTCTCGGTGCAGCAGAGTTTTGCCCGGGACGGCCGCGCCGACCGGCCGGCTGCGGGGGCAGTGAAATCCGAAAGAACGAAAGGAGCCGGCATCAAGTCCGTGGCGCCGGGCAATTCTCCGCGGCATCGCGCGCCGGGGGGCCCGGCCTTGAAGCCGGCGTCCCGCAACGCCATCGGCATTCGGGCGGACCGGCCGGCGCCGGTGCCCGCAGACGCCGGCGAGCACGTCAGGGTGGTGCCGCCATATCCTTGCCGCTCGCGGGCCCGGCTGCGGCGACGAGCCTTGCCAAGCCGGCTGGAGGCCCTGCCCGTGCCATTGGCGGTCCAATCGGCGGGCTGCAAAACGTCCGTCCGACCGCGAATGCCGGCATCGCGGGGCGTGGCAGGATCGACGGCGTCCACCTGATTCGGCCGGCGCTGGCGCCTGCGCCACTGGGCGGTCCGGCCAGAGCGGTCGTCGGAATCAACGGCACCGCGTTGCGGCCGAAACACTGACTTGCACCGGCAAGTCCAGGCTTGAGCGCGCCCATTCCACAAACGCTCGGCTGCTCGGCCAGTAAGTGCTTACGCATTTTGGATTTTGTGACTATATTATTTCTATATTTCTCTGGGAGGAGAACCTAGTCGGACGGATCGCGAGGCGGGGAACCCTTGCCGCCGGCGATGCAATGGCGAGAGAGCCATGGCTGCCGGGTGGAGCGAGCGAAATGGCGAGGCCACAAAGTCCTGAAGCGAATTTGGCGGCTTCGGCGGTATCTCCCGGGCTGCGGATCGCAGCGACGCTTCTGCGGACGATATTCATCTGCACATTATTGGCGTTGACCGTCCGCGTCAGCCTGCCGCAAAGCGAAACCATCTGGACGGCCTACGAGACGCCGGCCGATCTCATCCGCTTTTTTTTGGGGCTGGCGCTGTGCCTGTGGCTCGGCGTGCAACTGTTCCACGGACCGCATGACCCGAATGGCTACCGGACCTGGCTCTATCTCGGCCTCGCCGCGGTGCCGTTTGCCATCATCTGCCTCGTCGCCGTCTGGTAATCCCGCTACGGCTCGATCAACCGCCCGGTCGCCGCCTTAATGGCGGCCTCGGTGCGGGTCGCGGCGCCGAGCTTGCCGCGCGCATTGTCGGTGTGGAAGTCGACGGTGCGCTTGGTCAGGCCGAGGATTTTCGCGATCTCGGCGGACGTCTTGCCGCGCGCCACCCAGGTCAAGACTTCGATCTCGCGGTCGTTGAGCCCGACCGTCTTCGACCACAATCCGGCGCGCGCGACGCCAGCGAGCCGCGCTGCGATGATGGCGGCGAGCACCTCGAAATCGATCGGCTTGGTGACATAATCGTCGGCTCCGAGCTGGCGGCCCTTGAGCTCGTTGTCGCGATCGGTAAGCGCGGTCAAGAACACGAACGGCATCCTGGAAAAGCGCGGCTCGAGCGCGACCAGCCGATCCAGCAGTTCGAAGCCCGACATCGCCGGCATGCTGATATCCGACAGCACGAGGTCCGGCATGATTTTCAGGATCGCGGCAAGTCCCTCACGGCCATCATGCGCCACGCTGACGTCATAACCGCGGTCGATCAGTTCCTCGGCGATCAAGGCCGCGGTTTCGCGATCGTCCTCGATGCAGAGTATCTTTTTCGGCGCTTGGGCCATGGGGTGCATCGTCTTCAGGTCCCGAATTTCGACCGGCAGGCTCGTTCGAAATGAGTCGAAACCGGGGCCGCGCGGTCGCGCGCAGCCGCAATTTACCTCATTTTTGTTTTCCGCACTTGCGGCTTTGCGCTATGGTTATTGTCGAACCTAGGGCCTCGACGCAACGGCTGAATTCATGTGGTATCCGCAGTCGATCCGCGCCCACCTTGCCGCGGTATTCCTGCTGTTCTTCGTGCTGGTCGTCATCCTCGGATCGTTCAGCATCTGGCGGCTGTCCAATTTCGCGCGGGTGTCCGCCGATGTCGCCGAAATCTGGCTGCCGACGACGCGTGCGCTGGGCGATCTGAACAATTACACTTCGGACTTTCGCGCGTCCGAGGGCGGCGATCTGTTGTCGGCGAATCCCGACGAGGCCGCCGTGACGGAACAGCAGATGGCGGACCTCGATCGCACCATCGCCACAGCCGAGCGCAGCTTCGAGAGAATCCGCCACGACGCGGCGGAGAATGGTCTCTATGCGGCGTTCAAGGCGCGCTGGAATGCCTATCGCGGCACCGTCAACCAGATGCTGCTGCTCGCCCGCAACGGCCACAAGGACGACGCGCTGGAGATCTACGGCAGTTCGTCGCGCACCGCGTATAATGCGGCGAGCGACACGCTCGGCCAACTCACCGACCAGGCGGTCGCCAGCGCGCAAATCGCAAGCGACCGCCTCGCCTCGGCCTACCGGCAGGCGTTCTGGCTGATCATTCTCGCCATCGCGATCGCGGCCGCGCTGGTGGTGGCAGCCCTCGTCCATATCAGCCGCTCGATCTCGGCGCCGCTCCTCGACCTCGCCCACCGCATGCGCCGGCTCGCCGGCAACGACACCGAGATCGACATCGCGGCGACGGAACGGCTCGACGAAATCGGCGCGATGGCGCAAGCCACCGTCGTGTTCCGCAACAACGCCGTCGACTTGATGCGCAGCCAGCGTATGCTCGCCCGCCAGGCGGCTTTGCTCGAGGAGCAATTGGCCCACGAGCAGCGGCTGACCTTGCTGCAACGCAACTTCGTATCGATGGCCTCGCACGAGTTTCGCACGCCTTTGACGGTCATCGACGGCCACGCCCGCCGGCTCGACAAGATCAAGGCCGCCGTGCGTCCGGCCGAGATCGGCGAACGCGCCGGCAAGATCCGCAGCGCCGTGCTGCGCATGACGCATCTGATCGACAACCTGCTCGATTCGTCGCGGCTGATCGACGGCGGTGCCGGTCTTTATTTCCATCCCGACGAGATGGACCTGACGGCGCTGCTGCAGGAGGTTTGTCAGCTGCATCGCGAAATGGCGCCGAATTCGCCGATCGTCGAAAAATTTGCCGCCGCGCCGGCGCCCGTCGTCGGCGACGCCAAGCTGTTGTTTCAAGTGTTCAGCAATCTGCTTGCCAATGCCGTCAAATACTCGCCCGGCGGCGGCGCGATCGAAGTCGAAGCCGCGAATGCCGGCGACGAGGTCGCCGTGATTGTCACCGACCACGGCATCGGCATCCCGCCGGACGACCTTCCCCGGCTGTTCGAACGCTATCACCGCGGCAGCAACGTTTCCGGCATCGTCGGAACCGGGGTCGGGCTGTATATCGTCAAGATGGCGGTCGATCTGCATCGCGGCAGCGTCGAGGTGGCGAGCAAAGAGGGCGAGGGCTCGCGCTTTGCCGTTCGCTTGCCGTGCCGCGCGGGTGCAGCGCTACCGGCAGCGGCGCCGAAGCTGACCGACGCCATGACAGAGGTAACGGAGGCAACGCAGGCATGATGAGGGTCCTTGTCCTTTCGCTCTTGACCTCGATCGCGGCGTCGCCTTGCCGCGCGATCGCGTCGGAGCTTTCGCCCGGAGGGGCGGTCGTCCACATCGACTGGCAAGAACCGGCGCAACTGCCGCCGCGATTCCGCAATCATTGCGGAATCGAGAATTTCACCAGCCGTCCCTATTGCTCGGACCATTGCGGGGCCGACTACCAATTTTATTACTGTTCGGAAGCGTCGTTCGGCTGTTGTCGTCTCGGCCACGGCTATTGCGACTTCAACGGCGTGTTGCGCTGCCACCCCTGACCGGCGCGTGACATTTATTCCGACACCCGGTGCATCGCCGCGAAAGCGGCGAACTTTGCCGGCATGCGCAAAGCGCCTGCAGCTTTGTCCAAATCGTTGAAACTTTTATCCAGGTTGCGCCGAAAAGCATCATCCCCGAGCAAGGAGTGTCCGATAGGTATTTTCCAGTAGTCATCAGCTCGGGCTTTCTTCCTATGGCCGATCTCAGCCGTCTCCTGCGCAAATTGGCCGATCAATCCGGCCGCTTTCGCCGCGACGACAGCGGCACCGTGGCGCTGGTGATGGGTCTTGCGGCCATCCCGCTGATCTTCGCCATCGGCGCCGGCGTCGACTACGGCAGCGCCAACATGGTCAAAGCGAAGCTCGACGCGGTTGCCGACACAGCCGCGCTTTCGGCCGTCGATCATCAGGCCATATCGGGCAGCGCTGCCGCCGCGCAGACGACGGCGCAGACCACCTTCAACGCCGAAGCCGTCGCAATTCCAAACATCGCCGGCACGACCGTGTCCGCAACCGTGACCGACTCGACGACAGGACGCACCGCCGTCGTCTCCTACACCGCGACCAAATCGAACCTGTTCATGGGGGTTTTCGGCATTCCCACGCTGGCGCTGAGCGGTTCGTCGACCGCGCGAGCGGGTCTCTCGACCAACATCAATTTCTATCTCCTGCTCGACAATTCGCCGTCGATGAATATCGCCGCCACGACGGCCGGCATCCAGGCCATGGTCGCCGCCACCGCGGCGCAGGGCGGCTGCGCCTTTGCCTGCCATGAATCCAATCCGTCCGCCGACAATCTCGGCAATCCCGGCGGCGTCGACAATTATGCGCTCGCCGCCAAACTGGGCGTGGTGACGCGGATGCAGAATTTGGCGAGCGCGACCCAGTCGCTGATGAGCGCGGCGGCGGCGATGGAAGGCTCGAACACCCAGCAATATCAAACGGCGATCTACACGTTCAACGGATCCGGCATCAGCACCATCCAGGCCTTGACCTCCAATCTCGCCGCCGCGCAAGCCGCGGCTGCCAATATCAATGTCGAGCAGGTCTACGACAACAACTGGTTGACGAAAACGAACAACAACAGCGACACCGATACGAATTTCGAAACCGCCATGTCGCAGATCAACGCCGTCATGCCGCTGCCCGGCCTCGGCACCCCGACCAGCACGCCGCAGGAGGTGCTGTTCATCGTCTCCGACGGCGTCGACGACGAAGTCTCGTCGAGCTGCTCGCAAACGCTGGACGGCAATCGCTGCCAGCAGCCGTTCGACACGACGTGGTGCACGACGGTGAAGAATCGCGGCATTCAAATCGCGGTGCTCTATACCGACTATCTGCCGTTGCCGACCAACTCCTGGTACAACAACTGGATCGCGCCGTTTCAAAATCAGATCGGTCCGAACTTGCAAAGCTGTGCCTCGCCGGGAATGTTCTTCTCGGTGACCACCGACGGCGACATCACGGCCGCGATGCAGACATTGTTCCAGCAGGCTGTCGCGGCGGCGCGCTTGACCCAGTGACCGGAGCTTTGACCGGAGCTTTGACCGGGGCTTGGCGCCGGCAAGCGGTCGTTGGACGACACGAACGACGGAAAACCGTCGGATTAATGTCAAGCCAGGTTCCGTAGCGTCATGAAACTTAACCATGGCCAGGGCGTTCTTCAGTGAAGTGTTTTTGCGTTAAGTCAACGCTTCGGCGGGGCGCGGCGCGCATGATCTTCTCGAACCGCACGCAGCTGCGAGGTACGCCATGCCGGAAAACGCCCCCGAATTGTCCATTTCCCCCGATAAGGTCTGTTACATCATTGCCAAGGCCCATGAATTCGATGCCAAGGACGTGGTGACCGATCCCGACGACGGCTCCAACCCCACCGATGACGCGATGGTTGCGGTGCTGGAGGACCACAGCGACGATCCCGTCGTCCAGGAGATCAGGGCGGCGATCTTCGCCATGACCGAGGACGAGCAGATCGATCTGGTCACGCTCGCCTGGCTCGGCCGCGGCGACGGCACGCTCGACGATTGGGACGAACTACGCGCCGAGGCCACGCGCGCTCACAACAAACGCACCGCATCCTACGTGCTCGGCATGCCGCTCCTTGCCAACTATCTGGAAGACGCGCTCTCGCAGTTTGGCCTGTCCTGCAACGAATAAGGCCGCCCGTCCCGCGCGGGGGCGCCGACTCGATCGATGCGTTCGAATCCATGTGGTTCGGCCTCGACCAGGCGCTGTGCGGCTGGCGCGGCGCCGAACATCACGGTCTCAAGCGGCTCGCGACGGAAGCGGCCACAGCGCCCTGATCTCCGCCGGTAATTCGTGACGCACTTTCCCGATTTCACCGGCTGAAATCTTGTCCGACAGAAGCCCGAACGCGGCCGTAACCGCATCCGACGTGGAAAGCAGCGGATCGGTCCTAAAGGCGTCGTCGATCCGCGCGATGAAGTCTGCTTCGTGGCGGTTCTTCACCGGCGTCGCGGCTGGCCGCCAGTGTTCGTAATAGACGCCGCGGAGCAGTTCCGGAAGTTGCGCCCCGAGGCCGGCCGCTTCATTGACCGGCAGCCAATCGCGCACCGCCTGCAGCACGGCCCGAAGCAGGCGGTAAGAACGATGTTTGTCCGCCCAGCCAAGCCGAGCGTCGAGTTGATTGACCCAGAGGTGTGTGAGCTGGACAGTGTGATCGATGCTTTCGAGGCCGACGGCGCTCATAGCAAACCCTCCACTGAACTATTGCCAGCTTGACGCATTTGTCGGAGCGGGCCTTGCGCTGGATCAAAAAGGCCGGGTTTCCGCGGATTAAATCATCCGGCCACCTATCTTCGGCTTATTTGTAATAATGAAAGAATGCGAGCTTCACTTCGGCCGCACCACGACCGGCATTCGCGCGAGCTTGCCGAGGATCCGGCAGCGCCGGCGCATCGGCACCCACTCGTAAAGAAAAATCTCCAAGGGCCGCCACATCGCCACCCAGCCGATGATCAGCATACCCTCGCCGAGAATGTCGCCCGGCGTGCCGAGCGATAATGCCAGCCCCCGCACCAGCGCGCAGCAGAACAGGAAGATCACGCCGATCAGCAACGCGATGCGTCCATCGCGGAACAGCATGCGCAGCCGCCTTCGTTCCTGGCCTTCGCGGTAGGCGAAGTAATTGTGGATGGCCTCGCCGAGATCGGGCGCGCCGGGGCCGGGTACCTGATCGGCCGGCAAATGGATCACCAAAGCGAGCGGACGCTGACGCGCAATCTCTTCGGCCCAGCCGATGATGTAATCTTCGACGTCGCGGTCGAGGTCGCGCTCATGGAAGGGCGACGGGTCGAGCGTATTGAACAGCTGAGGCAGCCGGTTGAGATTGATTTCGATCTTCGCTGCGGCGATCGAGGGATCATGATAGCCCGGCTCGGCCATGACACGGCACCCGTTTTCCAGTTTGTTTCGATCGGCAATCAAATCATCATGCCAGTTGCGGGCGAGGCTCGACGACCAGCAAAGGGACGCCCCGCAGCGTCGAGAACAATCGCAGCGCATCGTCCGGGATGCCGCTGCCGGTGACGACGCGCAGACGTTCCCTTGCTGCGGGCAGGAAAGAGACCGCCGTAAAGACATCGCTGGCCGGTCCGAGCGCGGCGATCCGCTCCACCGCAACGCCGAGGCGGTTCGCTTCTGAAATAAGCTCGACCGACATATCTGCGTCGAACCTGGTCAGCACGATCAACCGCTCCTTCAATGCCGCCGCGAGGCCCAAAGCGACGCGAATGCTGGGATCGGCCGGCCCGGCGGCGACCGCCACGACCGGGCCGGCGGTGCGCGCGATCCGATGCGGCAGCACCAGCACCGCAGCGGCGGTCGCCATGGCGGCGGCGAAGAGCCCGGTAAATTGCGTCGTGATCGGCTCGCCCGGATGGGCCGGTTCGATGATCGCGACAATATCGTCGGCACGGATCTTCGACGCCAGCATCGCCGCTCCCGTAACAATGTCGAAATGCGTTTCGATGGCGCGGCCGCCCGCGATTTCGGCGATGCGCCGGCGCGCAACGCCGGCGGCGCGATCGATGTCGCGCGCGATCTGCTCGAAGTCGATCGCCTGCCAGCCCTGCTCGAGCAGGCGCAACTCGCGGACCGCGGGAAGGCCGGCGAGCGTATGCAGGCTGTCGTCGGCCAGGAAGGTCGCGAGCAGCTCGATATGAAGATCCTCGGCCAATGCGGCGGCGGCGTCGACCGCCGCGCGGTTCGTCATGCTTTGCGGCAGTCCGATCACCATGCGCTTGAATGGGCCGGGCCTCGTCATTTTCGCGTGTCGTTCGAAGCAATGGACTGCTGGCCGAAGCTTTGCCGGATGCGGGCAAAGGCGCGCAGCCGGTCTTCCACCAGTCGGTTCGAGCTCGGTAACGGATACAGACCGTCGCCGGACCGTTCTCCGGCCGGCACTCCCGTCAGGAGCGCGAACCCCTCGTCGATGCTGGCGACCGGATAGATGAAGAACTTACCCGCCGCACAGGCCTCGACGACGTCGCTCCGCAGCATCAGATGCTGCACATTGGAATTCGGGATCAGCACGCCCTGCGTCCCGCTCAAGCCGCGCTTTCGGCAAATGTCGAAAAAGCCCTCGATCTTTTCGTTCACGCCGCCGATGGCTTGCACTTGGCCTTGCTGATTCACGGAGCCGGTCACCGCGAGGTCCTGGCGGATGGGCAGCTCGGCCAGCGCGGACAACAAGGCGTAGAGTTCGGCGGACGAAGCGCTGTCGCCTTCGACGCCGCCATACGACTGTTCGAAGACGAGGCTCGCGAACACCGACATCGGCGTATCCAAGGCGTAGCGGCCGGCGAGGAAGCCCGACAGAATGAGGACGCCCTTGGAGTGAACCGGCCCTCCGAGCGCGACCTCGCGTTCGATGTCGACCACCTTGCCGCCGCCCGGACGGACCCGGCAGGTGATCCGGGTCGGCCGCCCGAAGCGAAAGCCTGCGAGTTCGGCGACGCTGAGACCGTTGACTTGGCCGATACGCGTGCCGCTGGTGTCGATGAGCGCAACGTCCTGAAGAATGCTCTCCTCGGCGCGGTCGCGCAGCCGCGACGAGCGGCCGATGCGGCGCTCGATCGCCGTCTCGACGTCGGCTCGCGTTATGACCTCGTGCGACGCCCGCGCGGCCCAATAATCGGCCTCGATCAGGAGGTCGTTGATCTGCTCGACCATCAGCGAAAGCTTGTTGGCATGCTCGGCGAGCCGCGCGGCGTGCTCGATCATCAGCGCAACGCCGGTGCGATCGACGGCTTTGAGCCGATGCTGGCGCCCGAGCGCCGCGATCATGCGCGCATGGGCGGCTTCGGTCCGCGGCGATCGATCCACATCGTCCTCGAGATCGGCAAGGACCTTGAAATGTTCGGCGACATCGGGATCGAAGGCCGCCAGCAGGTAGTACAGCAGCCGATCGCCGAACAGCACCACCTTCACATCGAGCGGGATCGGGTCGGGCTCCAACGAGACCGTGCTGGTCAGGCCGATGAACCGGCCCAGTTCCTCGATCCTGATTTCTTCCTGGCGCAGGGTTCGCTTCAGCGCCGTCCAACTGAACGGCTCCATCAGCACGCTGCGCGCATCGAGCAGCAAAAATCCGCCATTGGCGCGATGAATCGCGCCCGCCTTGATAAAGCGAAAATTGGTGACGAGCACGCCGTGGTGCGAGACATATTCGATGCTCCCCATCAGATTGCTCAAGGTGGGATGCAATTCCTCGACGATCGGCACGCCGGCTTCGGCATCGGCATGGCCGACGAGAATATTCACCGCATAACGATCGAACGGACCGTCGAACGGGTCCTGCGCCGCCGGGACTTCGTCGCTGTCGCCCTTGGCGACGAACATGACGACATTTTCGATGAGGTCGGCCCGGATCGCCTCGAGATGAGCAACGACTTTCGCAATGTCGGTGAAGCGGGTCTTCGCGGTGTCGATGAACTGGGCGACGGCGAATTTCGCGGTTTCTCGATTGAGCCGGCGAATCTCGTCGCGCCGTTCGGTCTCCCACTGCGGCAACTGGCGCATGACGTGTTCGAGCTCGTGCTCGAGCGCTTCGATGATGCCGGCCACCTCGCGTCGTTTTTCCTCCGGCCAGGTCGCGAACGCGTCCGGCGGCACCGGCTGCCCGTCGCGAGCGGGCGCGAGCGCGAAGCCCATGGGTGTGCGAAGAATGACGATCTCTTTCGCCGCCGCTTTGTCGCGTAGCGCCGTGAAAGCCTCGCCTTGCTTGGTGTGGAAAGCCTGGTCGATGGCGCCGAGCCGGGTCTGATAATCCTCGCTCGCGAAAACCGCGGGCAGCGCGGTCTTGAGATCGTCGATCAGCGCATGCATGGCATCGCGAAACTCGCCGGCGCGCCCGGTCGGCAGTTCGATGGCGATCGGCTTGCGCGGATCGGCGAAGTTATAGACATAGACCCAGTCCGACGCGCTCGGCCGCTCCGCGGCGGCCTTTTTGAGCACGTCCTCGATCGCGCTTTGCGCGCGCATGCCGTTCGGACCGATGACGAAAAGGTTGAAGCCCGGCTTGTCGACACGGGTGCCGAAGTCGATGGCGTCGAGCGCGCGTTGTTGCCCGCTGAGCCCGTCCGCGGGTTCGATATCGGCCGTGGTATCGAAAGCCAAAGCCGATAAGTCGGCGGCCCGATAGAGCTCGCCCGGCGCGAGCGGGCGCACCGTCGACGACGGCTGCGGTAGCGGCGCGTTATCGTCGCGTCGCGCCGGTAGCGATAGCGTGGGCGATTCCAACGGCATCATGATGGCGCTCCGCGAAACGAATTGTCCGTCATTCCGCCGCCGCTCGCGGCACCGGCGCTGCCGCCGGCGCGCGGATGGCGGGGAAATCGGCGGCGGTCAGCGTCTCCCGCTGCAACAGCAAATTCGCGCCGGCATCGAGATCGGAGCGCCGGGTCCGCAGGATTTCGCAGGCGCGCTCGAAGCCTTGGCTCAACAGATCGCGGACGGCGACGTCGATCTCGCGATTGGTGACCTCGGCGGCCGCGACATGGCCGCCGGTCGGCGCCTGGAGGAACGGCTGCGCCGCCGGCGCGTAGGTTCGCTGCCCGACTTTCCGGTCCATGCCGTAGCGGGTCACCATTTCCATCGCGATCTCGGTGGCGCGCTGCAGATCGTCGGCCGCGCCGGTCGAGATGTCGCCGTCGAACACCAATTGCTCGGCGGCGCGTCCGCCCATCAATACGGCGATGCGGTTCTCCAGATTGCTGCGATTGAGCAGAAAGCGGTCCTCGGTCGGCCGCTGGATGGTGTAACCGAGCGCGCCGACGCCGCGCGGGATGATCGACACTTTCTGCACCGGATCGACGCCGGGCAGCGTGGTCGCGACCAAAGCGTGGCCCATTTCGTGATAGGCGACGCGACGCCGTTCCTCGGTGTTGAGGACGCGGCTCTTCTTCTCGAGCCCCGCCACGATGCGTTCGATCGCGTCGGTGAAATCGTTCAGGCTCACGTCTTGCGCGTTGCGCCTGGTCGCGACGATCGCTGCCTCGTTGACCAGATTGGCGATGTCGGCGCCGGTGAATCCCGTGGTCAGGCCGGCGATGGTGTCGAGGTCGACGCCTTGGGCAAGCCGCACCTTGCGCACGTGCACGCTCAAGATTTCGAGCCGGCCTTTGCGGTCCGGACGGTCGACCAGGACCTGGCGGTCGAAGCGGCCGGCGCGCAACAGCGCCGGGTCGAGGATTTCCGGCCGGTTGGTCGCGGCCAACAGGATGACGCCGCCGCTCGGATCGAATCCGTCGAGTTCGGCGAGGAGTTGATTGAGCGTCTGTTCCTTCTCGTCGGTGCCGCCGAAGCCGCCCGGCACCCGGCTTCGCCCCAGCGCATCGAGTTCGTCGATGAAGATGATGCAGGGCGCCGCCTTGCGCGCCTGTTCGAACAGGTCGCGCACCCGCGCGGCGCCGACGCCGACGAACATTTCGACGAATTCGGAGCCCGAGATCGAGAAGAAAGGGACGCCGGCTTCGCCGGCTACCGCCTTCGCCAACAGCGTCTTTCCCGTTCCCGGCGGTCCGACCAACAAGACGCCTTTCGGCACCCGGGCGCCGAGCCGGCCGTAGGATTTCGGGTCGCGCAGGAAGGCGACCAGTTCCTGCAATTCGAATTTCGCCTCGTCGACGCCGGCCACGTCCTTGAAGGTCACCTTGGTGTCGGTTTCGACATAGACCTTGGCGTGCGACTTGCCGACCGTCATCAGTCCGCCGAAGCCCTGCTTCTCGGCGACGCGGCGAAACAGGAACATCCAGACCACGTAGAAGATGACGGCCGGTACCACCCAGGACAGAATGGTCTGAATGGCACCGGCGGACGGCGCGCCGTTGACCACGACCTGACGGCTTGAAAGCTTCTCCGCCAGTTGCGGATCGACCCGTACGACGAAGAACTCGCGCTTGCCGCTCGGCAGCGGCTCCTTCAGCGTGCCTTGGATCGAATCGGTGCCGACGGTGACGTCGGCGACCTTGCCCTGATCGAGCAATTGCTCGAATTCGCTATAGGGTATGGTTTCGATCTGCGAGGTGCTCGCCCACCAGGCCTGGAACAGCAAAATGCCCATCACCGCGGCCAGCACGTACCACGTCACGAATTGACGCTTGCGATCGTTGGATTCCGTGGCCATAGGCGCCGTCTCTCCCGCCGCCGGCCGGCGAACGCATCAGATAAGCTGCGGCAGCTGCAATCGGGTGCAATCCTGGCAAGCGCGGCCGGATCGGGCATTGATATGACGCAAACCGTGACACGAGCATGCCAAAGCCTTCTCGCGATGCCGATTTCTTCCCGCCCCGCGAAGCGGAGAGGGGGGCATAGGCGGCTTTCAGCCGCCGTGCTTCGCATAAAGAACGCCGACGCAAAGCGTCGGCTATGCCGAAGCGCGGTGGGAGGGGCGCGGGCCGCCACGACTTTCATGCAACGACAACGAAGCTCCGAGTCAGACGCCCCCTCCACCATCCTTCGCGCTACGCGCTACGGATGGTCCCCCTCCACCGCTTCGCGGGGGCGGATAAAACAAGATCGTTCTCGCGACGCGCCTTGGCGCCCGAGCTTTGCAAAACGCTGTTACGTGAAGCGCGAAGGCGGGGGCGGAAAAGGCAATCGAGGGGTGGCGCCTCGTTGTTTCTCTTCGCTACGCCCGTTTCGCCAAAGCCATTCCACTTTCGTCGTCACCACCGGGCTTGACCCGGTGGTCCATGCTGAAGTGCAGTGATGAAAGCCTATCGGAAACTCTGAAAAGCCTTTTCGCCGCATGGATTGCCGGATCAATCCCCGGATCAAGTCCGGGGACGGCAATGACGAAAGAAAAAAGGAAGCGGAACGCCGACAAACGCTGTTCAACAACCTCCGCACCAGCGGGTGCGGCTCTGCCCTTGTGGGGCAGCTCGC
>Ga0181524_10002179_pt1 | contig 20754 bp, 13 predicted proteins | sample PEATcosm2014_Bin_34_FD_119761 | JGI IMG/M metagenome (GOLD analysis project Ga0181524, IMG submission 119761) | Peatland microbial communities from MTU Mesocosm Facility, Houghton, MI, USA - PEATcosm2014_Bin05_60_metaG | ecosystem: Environmental > Terrestrial > Soil > Wetlands > Peat | place... | reverse complement strand
GTCCATGATCTGCACAAGCTCGGCGTCGCGGGCAGGAAGGTGCATAAGCGCAAGCATAGTGGATGGCAGCAGGTGCAGCGAACACGTGCGGGTTCAAAGGAAGGCCGCGCGTGCGCTATAGTCATGGGGAGGTCGGTGGAGGTCAATTATGAAGTTCCTTTCCTGGTCCTGGCCAGCAGTAGTGGTGTCGCTCGTTGCTACGGCGGCGTATGCGCAGCAGGCGCGTTTGCTGGTCGATCAAAAGGGCGACCGCAGTCTTGCCATCGTCGATCCCGTGGCCGGCAAGGTGATTGCCAATGTAGCCGAGAACGGCATCACCGGGCATGAAGTCGCAGCTTCGCCGGATGGGCGGCTGGCGTTTGTGCCCATCTACGGCAACTCCGGCGTGGGCAAGCCGGGAACCGATGGAACGAAGATCGTTGTGATTGACGTGGCTGCGCAAAAGGTTGTGGGGGAGATCGATCTCGGTTACGGCGCGCGGCCGCACTGCGCGGTGTTCGGGCCGACGGACGGGCTGCTCTACGTGACGACGGAGATGGATGATTCCGTGACGATCATCGATCCGAAGACCCTGAAGATCATAGACGCGATTCCTACGGGGCAGCCGGAAAGCCACATGCTTGCGCTCTCGCACAATGGGCTGCGCGGCTACACGGCAAACGTGGGACCCGGCACGGTGAGTGTGCTGGATGTGAAGGGGCGCAAGACGCTCAAGGTGATTCCGGTCTCGGGCAACGTGCAGCGCATTGCAATTTCCAATGACGACCGCTGGGTGTTTACCGCGGATCAAACGGCGCCGCGCCTGGCAGTGATCGATACGGCGGTGAATGCAGTGGCGAAGTGGGTCAAGCTCGACGGGCTGGGCTACGGCAGCGCGCCTACCCCCGACGGCCGCTTTCTGCTCATCGCGATTCCCAGTGCGAATGCGGTGGACGTGATCGACCTCAAGACCATGAGCGTGGTCCAGAAGGTTGCGGTGGGTAAAGATCCGCAGGAGGTGCTGGTGCGGCCCGATGGCAAAGCGGCCTACGTTTCCTGCATGGGCAGCAACCAGGTGGCGGAGATCGATTTGGCGACGTGGAAGGTTTCTCGGACCATCGCCACCGGGAACGGAACGGACGGATTGGGCTGGGCGAAATAACGCAGGGAACAGGGGCGTAGGGACTAGAACTGGTTGCATCAATGGGTCTCGTGAAAGGGCACGACTTCAGTCGTGCCGAAAAATCGCTGCAAGAACCAGGCGGCTTTAGCCCCTGAGGGACGCTTTTCAATCGGTTCCGAGGATTTATGCGACCAGCTCTAGGCGTTGAGAAGCGCGAGGAGGTTTGCAATGGCCGGGCAATGCACGCATGTGGGAACGATCAAGAAGGGAGTGAAGCCGCGCACCAAGGGTTGCGAAGAGTGCCTGAAGATGGGCGATACCTGGTTGCACCTGAGGATGTGTCTGGAGTGCGGGCACGTGGGCTGCTGCGACTCGTCGAAGAACCGGCACGCGCGGGCACACTTCAATGAGACGCAGCATCCGCTGATTCAGAGTGCCGAGCGCGGCGAGGATTGGCGCTGGTGCTATGTGGATGAGGTGTATTTGTAGAGCGAGTCAGCAGGTCGGCGGGTGCGTAATACCCCACCCTAGCCACAAAAACAAAGACGCGGCAAGGGTGGGGCACCCAAAGCTTTTTCGTGCGCCTGCCTAACCCAATTCCACTTCGATCTTCTTTGAGTCGGGAATCAGCTTCACAATTTTGAATGTCCGAATCTGGCCTTCGGCAAGCGGCTCCGGCTGCGCCGCTGGCGCAGGCGCATTGCCTTTCCAGCGAGCCTTCAACATCGAGGAGAGCTGCGAGAGGTCGGGCGCGGCGGTTGATTCAGAGGCGGCGGAAGTCCTAGCGGTCTCCGCCGCAGGCGCGTTGCCCGCACGGCCAGTGCCTGCCCCACCGCCCGTCTTTCCGTGTAGCGCCGCCCGAATGCCTTCGCCCAGTTCGACCACCGCCCCGGAAGCCGTCAACTCGACCACGCGGCCGGTGACACGATCGCCTACCTTGCGCTCGGCGATGTACTCGTCGATGCTGGTCGGAATCAACTGCTTCATCGAGAGCTTGATCTGGCGCTTTTCGGAATCGATGGCGAGAACGAGAGCCTTGACGCGCTGGCCCTCGCGCAGCACGTCGCGCGGATGGTTGATGCGGCGGTCGGCGACGATCTCGCTGACGTGCACAAGGCCGTCGGCGCCGGGGGCGATCTCAACGAACGCGCCGAAGTTCATGATCTTGGTGACTGGGCCTTCGATTTGCGAGCCCACAGGAAATTTGCGTTCCACTTCGAGCCAGGGGTCAGTGAGAGTTTGTTTTAGTCCGAGAGAGATGCGGCCGGCGTCACTCGCGGTGGGCGGCTTGACGGAGAGCACGACGGCGTCAACGCGGTCGCCCTGGCGGAGCAGGTCGCCGGGATAGCGGACCTTTCTGTCCCACGCCATCTCGGAGATGTGAATGAGGCCTTCGAGCCCCGGCTCGAGCTCGACGAATGCGCCAAAATCGGTGAGACGCGTAACGGCGCCGGCGACGCGCTGACCCGTCACGTAGCGCTCGGCCGCGGTCTCCCACGGCTCGGGCTGCAGTTGCTTCAGGCCCAACGAGATTTTCCCCGTGCCGGGGTCAATTTTGAGAACGCGCAACGTGAGTTGCTCGCCGACGGAGAGCACGTCTTCGGCCTTGGCGACGCGGGCGCGTGAAATATCTGAAATATGGAGCAGGCCGTCGAGGCCCGCCTCGATCTCGACGAAAGCGCCATAAGGCATGAGCGTGCGCACGGTGCCGGTGACCGTGTCGCCCTCTTTGAGCGCGGCGCGGCGTTCATTGAGCGCGCCGCGAGCCTGCTCTTCAAGAACCACGCGGCGATCGACCACAACATTTTCATCGGCAACGTCGAGCTTGGTGATGCGGCAGGTGATGGGCTGGCCGACGAGAGCCTCAAGCTCGGTAGCGTCGCGCGTGCCGCTGCGGCTGGCGGGCATGAAGGCGCGCACTCCGATGTCAACACTGAGGCCGCCTTTCACCACTTCAGTCACGGTGCCGGAGACGGCGATTTTGTCCGCGAAGGCACGCTCCAGGCCCGACCAGTCGCGGGGCTGCGCCACTCGGAAGCGCGAGAGATCGTAGTAGCCCTCTTCGTTGCGGCCGGTGATGGAAACAGGGAACGCGTCGCCGGGGTTTACGGACTCGGCATTGTTCTCGAAGGCCGAGCGAGGCAGAACGCCTTCCATCTTGTAGCCGATGTCGAGGATCACCTGATCGGCGGAGAGCGAAACGACCGTGCCTTCGAGTTGCTTGGTCGCGGCGCGATGCGTGTGTGAGCGGTCGAATGCGGAGAGCAGGTCGGCAAATGACTCGGCGGGTTCCGGCTCGGGCTCAGACTTAGTCGCACTGATCAGGTTCTGCTCTTCGACGGGAGTGCTTGAAATTGATTCGGTGGGCGCTAAGGTCACAGTGCCGGTGGCGCTGGGCTGGCCGTCTGTTTCCTGCTCAGGCGCAGCGGTGGGTTCGGTGGGAGTGGGCTCGCTTGGTGGAAGGATTTCGTCAGTCATGATGGGTACACCACCATTCTTTCACGGATGGACCGGAAACAAGGGACGCCAGTATTGAGTCTCTGAAGGACAGCAAGAGCGTGGGGTTCGTGCTATCCCACCCTAGGCGCGAAAACGGAAACGCGCCTAGGATGGGGCACCCAAGTCTCATGCGGGTGTAGGTACTAACTGCTCTGCGTCAGATACTGAATTCCGTTCGACAGCAAGCGGCGATGGAAGACGCGATGCATCTCGGTGATGCGGTGGAAGAGCAGCTTGCGGCCGTGACCCGACCAGGCAAATGTGCCTGCGCCGATTTTTCGATCGTGGTCGCGGCTGTAAGCGGCGATGATTTCAATACCGTCGCCGGAGACGATGAGGCCGTTCGAGTCGGAGCCCTTGACCTGGTACTCGATGCTCATGGCGCGGTCCGCTGGAAGGCCGTCGTAGACGGGATGTTTGCGCACGAAGAACCAGGTGCCCATCCAGGAGGCGCGCGAGGAGCCGACCATGCCGTCGAATCGAAACCCGGAAGCAGACGCTAGCTGCGCGCCCGCGCCCATGGCCTGGCCGTCGCTGGTGCAAAGCACGAAGAGCGGCGTGCCTGCGGTGAAGGCGGCGACGATGTCGGCGGGCAACTTAGTTGGAGGAATGGAATGGCTGCGGAGGTCGGCGCCCACATCGTCCGTGTGGACCGTATCGGTGGGCCGCGCGGTGGGCGGCGAAGCGATGATGAGGTCGTAATGCTCGCCCTCGGCGAAGGGCTCGAGCTTGAGGCCGGGAATGGGCGATAGTTGCGCGCTTATCTCGTCGGCCAGGCCGAGTGTGGCCACGCGGAGATTATTGAAGTGGTGCGGCGTGGGGTTGACGACCCATATCTCGCGGCGGTGCTCGGTCTCTTCATTGCCGGCGAGCGAGAAATGCGTGGTCCACACGCCCTCGCGATCGAGCGCAGGACTGGACACGTTCTCCTTGACGAGATACGAGAGCTGATCCTTCACGTAAGCCGGTGCGCTCCACGCGCCGATCGCGTGACGCGCACCCTTGGGATCGGCGATGGAAAACGCGAGCTTGCCGGGAGCGGGACGATTCGTGTCGTTGAGCAGATAGAGGTCGAAGCCGACCGGCTCGCCGAGCGCGGCAACAAGAGCCTTCTGCTTGGCGATGGGCCGCACCGGCAAGAGCGAGCTGCGGATGGGATCGGGATTGGATTTGAAGTCCCGAAAATTGTCGACGAGGCCGGAGTGGTTTTCCATCGCGGTCGATTCCCAACCGCTGACCGCGGCGTAGTCGTTGAGGTCGCAGATGCGGATGTTTTCGAGGAACTGTCCCCACGACTCGTAGGCGCGGCAGCCGATGGACTGGAAGAGATCGCTCGCAGTGGGAAAGGCCTTGCGGAATCCCCACGTGTCGAGGAATTTCTCGTAGACGGCGAGAAGCTCCTGGTGATCGGCAAGGTCGTAACTGTGCCCACCATGTTTCATGATCTGCTTGACGAGCGCGGCGTGATCGTCGATCGACGCGGCGCCTTTCATCTCGCCCCACTCCACGATCTCCGTGCGGTCGGCGGAGTAGTAAAGGAACTGCGTGGGGCTAATATATTGCGCGTCCTGCCATACATCGGAAGGCTGGCCCTGATGTTCGTCCCACCAGCCGCCCGCGCCGCCCTCGGCGCTGGTGCGCAGATGGTCGCTGTACGGTTCCATCCACGCCTGCGGCGCGCGCGTGGCAAAACCGTCGCAGCCGACGATGCTGCGGCTTGGATCGGCGGCATGCATCATCCGCAAAACGCGTTCGAGGTTTGGGTTTGAAAGGTCGGGTCGTCCTTCGTTCTGCAGGATGTACTCCACCACCGAAGGATGGCTGCGATGGGCGCGGATCATGCCCAGGATTTTGGCCTGCATGTAACGCTCGGCAAAACGGTCAGGCTGACCAGCGCGACCGACCGCCTGCATACCACCGCCCGGCTCCATGCAACGTAGCAGACCACGGCGATCCTGGATGGCGAGCACTTCTTCCTTGGCAAGGTTGCGATGGAAGTTGAGGCAGTTGAGATGAAACTGCTGCGCGACCAGAACTTCTTTTTCCGCGAGCTCGGGTGTGGGAAAGAGGCCGTTGAGCGCCCAGTAACCCCAGGAGATGGCGGTGTAGATGCGCACGCGGCGGCCGTTGAGGCGGAAGAGCGCGTTGGTGCCGATGCCTTCCGGCGCAAACCAGCGGAAGCCGAAGTCGATGGTGCGCGCGTCGGTAGCGCCTGCGGCTTCTGTCGCGGATTTTTGAGCGCCGATCCATTCGGCCTTCATGCGGTAGAGACGCGGCGCATCGAGATCCCAAAGTTGCGCGGAGGGGCAAGTCAGCTCGGCTTGAAACGTGGCGGTCTGGTTGGCGTCGAGCGGCGCGGCAACTTCGGTGTGCGCGAGTTCCTTGCCGGTGACGGGGTCGAGAACGGAGAAGCGCAGACGGCCGTCGCTTGCCGCTGCGCCAGAGTTTTCGATTTCCGCGTGCGCGGTGATGCGCCGCGGCTCGGGCGTGTTCAGCACCCAGGAGTCGCGAATGCGCGCGGGGCCGTGCGCGCTGAGAGTGAGAGCACGATCGAGGCCGCCGAAGCCGTGACTCTTCTGGAAAGTTGCATTGCCCCAGGTGATTCTGCCTCCGTCGACCCAATCCAGACGGCCGCCGGGATTGGTGATGCGAATGGCGAGTTGATTCGATGCGCCGGGGCGCGCCGCGGCGGTGACATCGCACTCGAAGGGCAGTTCCTCCATCAGGCTGTAGCCGACGAGTTGGCGGTTGAGATAAACCTCGGCGCGTTGGCGCGCGCCACGAACGCGCAGAAAGATGCGCTTGCCCTGAAACGCGGCGGGAATTTCCAGAGTGCGCCACCACCATGAGACGCCGTAGTAAGCGCCGTTCTTCACTTCGTCGTCGGCGGTTTCGAAGCGGTATTCATCGTGATAGGGACGCATGCCGGTGAGGCCCCAGAAATACTGCTCCACGGTGCAGGGCAGCGTAACAGGAATGCCTTGCGTGGCGCTGAGCGCCTCCCATCCGCCACTGGGAGGATTGACAGGCAGGCTCGCGAGATGCACATCTTCAGGCAAATAGACGGTATCGTTTTTCCACTCGGCTTTTTGATCGGGCCAGAGACGCCAGCCCGTGTCGGGAACGGCGAGCAGGTTCGCGTCGCGCGGCGCGGCAGCGTTCTGCGCGGCCAGCGGAAGGCGCGCAGCGACAAGCGCCGCTGCCGAAGCCTGAAGAAATTCTCTGCGATTGCTCTTTCCGTTTTTGGGCGAGATCATGGGAATCCTCGACGTGGTCAGACCGCGCAGCCGAGTATAGCATCGCGCTTGTGCACGCGTCTCTGCCGTACCCCGCCAGCCGTTATACCCTGAGAGCAGATGATGACGCCCGATTCCCCTAAGGCGCCGCGACGCGGACTCGAGGCTTTTGCCTCCCGTGATTTCAGGCGATACCAACTGGCGCGCGTAGCGGTGATCCTCGGCGCCGAGGCGCAATCTGTTGCCGTGGCGTGGCAGGTGTATTCCATCACGCATCGCGCCATCGATCTCGGGTACACAGGACTGGCGCTCTTCCTGCCCGGGCTCATTTTCCTTTTGCCGGCAGGCCACGTGGCCGATCGCTTCGACCGGCGGCACGTGATCATGGCCTGCTACGCGTTGCAGTGCATCTGCACCGTGGCGCTGGTGATGCTGGCGCGCAACCATTCGCAGAGCATCCTGGCGATTTACACGGTGCTGTTTTTCGTTGGCACGGGGCGCGCGTTCTCAGGACCCGCGAGCTCTGCGCTCATTCCCCATCTGGTGCCGGAGACGCACTTCGTCAACGCGGTGACGTGGGGCGGCGCCATCTTCCAACTGGCCAACATCACCGGGCCGGCGCTGGGCGGTCTGCTGTTCACGTTTCCGCTCACGCATCTGGTGCCGGACTCGCGGTTGGAGGGCGCGGGCATCGTGTATGTGTTCACTCTGGGAACGCTGGGCTGGTTTCTCGTCCTGGTGAGCACACTGCACGCGCGCCCTGGGCGCATGGAGCGCCGCGACTTTTCGCTGAAGGTGGTCCTGGCGGGTTTTCAGTATGTGCGCCGGGCGCAGATGCTGCTGGGATCGTTTTCGCTGGACCTGTTCGTGGTGCTGCTGGGCGGGGCCACGGCCTTGATGCCGATCTTCGCGCACGAAATTTTGCGCCAGGGCCCGCGCGGCCTGGGCATGTTGCGCGCCGCGCCCGCGGCAGGTGCGGTGGTGATGTCGCTCGTGATGGCACGGTTTCCGCTGCGCCGGCACGCGGGGCGATGGCTGTTTATCTGCGTCGCGATCTTCGGCGCCGCCACGGTAGTCTTCGGTTTGTCGCACACCTTGTGGCTGTCGCTGGCCTCGCTAGCCGTGGCGGGCGCGGCAGATACCATCAGCGTGATCATTCGCGGGTCGCTGCTGCAACTGGCCACGCCGCCTGAGATGCGCGGACGCGTGAGCGCCGTGAATTCGCTGTTTATCGGTGCGTCCAACGAACTGGGCGAGTTTGAGAGCGGATTGACGGCACAGTGGTGGGGCGCAGTGCGCGCCACGGTGATCGGCGGATTGGGCGCGCTGGCCGTGGCCGGGCTGTGGGCCACGATCTTTCCCAGTCTGCGCAAGGCCGATGAGCTGACCGCAAAGAGCTTGCGCGGGCGCGTGCCCGCAGCGGCGGAGATTTTGTCGGGGCTGTGACCGTGCGCAGATGAAACGAAGTACACCCAGGTCAAATGCGGGAACGAGCGTTCAGTGCGAGCGGCCGCGGGGACGGGCGGAACGGTTGCGCTCGAAGAGAATGCACAGTCCTTCCAGCGTCAGCAGGTCGTCGATCTCCTGGATGTAGCGCGAATCCGGAGCGATCAGGCGCGCCAGGCCGCCGCTGGCGATGATGCGCGGCGGGCGGTCCTGTGCGGCTCCCAACTCGGCAAGAATGCGCTCGATGATGCCGTCGACGAGCCCGATGTAGCCGAAGTAAATTCCGCTCTGCAGGTGCCCAACTGTGTTGGTTCCGATAACCTTGGCAGGGCGCTTGATATCGACGCGGTAGAGGCGCGCGGCGCGCGAGAAGAGGGCATCGGCGCTCAACCCGAGGCCGGGCGCGATGGCGCCGCCCAGGTACTCGCCCTGTGCGGAGATCACTTCAAACTTGGTGGCGGTGCCGAAGTCGACCACGATGCACGGGCCGCCGTAGCGCTCGTAGGCGGCGATGCAGTCGCACAGGCGGTCGGCGCCGAGCTCGGTGGGATTGTCGATGAGCATCTTCATGCCGGTCTTGATGCCGGGCTCAACGAACATGGGCTCGATGTGGAAGTAGGTTTCGCACACCTGGCGCAACGTGGAGTCGACGGGCGGCACCACCGACGCAATGATGATGTCCGTCACCTGGGTGGGCGACATGCCGTGCATCTCAAAGAGGTTGACGAAGAAGACGCCATACTCGTCGACGGTTTGGGTGCGGTGCGAGGTGACGCGCCAGTGCGCGGCGAGCTCCGGCTTTTCTCCATCGAGGCGGTAGAGGCCGAGGGTGGTATTGGTGTTGCCGACGTCGAGAGCGAGCAGCATTTGAAAGACAGCTCCTAGCTTCCAGCTTCTAGCCTCTAGCTATTCGTGCAGGAACCGAAGCCGCAGCTCGGCCCAGACAAAGGCTAGAAGCTAGTGGCTAGTAGCTAGCAGCTAGTCTTTTGCGCGCAGGCCGCCGGTTTGCACGGTGACGAGCCCTTCCGCGGTGGCCACGCGCAGGAATCCATTCTCGTCGAGGCCGGCCGTCACGCCGCTGCAGGCTTGCGGGCCGTGCACTTCTACTCTGCGGCCGCTAATCCACGTGGAAGACTTTTCGACGCGCGCGGCGACTTCTTTTGCCGCATCCGGATTCGCCAACGCGAGAGCTTCCTGCTGCAGCGATTTTAGCAGCGCGAGCAGCAGTGCCTGGCGCGCGATGCGCCGGTTCGTTTCGAGATCGAGCGATGTGGCGGGCGTGGCCAGGCCCGGCAGAAACGCGCGCTGGTGCACGTTGATCCCGATCCCCACTACTGCGTAGGGCACCACTGCGTGGGGCAGCCCTTTGGAGTCGTTCCCTGCCTCGACCAGGATGCCTCCGGTCTTGCGCAGACCGATCAAGAGATCGTTAGGCCAGCGGAGATCGACGTCGAGACCGGAAACGGCGCGAATGGCATCGGCGGCAGCCAGGCCCGCGGCGAGCGGCAAAAACGGCAGGCGCGCGGCGGGAATCTGCAGGCGCAGAAGGACGCTCACGTAGAGGCCTTCGCCGGCGGCGGAGATCCAGCCGTGATCGCCACGGCCGCGGCCCGCCAGTTGCTCGTCGCTCAAATACACCGAGCCGTGCGGCGCTCCGAGACGTGCAGCGGCCACAGCGTCGTTGTTCGAGGAGCCGGTGACGCGGGAGTAGTGGAGCTTGCCGGCAAAGAGCGTGCCTGCAAGTTCGGCTTCGAGGGCTGCGAGATCGTACATGAAATCCTTGGCCTTGCGTCGGCGAGGCGGTTGAGTTTGCCTGCCCTAAAGTCCCTCGCCCTGAAAGCCGCGGCTGATTTTTACGCTTTCCTGGCCCGGCTCCGCGCTAATCGACATGGAGATGTCAACGGCCCGGGCGGAGTGGGTGAGCGCGCCCACGCTGATGAAGTCAACGCCGGTCTCGGCGTAGGCGCGGATATTGTCGAGCACGATGCCGCCCGAGGCTTCAGTCGGGATCCAGCGGCCGGGTTGACTTGATTTGATGCGCTCGATGGATCTCTTCACTTCCTTGGGCGTCATGTTATCGAGAAGGATGGCTTCGGCGCCGTGGGCCAGGGCATCATCGAGCTCCTGCGGCGTGCGCACTTCCACCTGCACGCGCTGGCCGGGCTGGCGCTGCTCGAGAGCGCGCTTGAGCACCGCGGCGATGCCGCCGCCGAGAGAGATGTGATTGTTCTTGATGAGAATGCCGGAGGCGAGATCGATGCGGTGATTGGTGCCGCCGCCGCAGAGGACTGCGTATTTCTCAAGCGCCCTCATGCCGGGCACGGTTTTGCGCGTGTCGAGTACGCGGGCGTGGGTGCCCTGAATCGCGTCGGCATACTTGCGCGTGAGCGTGGCAATGCCGCTCAGGTGCTGCAGCAGATTGAGGATCACACGCTCGCAACTGAGCAGCACGCGCGCGTTGTGGCGGATGACGGCCAGCACCTGGCCGGGATGCGCGCGCACGCCGTCGAACATCTCGGGATGGCTGACAACCTCGAAGCGCGTCTGCGCCTCGGGACGGGAGTCGAGGCGCGCGTAAATCTCAAAAAAGCGCGGGATGGTGCCGAGCCCGGCAACGACCAGTTCTTCGCGGGCAATCACGGAGCCCGCGGCGCGCAGACCGGGATCGATGGTCAGATGCGTGGTCGCGTCAAGCGGCGCCTGGTCCTCCTGCAGGGCCTGCTCCAGCAATGCGTCGATCTTGTGACTCTTCCAGTCCATGGTTTTCCTGCGGAAAACAGCTTCTAGCCGCTAGCTTTTAGCTCCTAGCTTTCAGCTTTCGGCTTTCAGCCAATCGTTCTCAGTTCGTAGCTCACAGATAGCAATTCACAGCCCGTAGTTGCCAGTCCACAGCGCCTGGCCCCGCAGCCTGTCATCCTGAGCGACCAGAGTCCGCCACGGCGGACGAAGGGAGTCGAAGGATCTGCGGTTGCTTTTCGTTCGCTTCCTCATTCTTTCGGCAGCGCCTCCAGGGCTGTTCGCGCTTTCTCAAGCAGCAGGCGCGTTTCCGCTTCCTGCTTTTTCAGGCCCTCCACCACGTGCGCCGGTGCTTTTGCCAGGAAGGCTTCATTGCCCAGCTGCCGTTCTGCTGCTGCCAAGCCTTTTTCGTACTTGGCGATATCCTTTGTCAAGCGTTCGCGCTCCGCGGTGACGTCGAGGGTGCGTTCGTAGATAACGGCGACGTCGAATTGAGGCGTGGAGTGCTTGGAAAGCCCGGCGGCGATCTGGTCAACGAAACGCACTTCGCTCACGCGAGCCAGGCGCTCGATGATGTCGTGGTTCTCTTCGGCGATTCTGCGAGAAGCCGCATCGGTGCGGACCTCGATGGGCACGGCGGCCTTCTCTTCGACGCCGATTTCCTTGCGTAGAGCGCGAACTTCGGTGATGAGACTCTGAAGCACTTGCATCTCGACTTGGGCGTAAGTATCCCAAGCTCCGCGCACCTCGTAGCTGGCTTGCGGGAAGCGCGTCAGCGCGATCGACTTGGCTGGCGGGTTGCCGTCATAGACTGCGTGCCAAAGCTCTTCTGTCAGAAATGGCATGAAGGGTGAAAGCAGGCGCAACGCACACTCAAAAACCTGCACCAGTGTGGTCAACGCCGCGCGGGTTCCCTTAAGATCGCGAAGGATTTGACCTTCCGTTCCGTTGACGACATGGTTGCCTTCGAAGTCCAGCCGCAGCTTGACGATTTCCAGATACCAGTCGCAAAAGCTGCCCCAGAAAAACTGGTAGATGGTGCTGGCCGCTTCGTCGTATCGGTAGTTTTCGAGCGACTCATTCACCTTCGCGGCCGTCGCGTGCAACTCGGCCACGATCCAGCGCGCTTCAAGCGGGGCGTCGGCGGCGACGGCCGGCATTTGCCCGAGCGTGGAGGGATCGACGGTGATGCCGACCTCCGCGGCCCTGTCCACGTTCATGAAAATGAACCGCGCCGCGTTCCAGATCTTGTTCGCAAAGGCGCGGTAGCCTTCGGTGCGGGCCACGTTGAATGCAATATCGGTGCCGGGCGAGGCCATGGACGCGAGGGTGAAGCGCACGGCATCGGTCCCGTACTGCTTTACGATCTCGATGGGATCGATGACGTTGCCCTTGGTCTTCGACATCTTCTCGCGGTTGGCGTCGCGTACCAGGGCGTGGATGTAGACCTCGCGGAACGGAACTGAGTCTGCAAGAGAGCGTTGGCTCCCGTCGGGCATAGGAACGTCGCCCGCGAACCAGCAGCCCAGCATGATCATCCGCGCGACCCAGAAGAAGAGGATGTCAAAGCCGGTGACGAGGAGCGCGGTCGGATAAAACGCGTCGAAGTCGGCCCGGGTCTCTGGCGTCAGGTTCGGCCAGCCGAAGACGGAGACGGGCAGCAGGCCCGATGAGAACCACGTGTCGAGAACGTCGGTCTCCTGCGTAATCTGGTCCGATCCGCAGTGGGCGCATGCGGCGGGATCGCCCGTCGAGCCGGGCTGGGGTACTGTGATCTTGTGGCAGACGCTGCAGTGCCACGCGGGAATGCGATGGCCCCACCACAGCTGGCGCGAGATGCACCAGTCGTGGATGTTCGTCATCCACTCGAGGTAGATCTTCTCGTAGTTCTCAGGTGTGAAGCGGATGGCCTTGTTGCCTTCGGCATCGGGCTTGACAGCGGCGATGGCCTTCTCGGCCAGAGGTTGAATCTTGATGAACCATTGCGTGGAGAGGCGCGGCTCGACCACGGTTTTGCAGCGGTCGCAGTGGCCCACGTTGTTGGTGTAGTCCTTGATCGCCACCAAAAGCCCCTGCGCTTCGAGATCGGCGACGATTTTCTTGCGCGCCACGTAGCGATCGAGGCCTTTGTACGGCCCGCCGTTCTCATTGATGTGGGCGCGGTCGTCCATCACGTTGATGGAGGGCAGATGATGGCGCTCGCCGATGGCGAAGTCGTTGGGATCGTGCGCGGGCGTCACCTTCACCGCGCCGGTGCCGAACTCGCGGCTCACCCAGGGATCGACCACGATGGGAATCTCGCGACCCATGAGAGGCAGGCGCAGCTTTTTGCCGTGGAGATGCAGGTAGCGCTCGTCCTCGGGATGAATGGCAACGGCCGTGTCGCCGAGCATGGTCTCGGGGCGCGTGGTGGCCACGGTGATGAACTCGCCGGTTTCCTTGCCGCCGTCGCCGAGGACCGGATACTTGATCTCCCAGAGATGGCCCTTCTGCTCCTGGTGGACGACTTCGAGATCGCTGATGGCGGTTTGGCAGCGCGGACACCAGTTGACGATGTAAGCGCCGCGATAGATGAGGCCCTGTGCGTAGAGGCGGACGAAGGCCTCGCGCACGGCCAGCGAGAGGCGCTCGTCCATGGTGAAGTACTCGCGGCTCCAGTCGACGGAGACGCCGAGGCGCTTCATCTGTTCCAGGATGGCGCCACCGTAATGGCGACGCCACTCCCACACGCGGGCAACGAATGCTTCCCGGCCTAAATGCTGCCGGGAAGAGCCCTCCGCCGTGAGTTGGCGCTCCACCATCATCTGCGTGGCGATGCCGGCGTGGTCGGTGCCGGGCACCCACAGGGCAAGCCGGCCGCTCATGCGCCGCCAGCGGGTGAGGATGTCCATCTCCGTCTGGTTGAGCATGTGGCCCATGTGCAGACGGCCCGTGACGTTGGGCGGGGGCAGCAGAATCACAAACGGCTGGCCGCCGGACTGGCCGTCCAGGCCTTGGTTTTGGACGGATGTAGTGTTTGGGCCAGGCGTTGGTACGGCAAAAAGATTCTCGCGGACCCAGTAACCGGCCCAGTGATCTTCAATGGCGGTTGGGTCGTACGCTTTGGGCAGTTCGTGAGGCATTTTGTCTTTGGTGAGCCCCTTGAAATTTGCGGAAACTCCCACTAAAACAGGGGCTTTCAGACGTTGGGGACCACTTTTCAGGTTAGCAGATGCAGGGCGCCGCGGCGGGCTGCGAAGTTGCTGGCCGAGTGGACGATGGGAGACCAAAAAGGCCGCAGCTTTTGGCCGCGGCCCTCTGGTCGTAGTTCAGCTTTGCGTTTAGAACGGGTTCAGCTTGGCCAGGCCCTTCTTCTTTTTCTTCTTGCTGGATGAATCCTCGCTCTGGTCGACCTTGGGCTTCTTCTGCTTGCCGGTGGGAGCGGCGACGGCCGGCGGGGGATTCGCGCCGGGCTTGATGTCGTTCACCTGGATGGGCGCCTCGGCAGGCGCGTCCGCGGAGGGCAGAGCATTGCTGGCCGGAACGACGGGCTTGACCAGCGCGTTGGGATCGGCTGGCGCTGGGGCGCCACTGCTCGGCGCATTGACGATTTCCACGCCTACGCCGGTGTTTCCACCCGGCGCCTGCATCTGCAGCGGAGCGGTGGAGGGCTGATCGCTGCGCGGCGGCTCATTGGGACCGGTGGGCCTGACGGCTGTGGCGGGCGCGGGCGGCCTGCCTTGGTTGATGGCCTCGGCAAACAAGGCCTTGTTCTGATTGGTGATGTCGGGCGCCAGGACGCGCTTGGGATCGTCGAGCGTGGGCTCGCCCACGTGCGGGGCCTGTACCGTCATGGGACCATGCTTGATGATGTCGAGCGTCTTATCGGTAAAGTGCAGCGGCTGGCGGCTGCGCTCTTCTGCGTCACTCTCGGCGATGGCCGCTTCGGTGGGCTCGGGAACGGGGCGGTTCATGGCCACCAGTCGGTCGCGGGCGTCTTCAACGTGCGGCGCCATGGGATAACGCGTGATCACCTTGTCATAGGCCTGGGCGGCCTTGTCCTCATACATGGTATGCAGGCGCTCGCGGATTGCGCCGGGCAGGCCGGGAGCGATTTGCACGTTGTGCGCTTCGCCCGCGTAGGCGTCGCCGATGCCGAGCAGTACCTGGTCGCTCTTGGAATAAAGCGGATAGGTATCGGATACAGTCTCCAGACGGGCGATGGCGGCCACGAAATCTTCGCGGCTCTCGTAGTAGCTGCCGATCGAGAATTCGCGCTCGGCCAGAACCTCCTGCACGTCGCGCAACTTCTGCTTGGCGCGGGGAATGAGCGTGGAATCCGGGAACATGTTGATCATTTCCCGGTACTCCTTCTCGGCCTGCTGTGCGTTGGTATAGTCGCGGTCGGGCTTCTCCATCTGCTGGTAGTAGATGTCGGCCACCTTCATCTTGGCCTCGGCAGCCTCAGGAGCATTGGGGAAGAAGGTGATGAAGTCCTCGTATTCGGCCTCAGCCTGGGTCAGCGCCGCGGAGCCGCCTTCCTTGAACCAGGTGTCGCCCACCGAGAGCTTGGCGCGCATGCGGTATTCCGACTCGGGATAGGTGTTGAGCAGGGTCTGCAGGTCGAGGCGGGCTACGTCGTAGCGGCCCTTCTTCATGGCCACCATGGCTTTGTCGTAGAGTTCCTTGTCGGGCTGCTTGGACTGCACGCCGGCCAGCGGGTTGGCGTTCAGGTCGTAGGCCTTCTTTTGTTTCTTTCTGGTGCGAGCGTCGGCCGTAGCCACACCCAGAAACAACAGGACCAGTGCAACAGCGACGATTTTTAAAGACAACCGGTTCATACCACCTCGTTAAAGGACAGCTCCCAAAGGGGGCGTCCGATCAATCCCCGCGCGCTTTTCAGGTATGCGCTTTTCAGTGAATTTTACTCTTTCCGTCCGCAATCCTGCTTGCGGAATACAGATCTTCTGCCTGGCGGGCCGCATCCAGCAGGGCACGCGCATCGCGTTCCGGCTGACCGGCGCCAAAGACAGCGTTGCCCGCAACCAGCAGCTCCGCGCCAGCTTGGACGATGGCCGCAACCGTGTCGTGAGCCACTCCGCCGTCCACTTCAATCTTAAATTGCAGGCCCAGCTCCCGGCGCATGGCGGCCAGTTGGCGGATCTTGTCGACCGAAAAGGGGATAAACTCCTGGCCGCCGAAGCCCGGATTGACGCTCATGATCAGAACGTGGTGCACCATGGGCAGGATCTCGACGATCAGATCGACCCGGGTGGCGGGGTTCACCACCACCCCCGGCCTCATGCCGTGGTGCAGAATCAGCTCCAGAGTACGGTGCAGGTGGGGGCAGGCCTCGTAGTGGACGCTCACCCAATCGGCCCCGGCATCGGCAAATGCGGCGATGAAATCATTGGGGTTATCGATCATCAGGTGGCAGTCGAGCGGCAGCTTGGTGACCTTGCTCAGGCTGGCTACGACCGGCGGTCCGATGGTGATATTGGGCACAAAATGGCCGTCCATCACGTCCACGTGGATGGTCGTGCCGCCGCCGCGCTCGGCCGCCGCAATCTCGTCGGCCAGGCGGGCAAAATCCGCGGAAAGGATGGAGGGCAGCAGCTCAACCATGACAGCGAACGGGACTCCTCTTGTCAGGCCAGTTTAACAGCCGCGTGGCATTTCTGGCCTGTAGCTTTGCACGCACCCAGGTTAGATCTGTCCCCTTCTCCAGCTGCTCGATCAGGATGCGCCCGCGAGCCCGCATCGCGGGAGTCCCGCTGCGGCCGAGCGCCCGCAACAGGTCGAGCGCCTCATCCTTGAGCGACGGGTCCTGACGGGTCAGTTCCGCGATGCCCTGCATGGCGCAGGTTTTGACGATAGAGCTCTTGTGATCGAGCCAGCCCTGCAACACCCCATAGACGCGCCGGCATTCAGGCCGGGTGAGCTTCATCCCGGTCACGACGAGCCCCAGATGCCAGCGCAGTTTAATAGGGCCGGCCTCGACGAGCCGACCCAGGAGCGCGTCCTTCCACCGTGCCACGATTCGCGGCGACTCAGTGACTACGGTCTCCAGAGCATCTGCCGCGCGGCCAGCCACTCCTTCGTCCTCGTCCCAAAGGCACTCGATAAGTTGCCGCACCAGCCGGGGACTCTCAAGCACGCACATCGCCGCATCGAAGGCATGCCCTGGACCGATCCGGTTTTGCGCATCAGCCAGAATTGCACGGATCTCGCTTCGCTTTGCCATACGTGCACTTCGCTATTTGCTTGCCGCTGATTCAGGCGCCCAGGCCGCTATCGACATCACGACCTGCGCGATCGGGATCAGAACAAGAACAACCGCGCGGTTCGGTGTTTCTTAAACATTCTTGTACGGAGCCGAGCCCATGCTTGGCAAGTTCGGCCGGTTCAAAACTCGAGTGCGATCGGAACCGGCGCGACGGAGTTGGCAAAGTGCAGCAGAATCGTGCCGTCTTGCACTTGATAAGAGCCGGGCGGCAGGGTTTGGCCGGCGATGGTGACCCGCGTAGGCTTGAGGCGAGACTGAATGCGGACCGCGGCCGTGGTGTCGGCGATGCCGGTTGCAGTAAAGCTGAACTGGTGCGGGGTGGCATGAATGTTGCGTACTGCGCAGGCCGCGGCGGCGACGCGCGGCGCGGCTCCGGCGGCGTAGTTCAGGTCGAAGAGCAGATCGCGGGTTCCGGGAGCAAGCGTCACGCTGGTGCGGACGGGCAGGTTCGCGTCGAAGAGATCGACGAAGCGGCCGTGCAGAGTGGCAGGCTGGGCGTTGGGAATCGAATCGTCGAGGCCGGCGGCGATGACGTAGGGTCCGCGGCGCAGAACCAGCGCGTTGGTCTCGCTCCAATTGAGATGGATGGCCGCGGTAGCCTGGCGGGCGTAGCCGCACACGGTATCCCCGCCGGCCGATTCGTAACTCAAAGCCGCGGGCGAGACGCGCTCGGACAGAACGACGCCGCGGCCCACGTGAAATAGGCCGGATGCATTGGTGGGGATGCCGAGTTGCGCGAACAGATGTTGGCGCGGTGTGGCGAAGGCGTTGGGCGCCGTGTTCCACCACTCGCGGACGGAGTTGTAGGGGTCATCGTCGTTGTCGACCACGACGAGCGCTCCGCCGGCGCGCACCCACGCGGCCAAAGCGGCGTGAAATGCGGGGGTGGGCGGCTTTTGGCCCTCGTAGGTGAGGAACAACAGCCGGTACCGGCTCAGAAATTCGGGTGCGGTGGAGCTTTCGATCTGCACCGGCTCCACGGGAATGCCGCGCGTGACGAGCGGCAGCGCCAGCCCGTAAAACGAGCCGAGGTACTGATCGGAAGGCTGCGGATCGGCGCGCTCGAACATCATGGTGTCTGAAACAAAAATGCCCACAGCCCGGGTGCCCGCAACTTCCCAGCGCACGTCGGATTGCTTCATGTTGCCGAGGGCCGCGATGACGGTCTGCAGTTCGGTCTCGTACTCCTTGGGAATCGCCTTCATCGGCACGGTGATCCTGGGCGCCGGCATGCTCGGGCTCGCGCCCGTTGGATTGACGCTCGTTCCGCGCCGGAGTTTCTCTGCATCCTGTTCCGTAGCCGGATGCACTCCGGTGAAGACGCGTTGCGGCCAGGGCATGATCTCGTAGCTTGAGACCTCGGGCTGCAGCAGCGATGCGGTGAGCGTGCTCTGCCAGTTGCTACGATAGTCATCCCAGGTATTGTTCGGACTGTCCGCGACGGGATCGTTCAAATACCAGATGCGCCGGCCAGATGCCCGCACCAGGTTCTGCATGGAGCCGTACTCCAGGAACGCCGTCTCGAAGGTGCGTTCTTTGCGCTCGCCGTCGTAAACATTCGGCACGCGCGCCGTCCCCGTCCATATCTGCGCGATGTAGCCGTCTGCGCCCACGCCGATTAGCGACGATTCCGGGCTCACAATGCGCCAATTTGCATAGTTGATGAGCGAGTGCGTGGCCACGTAGCAGGGAATCGTGCGCCCATGCTCTTTTCCGTATGCGCTCACGTAGTCGAAGACCTGCGCCAGGGCGCGGCGATAGAGAAAGTACTTGAGCTTCGAGGCGCGATACTGCGCGTCCGGCGAGGCGTTCGGCGCCTGCCAGTCTTCGTGGTAATAGGCCTTCCACTCGCGCTTGAAGTTGTCTTCCCATCCGCTGCGCGCCCAGAACTCGGGCTCCTCCAGGTAGACGGCCTGTACGCCGTCGTCGAGCGCGCGCTTCACGCCCGTGCTCAGGTAGCGTCCGTAATCCTCGCCCGGCGACATATAAGGGACCATGGGGTTGCCGCCGTGGATGATGTGTTTGCCGTCCACGTCGGTCTGCGCCTGGTCCCAATGATCGGTGCCGTCGAATTTGCCGTCGAGGTAGTCCTGGTAGCCGCCCCAGGCCACGCCGGTCATGAGATCGACGATGTAGCCGTGGTCGCGCCAGGAAGTCACAAGTCCCGGTAGTTTGGGACCGATGCCGTACACCATGGCCGCATCGGCATTGAGGTTGATGCGCGGCGTCCACGGATCGCCGCTCTGGAAAGTCAGGCGTTCCTCGGCGCGGCGCTTGGCGAGTTCGGCGTCGCTTTGCGACTGGGCAACAACGAGCGAGGGGGCGAGAGTGGCGGCGAACAGCAGGCAGGCGAGAGGAAGGGCGAGTTTCACCGTATTTTTTCTCCGAGGCGGTGCGACTCACCAGTGTACGAGATACCGGTCTCCGGCGAATAGGAAGCTATGAAGCGGGCAGGATCGACTTTGCGGCCACGCGGCCGATGCCGCGCAGGATGGCCTTGATCGGCCAGCGGTCCTCGGCGTCGGGAAAGAAAATTTCGCCCGCGCGGCGGGCCTCGGGACGATAGTACCAGCGCTTCAGGAGCGCAAGATGGCCCTGGCGGATGGTGGCGGAGGGCGGCGCGGCGGGCGCGGAGAGCGCAGCCAGTGCGGTTTCGAGGCGCGATTCGAGAAGGCCGCGGGGAAGTTTGGCCGGGGCGATCGGCGTTGCAGGGGCTAAAGCTCCTTCACTTATAGGGCCGCCTTCGGCACGACTGAAGTCGTGCTCTTTCACTTCTTGCTCCTCCGGGCTTTGTTCGATCTCCGATCTCTGATCTCTGGTCTCTTGCGCCTCCGGCACGGGTTCGATCGCCACGGGCTGCGCGAAGAGCGAGGTCGAGCCGGATTGCTCATTCTGAATTCTCATGCCGAGGGTCGAGAACGCGGCGGGACCGCGCATGCGGCCATTCTCGTAGAGGAAGACGGCCACTTCGTCCGGATTCGCCGAAGCCTGCAGGATCACCGCGCGCAGGCGGCTGAGTGGGCGCACGAGTTCGGCGGCCAGGGCGTGCACGGCCTCCACGCGTTGCACCTGTGCATGCAGCGCAGCGGCAGATTCGAAGGCCAGCTCCGCCGAAGCCTGTTCGCGCTGTGTGCGGAGAGTGACAAGACGGCTCTCGCCGCGCGTCGCGAGAAAGCTTTCGACGGCCGCGGCCTCTTCCGCGTAACGCTCGTCGCTGCAGCCCTTGTAGCAGGGCGCAAGGCACATCTTCATCTCGGAGTAGACGCAGCCCGGGTGCCTCGGATCGGGCGCAAGATCGTCCGTGCAACGGCGCAACAGAAAGAGCTTGAGCGCCTCTTCGGAAAATCGTTCGGCAGCGGCGCGCGAAGGGAACGGCCCGTAGGCCCAATCGGCCTCGCGCAGGCTGGGCCGATGCGTGACCGTGATGCGCGGGTAGGGATTGCTGCCGAGAAAACGCACAAAGGCGGGCG
>Ga0181524_10002178_pt1 | contig 20755 bp, 10 predicted proteins | sample PEATcosm2014_Bin_34_FD_119761 | JGI IMG/M metagenome (GOLD analysis project Ga0181524, IMG submission 119761) | Peatland microbial communities from MTU Mesocosm Facility, Houghton, MI, USA - PEATcosm2014_Bin05_60_metaG | ecosystem: Environmental > Terrestrial > Soil > Wetlands > Peat | place... | reverse complement strand
CGCGCCGTCAAGGTGGGCGCGCCCGGCGACGCAGCCGAGAAAGAGGCCGAGCGCACCGCTGAGCATGTCACTTCCGGCCCTGTCAACACCGCCCCCAGGATTTCCCGATTCACGATCTCCCGCCTTGCCAACTCCGATAATGACACGCTGCGGCGCAAGATGCCCGATGTCCATGAGCAGGAAGAAGCTGCTGAAGGGGCGGCGGTCCATCGCGCCGTCAAATCCGGCGGCGAAGAAGCCTCGGTACATCGCAACGTGCAGCAGACGCCCAGCGAGCCTGTGGCGCAGCCGGCCTCGCAGCAGAGCCAGACGCAGCCCCGCGAGATGGAAGAGCAAGCGCCGCGGCGGCCCTCCGGTACGGCCTCCATCTATCGAAAACCGATGCCGGCGTCGGATTCCGCCGACGTGATGCAACGCAAAGCAGCGGGCGATATGGATGCAGCCGCCGGCCATGCTATCTCCACCAAGGGCGAAGGAGCACCGCTGAGGCCGCACGTGCGCCGGGTTCTCGAGTCGCGTATGGGTGCCGACTTCAGCGGGGTCCGTGTACACGAAGGCCCTGCAGCCCGGGAATCCGCCGCCGCCCTGAATGCCCGCGCTTTCACTCACCAGGGCGATATCTGGCTCGGCAAAGGCGAGTCGCAGGACAATTTGAACCTGATGGCCCACGAAGCCACGCATGTTGTCCAACAGGGCGCCGCCGCAACCCCGGCGGCCGCCGTGGCCGGTGCGCGAACGGCCGTTGTCCCGGCTGCGGGCCCTGTGGTTTCGGCGCCTCCTGCTACTCCGGATTCCCCGGCACCGGCGCACCCGGCAGGGGCCAATCTCTCCGCCGCCCCATCCGCATCTGCCGCATCGGGCGCTGCTGCTCCCGCTGTGCCGGCGAAGGCCGGGGGAAAAACCCCTGCGCTCCCGGCGCCCGGCGAAAAAGCGAAAGGCGAATCCGGCCCCGCAGGCGCAGACTCTGCCGCTGAAGCCGGACCACAAGGAGCGGACGCCAAGAGCGCAAAAAAGTCTCCCGACGCGGATCCTGCATTTCAAGCGGTCGTGACCAAGGTCAAGAAGGCTGCCGCCAACCAGAAGGCGCATGCGCCGGTGTCGCAAAACGTCGCAGCGGCGCACGCGGCGGTCGAAAGCTCGTCCAACGAAGTGCCCAGCCGCGCAGCGGCGAAACAAACCGATGTGATCGATCAGCAGAAACCGAACCCGTTCAACCGGGCAGCATTTAAGGCCGCGCTCCTCGAGAAGATCGAGAAGACTGCGCCCAGATCTCTCGAAGACGCTGACGACTTCAAGTCCAACCACCCTCTCGATACCATCAAGCCGGATCTGAGCGCGCAAGTCGCCGATGAAAAAAAGCAGTCGCAAGGTCCTGTGGCAGAGAAGGTCGAGGCACAGCCGGACACCAGCGGAATAGAACCGAAGCCCGTTGTCCCTTTGCCCGCCCCCGAGACTGGCGCGCCCCCGCAGGTTGCCGCAGCGGGAGCGGCGCCGAAACCCGCAAGCGAAGAGGACATCTCTCTTCAGGCAGGGCCGAAAGAAATTGATCAGCAAATGGCCAGTGCCGACGTTACTGAAGAGCAACTCAAGGACTCGAACGAGCCCGCATTCCAGGGCGCCCTGGCGCAAAAGAAAGACGTGGAAAAGGAGTCGGTGGCCTCGCCCCAGGCTTATCGCGCGGAGGAGCCCAAATTGCTCCAGGCCGCACAGTCGGACGCGCAATCCCTGACTACTAAAGATGTGCACGGTATGCACGGCGTGCGCATGAAAGACCTCGGCGGTGTCACCGGTAAGCAGACGGATGCCAAGGCCGAAGAGGAAAAGCGCCGCGCCAAGATTTTTGGGGATATCCAGGGCATCTATGGCACCACCAAGTCCAATGTTGAAAAGCGACTCAAGGACCTGGATACGGAAGTGAACACCGCCTTCGACGCGGGTGCGGCCGAAGCCCAGCAAGCCTTCGAAGATTATGTCGATGCTCGTATGTCGGCCTACAAGGATGAGCGCTACGACGGCGCGACGGGGAAACTTAAATGGGCCAAAGACAAGCTATGGGGCATGCCGGATGAAGTGAACAAGTTTTACCTGGAAGGACACGACCTTTACGTTGGCAAAATGGACAAGGTCATCGACCATGTCGCAACCCTGGTGGAAATTGGCCTGAACCAGGCAAAGGATATGGTGAGCGCTGGTAAAGCCGCGATTCAAACCTATCTCGAAGGATTGCCCCAGGCGGAAAAGGACACTGGCCAAAAGGCGGCGGAAGGGATCCAGAGCCAGTTCGAGTCACTCGACCAAAGCATCGCCAACAAAGAAGGCGAACTCATCGACTCCCTCGCCAAAAAATACAATGAGAACCTGCAAAAAGTAAACGCGCGCATTGACGAAATGAAGCAAGCCAATAAGGGACTGGTGGATAAAGTCGTCGGGGCGATCAAGGGGGTCATCGAGACCATCAGGCAACTGAAGAACATGCTGCTCAATGTATTGTCTCGGGCGGCAGCGGCCATTGGCTTGATCATCGCTCACCCCATCAAGTTCCTTGGCCACCTGGTTGACGCAGGCATACGGGGATTCAATAACTTCAAGGACCACATTCTCGATCATCTCAAAGAGGGTTTCATGCAATGGCTCTTTGGCGCGGTCGCGGCGATTGGCATTGAACTACCGAAGACGTTCGATTTGGCTGGCATTCTCAGCCTGGTTCTGCAGGTGCTCGGCCTGACTTATGCCAATATCCGCGCCCGGGCGGTGAGTATCCTGGGTGAAAAAGTCGTGAAAGCTCTGGAGACGACCGCGGAGATATTCAAAATACTTATCACCAAGGGGCCTGGAGGCTTGTGGGATTACATCAAGGACCAGCTCGGCAACCTTGTGGATACGGTCATCGACTCGATCAAGTCTTTCATCATGGAGAAGGTCATCGTCGCGGGGATCACCTGGCTCATCGGGCTTTTGAATCCTGCCTCGGCATTTGTCAAGGCATGCAAGGCAATCTACGACATCATCATGTTCTTCGTGGAGCGCGGGAGCCAAATCCTCGACCTGGTCAACGCCATTATCGATTCAATTACCGCAATTGCCAACGGCAAAATCGACCAGGCCGCCAACTGGATCGAAAAATCACTGGCCCGCGCCATCCCCGTAATCATCGGCTTTCTCGCCAGCCTCCTGGGAGTCGGCGGCATCAGCGAAAAAATCAAAGAAGTCATCGATAAGATTCGCAAGCCTGTCAACATCGCGATCGATTGGGTGATCAACAAGGCAGCCTCGATTGCCATGGCGATCGGTGGCGCCCTCGGATTTGGAGGGAAGCATGACCAGCACACAGACGGACAAAAAAGGCCCGATGCGCGCTCTGACGAACAGAAAAAGGACGACCTGGCGAAGGCGCTGAAGGAGGCCCAGGGCGCCCAGGAGGATCAGGACAAGACTGACGAGCAGGTTAAGCAGGAACTTGGACTCATCAAAGAAAAGTACAACATGGTTTCCCTGCAACTGGTTGTGGACAGTGAGGCAGAGTCTGAAGAGACGGTCCACATCGAGGGGCAGATTAACCCCCCCGGAGCTACGCCGGAAACGAAGCGGGAAAAAAATGAGTGGCCCAGGGGAACCCACGAAGATCCCATTCCGATCAAATGGTATAAGCCTATCGACATCTATCCCAACATCGGCGGCAACGGCCCGGAGGAGGGCGTCATGCTTCCGGAAAGCTCGGAGAAAGGTGGGAGGAGAGGTGAGAGATGGCTGCAGGTATCGTCCACGAATTTCCTTGTTCTTGGGCAGGTGTTGAGCCGTCGAGAGCCGGGTCGCCCTCCAGACGCCAAGAAGGGAGAGATCTACCGGCGGCTCAGCGATGAATACGACAAAGGCAGAAATGGGCTCAAGGTAAGCACCGGACCCGATTACGCGATCGATCATGTGCGCGACCTTGCATGGTTCGGACAGGACACCTTTACCAATCTCTGGCCGCTCAAGTCCAGCGTGAACAACGCGGTAAACGCCTCGCACAATCAAACCGCCAAGGCACTCGTGAGAGGCAAGCCGCAAGCGCATTCCGTCAAGGCCTGGGGAGCCGGAACTTACTTCAGGATCGCCAAAATCGAGGACCCGCCGGGATCGTCCGGCGGTCACGGCACGGACGCCGACAATCCGGTTAACTCAGGCAAGCAAGGTGTTCCCAAACGGATGCCTGGCTAACTGACGACCATGAAAAGCGGAGATGAGGAACCACGCGGGGCGTGGCAAAGAGTTGATGGCTGCGTTGGAGAGAATCACAACTTGACGACAAAGGGAACGGACAACATCTTCGCCTGCCTGGTACACGAGAGGCCGGAGTGCGTGCTCGATCTCGTCAGGAACCTGCGCTGCCTCGACCCTGACTCGGCCATTCTTCTCTACAACGGCAGCCAGGACGCCGGCCTGCTTCACCCGAGCTTTCCGTGGGAGCGTTGTGGGGCCATCGTGCATCCCCATCCGCGCCCGCAAATCTGGGGACAGTTGCATCACTTCGCCCTGGACTGCATGAGCTTCGCAATGGAGCGCCTTCCCTTCCGCACGCTTACCATCGTCGACTCGGACCAGCTCGCTATCCGCCGCGGCTACTCGGCACGTCTTACGCGGTTCCTTGAGGGCCGTGCCGGCGTGGGCATGATCGGGAACTGCACGGGACCTCAAGGGGCCAATACGCAGATCAGTCCGGCGCAAAATGCGCACCGCGAAATCGAGCTGTGGAGGCCGTTTCTGCGCCGCTTCCGCGACGGCGAAGCCCGGTTTGTCCACTGGTCCTTCTGGCCCTCGACCGTGTTCACTGCGGAGGCGGCGCGCGAGCTGACCCGTTTGTTCGACCGAGACACCATGCTGAAGGACACGATGGCGCGCAGCAAGATCTGGGCTACGGAAGAGATTGTTTTGCCTACGCTGGCCGCGCTGCTCGGTTACGAGATCGTGACCAGCCCGTTCAGCTACGACTACGTGCAATACCGCCGCAGTTACACGGTGCAGCAGCTCAAGTCTGCCGAGGTCCGGCCGGAGATCTTCTGGGTTCATCCGGTGCCGCGCGTCTACGGAGACCCGCTGCGCAGCCATGTCCGCGCGCGCTTCAACAACTACGAGAGCGAAAGCCAGCCGGAGGGATCGATGCCAGCCACCGAGTCGCGACCGGACGCAGGGCTGCTACTGGCGCTGCCCATCCTGAACCGCATGAAGCAAATCGAGGGCTGGCTTGCCGAGGACGAGGCCGACCTGCTGTTGGCCGCAACGGTTCTTGCACTCACGCGCGCCACCGCAGGCCGCGCCATTGTCGAAGTCGGCAGTTATTGCGGCCGCTCGACGAGCGTGCTGGGCAGCGTGGTCAAGGCCGTAAACCCGACCGGGCGCGTTTACGCCATCGATCCGCACAACGGCCAGGTGGGCGCGCTCGACCAGTGCATCAGCATCACCGCGCCCACGCTCGAAAGGCTCAAGCGCAACCTGAAAGCCTGTGGGATCGAAGAACAGGTCGAGCCGATTGTAGCCTGCTCCTGGGAGGTCGCCTGGAGCGAGCCCATCAGCCTGCTCTTTATCGACGGGCTACACGACTATGCCAACGTGGCGCGCGACTTTCACCACTTCGAGCCCCATCTTGTCCCCGGCGGCTATGCCGCTTTCCACGATTACGCGGACTACTATCCCGGAGTAAAGACGTTTGTAAACGAGCTGCTCAAAACCGGGCGATATGCGCGGGTGCACTGCGTGCGCAGCATGATGGTGGTGCAGCGCCTGGCCACAGCAGAGGAGCAGCCTGCAGCGCTACCTCAAGCCCTGCGCGCAGCGGAGCCCGAGCCTGAAGTTGCCGTGGCCGCCGCGCCGCGCTCGAACATCGAGGTCGTTCGCGGACCGCTCGTCTCCTGCATCATGCCTACTGCCAATCGCCGAGCCCTGGTTCCGCTGGCCATCCAGTATTTCCAGCGCCAGGACTATCCCGACCGCGAACTCATCATTCTGGATGACGGCAACGATCGGGTCGAAGATCTCGTCCCGCGGGACGCGCGCATCCGCTATGTGGGCATGCAGGAAAAGCGCGCCATGGGCGCCAAGCACAATATGGCCTGTGCCATGGCCCAGGGCGAAATCGTGATGCACTGGGACGATGACGACTGGATGGCGGCGCGGCGCATTTCCTACCAGGTGAATCATCTGCTCGCTCAGCCGCCCATGACGCTTGGCGGCCTGTCGCGCCTGCTCTACTACGAACCGGCGAACAGCCGCGGCTGGGAGTACATCTACCCGCCGGGCGGTCCTGGCTGGGTTTGCGGCAACACTTTCTGCTATCGAAAATCCCTGTGGGAAAAGCACCATTTCCCGGAACGTAACGAAGGCGCCGATACCGCCTGGGTGTGGGGGCTCAGGAACCACAAGGTCGCGCCGCTACCCGACCCGACCTTCCTCGTGGCCATGATCCATGCCCGCAATACCAGCCCCAAACGCACGCACGATCCACGCTGGCGCTCCTGTCCCGAGCAGACGATTCGCAGTCTCATGGGAGAGGATTGGGATACCTGCCGCAGCGCTTTTGCGTCGATGCAACTCTGAAGCTCATAGAAGTTCTCCCGCGTGAGCGTACTCAGAAGCGTCAACCTTGAGATGCGCATGTGAACCGAATTTGAATAGGGCAAGCATGAGTGTGCCTGCTCCGAGGCTCGATTGCGGAACAGTTGAAAGCAGATTGCTTCATTCCTCGGGCGGTCAAGTTGATGGGAAAGGCCCAATCCGGAGAGGTCGCGGGTCAATCCAATTGCGAACTTGGATAGGCTGCGATATTGGGCTCGATGAATAACCTTAGCCGGAGGCCCGGTCAGGCAGTTGCAATTGCTGTTCTGTCCACGATCCCGGCATCCAGAAGCCAATTCCAAGAGGGCTCGCCCGAATCCTCGTCGAAAGTCAAACTTCCGCTATGCCAGCTTGGTGTATAAACGGTGAAGAAACCCTTCAGATGGCCCGCTGAACGGATTGGAAGGTGCAGTTGTTGGAAGTTCGGGAATTCTAGGAATTGTTTGTACGCGATTTGTACGCAAAACTTGGCACTCATGGAAATCTGTGAGTTTCGGGCAATCCTAGAATGAATAAGTTTCGTGTTTTCAATGCTCAGCACGAGTTCGACTCCCGCCGCCTCCCCAAAAAACTGAACCCCATGGCATACGACCGTTGCGGTCACCAACCCGTGATCACGGCTGCTGGGTACTCGTCACAAGCCGATCAGTCCCAAATCGGAGGATGCCTCCCGCTGGTGGCACAGGCCAGCCCGGAATGCTCGCCACGATCTTCAAAGTCTGCAGTTCCTGACCAGTCCAACTTGCGAATCGGCTTGGAGAGCTCGGAACCAGCTCGGAAGTAGATTGCTTCAGAGTTCAAATCCGGGGATTGGTGCTGTCTGCGGCAAAGAGTGTTGGGGCTGATCCCACACGATCAGCCCTGTGGCCCGCTGCTGAAAAGTTTGTCGCGTTTTTGTCGCAAATACCGCCGATTGTGCCGGTTTTGCCGATTATGCCGGTTCATAAGTGCTGAGCCGTCTATATTTTGCGGTTTGAGCTATTCCATGGCATGGAAGAGGTCATCAGTTCGATCCCGATCAGGTCCACAACCAAGCGGACCGACCTAACTCGGTGGAGGTGTATGTATCGAGACCCCTGACGCGTTACTTACGGGTCGGCATGGCGCCCTAGTCCGTGGCTTGTTTCCGGTTCGGCGAGGTCTACGCCTCATTCGCGCGTCGCAACGGCGATCGTAGGTGTTCACCTAGGCGCGGTCGGCGCCTGTCATGTCCTGTCGTTGGATAAGAATCCAGCTATTGAGTGAAAGGAGACTTTCTGACGCACGGAAAGTCTGCATGGCTTGGCTGCTTCGGAGTGTTACCTGGTTCGCTTATACCCATAGGGGATGGGTGACCTCGCGTTGCAACCTGAAACGCTGCTTTATCCCCAAACGGCTTTGTGGGCTCAATGAGTTCGAGCGCGACCATATCGTTGATAAATTCTGCCGCCTGCTTTGATTTGAGTTGCATAAAGCTCTCAGCTGCGGAGTGCATGAAAAAACCGCGCTCGAACCTCCTGAGAAACCCACGCACCCGCAATGCAGAATGACCCGCGACAACTTCTTCCTTCGTGATTCGCATTCCGTTCACTCTTCGCTCAAGCCATGATTTGAAGAAATCGTGGTTTCTTCTCGGGGCATACACTATCGTGGGTAGAATCCCGGTCAAATATAGATACGTTCAAGTTCCCGACCGTAGCTACGCTCTTCTCGCCACGGGGAAACGCACTTCCACTGAACGAACGGGATATTTCTCCTTCAGCAGGCTGCGGTGCTTGCGGATGTATTCGAGGTAGTCGTTGATGGCTGAGTTCATGGTGAGACGTGCGGGCTCATCGACAAAGGGAACCTCGTCAGGAGGCAGCGGGCCGGCCTTGAGAGCGTTCAGTTGGATGAATTTTGCGCGAGCAGCCTGCAACAGATTCTCGAACTTGCGGACCGGTTTCCGCCGGCGTTTTCCCGCTTCATACCACTCAAGGTAATAGCGACCCTCGGGGTGGTGCTCGTCCCTGCCTGCGACCTAGACATGATCGCGAACGATCCGGCCGTTGTGTTCCACCACAGGGGCGAACGGCCACTTGGAGCCCAGTTTGATCCTCTTGATGACGTTGACGCGGTCGGCGTACTGCTTCGCTCTGGCCATGTAATCCAAGCCTCGTAGTGAGACCTGGAATAGATAACCTGAGCGGCTATCTCGGTCAAATGGACAGCACGATGGACAGCATATTCAGTATGTTTATGAAAAGAAAGGATTTTGTTGCGAGGGCAGCGCTCTAACCAACTGAGCTACGTCCCCGGAAAACAACCATCGCAACGCAACCATATCATCAGCGAAAAAACCGCATCTCATTACTGCGAATTCGCCTTTTCCACTGGCTTGTTGCTCCCTAACCCACCCAAGGCCGGCTGGGCAGGAACCGATCGTGCTGAAGCAACATCCGTAAGTGTATCAGAAAGAGGGAGCCTTGAGAGGCCACTTCTGACACAGGACGCCCTCGCCTTTTCCGCAGGAAAAACTCCCCGCTGAGCGCGAACCTTGCTCCCTCCCGCCACACGGAAACCCTAAGCTGACCAGGCCGCCCGATTACTGCGCCCGGCGGAGGTGTACCCCATATCCGCTGCGATGCCCCGCACACATTGTAGCAGTTGGTTCGCGATCGAAGGCAGCTTCTGGGCGGTCACGCGGAACGACGGCCCGGAGATGCTCACCGCCGCCACTGGAAGCCGTTGCGCATCCAGAAGCGGCACGGCGATGCAACGCAACCCCTCCTCAAACTCCTCGTCGTCCACGGCGTATCCGCGGCGGCGGGTCTTCTCCATCTCCGCGCGCAAGGCCTCTGCCGTGGCAATGGTGCGATGCGTGTAACGCTCAAAGCGAGTGCGGCGCACAACATCGGCGGCCCGCTCCTCGGGCAAAAACGCCAGAATCGCCTTCCCCACCGACGTACAATGCACCGGGTTGCTGGCCCCTATGCGGGTGATCATCCGCACCGATCGGGCCGGCTCGATCTTGTCGATGTATATGACGCGCGCAGCTTCCAGAATGCACAGGTGCGCAGTCTCCTCGGTCTCGGCAACCAGGCGCCGCAGGTGCGGCTGGGCGCGGTCCCGCAGATCATATTGCTCGATCGCCCGATTGCCGAAATCGAACAGCCTTAGGCCCAGCCGGAACTTCCCGCTACCGGTGCGCTCCACCATGCGGTGGCGCTCGAGAACCATGAGGAAACGGTGCGCGGTGCTCTTGTGCAATTGCAATGAAGTCGCAACCTGCGCCAATCCCAGCGGCGTTTCGCTCTCGCCCAGTAAATCCAGTACGGCAAAGGCCCGGTCCAGGGCCTGAACTTTGTAGGTGCCTTGCGGGGCTCCGTCTCGCATTGTGGCTCTCCGTGTCGCCAGATGGTGACAACACCAGTCTGCTGGCAACAAGGAATCATGTCAAGTGCTGAGACACAATTTCTTTTTATGGGACCGGAAGCACAGACCGCCTCTTCGCCAATCGCCAACCGAAAACACCCTGCAACCCGCCCCGTGCGTGGAAGCAAACACCAGCGCAACCCGCTCAAACTCAGGCGAACACCGTAAGGCTCCCAGAACACTCTTCGCATGAATCGCGGCCTCTCGTATAGATTGGCCTCGTGCAACGGCATAAATCGCAATCGATCATCGGCATTGTCGGTGGGCTTAAGTAGGCTATAGAATGAGGCATAGGATTCGCATGTACTTCACTGGTATAGCACCCAGCACTTTGTTGGGAAGGGCGTTGCGCCTTCCGTTGAAGTTCATCCCCTCAATGCAAAGGTTCCTATCCTTCAGGGCCCGCTCCGGGGTAAGCGTTGGATAGTCGGGCCCTTTCGCCAGAGCTGTTGGCTGAGAAGCTATGAAATCGAGAAACAAAGGGCGTTTGCGGCGAAGGTAAAGCGTGGCTATTCGGTATATGACATTGGAGCAAACGTCGGGTTATATTCCCTGTTGGCCAGTGACCGGGTGGACCCTGATGGAAAAATACGTAGCTTCGAGCCTGTCCCCTCGAAATCTCTGGTTCTTGCGAAAGCACTTGGATTTGAATGAAGTAACCAATTGCTTCGTTTGAGACGTGGCTGTTGGAAACAGCGAGGGAACGGCGAACTTCGATTTAGGACCCGATCCAGGCCAGGGACACCTGGCTGCTGGATCGAATGGCGCCCTGACCGCCCGCATCGGCACGTTGGATGGCCTGGTCGCTGCCGGCAGGCGTCCTCCTCCCGATCTGATCGAGTGCGACTTTGAAGACGCCGAATACGACGCCTTGATAGCCGCTTCCAGCATTCTTGATAGGTATGGCCCAACCATCTTCCTATCAACTCATGGGGCTGAAGTGCATCGACGGTGTTGCACCCTCCTGGCAGACCTTCACTATAGCTTGACTTCTCTCGATGACCTTCCGCAGGATCGGACAAGCGCACTGCTGGCGATCCGCCAAAAGGCATAAGTGCATCCGCGGTTCAAACTGCGCAAAACTCACTGTGCTTACGAAGAGGGGTCGACCACATCCCCCTCGCCCGGCGCCAGAAACAGATTCGCCTCCAGCCCGTGTTGGCGAGTGTAAAGGTCGTAATAGCGGCCGCCCAGCGCGAATAACTCAGCGTGGTTCCCGCGCTCCACAATGCGCCCCTGCTCTACCACCAGAATCTGGTCGGCGCGGCGGATGGTCGAGAGCCTGTGGGCGATCACAAACGTCGTGCGCCCCTGCATTAGCTGGCTCAATCCCGCCTGGATCATCGCCTCCGACTCCGAGTCCAGCGAACTGGTCGCTTCGTCGAGAATGAGTATCCGCGGCTCCGCCAATAGCGCGCGTGCAATCGAAAGCCGTTGCCGCTGCCCGCCCGAAAGCTTCACGCCGCGCTCACCCACAATCGTGTCATAAGCATCCGCATAGCGCTCGGCAAACTCGTCCACACGGGCCGTGCGGCAGGCGAAGAGAAACTGCTCCTCAGTTGCATCGGGCCGCGAGAACAGAATGTTCTCGCGGATCGTGCCATCGAAAAGAAACGAATCCTGCAACACCACGCCCAACTGCGAGCGGTAAGTATTCAGGTCCACGTGCGCAAGGTCCACATCGTCCACCGCCACGCGCCCCTTGGTCGGCGTGTGGAAGGCGCAGATCAGGCTGATGATGGTGGACTTGCCCGATCCCGAGGACCCCACCAGTGCGGTCACCGTGCCCGGCTCTGCCAGAAAGCTGATGCCGTGCAGCACCGGCTTATCCGGCTCGTAGGCAAACTCCACATCCTCAAAGCGCACCGTACCCTGGATCGGCGGCATCTTCTCCGTCCGCCCTGGACTTCGGTTCTCTTCAAGCTCGCTCATGATCTCGTTGGTGCGATCGAGGCCGGCAAAGGCCTCCGTCAACTGCGTCCCGATGTTCACGATCTGAAACACGGGCGCAATCATGAAGGCAAGAAACATGTTGTATTGAAAGTAAATGCCGGTGGTCCAGGTCTTCCCGAAGACAAGATGGCCGCCGAGACCCATCACAATTGCCGAGACCAGCCCCAGCACGGTGGTTGAGGCGGCGCCGAGCGTGCTGGTCATGGTCAGCGACTTCATCACGTTGGCCAGAAGCCGCTCCACTCCAGCCGCAAAAACGCCGGCTTCGCGTTCCTCGGCGTGATAGCCCTTGATGACCCGCACACCGCCGAGCGACTCGGTCAACCGGCCTGTGACTTCGGCATTGATCTTGCCGCGTTCACGAAAGATCGGTCGAATGATCCTGAAGCCGTACTGCAATACAAAAACGAATACGCCCAACACAGAGAAAACGGTAAGCGTGACCGTAGCGCTCAGATGCAGGAGGAAAAGAAACGACAGCACGGCTGTGAGCAGACCGCCAACGAACTCGACCAGCCCAGTGCCCACTAGATTGCGCACACCCTCCACATCGGTCATGATGCGCGCCACCAGCGTGCCGGTCCGGTTCTCGTCGTAGTAGGAAACGGAAAGCAGCCCCACATGGCGCTGCACCTGCCGGCGCATTTCGGCGATCAGCCGCTGACCGGCCTTGGAGAGCAACTGCGTCAGAGAGAATGAAGTGATGGCTTGTACCACCATGGCGGAGAAGACCAGCGCAATGTAACGCGGCAGTAGATCGGGGCGCGGATGCAGCGCGGAGTACACCGTATCCAGCAGCGGCCTGGAGGTAATGGGCAACACCAGGCCGGCCACGCGGTTGATGACCATCAAACCCAGCCCGCCCAGCAGCAACCACTTGCGCGGCGCCACCAGCCCCCAGACCTGCGGCCACAGCTTCTTCAAATCGGGCTTGCGCTTGGGCAAATCCCCCTGGCCCGATCGCGCGGCGCCGTGTCGCGTCGAGCGTTCGGCGCGCATGCCCATGCCCATTCCGCCGCTACGCATGGTGCCCATGCGCTACACCTTCCCCGAACGCCGCGCGGCGATGAAGGAACGCACGCACAGGATCACATACAACAGCAGCAGTCCGGCCAACGTGATCTTCGAGGCCAGCGCAATCTGGTCCGGCTCCAACCCGGCAGCCTTCGCATGCACATAACCGCGCACCGCCTCAAAAGCGGAACCAAGAAAACCCAGCAGCGCAATCGTCACATTGATATGCATGAACAGCTTCCGCCGGCGTTCATTGGGGCTGATGGCCAGAAACCCGAAGATGGCCAACGCCAGTCCGATCCACGCCGGAATCAGCGCCGTCGGATGCAGGCTGCCCGTGCCTAGGTAGCCAAGCAGGCCCAGTGCAACCAGCAGAACCGCAAGAACCAGTGTCAACTTCGCCACGCAAAACCTCTCTCTTGATTCATCGCCAGAATAACAGTTTGAAGGATGCGGCACCGGTCCGCATTGGTGCAAAAGCAGGGAGGCCGGTATTGGGACGCCGAGGTTTCAACCTCGGCGTCCCAGACGCGCGGGAAAAGAATTTTCGGTTCACCGGCGCGCCTGTCGCGCCCCTGAACCGGAAACAGAATTGCCTTCGACCATTAAATCCGCTCTACCGCTGAATCCGCGCCGATCCCCCTTGCGCAAACGCCCGCACCTGTTCCACGCTCGCCATCGTCGTGTCGCCGGGGAACGTGGTCAGCAACGCCCCGTGCGCCCATCCCAGCTTCACCGCCTCTTCCGGCGTCTCGCCGTTCAACAGCCCGTAAATAAACCCCGCCGCAAAACCGTCTCCGCCGCCCACGCGATCCACCACCTCCAGCTCCGCCGTCGGCGCCGCGTAGGTCTTGCCGTCGATCCACGCCACCGCGCTCCAGCTGTGCCGGCTCGTCGAGTGGACCTCGCGCAGCGTCGTCGCCACTACTTTTACATGCTTGTGCTTTTTCACCACGTTGTCGATCATGCCGAAGAACACGCTCGGATCGAGCTTCGATTTCGCCGCCACTTCCGGCCCCGGAATCCCCAGCCCTTTCTGCAAGTCCTCTTCGTTGCCCACCAGCACATCCACGTTCTCAACGATGGTGGCGATGGTTTCGACGGCCCGCTCGTTGCCGCCATGGATCTTCCACAACTTCTCGCGAAAATTTAAATCGAACGAAGTAATCGCGCCCGCCGCCTTGGCTTCCCTCATCATCTCCGCGGCCAGCGGCGCCGTCGTCGGCGAAAGCGCCGCGAAGATCCCGCCGCTGTGCACCCACCGCACGCCTCCCGCAAAGATCGCCTTCCAGTCGAAATCCCCCGGCTTCAGTTGCGCCGCCGCCTCGTTGGCCCGGTTGTAGAACACCACCGGCGCGCGCACCCCGTACCCCCGGTCGCTGTACACGGCAGCCATGTTCGGCCCGGTCACGCCGTCGTGCTTGAAGTGCTTGTAGAACGGCTTCACGCCCATCGCGCGCACTCGCTCCGCAATCAGGTCGCCGATCGGATAGTCCGACATCGCCGACGCAATCGCCGTCTTCATCCCAAAACAATCTGAGAGGTTGGCCGCCACATTGAACTCGCCGCCACTGACGTGAATCTGGCATTCCGTCGCTTTCCTGAACGGAATAATCCCCGGATCCAGCCTGTGCACCAGCGCGCCCAGCGACAGAAAATCCAACTCCGCGTCCTTGCGTATCTTCAGCCCATCGCTCATTGCTCGCTCCTTGCTCTTGCCGTAACCTCTGCTCGAGCTCCGGAGTTCACTTAAGTTCGAAGCTCGCACTATTTTCCACGGGAAGAATACCCCGGTCAGCTCTTCCCGGCCATAACTTCTTTTACATCCGCCGTCACCTGCTCCACCGTCCACTCATTTCCCGGATAGAACCGCACCACCTTTCCGTCCGGCCCAATCAGCGTAGTGGAAAGCGTGTGTGTAATCGTCCCGTCCGCCTCGTTGGTCATCCCCACGTCGAAAAACTTCGCCATCTCCTTGAGCACCGGCTTCTCCGGCGCCGCAAAGTCCCAGTGCGCAAAAGCATCCTTCGCGTCGCTGCCGATATACGTCGCCCCATACGCCCGCAGCCGCTCCGGCGTATCGTAATCCGGATCGAAGCTCACCGACACCAAATGCGTCTTCGCATAGAGCGCCGGGCTCGCCGCCAACTTCTTGTTCACCTGGGCGAAGTTCCACGTCATCCGCGGGCAAAAGTTGGGGAGCGGGCAGCGCGTGTAGATGAACGTCACCAGCAGCGCCTTGCCCTTGAACTGTCCCAGGTGAATCGCCCGTCCGTCCTGGTTGCGCAGCTTGAAGTCCGGCACCGCATCGCCCGGCGCCGGCACGTGATAGGTCACCGTGGGCCTGTAATCCGGCTTGGCCTGCGCCACCACCACAATATGGTCCAGCAGCACATCTGCATCCGGGTCCTGCGACACCAGCACGTCCGCCGTAATCACGTCCCCCGGATGCAACTCGCTCAGGATGGTCGCGTCCTTCAGCTTGTACGGCATGGTCATCGCCTCCATGAAGCCCGGAATCGCCTCATGGTCCAGCGTCACCTCGCCCTTGGCGGCATTCGTTGACACCACCTTGCCGCGCAGCTTGTACACCTTGAAGGTCTGCGGGCTGGAAGCCGCTGACCCACCCTTCTGGCCCGAGTGGCACCCGGCCAGCGCAACAACTCCGAGCAATGAGCAAGCAAGCCATCGACGAATCACACGCTCAGTGTACAACCGGCTCCAACTTCATCATCGCCCCTCAATGGCACTCCCCCCGCCCTGCGGCGTATAACGCTGGAATGGGGGCAGGACCGGAAGCTCAACTCGATGCATGGCTGCGCAGCGGTGGCCTTGTGGTCACGGCCAGCGAGCGTGCCGCCCGCGCCCTTGGCTCCGCCTTCCATCGCGCCTGCCAGTCCGAAGGCCTCTCCGCCTGGCCCGCGCCCGACATCCTGGACTGGAGCAGCTTCGTCCGCTCCGCCTGGACTACGCGCTCTCTCGACGGCCGCCTGCTGCTGAACCCTACCCAGGAGCAATCCCTCTGGGCAGGCCTGGCCGCGGCGGACCTCCGGCTCGCTACTGTCCTCGAAGGCCCGCGCTACCGCCTCGCCGCCCTGGCCATGGAAGCCCACGAACTGCTCTGCTCCCACGCCCCCAAATTCCTGCGCCCGCCCGCCCGCTCCAGTTGGCAGGACGACGCGGCCGCCTTCAGCCGTTGGCTCGCCGCGTTTGACGAAGCCTGCCGCGCCGGCAACCTGCTCAGCCCTGCCCGCCTGCCCCTCGAGTTGATCCCGCTCCTCGAGAACCCCGCGTCCGGCGCCGGCCAGTCCGACCGCCCGCCGCTCCTGCTCGCCGGCTTTGACCGCATTCTTCCCGTCCAGCGCACCCTCTTCGACGCCTGGGGCCCCTGGCAGGAAGCCGCTCTCAATCAACCTGCCGCTCAGGCTCACTTTCACCAGGCCTCCGACGACCAGGCCGAACTGGCCGCCTGCGTCCTCTGGTGCAAAGCCCAGCTTGCCGCCAACCCCCGCGCCCGCATCCTCGTCGTAACCCAGAACGCAACCAGCCGCCGCGGCCAGATCGAACGCGCCTTTCTCCGCCACACCGCTCTCGCCGGTTCCCCGCTATTCGAGTTCTCCCTCGGAATCCCGCTCAGCCAGGTCGCCCTCTCACGCGCCGCCCACCTGCTGCTTCGCTGGCTCTCCGGCCCGCTCGCCGAGCACGAACTCGACTGGCTCCTCTCCACCGGCCACGCCGCCGCCAGCCCGCAGGAATCCTCCGCCCTGCAAGCCCACATGCGCGCCCTCCGCCGCCGCGGTCTCGAACAGCCGGACTGGACCCTCGAAGCCTTCCTTGCCCCATCCATCGGTCAGCCGCAAGACAATCCCTTGCTCGTCCCCTGGGTCGACCGCATCAACCAGGCCAGGCGCCGCCTCCACGACCACGCCCGCCGCCCGCAAACCCCGCTTGACTGGGCCGAACTCGTTCCGCAGTTGCTTGAATCCCTCCACTTTGCCGGCTCCCAGCCGCTCTCGAGCGCCGAATTCCAGGCCGTTCGCCGCTGGCAGCAAGCCCTTGAAACCTCCGGCTCGCTCGGCTTCGATGGCCGCCGCATCGACTGGAAGGATTTCCTCTCCGTTCTCGCCCGCACCCTCGAAGAGACCCTCTTTGCCCCCGAATCCCGCGACGCGCCCATCCAGATCGCTGGCCCCGCCGAGTCCGCCGGACTCACCGCCGATTCCGTCTGGTTCCTCGGCGCAACCGAAGACGTCTGGCCGGCCAGTGGCGCCACCCATCCCCTGCTCCCGCCCGAAGTGCAGCGCGAAGCCCGCATGCCCCACGCCACCCCCCAGCTTGACTGGGATCTTGCCCACGCCATCACCACCCGCCTGCTCGCCTCCGCGCCCCAAGTTCACTTCAGCTATGCAAAGCAGATCGAAGGCGCCGAGTCCCGCCCCTCGCGCATCATCGCCCAACTCGCCGCCCCGCCGCAGCCCCTGCCCGCGGAATTCGCCGCCCCGCCCAACCCGTCCCCGCTCACGGTCCCCGTCGAAGACTTCAGCCGCATTCCCTACCCCCCCGGCCATCTCCACGGCGGAGCAAGCGTCCTCACCGCCCAGTCCCAATGTCCTTTCAAAGCCTTCGCCACCGCCCGCCTCGCCGCGCAAAGCTGGGAGCCGGCCCAACCTTCCCTCACCCCCTCCCAGCGCGGCCAACTTCTCCACGCCGTTCTCCACTCCATCTGGGCCGGCCCGCCAGACGGCATCCGCTCCCACGCCGATCTCCAGAACCAGCCCGACCGACAGTCCTTGGTCGCCGCCCACGTCCGACGCGTCTTCCAGGAAGAACTGCGCCCCAGCCTCCGCGACCGCATGCCCGCGCGCTATCTGGAGATCGAGCAACAGCGCCTCACCCGCCTGGTCACTGCCTGGCTGGACTATGAATCTACCCGCATCCCCTTCGAAGTCCTCGAAACCGAAGCCTCTCGCACCATCGCCCTCGCCGGCCTCACCCTGGAACTTCGTCTCGACCGCCTCGACCTCCTCAACGACGGCTCCGTCCTCGTCATCGACTACAAATCCGGCGATGTCTCGCCAAAATCCTGGGACCTGCCCCGCCCCGACGACGTCCAGCTCCCCCTCTACGCCGGCTTTGCCCTCGGCGAAGAGGAAATCCTTGGTGGTCTCGTCTTCGCCAAACTCCGCCCCGGCGACCTCACCTTCGCCGGCCGCGTCGGCGACCCCTCCGCCACCCTCTTTGCCGGTCTCAAGAGCGGCAGCACGTTGGCAAAAAGTCTCCTCGCAGCGGAAGACCTCATCAACTGGCGCGAAACCATCGAGCATTTAGCCCGAGACTTCCTCGCCGGCCGCGCCGAAGTCGATCCCCGCGACCCGCCCAGAACCTGCGAGCGCTGCGGCCTCCAAACCCTCTGCCGCATCCAGGAAAATCAGCCCCAACCCGAAGCCGAAGACGACCCCGGCAGCCCCAATATCGCGGAGGCGGCCGATGAGTAAAACCGCGCCTAACTCCCCGCCCCCTGACCAGCCCCAGCGCGACCAGGCCCTCGACCCCGCCCGCTCCATCCTCGTCCAGGCCCCGGCCGGCTCCGGCAAAACCACCCTCCTGACCGAGCGCTTCCTCACCCTCCTCGGCGAGGTGGACGAGCCCGGCCAGGTCGTCGCCATCACCTTCACCAACGCCGCCGCCGCCGAAATGCGCAACCGCATCCTCGACGAACTCCGCAACCCCGAGCCCAGCCCACTCGCCCGCCGCGCCCTCGCGCGCTCCAACGCCCGCGGCTGGAAGCTCCTCGACCTGCCCGCTCAGCTCCGCATCTCCACCATCGATTCCTTCTGCCGCGACCTCGCCCTCCAGCAGCCGCTCCTCTCCGGCCTCGGCGGCGGCCTTGACATCGCCGAGCAACCAAACGACTTGTACCGTCGCGCCGCCCGCCAGACCCTCGAACAAATCGGCAACCCCGGCGACCCCGCGCTTGGCGCCGCTATTGAAGCCCTTCTTCTATGGCGCGATAACAACTGGCAGGAGTTGGAAGACCTCCTTGTCGAAATGCTTTCCAAGCGCGACCGCTGGATGCACGACTTCGTACTAAGCCACAACCCCGACTGGGAAGCCCTGCGCGAGCGCCTCGAACGTCCCTTCGCCAACGCCGTTCGCACCGCGCTTACCCAGATCAGTCAGCTCCTCGATCAGGTCCCCGGCGCACGCGACGAAGCCCTCGAACTGGCCCGTTTCGCCTGCGAAGAACCTGGCGACAAATCGCCTTGGGGGCTGGCAGAATGCACCGAGGTCCCCCCCGCTCCATTTCCGGAGGGGCTAGACGGCGCCAGAGAGGCCTTGGAAGCGCTTGCCGCATTCCTCCTGACGCAGAAAGGCGCGTGGCGCTCAGAAAGAGGACTGACCTCAGCGAATGGTTTCCCAGCCACCCCTCGAGGTCGTGCAGGCAAAGCCCGCTTCTCATCGCTCATTTCAAAGCTCGCCGGCGTCCCGAGCATGGAATCCTCCTTCGCCGCCGTCCGAACCTTGCCCCCAGCGCGCTACACCGAAGACGACTGGATCATCGTCCGCGCCTGTTTTACCCTCCTCCGCCACGCCGCGGCCCGGCTCAAGGTCGTCTTCGCCGAAGCCGCCGCCGTCGACTTCATTGAGGTCGCCCAGATCGCCGAAAGCGTCCTTAAAGCCGACGATGGTCTCCCCACCGAGGCCGCCTTTGCCGTCGCCGACGCCATCCGCCACCTGCTGGTTGACGAGTTCCAGGACACCAGCCGCCGCCAGCACCAGCTTTTCGCCGGCCTCATCGCCGCATGGCCCGACCGCACCGCCCGCACCTGCTTCGCCGTCGGCGACCCCATGCAGTCCATCTACTTCTTCCGCGACGCCGACGCCGAACTCTTCCCCCGCGTCAAGGAAATCGGCCTTGAAATCCCCAATCCCTCCAATCCCGACCCCTTCACCCTGGACTTCATCCCCCTCTCAGCCAACTTCCGCGCGACCCCTGCGCTCGTCCGCCGGCTCAACGAAGTCTTCGCCCAGGTCTTCGCCGCCCCCGACGGCAGCGGCGTCACTTTCTCCTCCGCCGACCCCGCCCGCGAGGCCCAGACCAGCCCCAATGCATACTTCAAGCTCCACCTTAACTTCGATCCACAAGCCACGTGTTACAAATCGGTTGCACCTGACGCTGACAGCGGAGAACCAACCGCGCTTTCCCTCCAGACAAACGAAATTGTCGATCTGATTCGCAGCCATGCGAGCCGCATTGAGGAGTGCCGTCTGGCCCGTGAGCGCGGAGGAGAGGAAAAGTACCGCATCGCCGTCCTCGGCCGCACCCGCAACGCCCTCGCCCCCATCGCCCAGGCCCTCCGCGAAAAGAAGATTCCCTTCCGCGCCGTCGATCTGGAAAAACTCGCTGCCCGCCCCGAAGTCCTCGATGCCCTCGCCCTGGCCCGCGCCCTGCTCAATCCCCAGGACCGCGTCGCCTGGCTCGGCGTCCTCCGCGCCCCCTGGTGCGGCCTCACTCTCGACGACCTCCACCGCCTCACCAGCGCCGACGACCCGGAACTGCTCACCCGGCCCGTCCCTGACTTGCTCGCCGAGCGCCTCCCGCTCCTCGGCAATGCCGGACGCAGCGCCGTCACCCGCGTCCTCTCCGCACTCGCTCAAGCGCCCGCCCTCCGCGCCAGCCAGCCGGGGTCCCCACGGACAGGTCTTCGTCCGTGGGGTGAAGAGCCGGGGTCCCCACGGACAGGTCTTCGTCCGTGGGGTGAAGAGCCGGGGTCCCCACGGACAGGTCTTCGTCCGTGGGGTG
>Ga0181524_10002170_pt1 | contig 20803 bp, 16 predicted proteins | sample PEATcosm2014_Bin_34_FD_119761 | JGI IMG/M metagenome (GOLD analysis project Ga0181524, IMG submission 119761) | Peatland microbial communities from MTU Mesocosm Facility, Houghton, MI, USA - PEATcosm2014_Bin05_60_metaG | ecosystem: Environmental > Terrestrial > Soil > Wetlands > Peat | place... | reverse complement strand
TAACTCCTCATTCGTCGCCAGCTTACCACCGCGCGAGCGGCCTCTGGGTTCTGATCGCCGACCCGCCGCTCGCAACCAGCTCACCGCGTCGTAAACACCGGATATTCCCCAATCTCTCCCTCAATTACTCGCGCCAGCAACCGCGATTGTATTTCCAGCAGCCGCCGGTAGCTCACCCGGTAATCGAACAGCGGATGCGTAACCAGCGTGTCCATCCGCAACTCGTACGCCCGGAAAAATCCCTTCCGCCCCGCCGTCGTCAGCGCCACCGACCCGCCCACGCGTACGAAATCGCGCGCCGTCACCATCCCCGTGTTGATCGCCGTCAGCACCGCCGAATCCACAATCAGCGGACGGAACGGTTCCATCAGGTCCAGCGCCAGCGCCGGACGCCCGAAACGCGGCTGGTGATAAAACCCCACGTACGGATCGAATCCCACCGCGTAACACGCCACTGTCAGGTCCTTCGCCAGCAGGCTGTACCCCAACGACAGCAGCGCATTCACGGGGTCTCGCGGCGGACGCCGGTTGCGGCCCTCCCAATCGAACGCCAGTTCCGTCGCGCCGCCTTCTTCATCCGGCTTGATCATGCCTCCGAAATCGCCGAAGTATAACCGCGCCGCGTTGCCTTCGATCCCCAACAGTTCCTCCACCGACGCTGCCCCCGCCGCGCGCTCCTCCATTTCTTTCAGCCCCGCCAGCGTCGCCCGTTTCGGCTCGACGTGGTTCCGTTGCAGCATGGTCCGCTGGTTCCGGATCTTTCCCTCCACCAGCCGACGCGCCAGCGCGCGCACAAAATACTCCTGCTCCGCCAGCCGGAACTGGCCTCGCCGCAGAAACACGTTTTTCTGGTTCAGGCCCGTGGTGATGCCGTAGAACCACCCGCCCATCGAGAAATAGCAGATCGGAATCCCCGCTTCACACAGCGTCTGGACCGCCTGCGTCGAAATCTGCACGTTCCCCATCAGGTTCACCTGGCAGATCTCGCCGATGCGCGCCTCTTGCAACAGCGTCTGGTTGTCGCGGACTTGCAACACCGCGCCCGATTTTCCCACCCGCACCCCCTGGCTGTTTAAGTACAGCGGACGCAGCTCGCTGCGCGGCGTCACCAGCGGCCGCACCTCCCGCTTCGCCGGTTTGCGCCGCCCGGTTTCGAACAACCCGAGTTGCTCTGGTTCCGCCTCCCGCTCCGCCGCTTCCGATACCAAGGTCTCGTCCGGCAGGCAGATCCCCACCAGCGAGCACCCCGGACACTTTGGCGAATCCACCAGTGGCGGCGGGATCTCGGGCGCCGCGGCGGTGTTCCACGCCCGTTGAATCATCGCTTCCGTCGCCGCCATGAGTTCTTCGTCGAACGCCACCCGGACCCGCTGCCCGGTCTTGCGGTAGTAGACGATTCCCTCCTCGCACCGGTACCCGTTCTCCCGCAGCACCATCCCCTGCACCGCAAGCTGCGCCCGGTCCGACGGCCACAGTTCCAATCCGCCGGCCCCCTCGCGCGGACTCCCGTGTTTGTAGTCCACCGGCGTGACCGTTCCGCCCTCCGCCTCCACCAGGTCCATCTTCGCGATCACCCGCAGCCGTTCATTGGCGAGCGTCACCGACCGCGAGTGAATCGATTGCGGCAAATCGGCCGCCGCCGGCAGCGCCGTGGCCTTCGCATCAACGCGCTGGTGCTGGATGGCACCCTCGACGGTGTCGGAGCTTTCTTCGAACAGCCCCTCCACCCACTCATAGAAGAACAGCCGCGGGCAGTACGCGAACTCGTTGACCATGCGAGCCGGCAGATAATCCGGCAAGCTGCGTTCCGTCTCGATTGTTACCGGCAGTGCGCCCATAGCACCTCACACGATGATGCACGGCGCATCGACCGCCGTGTACGGTTTGCCGAGCGCCGTAATCACACGGTCGCCCCGCCCCTCGGCCGGACCGAGGTTCACGAACAGCACCTGGTCCTCCTTATGCTGGATAATCGCCCCCAGTTCCGCGCGGCACCGCGCCAGGTCCATCGCCGTAAGCTGGCATTCAAAGACGGAAAACTGCAGATGGTCCCCGTACCCGCGCATGGCCTGAAAGACCTTGCGCAGCCGCTTCTCATCGCAGATGTCGTAGCAGACGAGGTAAGAAGAGCGCATGACAGCTACCGTTCCGCGCTGAACTGCCCCAGCCCATAATGGCAGCCGTAGCCGAGGCTGAAGGGAGCGGCCACACCTTCGCCAAATCTGAGACGGAATCCATAGCCGGGTCGCGGGGCATCATCCTTGCGATTCCGCCGAAACTCAAGCCATTCGAACAGCCCCGGCGACTTCGGCAGCAACTCGACGGCGAGCGGTTCCAGCAACTGATGATTCCGACACTCCCGTCGGACCTCATCCTTCAGAAACTCCTCGAAAGACCCTCGGCCCTTGCGCCAATGCCGTGGAGCCACGAATGGCGTGGTGCTAATCACCCGTGAAACGCGTGGCCGCACCGAGCTATCATCGGACCGGCCCCGCCATGTCGCTACCGCGCGGATCCCGTCCTCAGAACCACTCTGATACAGAGAACGCACCCGCAGGATCGCACGCAATTCGTCGCTGTCAAACCCGTTTTCACTCCGCGTGTAAATCAATACCCGGTCGATCCGGCCTCGCTCATTTCCAAGCGGCAGGATAAACGCATGCTGGTGATCGCTGAGCGGAGTGCCCTCCGCCGTCTTTCCGCTGAATTTGTGAGAGACCTTCGTGGCGTCTCCCACTAGCCGCTTGTGAGTCCCCATCAGGCGCACCCGGATCTGTTCGGCAATCTCTATCGTCGCCGTGATCAGCGGCAGAACGGGAGCATCCAGTCCGAGGAGCACCGCTTGAGCGCCCGCGTGTCGCCTTGGCGACCTTGGGACACGAACCATCAGCGCCTCGGGCGGGCGCACGTACTGCACGGTCCGCATAGCCGGCGGCAAACTGCGGCGGTCTTTCACAAATTCCGCCGTAGAGTACGCGATTGCGTCAAGCCAAGGCCTCTTCTCCTGATATTCCGCCGGAGGCGTCACGCAGGCCACCGGAATGGCCTCCCCGCTCAGATCTGTTTCAGCTAGCGGCTCGCACCGGATGGAGGCTTCGACTTCGCCTTCGAACAGCCTTGCCTCCACCCATGATTCCGAACGGCCCACATAGTTGAGCGACCTCAGCAGACGGTCCAACGTCTTGCGCTGTGCCATTGAAAGTTCCACATGTGGCCAGGTCAAATAACACGCATCGCCCGGACTCACGGCCACAAAGGCATCGAAGATCAGGCTCTTATCCGTCGGGTCCAGGGTGTTGCTGTTCAGGTAGCTGCGCGTATGCGAGGCGGTTGCCTGTGGCAACGCGAAACACGGAGCTTCCGCCGCGAGCGCCTGGAATATTTCGGTCACCGTGGCCTCCGGCAGTTCAGGATGCTTACGTTTCCAGGCGTCGTAGAGCGATCGCATAAGCCGGTATGGCGAAGGTGGCCACTCCACCACGCCTTCGTTAACATGCCGTCCCCACGGCGTCGCGTGAAAGCGATGCGCCGGAAAACGCAACTCGATAGTGGTCACACCGTCTCCCCACTTGTCCGGTTATCGGAGTCCTTTTTCACCTTCACGGGGGTGACCACCTCTGTGACCGGCGGATCTGCGAACAGGGGCTTGCACGCCGTGATTTCTCCCTTCACCACACCCAGCAAAACACCCTCGTCAGGCATCACAAAACCGGTCGGCATCGTCGCTAGTACGTCGCTTCGCATCAGGAAATCGCACGCGGTACGCAATCGCAGATGTGCCGAGAGGAACCGCCGAATCTTCAGCAGCGCCAGCGCAGTCAGTAATCGAACGGCCGGCTCCCCTAACCCGTAGCCACGGATCAGGGCCAAGTCGATATTGAAATACGCCTTAATCGATTTGGCCGTGAACTCGATCCGGCTGTAGGGGACGTTGCTGTAAACACCCCTCTCACCCGCTTCCGCTTCGGCCACCTGCAGCTCACCCTTTGGGTCCACTGGGCTGTTCTTCACTCCACCCGAAATCACCTTCTTCACGTCTTCCGCTTCAATGAAGCCGGTCACGGCGCGGGGAGCGCGCACCCGCCCGCCTTCCAGCAGCGAAAGAAACACTCCGTGTAGCAGGCTGTTCGGATCGTACTTGAATAGCGTGGCGTAGATTGGCTTCCATTCCAGCGGACGCTTCGGGTTGTATTTCATCTCTCGCGCAAGCTGGTCGCGGAACTTCTTGTTCAACAGGAAATAGGGCGAGCCGATGCGGTGAGCTTCAACCAGCGAGCTGGTCCGCACCGGTTGCTCGGTTCCGCTGAGAGTGGCCGCTACATAAGGCAAGCCGCTCAGTTCGGTGGCTAACTCGGGGCCATCGCCATCCAGACAGGTGTTTTCCAGCCGGTTCGCCACGGACTGCGCGCTCTCCACCAGCAGCATGTCCGTTCCATCCGGCCGTGTGTATTGGGCGGCGCCGAGATCGGCGAAGCCCGTTGGCTGAAATCGCTCGCCCTGGGCGGGGCGTAACCCCGCTTCCAGAAGGATGCGCGGAGTTTGTTCAAGTTTCGTCCAATCGATCATCTCTTCTCCTCAATTGCAGATTTGCCGCAGCGCGGCGCTATATGGAACGGGAATCAACATAGATGCCGCTAGGCGCATACCGTCGAACCCCGCTCGGTAATCCGCCTCGACTGGCAGAACGCCCGCATTTTGCAGACGCCGAACGGCAATTCGCGCAGCTTGCCCCACGTCACCTGCCGACAATGCTGCCAGCACGCCCAAGTCCCCGGTCAGGTACACTTCCCCGCCCGGCGTGGACACGGAATTCGGCAAAAACAGGTGCTTCAAGAGTGCGTACACTGGCCAGACATCCACTTCGTCTTCCGATTGCGGGCCGATTGGGTCGGCCCCGCGCCAATCCACCAGCGTGAAAGCAAACATGAGGTCCTCGATCAACTCGTCGTCCAACGATTCTTCCAAGAACAACACCACATCCCTGGCGCTGGCACGATACGACGATCCCAAGGGGTTGTGTTTGATCCCCTTTGCCTCCATCAACAATATCCGCCGTTCGAGCGAGCGCGTCATCCGCTCTGCCAGGTTCGTCCCGCTCCAACTGAACTGTGCGCTCGTCCTCTCCAGATGATTTCGAAACGCGCCCACCTCGGGATGCCAGATCCCCGCCACCGCTGCCGCAATTCGAGCCTCCGGACAGTGTGCGAGCTCCCCTAACCACGCCTGGCCAAGGCGCTTGGAAATGCGCACCGCCTTGCCCATGGTGAGAATCCGCCGGTAGAGCCGGCCAACCGATGCTGCAACATTCCGAAGTGCGTCCGGCCCGCCGCGGAGCAGCAAAGCGTAGATCGCCTCATCCACCTGTCGCCGGAGACCCTCGTACCCCGCCGGGCCATCCCCCAGTTGCCAATCCGCCTCTTCGAGCAGCGGGGTCAACTGGCGCACCAGGTCTGTTTCTCGTCGCTCGGTAACCGTGAACCGCCCGGCTGGCAACGCAATGTAGCTGTCTCCCCGGCGCTTCAGCAAATTGTAGCGGACGAACCCGGAAATTCCTCGGTCCACCCCGAGCATACAGGCGGCCTGCGCAAATTCCAGACCGTTCTGGGCCGGCTTACTGTCAACGGCCGCTCGCCCCTCTCGCAGAAGTGCTTTCAGTTCCGCGTACCGTGCCGGCCGCGACCAAAGGGGCGTCCAGATCTCAGCGCGTGCCAAAGCCCTGTCATTAGCCGATGCGGAGCCATACCCAATCGGGCTTGCTCTGACGGTAAACGGGCTGCACAAGAAAGAGCGGTATGACACGCCCTGTCTGCGGTACAGCCCCGCGCCCCACGCCGCCGCTCCTTCCAACGTCAAGACGAAGTTCCAGGGGTTCGATGGGAAGTCTGCGGTCTCCACGCCTTGCCCCTGGTTGAAGCCCCCCGCGCGGCCCGGATCGTATTGCCCAACCGAGCCCGGCTCGAAGCCCCCGCTCGCCGCTCCGAAAAGAGCGTTGCGGAGAAGCGCACCGACGGGCGTTCTGTGGTCCGGCGCGATCAACAGGCCCGTCAGGTGCTCCATGAAGTTATTCGTGTAGTCAAGGCGGCCTTCGTTGCCTCCAGTCCCAAGAATCGGCGCAAAGGCGCGTTTGCCCTCCGCAGAAATGCTCACGGCGGCATCGAGCCAATCCAAGCAAGCATCGGGAAGGCCATTCCGGCAGGCGCGCAACACCGCCGTTCGGCGCTCATCCTCCTCAGCCTTGGCTCCTGGCTTCTCCTGCGCAATCTCCGGGAGAGATCGTGCAAACGCGATCGCTTCGCGGTAGAGCGCAAAGCGGCTGTCGGAGGATCTGCTAATACCTTCGATTCCCACCTTGCGGTCCTTCGGGTAAAAACCGCTCCCGCCGTTCCACGGAGCCAGAATCGGGGTCGGGCAATAGTCCTTGAGGAAAAAAGCCGCTAGCGCCTCTTCGTCCAGATTTGATTCCAAACAAAAACAGGCCCGGTCCCACCAGCCGCGCGCCTCCGGGTCCGCCTGCTCCGCAACCAACCGTAAGACAGCCAAAGCTTTCAAATAGCTTCCCAGCGGTTCCGCCGTGCATCCGAAAAGCCAAAGACTGGTCATTGCACTCCCTCCCCGGCCTTCCTACTCGCGCGTTCATCCGCGGCCCGCATGAGCATTTCCAGATATGCCAGCCGGAAAGGTCCAATCCCGTCGCGCAACCGCAGCACGCGGTCGGTCCAAGAAGGTCCTCCATGTTCCGCGCGGCCGAGCACCGTGGCCGCAAGCGTGAGCCGCGTCGGGGCTCGCCCAATTCCCGAACCTAATGAGCACCCGAGCAGCACGTCGCCTTCTTCAATCCCGCGCACGCAATCGCGGCCCATATTTCGCTCACCCGGCATTGATCGTATCGAGACGCGCACCCGCCCATGGTGCGCCGCCACGACGTACGCCGCCAAGTCACTCTCACCTTCTGCGAGCATTGCGAAAGCGCTCGCCAGTTCGTGCCGGAAGAACCGCCGGGAGTGGCTGTGCGCCGCTTTGCCGCGCTCCTGCTTGGCCAGAATCTCCTCATACGGTCCGAGAGCTTTATGCAAGGTCTCCTGCATCACCGGGTGCGCCTTGCCCCAATCGTGGTGGCGCGCGGCCGATTCCAGGGTGGACCGGTACGGTTCCAGATCGACGCTGCCGAGCGCATCGATCAGTGCCCCCATCTCCGCGTACACTTGCTGCGTGTGATCCTCAAGCGACTGGCGGTAACTGACGAGCGACTTTCGGTCGTCATCATGACCTTCAGCCGCGGGTCCGCTACTTGGTTCCAACGAAGCGACCGGCGCGCCGCTCTCGGGCCACCAGCCCAGTTCCGCCGTGTACTTGCCTTCAGAGGTATGCATCAGTAGCGTCAGCCCGGGATAAACTAACTCTGGCCGTTCCCATTTCTTCGCAAGGGCGTTCCAGCACCAGGCGCTCCCTTTGGCGATCTGCGGAAGATCGCCAATCGGCGCGGGGCACAGTTCCGCTTCCTCGATTTCCTTCGCGTCGGCGAGCGGTTTCTCCCCTCTATCGCCGCCGGACCAGTCGCGCCACGCCACGTACACATCGCGGTCCTCGCCACTACGCACGAACCGGGAAATGTCAACCTCGTTGCCGCCCAGATCCGGACTGGTGTCAAATAGGTCGAGAATGTCCGCCCGGCGCAAGACGTGCTCCCACGGCGGAGGCGCGGACACTGGAGGCAAATCGGCAGGCGCGGCGGATCGCAATTCCTCCAGAATATGCGCCGCCTCCTCGATTTCGTTGACCGCGTACGGCAGGCAGACCTGCTCCTGTTCCTTGGGCTTCAACTGTCGCTCCCCCGCCCAACTCTTCCGCTTCGACGTCAGGGGCCGATCCACCCAAAAGATCCGGCAGCCGTCTTGTTCCCCATAACGGTTCACGCGCCCAAACCGCTGTACCAGGCTCGAATACGGCGCCACGTCCGTCACCAACAGCGTCGCATCGAGATCGAGGCCCGCCTCAATCACTTGGGTGGCAATTACAATTCTTCCCTCCGGAGGGACTGGGCCGTGCACGGCTGCCACGTGCGCCGCGCGGTCCGCCGCTCGGAAGCGCGAGTGAAGAAGCTGCACGTCCGCTGTCACCTTTTTCTCAATCGCAGCTCGGATTTCAACCGCGCGCCGCACCGTATTCGCAATAACCAGCGACAGCGTCTTCGGCCGATGTTGAGCCGATGCGAACTCGGCCACGCCGGCAGGCAACCGGCACTCAACGGGGGCGACCTCGACCCGTTTTTCGGCGTGAACGCGTAATTGCACTACTTCGTTTTCGAGGTCCTCTACATCGGGCTCGATGACCCGCACATTCGCAGCGAGCGCGGCGAAATCGACGGTCCGCAGCCACGCTGGATCAAACGTCGCCGAAATCCACCACGTCGGCGCCGAGCCGAAGCAGCCGAACTGTTCACGAAACGCCGCAAGCTGGGTGGAAGTGGCCAGCCCGTCGCCGAGCAGTTGCACCTCATCCAAAACCCATTGGCAGTCATTGTTCAGCAGGGCAAAATCGATTGGCCAGCGAAACGGCCTCCGCGCGTATCCTCGATTTAACGCCCGACTCAGCAGGATGTCCTGCGTCCCGACCAAAACGGCCGGCTCGTCCGGTGCCAAAGTGACGTCATTGTCCAAACTCCCACTCAGCAAGCGGCAGACGCGCACCGGAGAAAGCAACCCGGCCTCCACCAGTCGGTGAATGCGGCTGTCTGCAACCGAGGCCACCTGCTCGGTGAGGGCACGCCCCGGCAGGCACCAAACCAACCTCCTGGGCGTCGACTCCGGCTCTACCGCGCGCCGGTACAGCCATGACACAATCGCAGTGTCCGTCTTGCCCAACCCAGTGGCTGCTCTGAGGATAACTTGGGCTCGACCTTCTTCGTGAAATCGCTCCTGAAACCTAAAAGCCTGTCGCCCGCCCGTGGCCACGGAGAAGAAGTCTCGGTAGTTCATGCGTGCACCCACCCTATCAGATGGATTACGCCCGCGGAATCGGTTGTCCTCAAGAACTCGGTGCAGTGCGTTCGGCGGAAATCCCTTCGCTGTATGCGAAGACAGACTCTCGCTGAACCTCCGGAATGATTGGTACGGTCCTCGGCCGGGGCACTCTGTTTCATGCTCTTCCTTCACGGCCGTTGCGGTGCTATTGTGGAGATGGATGCTGCGCCGCAAACGGCACGGTACCGGGCTGGGCGTGTTAGCGGCACGCGCCAGCCCTTTCTCTTTGACTATAAAGCGATTTGGCCTGGAAGTCAAGAGAAATGCATATATCTACGTACAAATACAGCTAAGTTGCATTTTGGCCCGTCCTGGGTTATACTACCCTCAGCCAGTGCACAGCACACTTGGCTCCATTGAAGCGCTGTTTATGTTCGGAGATGACCCACAAGCGCCCTTTTCCGCGATCCTCGGATCGCGGCCCCATGTCAGGCGGGGGAGTGCTGCTCACGCCTCCCCCGTCGATAATTATCGTTCCGGTTACACGTGCGCAATGAGCTTAGATCCAATCCTGTGAATGAAGAACTCCTGCGGATTGCAGACTGGTTTGGCCCTGGCGGCGCCAGCGTTGCAAAAGCCGTTCGCCTGACGCTCCGTGCGGTCGGCCGAGTGCACCGCGTCCCACGGCTGCGACAACCCGTTCCGATTGTCTGCGACAGCCGGATGCGCGAAGGCGGTAAGTACCGGTGGGACCGCGCAACCGGCGCCCCGCTCGATATCCGCCTGAACCCCAAGAGCGATCACCTGGAACTGACTTTCGCGCTGGAAATCGGCCACCTCCTGGACCACCAGGCCGCAGGCACGCCCGGCGAGTTTGCTTCAGTCGCGCATCCACGCCTGGCTGGCTGGCGCAAGGCTGTCGAGTCCAGCCGATCTTTTCAAAAACTGGAGGACCTTCAGGCGGCGGGAACGATTCCCTATCGATTTGCCGACGGCGCCACTCGACAGGTGGAGGTCGGGCGCATCGCGGGGTACCTGCTCGAGCCTCCGGAGTTGTTTTCGCGGAGTTACTCCCAGTTCGTTGCCACGGAATCGCGGGACCCCATTCTCCAAGCTCAGTTCCGCGCATTCCGTCGCCCGGAGAATCCGAGTTCAGTCGTTCCGTACTACTGGGACGATGACGATTTTGCCGCGCTTTCGGCGTCTCTGCAAAGGTTTATAATCGAAGTTGGATGGAACCGAACAGTCCCCTCACCCGGGAGCAGGAGATCGAGGCCGTGATGGGCGTTTTCGCAGTCGACAGGCGGACTGCTGATGCCCTGGTGGCGCGCAAACACAACCAGAGTGCTGGCGATTGCGTTGCCGTCACGGAGGACGGCAAGGAGATTCCCTTGCCCAAAACCCTGCGCTTGAAGAAGAAGCAACCAGCCGCGTAGGGCCAGTGAACCCGCCCTCCCGGCCTATCACCGATTTCCCAGTCTCCGATTCCGGCCGCTTATGAGCGCTCATAGGCGTCGGCGCGCGCCGGCCAGCAGAGGATGAACAGCAGCATGCCGGCGACGGCCGCGGCGATGAACATCAGGAAGCCGGCATCCCAACCATGACGCTCCACCAGCCAGCCGACACCCACGCCCGAAAGCACGGTGCTCAGGTATCCAAAAAAGCCCGTCAGCCCCACGGCCGTCGCGGCAGCCTGCTTGGTCGCCAGGTTGGCGGCGGCGATCGCCAGCAGCGTCTGCGGACCGTAGATGAAAAATCCGGCCAGGCAGAGCAGCGTCACGTTGACCAGGATACCGGCATGGGGAAGCCCCCAGAACAGCACCAGGGAGCCCACACAACCAGCCATGTATACGGGACAAACGCGGGCGGCGCGTCCCCCGAAGAAGCGGCCCGTGAGCCAGCCGCTGGAGAGCATGCCGAGGATGCCGGCGCCCTCGAAAGCGGCCACCATCCAACTGGCGCTGGTCAAATCGATGTGGCGCGCCTGTTTGAGGAAGGTGGGTCCCCAGTCGAGAATTCCGTAGCGCACGGTGTATACGAACAGGTTCCCCACGGACAGCAGCCAGATGTAGGGGTTCCCAAAAACCAGGCGGCCAAAGCCGCCTTTCGGCACGCGGGCGCACTCGTCCCTGCTCTCAATCGGCGGCAGGCCCATCGACTCCGGCGTGTCGCGCAAAACGATGGCCAGGAGAACCGCGCCGGCCAGCGCGATGGCGGCGGGGACGAAGAAGCACAGCCGCCATCCATAGACCACCAGGTAACCGCACAACACCACCACCATCCCGGCGCCCAAAGAGTGGGAACTGCTCCAGATGGACCACTTCATGGGCAGGGCCCTGGGGGAAAACCAGTGCGTCAACAGACGCGCGCACGGCGGGAAACCGACTCCTTGAAACCATCCGTTGAGCATCCACAGCAGACCCAGGGACCAGGCCGTGCTGCTCCAGCCAAATGCCAGGTTGAGAAGGCCGCAGACGGCCAACCCCGCGGCCATCATCCACCGCGCGTTCACGCGATCGCCCACGAACCCATTGAGGAACTTGGATACGCCGTAGAGCAGGCCGTGCATGGTCAGGAACAGGCCCAACTGGCTCTTGCTCAGGCCGAGCTCCTGTTCCATGACGGGCATGGCCACGCTCAGGTTCTTGCGGACGAAGTAGTAGAGCGCGTATCCCACGATGCTGAAGATCAGGATGCGCGTTTGCCAATACCGGTACCGGCGGTCGGTGGCGGCTGCGGAAACGGTTCCCATGCGGCTATTCTACGCGCTTGCGCCGGGCGGCCGCCATACGCGCGGCCATGCGCATGGCCTGTTTCATGCTGCGCGGGTCGGCCCGGTTCCGGCCCGCGATGTCGAAGGCCGTCCCGTGATCCACCGAAGTCCGTATGATGGGGATTCCCAGCGATATGTTCACCGCGCCTTCGAAATCCAGGAGCTTCATGGGAATGTGGCCCTGGTCGTGGTACATGGCCACCACCAGATCATAGGCGCCGCGCCACGCTTGCAGGAAGACGGTGTCGCCGGCATAGGGGCCGCTGCACTGGATTCCCTCGGCGCGGGCGGCGTGGATGGCGGGAACGATGAACTTCTGGTCTTCCTCGCCGAACAGCCCGTGCTCGCCCGCATGCGGGTTCAGTCCGCAGACGGCGATGCGGGGCTCGTCGAACCCGAGCAGCCGCATGGCCTCTTCGCCCAGCTCGATGGTGCGCACGATGCGATCGGCGCTCAGATCGCAGGCCTGGCGCAGCGGAACGTGCGTGCTCACGTGAACGGTGGCCAGCTTCTCGCTGGCCAGCAGCATGCGCGACTCGGCGGCGCCGCAGAGCTCCGCGATGTATTCGGTGTGGCCGGAGAACGGGCGGCCCGAAAGCGCGACCGCTTCCTTGTTCAGAGGCGCCGTGACCATGGCATCCGCCGCTCCGCGCAGGCACATTTCGGCGGCGATCCGGACGTACTCGACGGCGGCCTGGCCGCAGCGCGCGTCCAACTTGCCGAAGGAGAAATCTTCGATGCCGCCTAAGGCAGGGGCATCGAGCATCAGCACCGATTCGAAGGGGAGCCCGGTGGCGCGCTCGGCCATCTCCAGAATGCGCGAATCGCCCACCACGATCCAGGTGGCCAGCGGCGCCACCTCCGGGTCGGCCAGCGCCTTGAGCACAATCTCCGGGCCGACCCCGGCGGGGTCGCCCATGGTGAGCGCGATGGTGGGAAGTGGGTCTATGGGGTGGGGCATAAGAAAAAGTCCGCTACCTGGATTAGAGCATGAGGAGCGCCGAATCCGCCCGACTTGGTGGCCACACGCCATCCATCGAAGGCGCCACCGGACAGATAGCCCCAGGGTATGCCGGGAACGATTTCGTCCGCGAGCTGGATGCGGCGCACCGCGAGCGCGCGGCACACCAGCGACGCCGTATCTCCACCGGAGAGCACCAGCGCGGTGGCGGCGGCGGGGTTGCCGATGAGCTCGCGCACGCGGTTCAGCGATGTTTGGCGCACCGAAAGGTTGAGAATTACGTGCTCGGCGCGGCCGAGAGCGAGCAGGTGGCGCTGCTGCTCGACGGTGACGGGGTGGTCGGAGCCGATGCAGAAGAGAACTGAAGAGGCCGACGAGGGCGTCGGCCGCGGACCAGGGGGTCCGCCCCACGGCAAGGTGCGGGCGAGCGCGGCGGCCAGGCCCCCGGAGCCGGACCAGAGGATGCGCCGCCCCGATGCGAGGCCGGCAAGCGCAATGGCGTCCAGGTCGCGGTCGCACGCGGCATCCACGGAGATGAAGCGGGCGCCGGACTCGATGGCGGCGAAAACCATTTCCGGCTGTACGTGCGCGCAGGGGTCCAAAGCCAAGCGCGCGGCGAGATCGACGGGCTCCGCGGCTCCCACCCGCAGATAACCCCCTTCGACGGTTCGGCCCATGGCCGGAAATGCGGGCGTAATCACGGCCGCGTCGCAACCGAACGCGGCTAGCGCGGCGGCGATCTCCGCCCCCACGTTGCCCCGCAAAGTGGAATCGATCTTCTTGAACAGGATGCGCGCCTGGGCAATCGGAAGCCGTTGGGCGAGGCCGCGCATCAGTTGGCGCAGATCGGCGGCGTTCAGATGGCGGCTCTCGATGCTGATGGCCAGCACACCGGTTTCCTGGGTATCGGAATCCAGGTGAACGTGGGTCCGGTACCCGCGCCGCGCAAAATGCACGGCGGCGTCACAGGCGCCGGTGAGATCGTCGGCGATGAGCAGGCATTCGAGCACGCCGCATATTATGGTACCTGGGAAGCAGGCAGCGTTGTTACACTGGGTCTCGATGCCGCCCGGCCTGATACTGCTGGATGACGTTTGGAGAACCTACACGCGGGGACAGGTGGTGGCCTTGCGGGGTCTGACGCTTTCCATCGAGCGCGGGGATTATCTCGCCATCACGGGCCCCAGCGGGAGCGGGAAATCCACTTTGCTCTACCTGGCCGGCGGGTTGGATCGCCCCACCCGGGGGCGCGTGCTGTTTGACGGCTGGGAACCCAAGGTCCCGGCGCGCTGGACCGCGCTGCGGGCCAGGCGAATCGGTTTTGTCTTCCAGTCTTTCCATCTGATGACCGGGCTGACCGCGGCCGAGAACGTGGAAATCGCCATGTTCGGCGTGCTACGAAGCGAGCAGCAGCGGAAGCGGCGGGTGGCGGAGCTGCTGGATCGGGTCCGGCTGAGCCACCGGCGCGACCACCGTATCTCGGAACTGTCGGCGGGAGAGTCCCAGCGTGTGGCCGTGGCGCGGGCCTTGGCCAATGGGCCCGAGATTGTGCTGGCCGACGAGCCGACGGGGAATCTGGATTCGCAGACCGGCGGCGAGGTCCTCAATCTTCTGGAGGATCTGCGCCGCCAGGAAGGCCTGGCGCTGGTGGTGGTCAGTCACGATTCCCGCGTGGCGGAGCGGGCCCACCGGGTGGTGCGCCTGCTGGACGGGCAGATTGTCCCGGAAGACCGCGAGGGGAGTGGGGAGTGAAGTTTCTCTCACTACCGGTGAAGAACCTGCGGAGCCACCGTTTTCGCTCCATTTTGACGTCGCTGGGCGTGGCCATAGCGTTGGGCGGCTTGCTGGCACTGGTGGGGCTCTCGCGGGGGATCGAGCGCAATTGGGTGATGTTCCTGGAGGGAAAAGGGACGCATCTTCTAGCGCTGCGCAAAGGCGCTATCGACACGCTGACGGCCACGCTGGATGAGAAATTGGGCGAGCGCATCCGCAGCGTGCCTGGAATCGCGCAAGTAACGGCCGGAATAGGGGACATGGTGGATTTGGAGACCGGCGAGATGGTGTACGTGATCGGCTGGCCCCTGGATGGCGACATCTGGCAGACACTGCAGATCATCGAAGGAAGAAATCCCGGCCGGACCGAGCCGGAGGCAGTGGTGGTGGGCGAGACTCTCGCCAGGCATCTCGCCAAGCGGCCCGGAGATTCCATTCAACTCAGCGGGCGCGATTTCAGGATCGTGGGCATCTCCAGGCAGCCCAGCGTGCTGGAGGATCGCGCGGTGATGATGCCCCTGGCGGCGATGCAGCAACTGCTGGGCCGCGAAGGCAAGGTGAGCGGGTTCCATATTCGTGTTCGCCATCCGGATCGCGTCGCGGAGACCGGCGGTATCCAATCCCAACTGGCAGCCATGTTTCCGCAGATGAGCTTCCTGGAAACCAGTGAAGTGGCCAGAGACGCCCTGGTGCTGCGGTTGCTGCGCGCCATTGTGTGGAGCAGCTCAACCATCGCCATGGGCATGGCCTTCATGGCGGTTCTGAATACGCTGCTCATGTCCGTCAGCGAGCGGACCCGTGAGATTGGCCTGCTGTGCGCCATCGGCTGGCGTCCTTCGCGGATCGTCGCCATGGTGATGCTGGATGGCCTAGTGGTGTCCGCGTTTGGCGCCGCAGCCGGCATTGGGATGGGGCTCGCCTGCCTCCGCTGGATCGCGCGGCATCCCAGGCTGGGCGGATTGTTTCAGCCGGAAGTGACCACCGGCCTGGTGCTGGAAGGCGCAGTCATGGCAATACTCGTCGGCCTGTTGGCGGGGTTGTACCCCGCCTGGCGCGCCACGCGCCTCAACCCGATGGATCTTTTAAGGAGCGAATAGCGCGATGAACCCGCCGGTCATTCCGTTCGACGAACCGGCGCAGCCGGATTCGAAGCTCGAGTGGTGGTTTTTCCACGGCCGGTTTTGTGGCGAACAGGTGGAGGAGCGCTACTTCATGGCGAGCGTGTTCCGCACCCGGCTGGCGGACCGGAACGGCCACTCCTCCGATGCCTTTACGGCGTTGATGTCGGTGCTGGATCCCGCCACCCGACGCCAGTCGGCTTCGAGCCGCGTGGATCGGAGTTTCGTCGAAGCTCTAGGCCGGCCGAACGCCGATGGCGGCGTGGATCCCTTCACGCCGCGTCCTGTCGCCGACGAGCTTCGCCAGTACGGAGTTCCGCGCGAGTTCGAATGTCCCGAAGCGGAGCCGTCGCTTGCCCGCGACCCGTTGTTCTTCCACTGGGCCGACCTGCGGCTGGCCAGCCAGCCAGGCGGCATCCAGCTTGCCTTCGACGAGCCCGGCACCGGGCGCCAGCTCCTCTTCGAACTGACCCCCACGGTTCCCCGGCTACTCATCGATGCGGCTCGGACGATCGGCGCGCCGGAGGAAGCCATGCAATACGCGACCTGGCCGGTCATGCGGCTGGGCGGCACGGCCGGGGACCTGAAGATTACAGGCGAAGGCTGGTTCGACCACCAATGGGGCGGGCACGCATGGTTCCAGAGTAAGGGCTCTCCGCCGCGCGCGCGGGGCTGGGACTGGCTCGGATTTCGACTCGATAACGGTTTCCAGGGGGTGCTCTCAACCCACTGGGACGTCGAAACGGCCGAAGAGACTGCTCGCCATCTGACGCTTCGAGATTGCTCAGGGAAGGTCCAGGTCTGCTGTCGTTTCGAATGGACGCCGCTACGCTGGTGGACCAGCGTCGGGACGCGAATCGCGCACCCTGTCGAATGGCGGCTCAGAGTTCCCAAGTGGGACATGGAACTCGAGTTCGCGCCATTGGCCGACAACCAGGAGATTCGGGTCTTTGGTCCGCTGCGAGCCATCTGGGAAGGAGCGGGGCGCGTGCGGGGCCGCGTACGGGGCCGGCCGGTGGAAGGTCCGGCGCGCCTGGAAGGTCAGGGACGCGGCTATCTCCCCGGCATGTCCGCTTACTTGCGCGGTTGGGCCAGCCTGGTAGATCGGGAACTCGTCCGGTTTCTGCCCAAGGCGATGGAGGAGAGCGATATCCGCCGCTATGCCGGCCCGCCCGGATGGCTCTATGAGCCGTCCTCCTATACCAGCACTCTCGCCCAGCCGTTGTGGGACCTGATGAACCGGGATGGGAAACGATGGCGGGCTGTGTTCTCGTTCCTCCTGCTGGACGCGTTAGGGCGGGCCCCCGAACCCTTCCTGGACGTGATCTTTGTCTTGCCGGAGCTGCTTCACAATGCGTCGCTGATCATCGACGACATTCAGGACAACTCCGCGCTGCGGCGCGGGCAGGAAGCGATTCACCGCCGGTACGGGCTCAACGTCGCCATCAGCGCCGCCAATACGGCCTATTTCCTGCCGCTACTGCTGGTGCTGGACCACGCCGCGCTCACTGCCGCGGAGAAACAGGCGATTTGTGAAGTCTATCAGCGGCAACTGGTTCGGGCCCACCTGGGACAGTCGCTCGACATCTTCTGGACAGACAGGTTGAGCGCGGCACAGTTGGAGGGCTGGATGGCGGATTCCATCGGTCCGAAAATTCTGCAAATGTACGCACTCAAGACAGGGGCGCCGATCGAAGCTCTGGCTGAAGCCGCGGCGCTGCTGGCGGGGACCGGTCCGGCTGCGCGACAACCAGTGGTGCGGTTCGCCCGCTGCATGGGCCTGGCGTTCCAGTTGATCGACGACATCAAGAATTTCAGCAGTTCGCCGGGTTGGGGCAAGCAGCGCGGCGAGGACCTGCGGACCGGCAAACTGACTTACCTGATTCTTCGTGCGTTGGAGAGGCTGGCGCCTCTCGAACGCGGATTCCTGAGGGATATCCTATGCCAGCCGGACCGGCGCCGCGAGGCGGAAGTTCTGAACCGGGGAATCGAACTGGTGATGCACTCGGGCGCCTGCGAGCAGGTGCGGGAAGAAGCTCGCGCGCTGGTGACCCCGGCGTGGGAAGCTTTGTCGCTCTCGGTGCCTCCCTCGAGCTCGAAAACGGAGCTGCGTTTTCTGTGGGAGAGCCTGGTGGAGCTTTCGATGGAAGATCGGGATCCTTAGGGCCGGCGGGCCGGAACTCTACCTCGAATGCGGAGGCGATCACCACCGGCCACAGCAACGCGAAGGCCGCCGCCCACGCCAGCTCGCCCGCCGGCACTCCCAGGAATCCCACTGTCCACGGCCCTTGCTGGTTCCACCGCAACGGATAGCCGGGGAAGATCGCGAACTGGAGTTTGACGACGGCAAAATAGACGGGAACGAAGAGCGCCAGCCCCGTGCCGGCGAGCATCCACAATGGGCGCCGCCGGACGAGCAAAATCGTCAGCAGCGGAATTGAGGCGAGCAGTGTGGCGGACACCATGTCCAAACCGGCGCGCCAGAGAGCGGTCAACAAAGCCACCGTCGGCAGCCCCCACAGCAAGATGCGCTTGGCGGCCCGGCTGGCGGGAAGATGCGATGGCGCTCTAAGGGACCCGCAGTATGGCCCCGCCGCACAGAGCCACACAGCGGCGCCAAATGTAAAGAGAAAGACCAGATCCTCGACGCCGATGGGCCCTCCGCCTAAACGTTCGGGCCGCCAATAGCCTCCGTCGATGAGGGCCAGAAGGCTGCAAGGCAAGCACGCGAGTCCACTGCAGAGAGCGAGCCGGCAGAGCGGTCTTCGGCGTCCCAGAATCAGGATCGCGGATACGGCCGCGAACAGCGGGAGATTAGCGAAGAAGTAGGGGTGGCTGGCGATCATGTTCAACGGCTATCCGGGTCGGCGCCCAGGGCGAATTTCGGGTCAACCTCGCGCTCCTGGACGCGCGCGCGCTCCGATCCGCCGGTGAATACGATCCTGGTGCTTCCGGCGGCGCCCCGTATCCGGACTTCAACGGTCGAGGCGATCCAATGCTCTCCGGATTGCCTCACCCCGCGGCAGAGGATTTCCTTGGGCGCGCCCGGTCCCCGGGGCTCCTTCACGATGCGCAGCGGCACGAGGGTGGCTTCATCCACGCAGGTGGTCACCGAGCGATACGCCGACGCACGCCCTTCGGCGGCCTGGCTGCGGAGGACGTAGCACATCTTTTGGAATACGGCCTCCTCACCGGTCACGGATTGTGTGGACCAGGTGAGGTAATCGTCGATCAGGTCCTCAACCGTGAGGTGGCTGCCCAGAATCGCCGTGGCCCACCTCTCGGCGGGGAGCACGGCCGCGGCGCCGTGCGCGCCCGAAACCATCCAGACCGTGGGCCGGCCTTCGGGCGGCGATTCAACCAGGATTCGCGTGCGAGCCTCCGGCGGATCAGTCACGGACCAAAGCAGGTTGGTGCTGCGCGCCAGTGGTTTCTGCAAGACCAGAAGCTGAAATACCCGCTGCTGGTTGCGCGCGCCGGTCACAACCAGGCGCCCGCGGGCACGGACGGTGCTGCCCCGGCGCAGTTCCAGGATTCTATGGATGAGTTCCGCTGCCGGAGGAAGGTCGAGCGGAAAGGCGCGCGATCGGACGATAGCGGCCGCGGCCATCACGAAGAGACGACGCCCGATGAGGTTTGGCGCGGCGGCCGATTTCATCGACACTCATGATGGCACGGCGCAGTTGATGGGGCAAGGGAGGTCCTGCCGCGCGCGGGGCTCACCTCATCGTAAACTGGTGGTTCAATGATGCACAGCTTCCGCCATGCGATGTGTAACGAGGCGTTCGAGGGATGGCCGCTCGCCAAAACGTGCCAGGCCATCCGCAAGGCCGGGTACACGGGCATCGAAATCGCGCCGTTCACGCTGGCGGAGAAGCCGGCGGATATCAGCGCGGCCGAACGCAGAGAGTACCGCGAGATCATCCAATCCGAAGGGTTGAGCTTCGCGGGCTTGCATTGGCTGATGGTCAGCCCCAAGGGGCTGCACGTCAGCGGACCGGACGCCGGGCTACGCCGGCGAAGCTGGGAGCACATCGGCGATTTGATCGATCTGTGCGCGGACCTGGGAGCCAACGGCGTGATGGTCTTCGGCTCGCCCAAACAGCGGTCCACCACGGGCGGGTTGACGCGAGAGGCGGCCACCCGCAACTTTGTCAACGGCTTAACCGGGGTGGCGCCGCATGCCGCGGATCGCCAGGTGAGGGTGCTGGTGGAAGCGCTGCCGGCCGATCAATGCGACGTGGTGCGGACGCTCGAGGAAGCCGTGGCCGTGGTGCGCGAGATCGGCAGCCCGCACATTCAGACCATGTTCGACGTGCACAACGCCATCGACGAGAAACTGCCGCACGCGGCGCTGGTGGAGCGCTGGTTCGACTACATCCGCCACGTCCACGTGAACGAGCTGGACGGGCGCCACTGCGGGGCCGGAGACTACGACTTCAAGCCGGTGCTGGAGGCGTTGCGGCGGCGCCACTACGGGGGATGGGTATCGCTCGAAGCTTTCGACTTTACACCGGGCGCCGAGCGGCTGGCGAACGAATCTCTGCGCCACCTGGAACGAGAGATCGCCAAACTGCCATTATGAGCCACTACGTTGTCACGGGAGGAGCGGGGTTTATCGGCTCCGCGATTGTGCGCAGCCTGCTGCGCGAGGGCGCCGGGAGGGTGGTTGTCATCGACAATCTGCTGACCGGGCGGGAATCGAATCTGGAGGAAGTGCGCGGGCGGATCGACTTCCAGCGCGCCGACATCCGAAACTACGAGGAGATCGCGGCCATCATCCGCGGGGCGGCAGTGGTATTCCACGAAGCCGCCATTCCGTCGGTGCCGCGGTCGATCGACGACCCCGTACCATCGCACGAGGTGAACATCGACGGAACGTTCAACGTGCTGCGCGCGGCGCGGGAGGGAAAGGCGGGCCGCGTGGTATACGCCGCATCGTCATCGGCCTACGGCGACACCGAAGTGCTGCCCAAGGTGGAAAGCATGACGCCGCGCCCGAAGTCGCCGTACGCATTGCAGAAGCTGGCGGGCGAATACTACTGCGCGGTTTTCGCGGGCGTCTACGGCCTGGAAACGGTGGCGCTGCGCTATTTCAACGTGTACGGGCCGCGGCAAGACCCCTCGAGCCCCTTTTCGGGCGTGCTCTCGGTCTTCATGAAGGCGATTCTGGAGCGGCGCTCGCCCACGATTTTCGGCGACGGCGAACAGTCGCGCG
>Ga0181524_10002169_pt1 | contig 20824 bp, 13 predicted proteins | sample PEATcosm2014_Bin_34_FD_119761 | JGI IMG/M metagenome (GOLD analysis project Ga0181524, IMG submission 119761) | Peatland microbial communities from MTU Mesocosm Facility, Houghton, MI, USA - PEATcosm2014_Bin05_60_metaG | ecosystem: Environmental > Terrestrial > Soil > Wetlands > Peat | place... | reverse complement strand
TCCGAGATCAACAACATCGGCACCACGACCACCTACAACCAGCAGCAGGTCTTCGGTGGAGGACAGGTCGGCGTCTACACCGGCGATTCGTCCAACACGGGCGCATCCCTGAACGACTTGAACATTTCCACGCTGTCTTCCACCAATCTGGGAGATACAGGCGGCGCGATGTCGTATAGCTCAGGAGAGAATGTGTTCCTGGATCTCTCGAACGGCACCGGCCAGACGACCAACGCGTCGCTCACCGATACCATCCAATCCACAACGCTGACGATTACCTACAAGAACCCCGACAACTCAACCGGCACCGTCGTGACCAGCGCGGCAACGACCATCGGTGGCTTGGTCGACTCCATCAACGCCTCCGGGCGCGGGTTGACGGCCACGTTTACCAGCGCGGCGGACGCGGGCGATGCAGGCGGCGGCACCGACATGGGCATCATGATTTCGGGCAATGTAGGCACGGCGGCGCCAACCACCACAAAGCAGGAGGTCGGGATCACGACCGGCGGCTACGATACCAGTCAAGGCGCGACCGCGGCCTCCGCTCTGGTGGCCGACAACAACGGCGGCATCGCGACCATCAGCTACGCGGCGACCGGCCACGGTAGCCTGAACGGTACCGACCTCACCAACCAGGGGAACGCCCAAACCGCGTTGACCGCGCTCAACACGGCCATCACCGATGTTGCGGCGCAGGACGGCTACGTCGGCGCACAGATCAACACCCTGAACGCCGTAAGCCAGGTGCTCTCAACGCAGCAGGAGAACGTGGTGTCGGCGCAGAACGCGGTCCAGGCCACCGACTACGCGTCGGCCAGCTCCAACATGTCCAAGTACGAAATTCTGAGCCAGACCGGCATCTCGGCCCTGGCCCAGGCCAACAGCGTACAGCAGGAAGTCACCAAGCTGCTGCAATAAACCGCTCCGCTCCGCGGGCTTCTCAACCAATAAAGGGCGTCCCACCGGGCGCCCTTTATTGCTACATCGCTCATCCGTCGCAATGAGATTCCTCCAATCCGCCTCCGCTGCGATTGGATCGGCTTCTGCTTCACGCATCTACGGGAGATACCGATGGGCACTGTCGGGTTAAGTTTCGGGTCGCCGACCAGCGGCGCAGGCTTCAACGTCAGCTCCACCGTGGCCGAAATTGTCGGCAATCTTCAGAACGTCGAGACGCCCTGGAAGTCGCAGTTGACAACTCTTGAGAGCCAGAACACCGCCATTTCAACCCTGGGCACGCTCTTCTCCAACCTCTCGAACGACTTGAGTTCCCTGACCGATTTTCAGGGGGTTCTGGCGCAAAAAGAGGGTTCGAGCTCCGATACAAGCGTCTTGGAGCTTACCGCCGCATCTGCCTCCGCCACCGCCGGAACGCACTCGATCGCCGTCAAAACTCTTGCCCAGACCTCCAGCGGCTACCTGGCGGAGATCGCCAACAGCGCCGATAAGCTGTCAGGATCCATCACGCTAAAGGTCGGCAGCGGCACAGCGCAAACCATCGCTCTCAACTCCTCCGACAACACCCTCTCCGGACTGGCATCGGCCATCAACAAGTCCGGCGTCGGCGTCACGGCCAGCGTGCTCACCGACGCCAGCGGCTCGCGCCTCAGCCTGGTCTCCGGCACTTCCGGCGCCGGCGGCAACATCGTCGTCACCGGCAATACGCTCGCCGCAGCCGCCGCCAACACCCTCGGCTATTCGGGAACCGCGGGAACTTCCACCTCGAACTCCACCGGCACGCTTTCGCCGGTGTCGAGCCTGAGCGCCGCGCTCTCCGGAACCATGTCCATTCAGGTCGGCAGCGCAACGGCGATACCGATCGACATGAGCGATGTGAGCACGGCCGAGGGCGGCGCGACGCTCTCCGACCTCGAGAATTACATCAACAGCAACTTCACCACGCAGGGGGTCCAGGCCTCCATCGTCACCAACAGCGACGGCACGTCGAGCCTCCAGCTCAACTCCCAGACGCCCGGCGCGGCCGGCACGCTCACCGTCACGTCGAGCCTCGTCGACCCCGCAACGGCGCTGGCCTATTCCTCTGCCGTCACCGGCTCGAACGCCAGCCTGACGGTAGACGGCGTCAACCTCACCAGCGCGTCCAACACGGTCAGCAATCTCATTCCCGGCGTCACCTTCCAGTTGCTCGCGCCCAGCGCCGGGGAATCCGATGGCGGCCTCGAGCCGGTGCAGGTCGTCATCGCCAACGACAACAGCGGCGTCGAAAGCACGATCAACCAGATGGTCAACGACTACAACTCGCTGATCGGCGCCATCAACACGCAGGAGGGCAGCACCAGCTCCGGCACTCCCGAGCCGCTCTTCGGCTCGCCCACCCTGTCGCTCCTGCAGCAGCAGCTCATGAGCGGGCTCAACACGCAAAGCCCCAATGGGTTTCTGGATGCCATCTCCACAAGCAACGGAACCACCCTCTCCGGATCCATGACCATCCAGGTGGGAAGCGGGACAACCGAAACCGTCGTGCTCGGACCTGCGCCGGGCTCCCCGGCCGCCAACACCATCTACACCGGCTCCGGCAGCGACGCCTACACGCTGGCCGGCATCGCCGGCGCCATCAACTCGGCCGGCATCGGCGTCACGGCCGGCGTCTCCACCGCGAGCGGCGAATCTTCGCTGACGCTCACCTCGCAGACCGCCGGAGCGAGCGGAGCGCTCAGTGTTGCCTCCTCCATCGCGGCCACCGCGCCCACCCCCCTGTCGTTCCGAAACGCCGGTTACACCCGTACAACCGCCGACAGCGGAACGCTGGGCACGGTCGCCGCCGGCAGCGACGCGCTCTCCGGCTCCATGACTTTCCAGGTCGGCGGCGGAATCACGGAAACCGTCGTCATTGGCGCCGCGCCCGGCTCGCCCGCGGCAAACACGGTTTACACCGGAAGCGGAGCCGATACCATCTCCGATGTCATGAACGCCATCAATTCGGCCAGCCTCGGCGTCAACGCCGCCCTCAATAGCGCCGGAACCGGCCTCACGCTGACCTCTTCGGCCAACGGCATGGCGGGCGCGCTCGTGGTCGCCTCCAACCTCGTGGATACTACCAGCCCCACCACCACCACCCTGAACTACAACGCCTCATCCGACATCAACTACCTCACGGCGCTGGGCATCGGCGTCAACAACGACGGCTCGCTCACCTTCGATGACAATTCGCTCGATTCCCTGCTCAACACCGATTACAGCGGAGTGGCGGGGTTTTTCCAGAACGCCAACAGTTGGGGGCAGAGCTTCGCCAACATGCTGACCAACGCCGGCACAAGCTCCTCCACCGGAATTCTGAAGCTGGCCCAATCCTCGAACAGCACCATCGAGTCCACGCTGAACGCGGAGATATCGAAAGAGAACGCCTACATCTCGGCGCAGCAGTCCAGCCTCACAGCCGAACTGAACAGCGCCAACCAGATCCTGCAGCAGTTGCCCACCGAGTTGCAGGGCATGGACGAGCTCTATGCCGCGATCACCGGCTACAACCAGCAAAAGGGCTGAGGCGCGCCCGATTTGCCTGAAAAGGAGATGGCACGGAATGGGGGATTATCGCCAACACGCGCTGGACGGCGCTTCGGCAGTCGAGCTGGTCGTAGCGCTCTACGACGGCATCATCCGGTTTCTCTATGCGGCTGCCGAGGCCGTCGATCGCGGCGACCCAGACGGCCGCAGAGCCGCGGTCAAGCGCGCGCTCGACATTATCATTCACCTGCAGGCGCGGCTGCGCATGGATGTGGGCGGCCGGCCGGCCCAGTCGCTCAGCGATTTCTATGCCGCCATCTTCGCCCAGGTTCTGCAGGCATCGCAGTCGGCCTCCAGGGCGAAATTCGAGCATGCCATCGCCTGCGTGAAGAACGTGCGCGACGCCTGGCGCGAAGTGGCCAAGGATCCCGATGCCAACTCCGTCTCGCCGCGCGTGCTCGTCATGCCGCGGCCCGCGCCGATGAGCGCCGAAACAGCGCTGGATGCGCCTGGATCGTCAAGCTGGACGGCCTGACTCGAGATCCTCCGCTCGCCTCGACGCCCCGCTGTCTTCCAGCTCCGCCAACCCCGCCAACCCCGCTGTTTCGCCGCCTATCCCGCGACAGTGAGCTCCTCTTCGAGTTGCTGCTTCCGATAGAGGCTCGCGTAGTAGCCGTCGAGAGCCAGCAGTTCCTCGTGCCGCCCGATCTCGACGATCCTGCCCTTGTCGAGCACGGCGATGCGGTCGGCGCTGCGCACCGTCGACACGCGGTGCGAGATGAGGAGGGTGGTTGTATTGGCCGTGTAATTGCGCAGGCCTCCAAGTATTCGCTCTTCTGTGTAGGTATCCACGCTGGCCAGCGCGTCGTCGAGAATCAGGATCGCCGGCCGCCGCAACAGCGCGCGGGCGATGGCCGAGCGCTGCTTTTGCCCGCCGGAGAGCGTGACGCCGCGTTCGCCCACCATGGTTTCAAAGCCCTGGGGAAATTCCTCGAACTCCCCCCGGATGTGCGCCGCCCCGGCCGCTTCCATCAGCTCTTCGGCGCCGGCGCGAGGCGCGCCAAAGGCCAGGTTTTCGCGGATGGTTTCGCTGAACAGGAAGGTTTCCTGCGGCACCATGCCGATGTTGCGGCGCAGCACGGCCAGCGGGTAATCGCGGATTGGCCGCCCATCGATCAGGAGCGAACCTTGAGGCGCTTCGTAGAGGCGCGTAATCAAATTTACAAGCGTGGACTTGCCGCAACCTGTCGGCCCCACGATCGCCAGGCTCGATCCGGCGGGGATCGCAATCGAAATATCGTGCAGAACCTCCGTCTCGCCGTAGCCGAACGTCAGATGACGGAATTCGATCTCGCCCTGCAGCAGGCGATCGGCCGGGATCGCGGGATCGGCGGAGTGGTCATCGATTGCCGGCTCGGCCTTGAGCAATTCGTCGATGCGCTTCACCGAAGCGGTGCCGCGCTGGAAGATGTTGATCACCCATCCCACGGCGATGATGGGCCAGATGAGCAGGATCATGTAGGTGTTGAAGGCCACGAACTGGCCGACCGATATGCGGTTCGCCAGAACCTGGTGCCCGCCGGCGAGCAAAGTGATCACCATCGACACGCCAAGGATGAACTCGAGCGTGGGCCACAACATGCCCATCAGTTGCACCAGGCGCAGCGCGCGCCCGATGTACTGCCGGTTGAGCCGCTCGAAGAGGCCGATCTGCGACTCCTCGCGCGCGAAGGCGCGAATGAGGCGTACGCCCGAGTAGTTTTCCTGCGCCTGCGCGGAGATGTCGGAGAAGCTGGCCTGGATGCGCTCGAAGCGCTCGTGAATTTTGCGTCCGAGATACTGAATCAGGATGCTGGCCAGCGGCATGGGCGCCAGCGCCACCAGCGTCAGGTAGGGGCTGATGCGCAGCATGAAGAACAGCGCGAAGACGCTCAGGAAGACCGTGTTGGCGCTGTACATCAGGGCCGGGCCGAGCAGCATGCGCACCGCGTTCAGGTCGTTGGTCATGCGCGCCATGATGTCGCCGGTGCGGTAGCGCTGGTAGAAGCCCGAGTCCTGGATTTCCAGCTTGCGGAAGAGATCGTTGCGCAGGTCGAATTCGATTTCGCGCGAGATGCCGATCAGGATCCAGCGTTGCGCATAGAGAAAGACGCCCTTCACCAGGCTGATGCCGACAAGGAGCAGCGCGAAGAGCAGGATGAGTTTCCCGGTGGCTCCTCTCTCGATCCGGTCCACGGCCATGCCGAGGACTCTCGGAAACTGCACCGCGACGATATTCGTGGCCACGCACGCCAGCGTGCCCCGCACGTATCCCCAGCGGTAGCGGCGCATGTAGCTGTAGAGTGGGGCGAGGTCGCCAGCCATAGTCTTATTCTACGATTGACTCACTTCGTGTGAAAAACGATGCAGAGAATTGCTCGCCTCTCTCTGGCGCTTGCACTTAGGAGTCTTTGTCTTTCTATTCCCTATTCCCTGGTCCCTGCATTCCTACGTCGGCGTCCTCAGCAGCAAATACCCGCCGACGAGCCCAAACAACACATCGGCGGACCAGGCGGCCATCGCTGCGGGCAGGTAATTCACATTGCCCATGGCGCCGAACAGCTCGTTGATCACAAAGTAGGCAAGCGCCACGGCGATGGCCACGGCGATGCCGGCGAGCGAGCCTCGGCGGCCCATCGACAGCGCAAAGGGAATCGCCAGCACCGCCATGACCACGGCAATCAGCGGGTAGGAGAGCTTTTGCCACAGAGCGATGCTGAGGCGCTTGGTGTCAAATCCGCTCTGCCTCAGGTCGCGGATGTAGCGGTCGAGCTGGCCAAAGTTCATCTCCTGCGATTGCAGGTCCTCTTTCTTGAAGTAGTCCGGCCCTGGATGGAGTTCGGGAAACGATGTCTCGAGGAATGTCCGGTACGTCGTCACGTTGGCGCCCCGGATGTCGCGCACCCACCCGTTCTCGAAGCGCCATGTGCCGGAATCGGCGTCCCACGCAACTCTCTTTGCAAAGATGCGCCGTGTCAGTTCGAAGGTCGAAGGATCGAACTCGAACACGGAAAGATTGGCGAACTCATTGCTGTCACGATCGAAGAACTCGTAGTAGTAAATGGAGCCCGGCTCGCCGGGCATCGGCTTGGGGCCAAAGATCCACTTCTGCTCGGGATGCAGGTAGGTCTGCGGCGGCCGGCCCTTGATCACGTTGCGCAACGCCTCCTGCCTGCGGTTGGCCTGCGGCAGATAGTACTGGTCGAAGAGGAAGAGGCTCACGGCCAGGCACGCCGCGATCGACACGATGGGAATCACCAACCGGTAGAGACTGATGCCGGTGGCCTTCATGGCGATGATCTCGCTGTTGCGGTTGAGCACGGCAAAGGTCACCAGCGCGGCGATCAGAACGGCCAGCGGCGCAATCTGGTAAAGCATGCTGGGAGTAAGGTTCAACAGATACTCGCCCACGATGCCGAGCGCGATGTGGTTGCGCAGAATGTCGCCGATCAGATCGAAGAACGTAAAGACGATCATCAGCAGCACAAACCCGGCCAGAACCAGCAGGAACATGCCCACAAACTCGCGCAAGATGTACTCGTCGAGGATGCGCGGAAAGATTCCGCGCGTCTTGCCCCTGGCGCCCGCCAGTCCGCGCGCTTGCAGCTTGTCGAGAAGTCCGTTGAGCGGGAACCCATTCGGCTTGACCGCGTCCGTGATTCTGGGCGGCCGCGCGATCCACCCCGCGATTGCGCTCAGGATTCGCCCACCGGTGGCCATTTGCCAAAGCAGAAATGTGCCCGCGGCGGCAAACAGCAGGTTCGCCGACCATACCGCGAAAAAGGCTGGCAGTTTGTTCTGATGGCCCAGAGCAATGCCCGTGGAAGACAGGAAGTAGTATACGAATACCAGCAAAATGGTGAATACGAATCCGGAGCTCTTGCCTCCGCGCCGCGAGGCTACGCCCAGGGGAACGCCCACCAGCATCAGCACCAGGCAAGCGGCGGGAAACGCGAACCGGTTGTGCAGTTCAATCAGGTATCGCTTGCCATCGGGGCCGTGGATGCGGCCGAGCAACGCGCTCAAGGGCATGGCATACAGCGCCGTGTCCATGCGCCCCAGGTGAACGTCGTTCTGCTGCCCCAGCACCAGCGGCAGATCGGTGGTCGTGAACGTGGAGATATTGGACTGCCCCGGCTGGTCGGCCACGGTTTCGTCGCGCACGCCGTCGCGCAGCCGCATCAGCAGTTCCTGCGTGTTTTCGGTCACCACGGTGGCGGAGGCGGCGGTGGTGATGATCGGATTGGAGGGGGCGGATACGTCGGCCATAAAGACCTGCCGCCAGTTGGCCGCGCCCGTGCCCGAACGCACGTCCTGCACATAGAGAACAAAATTGCGAAAGTCCTCGTAGAAGACGCGAGGCTCAATCTCGTAGGAGGCCTGCGACGTCTCCAGCGACTGCTGCAGATCGATGATCGCCTGGTTGGCGCGGGGCGCGAGATACAGCGAGTTGCCCAGCCCCAGCAGCGTGCCCGCAACGGCCACAATCGACGCCACGCGCACAAAGTAGCCGATGCCCAGCCCCGACGCGCGCATGGCGATGATCTCGCTGTCCGAAGCCAGCCGGCTCAAGCCCAGCAGCACGCCCCACAGCACCGCCATGGGAATCGTCACTTTGAACAGATTGGGCAGCGTGAACAGGAAGACCTGCGTCGCGTCGGCCCACGTCGAGCTGCTCCGCACCACCACCTCCAGGATGTGCGGCAGCAGCGGCATAAACAGAATGAACGTGAAAAGCGCGCAGCCAATCAGCGTGAGGGAGAGAATTTCGCCGAGAATGTAGCGGGTGAGGATGCGCACAAACGAAACCTGAGCTTAGTTTAGCGTGGGCTGCCACCCCCGCAGCCGCAAACTGTTCCCCAGCACGCACACCGAGCTGAAGGCCATCGCCGCGGCGGCCAGCCACGGCGTGAGCAGAATATGGAAGTAAGGATGGAGCAACCCGGCAGCCAGCGGAATGCCAATCAGGTTGTAGCCCACCGCCCATCCCAGGTTCTGCCGCATGATCCGCAGCGCCTGGCGCGCCAGCGCCAGCGCGGCCGGAATCCCGCCCGGCTCCGTCCGCAGCAGCAGCACGTCTCCGGCCTCCTGCGCCAGGTCCGCGCCCGTCCCCATCGCGATGCCCGCGTCCGCCTGCGCCAGCGCCGCCGCATCGTTGATCCCGTCGCCCACCATCGCGATGCGCAGCCCAGCCTTCTGCAGCTCGCGAATGCGCGCCAGCTTGCCCGCCGGATCGAGCCCCGCTTCCACCTCCGTGATGCCGGCCTGCTGCGCAATGGGCGCCGCCGCCTCGGCCGAGTCGCCGGTCAGCATCAGCACCCGTAGCCCCGCTTGACGCAGCGCGGCAATCGCACTCGCCGCCTCCGGCCGCAGCGCATCGCGAGCGTCAAAATACGCCGCTGGTTTCCCGTCCAAAGCCATCCACAAGCGCGTCACGCCCGGCTCCGCAGCCTCAACATTGCTTGGAAGCGCGATCCCAGACTCCCGGAACATCGCCTCGTTGCCCAAAAGGCAATCGTGCCCTTCCACGCGCGCGGTCAGCCCGCGGCCGGGAAAAATCTGCGCATCCTCGGCCGCCCTCCACTCGATCCCCCGCCTGCGCGCGGCATCGACGATCGCATGCGCCAGCGGATGATTCGATCGCTCCTCCGCTGCCGCCGCCATGCGCAGCAACTCGCTCTCTCGTTCCTTAGTCCCTACGTCCCTAGTCCCTGCCGGGGTCCCCGGCGAGCGGCCCGTGCTCGCTGGGGTGGCTAGTCCCTGTACTTTCTCCAGCACCGGCCTTCCCACCGTCAGCGTCCCCGTCTTGTCCAGCACAATTGCGTCCAGATGCGCAAGCCGCTCCAGTGCCTCGCCGCCTTTGAACAGCACGCCAAGCTGCGCGCCTCGTCCCACGGCCACAGTCAGTGCGGCGGGCACGGCCAGGCCCATCGCGCACGGGCACGCAATCACCAGCACCGCCACCGTATTCGCCAGCGCCAGCGGCATCGAGTGCGCCGCCACGAGCCACCCCACAAACGTGACCGTCGCCAGACCCAGCACCACCGGCACAAAAATCGCGCTGGCGTGGTCGGCCAGCCGTTCCATCGGCGCGCGCGAGCTTTGCGCCTGGTCCACCATCCGCGCAATCTGCGCAATCACCGTCTGCTCGCCCAGCGACTCCGCCCGGCAAACCACCGCGCCGTCGTAGTTCAGCGAACCCGCCAGCACGCGGCCTCCGGGTTCGCGCTCCAGCGGCGTCGGCTCGCCCGTCAGCATCGACTCGTCCACCGTCGTGCGGCCCTCCAGGATCGTCGCGTCCACCGGGAAGCGCTCGCCGGGCAGCACCACCACGCTGTCGCCGGGCCGCACCTCTTCGAGCGGCACTACCGTCTCGACGCCATCCACCAGGCGCCGCGCGGTCGCCGGCCGCAGCCGCGAAAGCGAATCCAGCGCCGCCAGCGCTCTGCGCTTCGCTCGCCCTTCCAGCGCCTTGCCCAGCAGCAGAAAGCCGAGAATCAGCAGAACCGCGTCGTAATAAACCTCGCGTCCCGGCGCCGGCGCCACCGTCGCATACGCCGAATACACGAACGCCACCGCGGTGCCCAGGCTCACCAGCGTGTTCATATTGGTAGCGCCGTGGCGCAGAGCGCGCAGTGCGCTCTGATAAATCCCGTGCCCCGCCCATCCCACAACCGCCGCCGTCATCGCCAGCAGAAACCAGCGAACAAAATTCGCCGGCAGCGCATAAAGCCACGGCAACAGTCGCATCGCCAGCCGGTCCGGCCCGCTCATCTCCGTTCCCAGCGGCATGGCCAGCAGCATCGCCGCCGCCCCCGAAGCCAGCGTCACCCACGCCTTCAAATCCGCGCCCGCCGCCGCATCCTCGGCCCGCACTGCTCCCTCGCCCGCGCGCGGCAGCACGGCATCGTACCCCGCTCCGCGAATCGCTGCCACCAACTGCTCAGGCGCGGCCAATGCCGGGTCAAACACTACGCTGGCGCGATGCGCCATCAGATCCACGCGTGCCTGCTCCACGCCCGCCGTCGCGCGCAGCGCCTCCTCCACGTGATGCTGGCACGAGGCGCAGGTCATGCCCAGGACCGGTAGGGTGAGCGATTCTCTAGTGTGCGCGGCCACGACGGGCTCCAAACCTGCGGTTTATGATTCCAGGTGCGCGGTGTATCCGGCCTTGGCGATAGCTGCGATGGCCTGATCGACCGGCGCGGGATCCTCGCTGGAAGACAGCGTGGCCTTCCCCACGCTCACCTCGTTCACCGCCACGCCCGGCGTGGAGGCTAGCGCCTGGCTTACTCGGCGCACACAGGAGCCACAGTGCATTCCGTCGATCTTCAGCGTAAATTCAGCCATTTTCACTCCCTTACGTCTTTAGATGATAGCGGCAGAAACGCGATTCGAGCGCGGTCCGCCTTGCGGGGCTGCGCGGAACCGGAAAGGCTTTGGAAATGAAAGGCAAAATCGAACGCGAATACCCTCAGGCTCCGCTCGTCGGCGTGGGCGCCGTCATCGTCTGCGAAGACCGCGTACTGCTCATCCGCCGCGCCACCGAGCCTCTCATGGGCCGCTGGACGCTGCCCGGCGGCATGTTGGAGCTGGGCGAAGCCCTCGCCCAGGGCGTCGCGCGCGAGGTCCGCGAAGAAACCGGCATCGAGGTAGAGGTCGTCGAACTGGTCGAGATTCTCGACCGCATCCACCACGAGGGTGACCGCGTGCGCTTCCACTACGTCATCGCCGATTATCTCTGCCGCGTAACCGGCGGCACGTTGCGCGCGGCCTCCGATGCCGATGCGGTTCGCTGGGTCGAGCGCGCCGAATGGAATAGCCACAGCGCCCTCGTCCTCGACCCCATCACTGTGCGCGTGATGGAAAAAGGTTGGCAAAGAGCAATGGCTCTCGGAAAGGAATGGCGATAGAGCGATGAAATGGCTGCGGAGAGTGCTTTGGGCCGTGCCTGCGCTGGCGTTGATTGCCGGCATTGGTTTCTATATGCGCCCGGTCAGCTTCTACAACGAGTGGATGTATGTCCAGGATTACCGCGCCGGCATCGAAAGCCATTTCATCCGCGTCGCCGGCTATCGCATGCACTATCTCGCCGAGGGTCCGGCGTCCGGCCCCGCCGTCGTTCTCGTGCACGGGCTCGGCGGCCGCGCCGAGGACTGGCGCAACCTCGCGCCCTATTTGGCGCACGCGGGCTTCCGTGTCTACATGCCCGACCTCATCGGCTACGGGCGCAGCCAGCGGCCAGCCGGCTTTTCCTACTCCGTCCGCGACGAAGACGCCCTCGTTGCCGGCTTCATGGACGCGCTCGGTCTCAGGCAGGTCGAGCTTGGCGGCTGGTCGATGGGCGGGTGGATCGTTGAGCTCATCGCCTGCGAGCACCCGGAACGAGTCAGCCGGTTGATGCTCTTCGATGCCGCCGGTCTCGACGTGAAGCCGTCGTGGGATACCGCGCTCTTCACGCCAACCACGCCTGCCCAATTGGACGCGCTGGACGCTCTGCTCATGCCCCATCCGCCCACGGTTCCGGCGTTCGTCGCGCGCGATATTGTGCGCCTCTCGCGCAGGAACGGCTGGGTGGTCAAGCGGGCCGTCGCATCCATGCTCACGGCGCGGGACGTGACCGACACGCTGCTGCCGCAGTTGAAGATGCCCGTGCTCATTGCGTGGGGCTCTCTCGACCGCATCTTTCCCCTCGGCCAGGCCGAGACCATGCACAAGCTCATTCCGCAATCCGAACTGGACGTCTTCGACGGCTGCGGCCACCTGGCCCCGGACCAGTGCGCCGGCCAAATCGGCCCAAAAGTAGTCCAATTCGCGCAGCAGTGACAGTGCTTCCTGCACTAAGAACGCGCTGTCCCCGCCCAATTTGACTCCCTCACGCCTCCTCTGCGAGACTCACGCCCATGCGGTACAGCGGAAAGATTGAATTCGCCGGAGAGCGTAAAATCCGGGAGCGGAACACCCGCGTCTACCGGATGGCGCACTGGCCCATCTGGATTTGGGTCTTTTTTCTCGCCCCGGGGCCCCTCACGTTCAGCCTCTTCAGCCGCGGGTTCCATTGGGCCAATTGGGCGTGGCTCGCCGCGGTCCTCATCGCAACCGGCATCGCCGGCCTGCGCGCGCAGTTGCCTGGCTGCGAGCATCGCCCCTACATCCTCCGCTTCGACGAAGACAAGCCCAACCCCCTCTACCGGCGCGTCTGCTACACCTTCGCCTGGAACGCCGTGCTCAACTTTGCCCTTCTCAACGTCACCGGCCTCGTCATTGCCGTCGCGCTCGGCATCTGGCGTCTCAAGCAGATCTACTTCTACACTTACTCGCCGCTCTGCGCCTTGATCCTGCTCCTGGGCATTCTGGGAAAGCTGCCCCGCGTGGGCGCCTCCACCAAGAACGAAGGCATCGAGCGCCGCTACTTCTACGGCTCGGTCTGGGCCGTTACCGCCGCGCAAACCGTCCTGCTCGTCCTCTGGAAGGCGCTGCCTGAAACGCGCACCGGCAGCCTTGTCAAGCTGGTTGCCTTCCTCGGCGTGCTGGCGCTCTTTGGCCTCGCCGCCTCGCGCGGCCTGCTCCCGCGCACCCGCCCCATCGTCCCCGGCGAGCTCATGGTCTCCGACTAGCGTCCTGTCTCTGAAGTTCGCATCAATAACAAAGCAGTCATCCTCAGCCGAGTTTGGCCCGCATTTCGTCCAACTCCGCTAACTCCGCTAACCCCGCCAACTCCGCTGACTTGCTAACTCGCCAACTCGCTGGCTTGCCGGATCACTCGCTCCACAACTTCAGCCCAGTCTCCCGGCGCTCGCTGCCGGAAAAGACGCGCCGATGGGTACCACGGCGTCGTTTCGATCTCCTGCATCCATCGCCAATCCGCCAGGTATGGCAGCAGAATCCACACCGGCTTGTCCATGGCGCCCGCAAGGTGCGCGATGCACGTGTCCGTCGTGATCACCAGATCGAGACCGGCGACGATCGCCGCCGTGTCGGCCAGGTCGCGGTCTTGGCTTGACCCGTCCCAGACAAATACATCGTCCGGCAAGTCCGCCAACTGCTCCGCGGCCTCGCCCTTTTGTAGCGAAACCCAGGTCGCATCCACGGCGCGCAGCAGCGGCAGCAGCGTCTTCAGCCGCAGCGATCGTGCGCGGTCGGCCTTGTACTTTGGATTGCCCGCCCACGCCAATCCCACGCGCGGGCCCGGCCGCACGGAAGGCAATTGCGCCAGCTTCTCCGCCGCCTGCTCCTCGTCCGCTCCCAGATATGCGCCCGTCCACGGAACGGTCTCGATCGTCGTCTTGAAAACAGCCGGCAGGCTCAGCAGCGGGCACTCGCGATCGAACTCCGGCGGCTCCGTTCCCAACGCCGCGGTCTCAGCTCCTCCGGCGCGCACCACCGCCAGCCGCCGCATCAGCCGCTCCGCCGCCGGCTGCGCCTGCACGATCGGTACGCCGCCCCGCGCCGCCGCCAGCGCCGCATAGCGGCAGAACTGAATCGTGTCGCCCAGGCCCTGCTCGGCATGTAGCAGCACGCGCTCCCCCTGCAACGGCTCGCCGCGCCATCTTGGCTGCCGGAATCTTCGCGGCGCGCGGTGCACCTCGCGGAATCCCCACCGCGCTTCATATCCCGCCCAGCCTCGCTCCCAGTCGCCCAGGCGCAACTGCGTCAGCGCCAGGTTGTACTTGACTCCGGCGCTCGCCGGATCGCCCTCGACTGCGCTCTCATGCGCCTTCAGCGCTTCCTCCATCCGCCCCAGATCGAGCAGCGAGTTCCCGCGATTCGACGCCGCCGCACGGTTTCCCGCCGCCTCGGCTCGCTCAAACACAGGAACCGCTTCCGCGAATCGTCCCTCCAAATGCAGCAAAATGCCGTGCATATTCACGGCCTCGCCGAGGTTCGGGTTCCGACCGAGCGCCCACCGCAGCCAGCCCCACGCGCCCGCCAGGTCCTGCTCCGCCGCGCGAAACTGGCACCACGCCACGAGCGTCTCCGCCTGGTCCGGGTTCAGCGCCAAGGCCCGCCGCAAATAGGCCTCCGCCGCCTCCGGCCGGCGCTTCTCCCGCTCCAGAATCGCCAGATTCACCCATCCCGACGTCAGGTCCGGCCGCAATTCCACCGCACGGTGCAGCGCCGCTTCGGCCTCAGCCTCCCGGCCCTCGCCGCGCAGCAGGTTCCCCAAGTTGGTCCACGCCGCGGCGAAGTCCGGCCGCATCGTCAGCGCTCGCCGGTAGCGCGTCTCGGCCTCCTTCGCGCGTCCCAGCAGCGCCAGGGCAAATCCGGCCGCAAACTCCCCTTCCGGCAGCCGCGGACGCAGCGCGAGCGCCGTCTCGTACCGCGCGAGCGCCTCTTCGTTCCGTCCCATGAACGCGAGCGCGTTGCCCAGTCCGAGATGCGCCGCAACCAGCGCAGGGCGCCGCGCCAGCGCCAGTTCGAATTCCCGTATCGCCTCTCGCGGCCGGCCTGCGGCAATCTTCAGCTCGCCCATTCCTGCCCGCGCCAGCGGGTCCGTTCCGTCCAGCCGGATGGCCTCCAAGTACGCCCGCTCCGCTTCATCCATCCGCTCGGCCGCCTTCAGAGCCTGCCCCAGCGCCACCCATGCCGCGCTCATCTCCGGCGCGGCAGCGGCGCCCGCGGCGGCCATCTTCACCGCGGCTTCGGTCTGCCGGCTGGCCAGAGCTACCATGCTCATGCCCACCAGCGCCCCCGCTTGCCTCGGATTGCGCTCCAGCGCGCGCTGGTAGCAGAGCGCGATCTCGGCCAATCGTCCAGTCAGCCCCGCCTCATGACGCAGGCCCTCTGCAATCGCTCGCTTCTTCTCGCTCCGCGGAACCTCGCGCGCCCCGGCCATGCCTGCCGCCGGCGAACACTCGATCGCTTCCCTCATGTCTTGGAACTTAGCCCACGGAAGGCGAGCGCTCAAGCGTGGAGCGCCATCGATCGCTCCAGCCCGCCGCTAGGATTTCCATTCTTTCGCTTGGTTCCGATTCGGGACGCGCGCAGCCATGGTCCGCCAGGCCGCCTCGTCCGGACGATATTCTCGCCAACGCCCTCACCCACGGCATCGGCGCGGCACATTGACCCGCATTCCGCTTTGACGATAAAATCAAGGAGTTTGGCGATGCACCCGCGTGAAAGGGTGCGCGGGATGTCGCCGGGTTCTACGATTAGGTCCGGCCCGGCGCCCGATGCAGTAACCCGTCTGTATCCGCCCCTGTCGAGCACACTGATTCGCGCTTTGCGCCTGGTTCCGTGAGCCGTGGCGCTGGAGGGTTTTTTATGTACGCAGTCATTCGCACCGGAGGCAAGCAGTACCGTGTTGCGCCAGGAGACGTGTTGAAAATCGAGAGCGTCGCGCCGGGCAGTCCCACCATCGAGTTCAGCGACGTGCTTGCCGTTTCCGGGGAGCCAGGAACTCTGGCCAAGCCGGCCGCCGCCAAAGTGACGGCAGAAATTCTCGGCGAAGGCCGCGGCGACAAGGTCCTGGTCTTCCACTTCAAGCGCAAGAAGCAGTACAAGAAGCTGCAGGGGCACCGGCAGAGCTTCACCCAGGTGCGCATCAAGACGATCGAGGCCGACGGCGTCACGTATTCGGCCGTAAGCTAGCTCGCGGCCGAGCTTCCAGCCTCTAGCCTCTAGCTTCCAGCTTTTTCCTGCTGAGCCAGAAACGGGTATCGATCAGAAAGAGCTAGGAGCTAGAAGCTAGCAGCTAGAAGCTAGCAGCTTTTTTCAGAAGGGGATTCGACAATGGCACACAAAAAAGGCGGAGGCAGCTCCACAAACGGACGCGACTCAAACGCGCAGCGGCTCGGCGTGAAGGCATTTGCCGGTCAGTTGGTCACGGGCGGTTCCATCATCATGCGTCAGCGCGGCACCCGCATCAAACCCGGCGCCAATGTGGGCATCGGCTCCGACGATACCCTCTTCGCCAAGGTCACCGGCCGCGTGGTGTTCACCGACCGCGGCGGCCGCGGACGCTTCGCCTCCATCGATCCCGTCGCAGCCGAATAGCAAGGCCACATCCACGCGCGTGCGCTTCCATCGTCCCTACGGGACTCCCGATTCGATTCCGTTCGCTTTCCCCACGCTGAAGCGCGGGGCTAACGACCGTTGCGCCTACGGCGCGGGGGTGTGACGCTCGATCTGGTGTCCTGTTCGTAAAGTTCGCACCATGAATACCGCTGTCACCTGAAACCCGCTGCCACCCTCAAACCCGCTGCCATGACATAAATACCGCTGTCATCATCAAATTCGCTGCCACCTGAATACCGCTGTCATCCTGAGCGAAGTTTGCCGCGCTTTTTGCGGCAAACGCAGCGAAGGATCTGCGGTTGCTTTTCAAAAAACTTCAGACTCACCACGCTGGAAGCCATCTCATGAATGGTTCCCGCATAACGAATGTCCTTGCGCCGTCCCTACGGGACTCCCGATTCGATTCCGTTCGCTTTCCCCACGCTGAAGCGCGGGGCTAACGACCGTTGCGCCTACTTGGCCGTATTCCGCCGCAAAATCAAAAAGCCGCAGCAATCGGCGCTCTCGCGCCGTTCCGTCCAATTCGAGAATTCCGCCGCAAAATCAAACAGCCGCGGCAATCGGCGCTCTCGCGCCGTTCCGTCCAATTCGAGAATTTTGCCGCAAAATCAAAAAAGCCACGGCACTCGCCGCGGCCTTTCGTATTTCTGTTCCCTAATCCCTGTTCCCTGTTTTTCTGATCCCTGACCACTGACCACTGACCACTGACCACTGACCACTGTTTTCACGTCTCCGATTCGCGTCCCCTCATATTTCGGGCCAGAACCTTTTCCACCACGCGCTCCACGTCCGAGAGGAAGAAGTTGCTGGCAGGCAGCGGCACAGCCACCTTGGTGCCCGTATGGCCCAGCGCCGACGCGATCTCGTTCCAGCGATAGATGGTCGAGCTTGCAGGCATCAGCACCGGCTTGCGAGCCGGCTCCGGAAGGATGCAATACGTCATCCAGGTAGCCAGCGTAGCCAGGATCACCGCCTCATAAAGAAACTCCAGCGGATCGGCGTACGAAGTTATGCGGGAGCCCAACGAGACGAGAATAAAGTCGCCGGAGCACATCAGGCCAAAGCCCAGGGCGATGCCGAACGACAAATCGCGCACCGACAGGCGCAGCGCTTTCATGCTCAAGCACAGAAACGCCAGCAGGCACAGTTCCAGCAAGCTCATGGAGTGCATCATCCCATAGGCGATGTCGGAGATGAGATAAACCCCCCTCTGCACGTAGGGAACCGAGGGCAAGCTCACGATCACCGCGACCACGGCGGCCCAGCGGAAGATTACGACCGCCAGCTTCGAGATTCCGGGAAACGCCGCCAGCGCCGACCGGAAGATTTCGATGCAAATGAAATACAGCAGCACCGTGCACGCTAAATAGGCCGCTAGGAAGCCCCACGCATAGACTCTGGCAAGATGATTGGCAAGCCCCCACGGCCGTGATTCTTCATAGAGCAGGAACACGAGCAGCGGCGTAGCAACCGCGCGCAACGTGAGGTAAGCGCACATCGCCGGGAAGCGGCGATGCAGCCCCTTGCTCACGAAAAGGATGGCGAGCGCGGCCCAGAGGACTGTTTCGACCGCGTTCATCGCCCACATTGCGTTGTTCATAAGCATAGAGGCTATTCTGCGATAGCTCGAGCGCTCACAGAATAGCCCCTCTATGCCTTATGGTTCAAACACAAAAGGGTAACGCGCTTCTGGCACTTTCGTGCTACACGGTACCCTGACCGGAAGCCTCAACTACCGGGCCGGACTGACGGGCGCGAAACATGTCCTATTAAACCCGCACGGAGGAGGTATCGGAACCTGAGGTTGCGGATCCGGGTCGGCGACGAGAATCGAACGGTGCATGGCGGTGGTTCTGCCGGCGGATGGAGAAATCGACGCAGAAACAAGGCCAGAAACAGCGACGAACAGGGCAAACATGCGAATAGCGGTTTTCATCTTTGGTAACCTCGCGAAGTGGATGTGGAGAGGAAATTTTCTCTCATTTAGGGCCAACCGTACGCTTGTAAACGCATACAAGTCTAATATTCTCAATAAGATAGATAGTAACAGTGAATATTTATTACTAACGTCACCAAAATGGCTTAATTTTGCAACTTTAGTAACCACTTTGGGCCCGGCGACCCGCTCCGGCAGCATCCGGCGCCGCATGATAAAATCAGGCTAGTTGGGCGTGCTTGACGGCCTCTCTTTTCAGGCGATTAACGCGCATCGGCATATGGATGGGCGCTGAGTTGACGATCGGCGAACAGGCGCGCTGTCATCCTGAAGTACCGCTGTCATCCTGAGGCTCCGCTGTCATCCTGAGCGGAGTCCGCCGCAGCGGACGAAGCCGAAGGATCCGCGGTTGTTTTTCTTCAGGGGCAGGACACCAGATCGAGCGTCACACCCCCGCGCCGTAGGCGCAACGGCCGTTAGCCCCGCGCTTCAGCGTGGGGATAGCGGACGGAATCGAATCGGGAGTCCCGTAGGGACGGCGCAAGGACATTTGTTATGCGGGAACCATTCATGAGATGGCTTCCAGCGTGGCGAGTCGGAAGTTTTTTGAAAAGCAACCGCAGATCCTTCGCTGCGTTTGCCGCAAAAAGCGCGGCAAACTTCGCTCAGGATGACAGCGAATTTCATGGTGCGAACTTCAGGGGCAGGACACCAGATCGAGCGTCACACCCCGCGCCGTAGGCGCAACGGCCGTTAGCCCCGCGCTTCAGCGTGGGGATAGCGGACGGAATCGAATCGGGAGTCCCGTAGGGACGATGGAAGTATTTTCAGGATGACAACAGCAAACCTTGCGAACGGAATAGTATGGCGACTGAAGTTCTGACCGGCACCTCCATCCACGGCGACAACGACAACTACACCGGCGAGAACATCAAGGTCCTTGAAGGCCTGGAGGCCGTTCGCCTCCGTCCCGCCATGTACATCGGCTCGACCGGCGAGATCGGCTTGCATCATCTTGTCTACGAGGTCGTCGACAATTCCGTGGACGAGGCCCTCGCCGGCTACTGCAAAAAGATCGACGTCGTCATTCACGTCGACAACTCGGTCACCGTGGTCGACGACGGCCGCGGCATTCCCGTGGACATGATGGATCTGCCCGGCGGCGAGCAGATGCCCGCCGCGCAGGTCGTTCTCACCAAGCTGCACGCCGGCGGCAAATTCGACGCTTCCACCTACAAAGTCTCCGGCGGCCTGCACGGCGTGGGCGTGAGCGTGGTGAACGCCTTGAGCGAAGAACTCGAAGTCGAAATCTGGCGCCCGGAAAAGCCCGGCGATCCCAGCTTCACCTACGAGCAGAGCTACGCCAAAGGCATTCCGGCATCGAAGCTGCAAAAGACCGGCACCAGCAAGCGCCGCGGCACCAAGGTCCATTTCCTGCCCGACCGGACCATCTTCACCGCCACCGAGTTCAATTACGACACACTGGCGCAGCGGCTACGCGAGATGGCCTTCCTGAACAAGGGCCTGGAAATCACGCTCACCGACGAGCGCACCGCCGACGCCAAGACCGGCGAAGCGCGCCGCGCCGAGTTCCGCTACGCCGGCGGCATCGCCGAATTCGTCAGGCACCTGAATCGCGGCAAAACGGTGCTGCACGACAAGCCCATCGTCATGGAGGCCCTGCGCGACGGCGTCGAAATCGACATCGCGCTACAGTACAACGACAGCTACTCCGAAACCGTCTTCAGCTTCGCCAACAACATCAACACCGTGGACGGCGGCACGCATCTCTCCGGCTTCCGCGCGGCGCTCACCCGCACCATCAACTTCATCGGCCAGCAAATGGGCCTGTTCAAGGACATGAAGGAGTCGCTCAGCGGCGACGACGTGCGCGAGGGCCTGGTGGCCGTGGTCAGCGTCAAGCTGCCGCAGCCGCAGTTCGAAGGCCAGACCAAGGGCAAGCTGAACTCCGACATCGCAGGCACGGTGCAGGCCTTCGTCAACGAGCGCCTGGGCATGTATCTCGAGCAGAATCCTCCCGTCGCCCGCCGCGTCATCAACAAGGCCATCGAGGCGGCGCGCGCCCGCGAAGCGGCCCGCAAGGCCCGCGACCTGACGCGCCGCAAAGGCGCGCTCGACGGCGGCGGGCTTCCCGGCAAGCTGGCCGATTGCAGCGAGCGCAGCCCCGAACGCTGCGAGCTCTATCTGGTGGAAGGCGAGAGCGCCGGCGGCACCGCCAAGCAGGGCCGCGATCGCCGCTTCCAGGCCATTCTTCCGCTCCGGGGCAAGATCCTGAACGTGGAGAAGGCGCGCTACGACAAGATGCTCGGCCACGAGGAAATCCGCGCCATGATCACCGCGCTC
>Ga0181524_10002168_pt1 | contig 20825 bp, 22 predicted proteins | sample PEATcosm2014_Bin_34_FD_119761 | JGI IMG/M metagenome (GOLD analysis project Ga0181524, IMG submission 119761) | Peatland microbial communities from MTU Mesocosm Facility, Houghton, MI, USA - PEATcosm2014_Bin05_60_metaG | ecosystem: Environmental > Terrestrial > Soil > Wetlands > Peat | place... | reverse complement strand
GGCGAATATTTTCTGCGGGCTTTCGATGAAAAACTCGCCCTTCTTATCATTGGTGGGTTGGAAGAGTGACGCGGCAACCGTTCGGGCCTCGGCGCGTCGGACCAACTCCTCCGACGGCCCCCAGTACGGGCACCGGCGGTCGAGCGGATTGAGGACAATGTCGCCGCGATGCGCGTCATAGAACCGCTCGATAAATTCGCAGGCCGGGTCATAAAGAATGGCGGAGTGGCCGCGCGACTGGATCTGCCGCAGCATTTGCATGATGATGGTCGTCTTACCGCTGCCGGTGTCGCCGATGATCTCGAAGTGCTGGTCTTCGGCGCGCAGCGGGACCCGCAGCATTTCGCTGCAGTGGTTCACCTTGAGGCCGATACCCGTGCCTTGAATGGCCTTGTTAAATTGCTTCGGCGTCACGAAAACCGGCCCCTTCAGTCGCCGCCCGTACTTCATTTCCTTGCGGCGGCGAATGTCCTTACGAAAGGCGAACGGAAGCTGCGCGAGCAGCGCGACCACTCCGAAGATGAGTGGCCACTGAAACAGACCGACAATCGTTGCTCCGCCGTAGACCTGCTGCCTGAAATAGCCCACAAGCGAGCTGTTTTGGTAGACGGTCGGCACGCTGCGGTAGAGATAAACCATGCCGCGCTGGCGGACGGAATCGGGCAAAACCAGCGGGATGGGCTGGGCATTCGCTTGCGCCGTCGATCCCGCCGCAACATCCACATCGCGGGCGTACAAGGCGTGGCCTTTCTTGTCGGCCATGAGCAGCAATTGATACTTGCTGGACTGGCGAATACTCGCCACGATGGTGGTCTTTATATAGATTGGGAGATCGAACTGTTGTAGCGGAGTGAGCACGAACGCGAAGTGAAGATAGACGAACAATCCTGTCAGAACCACAGCAAAAAAGACCGCGCCGAAAGTGTAAATCGGCTTGTGAGGCGGCCAAATGATGGTCTCTTTTCTTCCCCAGTTGGTTTCAGGCATGGCGATTTTCTTCCTCGTTGTTGGTTACGTACTGCGCGACGACCTCGCGCGCGGCGCGGTGCTTATTGGTTTTCACGTTGCGCATCAACTCCTGGTATTGCTCGGCGCTCATCCGTTCGCCGCAAACGACCGAGGAAAGAGCATTGGTCAGGAAGAGTTGCAGGCCGATGATTTCGGTCAAGATTTTCTCAGAGCTAACGGCAGGTGTTGACCCATAGGCCTCGCGCAATAACACCTCGCGTGCCCACTCGCGGAGGTTCTGTCCCTGAGCTCTTGCTTTTTCCAGCAGGGCCTTTTCCTCTTCCCGCGTAAATCGCGTGGCAATGCTTTGGGTACGGCTTGCGCGGCCTCTTGTCCGCGCAAGACGGCTTTCGATTTGCAATGTGTCAGCGGTCATTGGTTTGCCCTCCCTTGGTGTACGCGACCACGGTTCCGAATGGAACCGTGGAAATCGCACCGTAAGCACAAGTCTTTATGTTTCCGTGTGGTAGCAAATGGAACCGCTCAGGTTCCAACCGCAACCCTAAAAGGGGTGGAGTGTCAAAATTCTTCCGGTGCGAAGCACCGTTCTTGTTCCAGCACGAAATTGACTGCAGGGTCACGCCTTCATTGCCCGTACAGAAGCCGTGGACTCCACCCCGGCTGCAAGCTTCCTTGCCGGCTGCTCCGTCGCGCCTTCCGCATCCTTGTTCGGACCCCTACGGACTCGCAGCGTGGAAGCGACCTGCTTGGCTTGAGGCGTCTTCAGAAAGTCCTGAAAGTCGCGGTCCTTCGAGAAGACATAGTTGAGCGCTTTGTCCACAACATCGTCGGCGGATGCGTGTACGAAAGCGGCATATTGATCGACCTGTTCAGCGGTCGTTTCGTCCAGCCGAATCGACGCGCTGATGTATCGGCTCAAATTGATTTCAAGTAGGGGCATGTCGTTCTCCTTGTAGCTGTTGAATTAAGCAATCTTTCTTCGGGCAACCATCCTCTGCGCCGTTAGCGCGATTTCCCTTGCACGAGCGGAGCAGAGTGAGATGGGAATCTCGAAGCGGCGGCGGACCTGGAGCATCGTAATGACGTCGTCGATTGGGGCGCCTTCGATGAGCCAAAGTCTGGCCGATGCAACATCCACGGTCCGCTGCGCGTAGTACAAAGGATTCGGCTTATCGGCGCGGCGCAAAGCCAGCTTCCGCGTGAGCTTTGCGGCGTCCTTCCCACGGGCGAGTTCATGGAGAATCCACGCCCAATCGCGTTCGGAATTGCTGTGCTTGTCGGGATGCTTTCGTGGGGCGATTGAATGGGACGAAAGGACCGCATCAGCCGCCAGAATGTCCAGCCGGAAGTCATCGACGTTCCACGTGGAATCGCCAGGGTATTCGATCGTGACGGGATACGCCGGGTCGTACTTGCAATTTAAGAATCCCGGCAGGCGGAGAACCCGGTTGCAGTCCGTGCAGGCGGGATCGCCGCCAAAGGTGACGGCAAGCAGTTTCAGGGCGCTTTCCTGTTGTTCGAGAGTAAAGCCATCCACGCGCCAGAGAACCTGGTACTTGCCTAGCGATGTGGAGACGATTGCGTTTGGTGTGGGAACGGCATCGGAGACCCGGAGCGAAGCGAGGCGCGCCTCGCCATCGGTGTCCAAGTCAAGGTACAGATGCCGCACCGCGGCGATGCTCTCCTTGGTGCGTTTGCGGCTGCCGGAGTGAACAGGATTGGCAGCCACATAGACGTTCGCGCCGATGGAGTTTTCATGGGCGAGCCAGCCGAGGTAACGAGGCGCAATCGCATGTTCCAAGGGAACGATTCGCTGAAGAATCCCGTCGGGATTCTCGCGTCGAAGTAGCAGTGCGATGGACTCGCCTGGAGCGAAGCAACGCGTGAGGAAATCGGCGGCAATCTCGATCGCGTTCGGTGTCCTATGCAGTGGCATGTTTCACCTCGAATACCGGTTCGATCAGGAAGCGTTTCGCGTCGCGGTCGTAGCCGCGAAGGGCTAGCACTTCGCGCACGATGCGGCGGCCCGGTTGGCGCTCGACATGCACCACGAAATCGACGGCTTCTGCAATCTCGGCTTCGGTATCGGAGAAGGTGGTCTGCGCGTGATTGCGCATGACTAGATTGGCGAAGCGATGCAGGGCCTTCTCTGCAGAATTCGCATGGATCGTCGCGAGCGATCCGGCATGGCCGGTGTTGAAGGAATCGAGCAGCGTGCGCGCCTCGATTCCGCGGACTTCGCCAAGGATGATCCGGTCCGGTCTCCAGCGGAGAGCGGACTTTAGAAGGTCGTCGAAAGTGATGTTGGCCTTGAATGTGTCGGTCTGGCATTCGACGGCCAGAATGTTGGGCTTCTGGATTTGCAGCTCCGAAGTATCTTCGATCACGACGATGCGATCATGATCCGGAATGAAATCAGCCAATATCCGCAGAAGCGTGGTCTTCCCCGTACCCGTTCCACCGCTGATCAGCAGTGTCTTTCCGTTGCGAATTTGCTCGGCCATGAGATCCGCAAGCGGGCGCGTAAGCGTACCGCGAGCAATGAGGTCATCGACTGTGTAATGGCGACTGGTAAATTTTCGAATGATGAGTGCTGGCGTAAGCCGAACAACCGGCGGAATCACCGCCGCTAAGCGGCTCCCATCCGGGAGCTGGGCATGGAGTATAGGGTTGTCTTCGTCGAGTCGTTTGCCGAGCTGGTTGGCGATGACTTCGAGGCCGGTTCGGAGTTTGCCGGCGGCGAAGGAAATCGTCTTTTCGCGGTGAATGATACCGTCGCGTTCGTACCACCATGAGGCGTCGGGATTGCCCATGATCTCGCTGATGCTTTCGTCCAGCAGCAACGGCTCAATCGGGCGAAGGAATGGGAGAATCAATTCAAAACTCATACGGTGGATCTCCGAACGATGGAAGCCCAGCGTTTAACCGGGTTTCCAAGAGTGAAAAACAACGGCCTATGCGGCCGCTTCCCCTGTGGGACTGTCATCGTGCTCCCGATCTTCCGGGCCGGCTTTTTCAGCGCGGTCCAGCTTCAGGATCGAAGCGACCCGAATTTCCCAGACGCGCTCTTTCGCGTCCGTTTTCTTGCTGTCGTACTCCCGGCTGCGCAGTTCGCCTTCCACCTGGACATGCGCGCCCTTGGTGAGCGTCTTGGCGAACTCCGCGAGCTTGCCGAAGACGACGCAACGATGCCATTCGGTGTGCGAAATGTACTTGCCGTCCTTCTTGTAGGAGGACTTGGTCGCCAGCGAGAGCGTGGTTAGGCTGCGATTGTCATTCGTGTGGGCTTTTGCGTCACTGCCGACAAAGCCGATGAGGGTTACTCTGTTCTGGTACATAATCGTGTCTCCGTTTGTTGAATTTCCCGATGTTGCTCGGGTCACACTGGGCGAAGCCTAGCGAGTGGGCCCGGCTCCCAAGGCCGAAGGTCTGCTTTCTCGGAGGGGCTCGAAAGAAGTTTGCGGGGCGTTCTTTGCCGTTGTTTGCAAACTTGTTTTGGGAGGAACCGAGACCCCGAAGGGGCGCAGAATGCGAAGCAGAAGACCGAGTGCCGTCGGGCGCCGGAAAGACCCCGAAGCGGTGACCGAGTAAAAGACGGGATACATAACGGTAGACACGCGCCAGAGCAAAGTTGCCATCGGTACGTTGGCTGCGGAAGCCCGCCGTAATCGCAGTCCGATACGAGCACGCTTGTCCGCCGCAAGAAGGACGCAATTCGCCACCGTCGTTGCACGTCGAAAGGGCTGCGATAGCCCGCTCGACAAGGCACGGGGACAGGTGGGGAAAGCCAGCCGGATTGGCAGCAAGAAACGACATGGATAAGCCTCTGTAAAGGTCGATGAATCCTTAGCTGAATGCCTGATCGGCCCGGAAGCGCACGATGGTCAAACCGAGAGGGTTCACGGCCAGCTCATTGTTCTTCACGTTCTCGCGGAAGACATAGGTGACGCTGGCTGTCCATCGCTCCCGCTTGAGTTCGGTGTGATCCGCCGGATTGCTGTACACCTTCTCGAACTCGATGCGCGCCGAATACGGTGACTGCCGTAAATCGTCAAGGATGACGTTCTTGATCTCGACATCGACATACGGCAAGCTGCTGTCTTTGACGTAATTCTGAATGCTGTTGTCCTTGCGCTCCTGATCGATCACGGCACGCTGTACGTCACTATTGAGGAAGTAAAGCGACTGTGTTTGATCGCGTTCGATCGTGAAACGGTTGCGGCTGAAGTACAGTTCGGCCCAGCGCGTGAGGTAATACTTGTTCTCCGCTTCTTGAGGCCGATACTGGAAGTTGCGATAGTCGATGGCTTCCGCGTGGCCCACGTCGTTAATCCGCACAATCATCGGGTGCATGTTGGCAAGCGCTGTTTGGCTCTTGAAGGTCAGCGCCGCCAGCGCGAAACAGACGGCGGCGAGCACAAGAATCGTCACCTTCAGGTACGTGTTCATCACCAGCGGATCGCCGTATTGTTCCAAGTAGCGCTCCGCGGCACGAGTGATTTCCGGCCTCGCCTTGGTTCCTTCGTTCATGGTTGCTGTTTCTGCGTTCATCTCGGACCTCTTTTCTCGTGTCTCGTGACGCGGCTTACAGGATGGCCCGTGCCGCCATTAGGGCGGCGGTTAGACCGCCGTGACCGCCACCGCCTCCCCCGAATAAGCTGTGCGACATGCTTGGAATCTTGAAGAGAATGTAGACATTGACCAGTACGAGAAGGATCAGAAGCGGTAACGTCTGAACGATCGTTGAGGGGTCTGCAATGCTCTGGCCGAGCTGGATGTAATAGTTCGTCAGAACGTGAGAGAGAACATTCATCGTGGCGGCGGCGATGACCTTGTAAAAGCTGAATCCGAGGTACGCCTTGAGCCATCCCCAAAACAGCCAATCAAGCTTGTCGAAAACGAGAAACGGGATGAAGATCGGCCCAAGCAATCCGATGATGGTTGCGGCGATTGCGCCGTAGGCGATGATGGCCGAAACGATTGCCGCGAGCAGTGCCAAAAGAAACTGCACGACAAAGTACACAATCGAGTAATAGGGCGACATGATGCTGGTCAGAAGCGACGGCCCCGTTTTAGACGATGCGGCGTGGATCTCATTCAGCATCGTGGTCGAACCATCCGATCCGATGAGGTTGACAAGATTGATGGTGCCGCCGTCGATGAAGCTCTTGATGGAAAAGCCAAGACCGGGAATGGCGCTGTCGTAGTAGTTCACCATCGCATAGGCGAAGGTGAGCAGCATGAAGAGGTTGAGAAACCTCCCCATGCTGAAGCCGGCCTCTCCGTGCGCCGATGCGAGTGCTTCCTGTACGCCGAACCAAACCAAAACGATGGTTGCCAGTGCGAGGACGATGCGAATCCCCATCGCCGTAACCGAGGGTGCCACGGTGGCTGCGAGCGATTGGCACGCTTGCGCGATAAAGTCGAAGAGACCTGTACCCATGTTTCTCACCTTCGTTCTTTCTTCTGCTTTGTTCTAAGTTCCTTCCGCTTGCGGCTATTCAGTACGCTTGCGTGAGGAGATTGGCCGCGCCGCCGCTGGTTGTGGCGACGTTTGAGTTGTAGTAGCTTTCGTATCCTGATGAATCGCGAAATGCCGACTTCATCGCGTCCTGCTGCTGCTTCTGGGCGACGATCTGCTGCAGGGCGAGATTGGCGTTGATCTGGTTGGCGTCCTGCTGGGTTCGCAGTTGCAAGAGCAGGGCTTGATTGATGCGCTGGAGCGTAGCCATGATGGTCTGCTGCGTGGGGTCCTGGCTCTGTGTCGTGGTCTCCAGGTTGGCGATGTCGTTTTGTCTCGCGGCCTGATTGGCACGCATGGTCCCGAGCATTTGCAGGTTGTTCGTCATGACGGAATCGCCGATGTCAATCGTGGCTCCCTGCGCGGCAATCTGCAGCTGGCCGGGAACGCTGACGTTGCCGTAGCCGGGAATCATGTTGTTGGTATTCGGCACGCTGACTTGCTGGTAGGAGGCTGCGGCCCCGGTGCCGGTGTTGGCCGAATTGAGCCATCCCATCGAGTTGCCGTAAGTGTTCGAGATCTGTTGCAGCATCCGCAGATCGGTGGTGGGAGACAAGAACCGTCGATAGAGCATCGACGGCGCGAGAATCATCTGGTGCACGAGGTTGTACTGCTGCTTGGCAACGTTGTAGGCCTGCAAAGCCGTCGTCGCGATTTTGACCGTGTTCGAGAAGATTTGTTGGCCCTGCTCGATCTGCTGGAACTGGTTGGAGATGGATTGTTCTTCGTGTTCGATCTGCGTGACGGCGTGAACCGACTGCGTCGGATCGTAGACGATGCCGGAACCGAACTGCGCGTGCGCTGCGGGCTGCAGCAGCGCCGTGGCAAGTCCGATGGCAAGAGTAGTGAGAATCAGTTTCTTCATTGTTTGTCCTTTCGTTTTGCGGTTGGTGTCCTGGTGCTTACACAGCGATACCGCGTTACTGCTGTGCGGCAAGAATCTGTTTCTGGATCTCTGCAAGACGGTCCGCCTCCGGTTTGCATCGTGCATCTCGTTCTTTTTTCTTCGCTTCGAGGGTCGCCATCTGCTCCGCTGTCAGCTTTTCTCCAGTCAGCATTCGCGCGGAGTCGGAGGTCTCATCGAGGCAGTCCTTGGCGTAGGCCGGGTATTCGGCGTTGTATTGGTCCTGCAATTTTTTCACCTTTTCCGCTTTGCTCTGACAGCCCACAGTGGCGACTGTCGCTAGGAGTAAGAGGGAGAGGGAGAGGGAGAGGGCAATTGATCGCATTGAAAACCTCCTTAGAACGTTTGTGGAATCGTGTGGTTCGAGTACGCAGGAAGAAGCATGTCCTGTGTGAAATAGACCTTTACGCGGTGGCCTTCCCGAATCGTGATAGTGGGCGGTATCTGGAGGAAGCGGTCAAGGATGCTGGTCGCGGATTGCGAGACGCTGGCCGCAGTTCCGTTGGTGAACGCCTGCGAACCGCTCGTGGTAATCGTGCCCCCACCCTGCGTGATCTCGCCCGCTCCGGCAATCACTCCCAAGGCGATCGAGGTGCCGAAGATTTCCAGGTAGTGGTTGTTGACCTTGTCTTTCAGTCCTTCTTCGCCGATCTGGTCGAGGCCGTGGAATTGGTCGAGATCGACGGAGTAACCATCGGGCATAATGAGGCGGTGAAATGCGACTGCCATTCGCCGCTGTTGGCCGAAGCCCGCGGCTCCAATCTTCTTCGCTTCGCCCAGCACCACCGTTCCTTCGGGAATGATGACGTGTTGGTGGTCGTGCGAATACAAGGGATTGGAGACAAGGACCTTGACTGGCCCTACGGCGTCGCCATCCAGGCGATTCATAAGCACCGTGTCGAGAACCGAACCTTCGTAGACGAGATAGGGCTGGCCGGCGGCCGAATCAATGTTCGCTTCCAGAGGCCGTTTATAGCCTCCGCGCGTCTCTTCCTGTTCCTTTTCGGCCTGTGGGTCAACGAGATTCGTCTTTGCCTCGCGCTCGGTATGGTCATACTGGACAGGCATCGTCTGACTTTGGGGCTGCGGCTGCTGTGGTTGTTGCTCGGCAGCGCGGGAGTAGACGAGGTTGGAAGCGAATCGGGAGTTGTCGGCCCGTTCGCGCTCTTTCGCGGCAATGAGCTGCGCTTGTTGCTGCGCGGGAGTAAGTTGCGGGGGCATGGTGCCCACCTGCGCTTGCCCGCAGGGCCGGTCTGGACCGCACGGAGTGGACGCCTCGCCGCTTGGGCCAAAGGCCGCGGCCGCGGCCTGTTGCGCGGGCGTCGCAGACGCAAGCGCCGGATCTTGCCCGGCAACGGCGGTCATTGCTGTCTGCTGCTCTTTCTCGCGTTCGGCCTGAACTTGGTTCTTCAAGTCCTGCACGTTATTGTCGGTGTTGTCCTGTAACGCGGGTTGCGGTGGCTGCCCTTTCGCAGCAGCCTGCTGCGCGGGCGTTTTCTTCCCGGTGGAGCTGAAAAGCGCAGCCACGATCACCAGCAACGCCGCGCCCAAATAGACAAACGTCTTGAGGTTCTTCTGCAAGACGCCCTTCGGTTGCTCCAAAAGCCCGCGCAGTGTGGGTTCGACTTGCGGTTCGGCGTGAGAAGTGCGGTCGTTCTCGGTCATGGCGGTTATCCTTTACGGGCGAAGCTCATTTTCTTTTTGCCGAGTTCTACGTATCCGTCATCCATTACCTTCGGGATGATGTACGTTCCTTCCCGGAGGTCATAGGTGACAAGGTTGGGTTTGCCGTCCTTCATTTCGTAGACGCTGAACTTCTCGGGCGCATTGGTCTTGATGTACGTGAACTTGTCGTCGTGATAGATCGACTGGATGTCGAAGGGTGCCTGGTTGGCCTTGTAGACGTAGTCGAACTTGAGCTGCGTCGGATAGCCGCTTTTGTACTCGTCCACTGCCTGCTCGACGTGCGATTGCAGGGCGTTGACCTGCTGTTTTGACTGTTCGAGCTGTGCGGCGGGCACAAACTGCGGGGGGCCGTTCGCGGCCACAATCGCAGATCGGTCGGCAGGTTCGACGATCACCTTCAGGTCCGGCTCGGCGGAAGAGCCGGAAATATCCTGCAGCGTGAAGCTATAGATATTTCCTTTGTCCGTAATCAGATTCAGGTTGGAGGCGATGCCTTGTTTCGCCGGATGCACGAAGCAGAAGTTGCCGACCACGTCGACAATCCAGAAATCCTTGTCGCCCGTGGCTGCCTGCATGATCTTTTCGGCCCTAGGCAGTTCAATCAGGGTTGTGTATTTGACCTTGGCGCGGATCGCAATGATGTCCTGCGAGTGATACTGCACCGTGCGTGCGGACTCCTGTCCGAAGGCAGCGGTGGACGAAACGGCCAAAACAACAGTGACGATACTTTTGATGAATCGCATTGCTCATCTCCTCAGGGGTTCGTGTTGACGGTTGATAAAGCCAGCGTGCGCGGCTGGAACGGATAGTCCTCGGCGAGATGGCGGAGCCCATCGGCAATGCCGAAACGTGCGAAGTAATCGCGTTTCTTGAGGTTGTCGCGGGCGTTGTTCGTCGCCATCCAGTGCGAGACGGAATCGACGTTCAACTGCACTTTCTTCGAGGTCTGTGCCTTTCGTATGAGCATCTGGCCCGGTGGAACAAGGCCGCCGATGAGATCGAGCTCGGTGTCGTTCAGATGAAATGCTTCCCGGTAGACCTCGCGATTCATTTCCGGGTTGGCCAGGAAGATTTTGGTGGGGCAACTCTCGGCCACAATCGCGAGCATCCCGGATTCTTCAAGCTCTTTGATGGATTGCGTTGCCAGGATCATGGCCGCGTTGTGCTTGCGCCACGTCTTCTGCGCCTGCACCACGTAATTCCGAATGGTTTCGTTCTTGATGAAGAGCCACGCCTCGTCGAGCAGGAAGATTTTGAAGGTGGCGAGCTTTGCCGGATCGGCGATCTCATTCGACGCGCGATGCAACACGTAAAACAGTAGCGGTTCCAGCACTTCCGGTGCATCGTTCCAGCCGTGGAAGTTGAAGGTCTGAAAGCGGGAGAACGACAGAGTGTCTTCAGCATTGTCGAAGAGGAACCCGTATTGGCCGCCACGTGCCCAGCGGTGCAGGCGTTCTTTCAGCTCGCCGACGATGTTCGTAAAGTTCGAGACCGTGCGCTGGTTCGCCTCCAACATGTACATGCGCTCGATGGCGTCCCACAGTCGGCGCTCTTCCTTGAAGTCAAGCCGGTAACGCTGCTCGTTTCCCTCAATTAGTACGCGGAAAAAGCTGAACAGGAATTGCAGGTTTTCCTTGGTCTCCGGTAGCGAGAACGGATTGATGGTGAAGTCCCGCGCCTCCTGGCCGGCATTCAGATACGAGCCGCCGAAGATTGTTGTAAGCGATTGAAAGCTGCCGCCGATATCGAAGATGAAGGTGAGTGGCGTGTATTTCTGTGCATTTTGCAGCAGAAAATTGGCCAAGTAGGACTTCCCACTACCCGTCATTCCAAGGATCAGCGTGTGGGCGACCTCTCCGTTATGCAGGTTCAGAAAGTACGGTGTGCTGTTGTCGGTTTCGAGCACCGCCAGGTACTCGGTGCCGAGATGGGCGTTCGTCTTTTCGCCGGGAAGGATCGTGAATAGAAAAGATAGGTCGGCGTAGTTCGTGTTCAGGAGATACAGCTTGCGGAGGTTCAACGCATAGTTGCCCGGCACGATGGCGAAGTAAGCGTTGAGTTGGTTGTAGGTCTCCGAAAACAGGCTGCCGTCGGCGTTGGTGAAGATGCCAGTGAACTCGGCCACGAGCTGCTCCAATTCGGATTTCGAGCGGCCGTAGAGGATGATCGTGAGCGAGAGGTCGCCGAGCGATTGACCATCGCCTAGAGCGCGCAGGCAGTCGCCTAGATTCTCAATGTCGGCCTGTTTCGACTCGTCCACCAGCACATCGCGTGGGTTGGTCTTCGTCGTGTCGTTGCCCATCTGCGAGACAAACCCTGTCTTCGACATATTGAAGTGGCGTCGGCGCTTGTTGACTTCCTTGCGCGCCTTGTCCGCCGCGAGCGGCGTCCATTCCGTAATGACTCGGAAGTTGGCCGGGATCTTCAGCAGCGCGTCGAGCGCCAGGGGTCGCGTCTCGGTGATGGCCTCTTTCATCGTCAGCACCCGGACGATGTGATCGCCGACGCGCAGATGATCGCGCTCGGCTTCGATATTGGAGTTGACGACTTGATAGTCGAGGAACTGTGTAGACTGCGGCCTCCCCGCAACACGCCAGTCGTCGAAGTTAAGCAACCGGCGGAAAAACGTGAACTGTCCCTGCCGATCCAAGACTTCGATCTGCATAAAGTCCGCGAGCTGCCGAGCGAACGCCTGCACGCGCTGGTCAAGGCGGGCAACATCGCGCTCGATCTGTGACCGCAAGAGCGTCTTCATGTTGTCGTTCGTGAACTGCGCTTTCAGTTCGCCGATGGCCCCGGCAGGATCGCGAAAGAGTTGGCTGAACGCCGCGCCCACTCCGGTCTTCGAGCGGATGCCTTCGAGCAGAATGCAGTAGAAGATCTGAACCTGATAAAGGTGGTCGCGCTTGGCCTCGAAGAACTTCCGCCGCTGCTCAATCGCCGCTTCCACAATCGGGTCGTCATATTTGGCGAAGGGTATGTCAGGCCGGTTCGACTTGAAGAGATATTGGTAAACGTGGGACCCTGGGCCGAAGGCTTTCAGAGCTGCCTCCAGCCGTTTCACCGCATACTCTTGCTCCGAGCGATCAAGGCTTTCGTAATCCACGCCGGGAACGCTGAGGACCATGCCGACATCGCCACTCTTAGTCAGGAAGGTCGTTTCATTCCAGAAGCCATAGAGGTTGATGTGGTCGCTAAGACACGCGGTCTCCCTCCAGGGCTTGATGACCTTATCGATTCGCAGCATCACAGCACCTCCACGCGGGGGACCCGCTGTTTCGCTGCGTCATAACGCACGTTGTAGCGTTCGGATTTTGCCAGGATGCGAAGGAATGCCGGATCGCTGTTCGTCACCCAATGCCCGAAGGCGAAACCACCAATGAAGACGGCGACGCCCGCCAAGATGGAATTGAAGAGATTGAAGGCCGCTACGGCGCCAACGCAGACGAAGTAAAACAGCGTGCGCTCTACGCCCAGGTAGGTAAGAGGCTTATGCAGGCTTTTGAACACTCGATTTGTGCGGTGCTTCTGCTGTGTTTTGTCTGCCATAAATCTCTCGTCTGACGAAGTGTGTTGAGTGACGGCAAAAGCGGATCGGAAGGGCGTTAGACACCCCAGAGCCAACTCAGGACATTGACGGCGAGAACGGCAATGCCCGTTCCGGCGGCAACCCCGGCGAGCGCCTTCTTTGCGCCCGGTTCGCCGTGGGCGAAGCCGTAGCCGCCGATCACGATCGCAACCAAACTGGCAACCTTGGCAATGGTGCCGGTGAACAGGCTTTGGATGGCGGTAAAGCCGGTGTCGAACGGTGAGTTCTGTGCCAGCGCGGCCACAGGCATGAGAAAAAACAGCGTGAAAGAAACGGCGGTTAAACGCGCCAACTTTAATCGAAGGAAGGTTTGGATTCGATGGATACGACGGAATTGGAACCAACGGGACGACATTTGCGCCTCCAGGAGCAGCGAAAACCCGCTGCGTGTGGCGCAAAACTAACCGCACTCAATCAGGCTGTCCAATGAAATTTAGGACTAGGGCTATTCCTTCCAGGAATAGGTGTCAGCACCAAGCCGATTCGTCACCTCAAGTTTTGGTTGACAGAGCTGTTTCGCAAGGTCGATCTTTTTGAAAAAGCGGGACTTACTAAAATGACAGTATTTGACAAAAGTACCAAGAAATCCTCGATGGGGCGGTGGCACCGGCCATGTTGTAGTGCCATTTAGACCATCGCCGCGGGGTTCCCAGAGGGTGTACGCGCAATCGAAGGTTTAGGGAAACAATGATGGCCATGTCTTTTGTTACTAAGTGGATGGGAATTGTTCATGCCTAGCCCCGACAACAAGGTTAGTGGCCGAATCACTCTAATTGGTCGGACCTATTCCCGCCAGGAATCGCCCTAGTCCTAAATTTCATTGGACACGGCCGCAGTTATGAATCAAATTGCTTAACATCGCCGGTCTCACACCGATCTGGCCAGCCGAGGACGGCAGTGGCCGACTCCGAGCCGCCGTGCTCGGCTTCGACAATGGATATGCCACCATCGTCGCGGATGGAGGATTCTAATCCGAGGTACCCGGCAACAGAAGATTCTATGACGACCTTGATACGAGCTGCTCTTCGGAGTGGGGGGGAAGCAATTGTGTCCCACCTACGGTTACCTCTGTTCGCCTTTCAGGCGATTTCTTACCATAACTTCCGTTGAGGTTCGAGTATGGCGAATGTGATTCTTAGACTTCCGGCGGTGAAGGCCCGAACTGGACTTTCCCGCAGCACAATCTACCAAAACGTAGCAGGTGGCTCATTCCCGCGTCCAGTGTCTCTCGGGGCGCGGGCGGTTGGCTGGGTTGAGTCCGACATTGATGGGTGGATTTCTCGGAAGATTGAAGAGAGTCGTGACACTAGTCCCGCAAACGCGAACCGCGAGGTGCACTGACGGGGACCACCGCGAAGCTCCGAAGATGATTGCAGCAATTGCAGCAACCGCTTCACCCAGCTGTAGCTGATCTCTACCTGGTGCTCTTCCTGCAACTTCTCGTGAAAGTGCCGCACGTTCAGATCGAAATACTTCTCCCGACACAGCCCCAGGACTTTCTCCACCACCGCCAGCGGCACTTTCTTGGGAGACGGGTTCCTCCGCCGCCGGTCAAACAACCTGCTGGCACAACTTGTGAACGTCGCAGGAAATATGTAAAGCGAAGGATCAACCTGTTACTCAGGCGAGATCAATGTTTTTGAGACTTCAAGGCATCTATCTGCTGCTGTAGACTGTCTATTCTACGTTGGACTTCCTTCTGATTTGCTTGGTCCTGTCGTATGTCTCGCACGTCTCGCTGCGCTGAAATGACAGCATCACGTGTAGCGGCAAAATCGTTTTGGTATTTCTGTGAAATTTTGTATTGGATGCCGAGAAGAATGACGCCAAGAATCAGACCGATCGTCATTTCGAACCAGGGCACTCGACGAGCAGGTCCGGTTTGTTGGGTGGCGGACACGTAATAAGAGCGCAGGGCAAACCAGAGCGCAACGGCGGCTAGCGGAGTGGCGGAACTTAGGTATGAGATCTCCGGCACTCGTGACACCGCAAGTCCTAGAGCTGCAAACAATACTGCCAAAACGGTTAGTGTTCGAGCAGTGTAGCTGTCAATTCGGCCTTGAATGTTGGCTACGTTGGTATCGATACGTTCTTTGGTTTCAGCTTTTGTATCAGCGATCTCGCGCTTGATCTCTGTAATCTGTTTAACCGCATTTTCCTGATTGCTCGTAATTTCTTCCCTAAATTCGCGTACCTCGTTCTCGATGCCGCTGCTGAGCTTGGGGTATTCGCGAAAGACAAGCATCTTCCGCGTTGGCCATGGAAAAAGTTCACAACCAGATTCGAAATGCGTTGTGGTAACGAAGTCAATCATAGCCAGCCGTTCTTTGAACTCAAGCCGGACTGGTTCCGTGGAGAGATTGTATATCGGGCAGCACAATCGGCCTCTAAAACCCGGGTCTACTTGGGCTCCTCCGACCCACAGGAGACCTTTATACGCATGCTGAACTCTGATGTTCCATCTTCCAATCAAGAATTTAGGTAAGTTAAGTGTTTCGTATGTCTCGATAATCGCCACTTGATATGGGCCGATTTCAAGAGACATGGCGTCATTAAGAGCATACCTCTCTCCTCGAATCGAATAGTTGGAACCAACTCGAAGGTCGTAACCGGCAGGGCGAAGAGAGGCTTGGTCAAACGGGTCTATGAGTCCAAAGTCCTCGCAGTAGTGCCTTATCTTGTCGCTTAGTAGTACGCCTCGGTCGGCGTTATCGTAATTGTCCGGCCACTCTTTCAATTCCGAGAGACGCTTGATTTCGCTTTTCCGGAGCCTGCCTATAGTGTCATCGGAAGCGTCATTCATAGTGTCCATCCCCCGAGAAAATACTAGGATTCTCTATGCCAATCTAGCTAAAGCGCCGGTCGTCAAAGGAGCACATTTTGCGGCTGAGCCGCATACAAGAAGTTCTTGAAATGCAGGTCCAACTCCCAGATACGAGATCTCTGCGCGGAGTCGGTGCTTTACTCTCTCGATGAACTGCCGTGATGAGGTCGATAAACTACTAGTCCTCTGGCATTTGCGATCATTGTGGTCGAGGTAATCAAGACCATTGATGGCAATCTTTGTAGGTCTATTCAGCAACGTTGCCCGGGCTGCCAAGTCCCAGTCAAACCGCCCGACTCTACGCAATTTCTTGCTCACAGTCGTCATTTCTTGAATGGGGTAGGGATAGCCACTCTCGCTCTGAAGAATGTCCCAAGAGATTTCGTTTCTCAGTGGACCGGCTTGCTCGCCAGCGACCCGAATTGGGAATGTGCGAAACACAAGGACGATCTCTGTGACCAGCAACGGACTCAGCCCGATCTCGCTGAGAAACCCTGCCGCCGTCGTGTCCCTTGACGTGGTTTTGGGATAGCTGTCGGAGTGGTAAAGCGATAATCCGAACCCTTGAGTTCCCTCAACCAAGACACGTTTCCCTTTATCGAGCGCAGAATTGGCCTCCTCACTCACATTCGTTATCATTTGTTCCAGCCACAAAACATCTTTGCTGGCGATCTCGGCGGTTCTTACGTCGGCACCGCGCAAAGTGCGACGCGCTACTGCTGACCCAACCCCGCAAAGCGTCGAACTCAGGCGCTCACGCAACTGGAGACCGCGCTCACGCTCCTTATCGCTCTCTTCGATGATCATCGCGTTACGATCCACGCCCACCCGTTTCGGATCTATCCGCAACGAATCGAGCTCGTGCTTCAAGACTTCGAGATCAATCAATGCTCCCGCAGGAATCAGCAACCGTGTTTGCGGCCTGATGTACCCTGTCGGCAATTGCCGTAGCAGCACAGTGCTGCCGTCATCGGCGACGAATGTGTGCCCGGAATTCGGCCCGCCGCAGCGAATGCAAATGTCAATTTCCTCATCTCGGGTGATGAAGGCCGAGATCTTGCCTTTGCCTTCACCGCCAAACTGGCCGCCTACTACTACCCAGAGACTCACCTTGGACCTCCTCCTGACCGGATCTTCTCCAACACAGCATCAACCTTGGAATAGAGATTCTGTAACGAACTTTCGTTGTCGAGCACGGCGATCGCCTCGTCGCGCAGCGAATCAATTTGTTGTTCGACAGGATGCGAATCCGCCCTTCCAAAACTTTGCAGATCTGGATAGCGGGATTGCAAGCGGCGCCAACGCAATTCCGGAGGGCTGCTAACGTAGAGCAAGTAAAAGCCGGGACTGAAGGCGGTGTTGAGGCTTTCGTAGTCTAACGAGTGACGCAATCCATCGACGGCGCAATCGGATTGCGCTGGGAGCTGAGAAATCAAGCGAGCGTTCAGTTCTGTTTGCATGCCCCCTGCCATCACTTCCCATCCAACTACCTGGAGGTGGGCCTTGCTCTCCGGATCCTTTGCAAGCCAATCGGAAAGCACTTGACTGTATCGCGCGTAATGAAACCTGTATGCCGAACTGAGGTACTTGCCGACCGAAGTTTTGCCTGCCCCAATGCGGCCAGTGATACCGATGACCAGTGGCCTATTCCACCGCTGCTGAGAGTTCTGATCGGGCATTGACCGCCAATTCTAAACTATCAACGCCACTCGTCGGAATTTCATCCAAACCGGTCGCGGCAAGGATATCACCCAACTTCCGGTAGTTGATTCGCAGGGATCTTGGCACAATCAGGTAATCCTCGGCGGAATTACCGAGCGCGATGTAGTCGTCCGCCAGATAGAACAGCCCGACGAGCGCGGATGTGATGGCGTCTACCTCATCATGCGTGACTTTGCCGTGGAGAAAAGGTCCATTGATGCCCGCGCGAGACAGACCCCATTTCAGTTCTTCGAGACTCGATCCCTTGCGGGGAATGCCGAGCAGGTCCTGGGCGGCGCCGGGGTAGCTCTCGATGACCTTTAACCCCGCGGCGCGCAGCCTCTGTGTGAGCCGCATTCCTCGAGTGGTCAGGCCCTTCATAGTTGGAAGCAAGCACCAGAAGACCGATATGCCCATCCGCTTCAGCGCGAGTTCGCACTTCCGATAGATGGGCCGACCGCAGGGAACTTCTGGATCCGTCCATCCCTCCGGCAAAGACAGGGGCGAGTCGATTGAGACGAGGTCGGGACCGGCAGACACGGTCTCGTTAAAGAGCTCGTCATCGGTGCGGAGTGTTTTGGTCGCCGCTTCTGCGCCGTCCATCAGCGCCCAACCGGTCGGCCGTCTTTCACTGCCAGTCAGGTCGATTCCCACGATCCGCAAGCTTGCGCCAGCGGGTGGACACCTTTGGAGCAACCGTGAAACCAAGCCTTCAGGATTTGTAGCGGGAGCCGAGTGCTTGCCGAGCCGGCGCGCCTTGGGCAGCGCAGCCACGCCAGTGAATACAGCTTTGGCCGAGTTCTTCAGGAACTCTGCGGTTTGTTTGGATAGCCTGTCATAGGCCATCTCCATGATTGCTTTTAGATGGACTACGTCTTCGGTGTTGTACTGGATCAATGATCGAAGTGCGCCTCGATCGCCGCGAAGGTATTTTGCCCAGAGAACTGTCGCGTCATACCCAGTCAAGTCGGCGATGTCTTCGGCACGACGCAGTCCGAGTTTCGCTTCGATCTCTTTGAGGCCACCCTTCATTCCCAATTTGCGGGTAACCCACCGCAGGTCGATATGGATGGGCGGCAAAACCAGATCTGGGAAAGCCAGTCGCAGAAACCGCAAGTCGAAGCCAGAACCGTTGAACGTGATGACCACTGAATATTTCTGCAGGTGTCTTGGGAGGTCTTGCAGGTTTTCTCCATCGACGTACACGTCGTACTTTCTGCCGTCATAGAGCCCAACCATCGTCACCGTGTCGAAGACAGTCGATAACCCAGTGGTCTCAATGTCAAGGTACACGCACTCGTGTGCGAAGTCCGGGAACAACCTCCACGCTTCACCGAGCGCGGAGAGGCGCTCGAAAAAGGCAGCATCCTTGAGTTTTATGGCTTCGCGTGAACGAGGTATGTACTCGTCGAGCTTGCTTTGCAGCCTCGCACCGACGACGCCAAAGCGCTTTTCGAAACGATCCGCATCGTCCCAGCTCTGAATGCCGTGTTCCCACATGCCTTGTTCAGTCAGCTTGCCAATGCCAGGAATGTGGATAAACGTCTGCTGCAGCATGGGTCCCCGCCGTGGTTTTTCTTTTAAGAGAATTCTACCTGATTTTTGTCTCGTTTAAGATTTTTTCTTAAAAGAGACCGAATTAGTGTAGATTTCTCGTTTAAGTGACCGTTGAGGGTGCTGGAATGAAAATACGACGTAGCCACGACGAACAAATCAGGGGGCAAATCGCAACGGCCTTGAAAAACGCTGTGAATAAGAGAACGCAGGGCGCCGAAGACGCAGCTCGCATACTTCAGGTTGAGATCGGCACTCTCTACAAGTACATGAACGGCGACATGATCCCGGGCGGCCAGGTGCTTTGGCGGGCTTGCGAGCAGCTAGGACTAGTGCTCGATAAACGTGGATTGCATCTGTCGAACGCAAGCGCGCGCGTTCCTAAATCCTCAGAATCTGGAGATCAATACGAGCTTCCGTTCATCAATGAATCAGTGGGTAGTGAAAAGGTGAACTGTCACGTGCGCCGCAAGGACAGTCAGTACGTCCAGGTCCAACTGCGTATCAAACTGGCAGGATAAGTTCGGTTGATCCATAGCAGGTTCAACAAAGCCGAAACGCTATGCGACACCCCCGAAGCTACCTACAATGACCTTGGACTCATTCACAATGGCGTCCACGTAGTCTGCCCACCATTGCAGCATCTTTTTCCGTTCTGTGGCGTATTCAGCCAGAATGTAGACGGCGCGGATGCCTTGCTTCTCATGACTCAGGGCCTTTTCGATCACATCCCGGTTAAAACCCTTCTCTGTCAGCAGTGTCGCGCCGGTACGTCGCAGATCGTGAATAGTGAGCGGATCCATGTCGAACGTGAGTCCCTCCAGGGCTTGGTTGAGCGCATTCGCCGCAAAGGGCTTTCTGCTGCTGCTCCGGCCCGGCAGCACCAGCTCGGACTCACCCGCCAGCGCCTTTAGCTCTTGGAATATCGCGGCAACTTGCGTGGATAGATAGACAATGTGCGGCTTGCCTGTTTTGGCGTTCTCTTCGGGGATGAGCCATTCTCCCGCATCAAAATCCACATGCTGCCACCGCGCCTGCAATAGCTCCGACTTGCGGGCGAGTGTTAGCAAGAGGGCATGCAGCGCCAGCTTGAATTGCCGCCGGATGTTGCTCTGGTAGATGGTGTGGAGATAGAGGCGGATCTCTTGCGGGGTCAAAACACGGGAACGTTTGCGGGCCTTGCCTATGTATCGAGTTGCTACCATCGCAGCCGGGTTCATCGTCACCTGCTGCACTTCGATCGCATAGTCGAACATCTGTTTCATCACGCCGCGAAGCTGCATGGCAGCGGCAATGCGGCCATTGTCACGCTTGCGGTAAACAATCGCCTGCACATCCAGGGCGGTGATTTCCTTAAGGAACTTGTCTCCCAGCGTGGGATAAATCTCATTGTCTAGATAACGACGGATGTGGGCCGGCTTTTTCCAATTCCTAACCACTTGCTCCTGGAAATATCGCTCTCCAAACTCCCGGACGGTCGGATTGCTTGTACCCCCGGCTCTCGCCCTTTTTATCTCTTGCGCTGGTGACTTGCCATCTGCCACTTGCGCGGCCAGATCATCGCGTTTTGCTCGCGCGGCTTTCAGGGTTAGGTCTGGGTATCGGCCAAGAGTCACCTTTTCATAAGAGGCATTCAGCCGATAGCGAAAGAGCCACGACATTTTGCCGCTCGGCAATACGTCTAGCGAAAGCCCGCGGCCATCGCTGACCAGATACCGCGATTCCGTTGGTTTCAGAGCCTTGATTTGTGCGTCTGTGAGCGCCATTTTTGCCCTTCTTTATGTCTCCAGATCGTAATTCGGAGACATAATCCCGTCTGGAGACATACCGGAGACATAAATCATGTCGGCTGTCTATGTCTCCCGCTGGATACTATAGGACAACATTCCCTGCATTTACAAGGATATAATCTTAATTTCTACATTTCTTTGGACAGTGCTGGACGCCTCTTTACTTTCCGATGCAGAAGGCGCCGAAAATCAGGTTGAGGATGTCGTCGGTGGTGGTGGCGCCGGTGATTTCGTCGAGGGGGCGCAGGGCTCCGTAGAGATCGAGCAGCAGCATTTCGTGGGGGACT
>Ga0181524_10002162_pt1 | contig 20847 bp, 11 predicted proteins | sample PEATcosm2014_Bin_34_FD_119761 | JGI IMG/M metagenome (GOLD analysis project Ga0181524, IMG submission 119761) | Peatland microbial communities from MTU Mesocosm Facility, Houghton, MI, USA - PEATcosm2014_Bin05_60_metaG | ecosystem: Environmental > Terrestrial > Soil > Wetlands > Peat | place... | reverse complement strand
TGTCCACGTGTACAAGCACGCGGTCGGCGGTGGCTCCCTGGCTGCCCCGGCGGGCGACATGGCCCTGCGCCCCAAAGTATTATCACGTTGGCAGGGAGAGGGGCAAAACTAGAGTGAGAAGAGGAGCCCAAGGAGAGCACTGCCTATGACCGGAATTCAATTTATCACCGACGAAAAAGGCCGCAAGACGGCGGCGGTAATCGACCTCAAGAAGCACCGGGCGCTCTGGGAGGACGTCGAGGACGTCCTGGTTTCCCGGTCACGGCGGCACGAAAAGCGCATCCCGTGGGACAAAGTGAAAGCGGACCTCATCAAGAGTGGAAAGCTCCGTGGCTAACTACCATGTCGCACTGACCTCCAGTGCGGTTTATCGGATCATTTATCCACTGATTCATCGGGCCATTGAGGAATTGATTCATTGGTTCATCGGATCATCGGGTCATTGGTCCATTGAAAAACAAAGAAAGCAATGCGCAGATCAGCCGATGGGTCGATTCTTCAATGATCCGATGATCCAATGGACCAATGACCCGATTCTTCAAAGATCCAATGACCCGATGAATCAATGAACCGATTCTTCAATGGCCCGATGGCCCGATGACCCGATGAGCCGATCTCTCTGCGTGGTAGGAGCTGCGGACGAGGGGGCCGGATTCAACGTGGCGAATCCCGACGCTCTCTCCGTACTGCTTGAGGGATGCAAATTCTTCCGGTGAGTAGAAGCGCGCCACGGGCAACTGTTCGCCCGAAGGTCGCAGATATTGGCCGATGGTGACGATACCGGCGCCCACGGCGGCCAAGTCCCTCAGCACCGCGCAGGTTTCATCGAAGGTCTCGCCCAAGCCGACCATCAGCCCGGACTTGGTGGGAACAGTGGGAGCAATTTCGCGCGAGTGCCGCAACAGGCGCAACGACCGCTCGTAGCGCGAGCCTCGCCGCGCCACAGGGTACAGTCGGGGCACGGTTTCAATGTTGTGATTCAGAATGTCGGGTTGACCGCGCAACACGATTTCTAGCGCCGCGTCGGAGCCGCGGAAGTCAGGAATCAGCACTTCCACCTGGCAGGCGGGAATACGCTCGCGTAGGGCTTCAATGGTTTGGGCAAAAATCGTCGCCCCGCCGTCTTCCAGGTCGTCGCGGTCCACCGACGTCACCACCACGTATTTCAATCCCATGCCGGCGGCGGCCTCGGCCACGCGCGCGGGTTCTGCCCAGTCGACCTCGCCCGCCGGCTTGCCCTTGGGCACGGCGCAAAAGCCGCACCGCCGCGTGCAGAGTTCGCCCAGAATCATGAAAGTCGCCGTGCGATGCTGCCAGCACTCACCCATATTCGGGCAGCGCGCACTCTCGCACACGGTGTGCAGTCCCAGGCCCCGCATCAGCCGCTTCAGGTCAAAGTAGTTTTCCCCCGCGGGAAGCCGTACCTTCAGCCATTCGGGCCGGCGCACGGCCGCCTGCGGCAAACCGATCTGTACCAAATCGTCCATTTAATTCATTGTAGCCCGACTGCCTCGGCGGCACAACCAGAACCAAAATTCGGTGCTGTCCTAATTTCAGATGTAGCGCCGGCTTCCAGCCGGCATCGAGCCGCCAAGATGGCGGCGCTACGTTCAAATTAGGACAGTACCCAAAATTCTTGGCCACCGTGCCGCTGACCTTCGCTGGTGGTAGGTATGGGTTCAGCAAAGGTCGGACGGGTTCGTAATAGCGCTATTATGTCCGTTTCTAAAGAAGGTCCCGCTGGTTGAGGGGCTGATGACTTTGCGACAATTTGTCGTCTTAGCGGACAGTTTGACCCATTTGCCGTATGGTCTTGTGACGACGATTGGTCCCCATTCGCGGGCAGTAGTGGGGTATCCACAATCAAGGTGCCGGGAGCCGGGAAAGAAACGATAAGAATTCCCTCATCTTCCCCGCCCCATCCGCCGATGATACGTGTGGAAATGCAGATTCATTCGATCATAGGAGGCGTCATGCAGTGCAAAATCTTCAGTGTTCCCCTTGGGTCCGAAGAAGCTCTCGACAGGGAGCGGAAGTTGAATGATTTTCTCGGTGCGACCAACGTGAAGCGCATTTTTGCCAATCTGGCCAATCAGCCGGAAGGTTCCATGTGGTCGGTCCTCTTCTTCTATGAGGATGGAGCGCCGGTAACGCAGAAAACTCCGGCCAGCCCGGTTGAAGCGGCAATCGCCGATCGCCGAACGTCCGATGCCCCGCTGGATCCCGGCACTCCCCTAACCGGCGAGCAGGTAAGGTGGATCGTCGCCCTAAAAAAGTGGCGAGCGGATGCGGCGGCGCTGGAGGGCGTCCCTCTCTACATGGTGGCGCAGAACAAATGGCTGGAAGACATCGTTCGAATGCCGGTGAAGACATTGGATGACCTCAAGAAAGTCAGGGGACTCGGTGAGTGGCGGGTACAAAAGTACGGAGCGAAGATCGTGGAGATACTGAACACGGCGAATGCCGCCAAACGTTCCTGGCCAGCATCTTCCTACTCTGCCGGCCGCGCCTGATTCTCCTCCGCAGCAACGTGGATTGCAGGGGCGCTCGCAGCCTGCCCTGACGCAGGAAAGGAGCGCCGTCCGCGGCCGGAGACCGCCGGAAATTGTAGCGTCGATCTCCGATCGACGACGGCGGCCGGAGACCGCCGCCTGGAGTTTCTACATTTTTTGTGACCTAGCGGTGGATTTCCCTGGGTTCTTAGCCGCAGTGTCACTCGCGGCTGCTCTCATGAAAATGGCTGTGCGAAGCACCTTGGAGTGCGGCGGCTCGACGCCGCCTTGGTCCTCCTCCTCGGCGTTATGCCAAAGCGGCGTCGAGCCGCCGCACTCCAAGGTGCTTCGCACATAGGCATCGACGATGGCCAGTCGGAGGCTCATGAACAGCCGCCGCTAGAGCCCCTCACCGCAACTAGCTGACACCACGGGTTGGAACCCTCATCAGAAATGTAGAAACTCCAGGCGGCGGTCTCTGACCGTCGGCTTTTAATTCAATAGATTCCGGCGGTCAGAGATCGCCGCTACAGCAAACTGATCTGCTACCGAAAATCGGCTATTTTGTCATTTTGTGCGCCCCTGAGGGCGAATACGGGCGTGTGTCGTCCCATGTTCGCTTTCTATTCATTTTCGTACCACATCCGTTGGTTGGCCACCTAAAAAGCCGTCCAGACCGCGCGGATGCATAATGCCGCGGTGGAAATCTGCCGATAGAAACGCATGGAGGTAATAGCGGGTGACCTGGGTTCCGCCGACTCCGGAGAGAAATCTCCGTTGAGGCCGGTTTGTCTTTATGGTGCCCCGGTCAAAGCATCATCCGCTGCCAAGAGGCCGCATGAGCATTCTGCAAAGCGCCGTAATTGAACCTGACAGCAACCCTGTTGCCGCAGCCCCTCGCGCGCTCGCCAGCGTTCTGGTGATCGACGATGAGGAGATCGTTTGCAACACTCTGAGCGCGCTGCTGAAGGCGGAAGGATTTGATGCGGTCACCGCGTTTAGTGGGGAAGAGGGTGCGGAGTTACTGCGCGGTCGGCAGTTCGAGGTGGTCATTACCGATCTCGTGATGTCGGGAATGGATGGCATTCAGACGATCGCCGCGCTGAAGGAAGTCGATCCAGACGTCGAGGTCATTATCCTGACCGGGTATGCCACCGTGAACTCCACCATCGCCGCGCTCCGGCAAGGGGCCTGCGATTTCTTACTGAAGCCCATCGGCATGGCGCAGCTTGGCCCCGCGCTCATGAGGGCGCTGGAGAAGCGCCGCCCGAAGGCTGCCTTGCCGGTGTATGAGGCCAGCCGACCGGTGCTGGCGACCCTGAACCGCCAGGATCTCATCCCCGCCATCCTGACATTAGCCCAACGCACCATGCGCGCGAGTGCCGTGGGACTGGCGCTGGTCCCGCCTGAGGGCACAGGGCTGCGCGTTGCTCTCTCGGACGACCACGGGCCGTTCACGGAGGCGGTCGCCGAAAGCATCGCCCAAATCGCCTTGCAGGCCGGCGAGGCTTTGCGTGATCCGTCCTTCCAAGCAGGCCAATCCCAGAGTAGTGATGCTGGAATCCCCGCCGGTTCCGTTCTGACTTATCCCCTGGAAATGCGCAACGCCTTGCTCGGGGCCCTGGTGCTCTGGAGGGATCAGGGCAGGGCGCAGTTTTCAGCGTTTGATGGGGAGCGAGGCAAGCTCCTGGCGGATGAAATTGTCATCGCTTTGGACAATGCCCGTCTGTACCGCGAACTCTCGCACAAGGTCGAGGAACTCGAAACGGCCAAGAGGGAAGTAGCCCGAGCGGAAGCCTGCGCGCGCGCCGTCATGGAGACCGCCCAGGAGGCGATTGTCCTCCTCGACAAGGAGGGAGTGGTTTGGGACTTCAATCCCAAAGCGGTGGAGATGTTGGGTGCGACCCGCGAGCAGGCCGTGGGCAGAGACTTCGCAGATTTTGCCCTTCCCCCGAGACTTCTCGATGGCTTCAGAAAGCACCTGGAGACCGCGTACCGGGAAGGAAAAGATCCCCTCAACGGGTGCCTGGAGGTCCGCGCTCTTCGCCAGAATGGCGAGGAGTTTCCCCTCGAAATTTCGACCGCTGTCATCGAGACGCCGCAGGGCAAACTCCTCAGCACTTTCGCTCGCGACATCACGGACCGCAAGAAGGCGGAGGAGGCGCTGAGCGAAAGCGAAGATCGCTATCGTGACCTGGTGGAAAACAGCTTCGTCTTGATCGGCACTCACGACGCGAAGGGCAGGTTCTTGAGCCTCAACCACGCCGCGGCCCGTCTTTTGGAAGCCACCAACGCGAAGGAGATGGCGGGGCGTTCTCTCACTGACTATGTCCCTCCCGACCTCCTACCGCAGTTCGCCGAGTATCTCAAAACCGTCCTTCAAGAAGGTCACGCCGAAGGTTTGATGGTGCTCGCGACCCCCAGTGGCAAGGTCAAAATCGTCGAGTACCATAACACTTTGCGTCGGCAGGATTCGAATGAACCCATCGTCCGCTGGGTAGGCCAGGACGTGACATACCGCATCCAGGCGGAAAAGGCGCAGGCGTTTCTGGCCTCCCTGGTGGAATCCTCTCAGGACGCCATTATCGGCGTTAGCCTGGAGGGGATCATTGTCAGTTGGAACCGTGGAGCGCAGGGTCTGTACGGTTATCGTGCTGAGGAAGTGGTTGGGCAGTCCATTTCCATCTTGACTCCTCCGGACCACTTCGAGGAGTTGGGCCATCTTATGGAAAATGCCGGCCGGGGAGATGGGATCTCTGGCTGTGAGACCGTGCGCGTCCGCAAAGACGGCCGGCGGCTGGATGTATCGCTGACCGTTTCGCCCGTCCAAGACGCGGCAGGCAAGATCACTAGCACCGCGAGTATCGGCCGGGATATCACCGAACGTAAACGCGCCGAGAACCAAACTCGCCTTCAGACCGCGGCGCTTGAGTCCGCTGCCAACGGTATCACGATCGTCAACCGCGAAGGCCGGATCATCTGGGTGAACCGTGCCTTCACGCGCTTGACCGGATACCCCGCCTCAGAAGTTATTGGCCAAAACCCGCGCGTTTTGAAGTCTGGTGCGCACGACGCAGCCTTTTATCAGAAGCTTTGGAATACCGTCCTCTCCGGGGAAGTCTGGCAGGGAGAAATCTTCAACCGGCGCAAAGACGGCACTCTCTATACCGAGGAGATGACCATCACTCCCGTGCGCGACGGCAGCGGGGTGATTACCCATTTCATTGCCATCAAGCAGGACATCACCGAACGCAAACGGGCGGAAGCCAGCATGGCCGAACGTCATCGATTGGCGACCCTGGTAGCGGAAGTGGGGGTGGCGGTCACGGGGGCCGAGACCCTGCGCCAAGGCTTGCAGCAATGTGCGGAGATCCTGGTCCGCGACATCGATGCCGCCTTCGCCCGGGTTTGGACCGTGAACGAGGAAGATAAAGTACTCGAGTTGCAGGCCAGCGCCGGAATGTATACCCACATTGACGGTGGCCACGCCCGCGTACCCATCGGGAAGTTTAAAATCGGGCGCATCGCCGAGGGCGGGGAGCCCCACTTGACGAACTCGGTGCAGGAAGATTCCTGGGTGGGAGACCCGGAATGGGCTCGTCGGGAAGGCATGGTGGCGTTTGCCGGTTATCCCTTGAAGGTTGAGGAGCGGGTATTGGGGGTGGTGGCGGCATTCGCACGCAAGCCCATGACGGAAGCCACCCTTCAGGCCTTTGCCGCCGTGGCCGACAATATCGCACAGTTTATCAAGCGTAAGCGGGCGGAGGAGGCGTTGCGCGAATCCGAAGAGCGTTACCGGTTGCTCTTTGAACGCAACTTGGCCGGGGTCTATCGGGGCACGCTCCTCAGCCGACGCCTCCTCGATTGCAATGACGCCTACGCGCGCATACTCGGATATGACTCGCGGCAGGACGTTCTGAATGAGGGGAAGCTCCATGCCTTCTATGATCCCGCGGAATATGAGATTGCCAAAACCCGCCTCCTGAACGAAAAGGTCTTGACCAATCTTGAGGTCCGTTTCTGCCATAAAGATCAAGCCCCCGTGTGGGTTCTCGAGAATGTGAGCCTGATCGAGGCCAGAAAAGGAGAGGAACCCCTCGTCGAGGGGACGCTCTTCGACATCACCAAACGTAAACAAGCGGAACAAGCGCTGGCGCACGAGCGTGATCTGCTGCGCGCCCTCATGGATAACGTTTCTGACTTCATCTATTTCAAGGATGGACAAAGCCGTTTCGTTCGCATCAACGAGGCGCACGCCAAAGCGCTGGGTATCAGCGACCCCGCCCAAGCGGTCGGCAAAACCGATTTCGACTTTTTCCCTCTTGAAGACGCGAAGAACTACTACGGGGACGAAAAGGAGGTTCTCCAAACTGGCCAGCCGCTCACCTGCCGAGTCGAAAGCGTCCGCCAAGCCGACGGGCAACGCCGCTGGTGTTCTGCCACCAAGGTGCCCATTCGGGACGACCAAGGGCGCATCACGGGTCTGGTCGGGATCACGCGCGACATCACCGAGTACAAGCGGGCGGAGGAGGCGCTGCGGGACAGCGAGGAGAAGTATCGGGTTCTTTATGAATCGTCGCGCGATGCCATCATGATGCTTGCCCCTCCGGAGTGGGAGTTTACCGCCGGGAATCCCGCGGCCATCGCGCTGTTCGGGGCGAGAGATGAGGGAGAGTTTCTGGCCGCGGCCCCATGGACTTTATCGCCGGAATATCAGCCGGATGGTGAGCTTTCCTCTGTCAAGTCCCCCCAGATGATCGACGCGGCCATGAAGACGGGATCAAATTTCTTCGAATGGACCCACAAGAAGTTCAGCGGGGAGGAGTTCTTTGCCACCGTCACGCTGACCCGGATGATCTACCGGGGACAAACAATTCTTCAGGCCACCGTCAGAGACATCACCGAGCACAAGCGCGCCCAAGATGAATTGCAGCAGTCACGCCAGATGCTTCAGACCATCCTGGATACCATTCCCCAACGGGTCTTCTGGAAAGATCGGAATCTCATCTACCTGGGCTGTAACCGGGCCCTCGCGCTTGACGCGGGGGTGCAAGATCCACCCAAGATTATCGGCAAGACGGATTTTGACCTTTCCTGGGGAAAGACGGCCGAGCTCTACCGTGCCGATGACACGCTGGTGATGGAGCAGGAATCAGCCAAGCTCAACTACCAGGAAATACTCAGCAGGCCGGACGGAAGCCTCATGTGGCTCCGGACCAGCAAGTTGCCTCTGCGGGATCACGAAGGCAGGGTGATCGGGGTCATAGGAACTTACGAAGACGTCACCGAGCGCAAGCGCGCGGAAGAGGAGCTATTGTTCAAGACGGCGCTTCTGGAGGCCCAGTCGGAGACCACGATTGACGGGATCCTTGTTGTTGATCCGACGGGTCAGATACTTCTGGCCAATAGACAATTTGCAAGAATGTTGGACGTTCCCGAGGAGGCAATCCGCACCAAGGAAGACAAGAAGTTGCTTGAGCGCGCCCTGACGCAACTTAAGGACCCTGATGCCTTCCTGGAAAGAATCAAGTATCTTTACGCCCACGAGACTGAGAAGACGCGGGATGAAATTGAGTTCAAAGATGGGCGGGTTTTTGACCGGTACTCTTCCCCCCTACAGGATTCCACCGGGAAGCTTCATGGCAGAATCTGGTACTTTCGCGACATCACCGAGCGCAAGCAGGCCGAGGAGGAGGTTCGAGAGAGCAACGAGCTGGTAAGCCTCCTGTTGGATTCAATCCCCGAAGCCGTCTACGGTATCGACATGCAGGGTAACTGCACATTCTGCAATCCCTCTTGCCTCCAACTAATCGGTTATCGGGAGGCTGCGGACTTGCAAGGCAAGAACATGCACGACCTGATCCACCATACACGGCAGGATGGAACACCTTACCCCGTGGAGGAGTGCCACATCTACGAAGCTTTTCGGCGCGGACATGGCACCCACATCGATGACGAAGTTCTGTGGCGGCGCGACGGCAGCAACTTTCCTGCCGAATACTGGTCTCGTCCCCTCCACCGATACGGAAATGTAATCGGCACGGTGGTGACTTTCGTGGACATCACCGAGCGCAAGCGGGTGGAGGAGGAACTTCGACTGACGCAGTTCTCCATGGAACACGCCGCGGAATCCATCTTTTGGATGGACCCGCAAGGGCGGATTGTTTATGTCAACGCGGCGGCCTGCCGAACTTTAGAGCGTTCCCGCGAGGAACTCCTCTCCTTGTCGATCCCTGACATCGATCCGAATCTCTCTCCCAGAGACTGGGGGGGGTTATGGGAGAAAGGCAAAGCGCTCGGCTCATTGACACTTGAAACCTGCCACCAAACCAAGGGGGGACGGGTCTTCCCGGTGGAGGTAACGTCAAACTACATTGAGTTCCGTGGGAAGGAATATACCTGCGCCTTCGCGCGCGACATCACGGAACGCAAGCGCGCCGAGGAAGAGCTGGTGAGGTATGCAGAGGACCTGGAGTCGGCGAAAGCCGTTCAGCAAGAGCACGCCAGTGAATTGGCGCGCCTGGTTGAGGAATTGGCGCAGGAGCGCGATCTTCTGGGGACGCTCATGGATACCCTTCCCGACTACATCTACTACAAAGATCACCAAAGCCGTTATCTTCGTACCAATCCGGCCCACGCCAAAGCGCTGGGATTGAGTGATCCGCGTCAGGCAGTGGGCAAGACGGACTTCGAATTCTTCCCCGAGGACGACGCTAGGGGTTACTTCAGCGATGAACAGCAGGTCATCGAAACCGGGCAGCCTCTTATCGGCCGAATAGAGAGGGTGCGTCACCCCGACGGGCAATACCGCTGGTATTCCACCAGCAAGGTGCCCATCCGCGACATCCAGGGGCGCATCACGGGTCTGGTGGGGATCACTCGCGACATCACGGAGCACAGGCGCGCGGAGGAGGCGCTGCGGGACAGCGAGGAGAAGCATCGGGTTCTTTATGAATCGTCACGCGATGCAATCATGATGACTGCCCCTCCGGAATGGAAGCTTGCTGCCGGGAATCCAGCGGCCATCGCCCTGTTCGGGGCGAGAGATGAGCAAGAGCTTGTGGCCGCTGCCCCCTGGACTTTATCGCCGGAATATCAGCCGGATGGTGAGCTTTCCTCTGTCAAGGCCCGCCAGAGGATTGACGCGGCCATGGAGAGGGGATCAAATTTCTTCGAGTGGACCTACAAGAAGTTCAGCGGGGAGGAGTTCTTGGCCACCGTGGCGCTAACCAGAATGATCTATCGGGGACAAACACTTCTGCAGTCCACCGTCAGAGACATCACCGAGCGCAAGGCGGTCGAGGAGAAGCTCCAAGAGAGTGAGACGAAATATCGCTCGCTTGTCTCCAACATCCCCGATGTCATCTGGACGATAGATTCCGAGCTGCAGTTCGCTTTTATCAGCCCCAATATCGAAAGGCTGAGTGGGTTCAGTCTAGAGGAGGTCTATCGGTGCGGGGCCGCACTGTTTTTTGAAAGCATCCACACCGAGGATGTTGGCAGCGTGGGTAATGCACTGGAAGCACTCTTCGCCAGGGGTGAGCCCTACGATGTGCAGTGCCGCGTGCGCCGCAAGGACGGAGAATGGATCTGGGTTCGTAACCGGGCCGTGACGACCTACGAGAAGAACGGGGTGCGCTATGCCGACGGTCTGCTTTCCGACATTACTCCGAGCAAGCGTGCCGAGGAGGCACTGCGAGCATCCGAAGAGCGCTATCGCGAACTGTTCGAAAATGCCAGCGACATCATTTACACCACCGACCTGGACACACGTTTGAGGTCCCTAAACCGAGCGGGGCAGCAAACCCTTGGGTACTCGGCGGAGGAAGCTACCCAGCTAACCCTGTCGCAGGTGGTTGCCCCCAAGCATTGGGAAATTGTCAAGCAATCGCGTGAGCGGCTATGGGCCGGTGACTCTAACCTCACGTTTGAGGTGGAGGCCACCACCAAGGCTGGCCGCCCGATCATGCTCGAAGTGACTCCGCGTCTGATCTACAAGGATGGGAAGCCCGTGGGAGTGCAGGGCATTGCCCGCAACGTCACCGGTCGCGACGTGGCGGAAATGGAACTGCGCCACACCCAGAAGCTGGAATCCGTGGGCCGCCTGGCATCGGGAATCGCCCACGAAATCAATACCCCCATTCAATTCGTAGGCGACAACACCCGCTTCCTCCAGGAGTCTTTCGAGTCCTTCCAATCTCTTTTAAGCAAATACCAGGAACTCCGCTCCGCCTTCGCCTCCGGCACGGCGAGCCCCGAGATCCTGGCGGAAGTGCAACGATTGGAAGAAGAATCCGATTGCGCCTTTTTGATGGCGGAGGTTCCCCAAGCCATCAACCAAACGCTGGAGGGGGTGGAGCGGGTGGCGACCATCGTGCGCGCCATGAAGGAGTTCGCTCACCCGGAAAGCAGGCAAATGGCCGCCACCGACCTCAACCGAGCGCTCCAGAGCACTCTTACTGTGGCGCGTAACGAGCTGAAGTATGTGGCCGATGTCGAAACCGTTTTCGGTGAATTGCCGCTGGTGGTTTGCAACGTTGGGGATTTGAACCAGGTTTTCTTGAACCTTTTGGTGAACGCCGCCCACGCCATCGGCGATGTGGTGAAGGGTACCTTTGCGAAAGGCAAGATCGGGGTGCGCACGCAGGCGGAAGGAAACACCGTTCTGGTCACGATCAGCGACACGGGCTGCGGCATTCCGGAAGCCAACCGCAGCAAGGTTTTCGACCCCTTCTTCACCACCAAGGAAGTGGGCCGCGGAACGGGCCAGGGGTTGGCGATTTCCCGGTCGGTGGTGGTGGACCGCCACAAAGGAACTTTGAGTTTTGATAGCGAAGTGGGGAAAGGAACGACCTTCTACATCAGATTACCCGTTGATCCGGGGGAAGGCTCGCAGGAGATGAAAGCACCATGAGACGAGTTCTTTTTGTAGACGACGAACCGCGGATTCTGGATGGGCTGCGGCGCATGCTGCGTCCCCAACGCCACGAGTGGGAGGTGGCTTTCGCCCCCGGGGGCGAGGCGGCGCTGGCCATGATGGAGGCTCTGCCCTTTGATGTCATTATCTCCGACATGCGGATGCCGGGCATTGATGGAGCCGCCCTGCTCTGCCGCGTGCGCGAACTCTATCCCCAGATGGTGCGCATCGTGCTTTCGGGCCACACGGAACTTTCCACGGCGCTGCGGGTGGTTCCCGTGGCGCATCAGTTTCTGGCCAAACCCTGCGATGCCGAAATGCTGCGCGTCGCCGTCGAGCGCGCCTGCCATCTTAAGGCCCTGCTTAGCGATGAGTCGATCCGCCGCACGGTGACCGCCCTGAGGGACCTGCCGTCGCTCCCACGCACCTATGAAGCTCTGATGACGGCGGTGGCGGACCCTGAAGTGTCGCTTCTGAAAGTCGCCAAAATCGTCGAGCAGGACGTGGGGGTCTCGGCCAAAGTCCTGCAATTGGTGAATTCCGCCTTCTTCGGCATTTCCCACTCCATGACCAACATCCGCAGCGCGGTCAGCTACCTCGGCATTAATACGCTCAAGAACCTGGTGCTGTCCGTGGAAATCTTCCGGGCATTCAAACCCCAGGGCAATCTGCCGGGGTTTTCCCTGGAAAAGCTACAGCACCATGCGCAGCTTACCGCGTACATTGCTGCCCGCCTGCCCGTGCCCAAGCACCTTGCCGAAATTACGGTGCTGGCAGGCATGCTTCATGACGTGGGCAAGCTGATCCTGGCCTGGAAGCTCTCCGAGCAGTTCGAAAAGATGCTGGGGGAAGCGCTCGAGGCGCGTTGCCCGGTCTATCAGGTGGAAGAACGCAAGAACCGGTTTAGTCACGCCGAAATTGGCGCCTATCTCCTGGGGTTGTGGGGATTACCTTATTCGGTGGTGGAAGCCGTTGCCCTTCACCACGGCCCCAATCGCGTGCCCCATCAGAACTTTGACGCGATTTCGGCTGTCTTTGTCGCCAATCTCCTGGCGCATGAGTTGGAGGAGTCCTCCGACGGGGGGCCATCAGTCTACAACTTGGAGAACTACCAAGAGGAGTTCGCCACGTTGGGGGTCGGGGAGATGCTCCCCGAATGGCGAGCCATGGCGAAGGGAGTTCCGGATTTGATGGCGGAGGCAGGAGATGTCTGAAAAGGTTCTGTTCGTCGATGACGAACCTGTGTTGCTTCAGGGGTATCAGCGCCTGCTCCGCAAAGAGTTTCAAGTCACCACGGCGGTGGGCGGGGCGGCGGCGTTGACCATGATTCAGCAACTGGGCCCGTTCGCGGTGGTGCTCTCCGACATGCGAATGCCAGGAATGGACGGCATCGACTTCTTACTTAAGGTCAAGACCCTGGCCCCCGATACTGTCCGCATGATGCTGACGGGCGCGTCCGAGCTGCAAACGGCCATCGATGCGGTGAACGAAGGAAACATCTTTCGCTTTCTGAGTAAACCGTCCAACAAAGATATCCTGGTCAAGGCCTTGACGGAAGGCTTGGCGCAGCATCATTTGATCTGCGCCGAGAAGGAACTCCTTGAAAAAACGCTCCGTGGCACGGTCTACGTCCTCACCGAAGTACTTAGCGTGGTGAGCCCGGCCGCATTCAGTCGGGCCATGCGCGTCCGGCGATATGTCCAGCACGTCGTCACACGCTTGTCCTTGGGCAGCCCGTGGAAGTTTGAGGTGGCGGCTATGATGTCGCAACTGGGTTGCGTCACGCTCCACCCCGATACCATTGAGACGGTGTATGCCGGCGGCGAACTCTCGCCGCAAGAGCAAGCTCAGTATATCAACCATCCGAAGGTGGCCCACGACCTGCTCAAGAATATCCCGCGCATGGAACCCATCGCCCGGATGATCGCCTACCAGAACGAAGAGCTGCCGGCTGATTGCGGCCTCAGCCAGCGGGAATTAGCGGAAGTGCGGATGGGAGCCCAGATAATCCGCGCCGCCCTTACCTTTGACGCCCTTCTGCGTAAACGTCATTCCCGGCTGGAAGCAGCCCACCACCTCTTCAACACCTGCGAAGGGTTGGACAAGAAAATCATCGAGGCCATGGTGGAATTGGAACCCGAGGTGGTCGGCAATGGCGCCCGCACCCTTCCCATTGCCGAACTGGCCAATGGCATGATCCTGGATCAAGACGTCCGAACCGAGAAGGGACTCCTGGTGGCCGCCAAAGGGCAGGAAATTACCTCCCCGCTTCTCCTCAAGCTCAAGAGTTTCCTGGGAAAAGGAGCCATCGCCGATGCGGTGGCTGTGTTGCAACCGAAAGTTCCATGACCGGGCTTCGGGTCGAAGTTAACCCCGATGCAACCACCCCGCCGTTTTCGTGCGTACCTTCCCTTTTTAGAATTTCGGCAGCGGCACTTGCCCCGCCGCACCTCACTTGCCGCTTGGCGTTCGGTCCTCACTATGTGGCGCGTGAATTCATTGCTTGTCCATCCTCACACAAACAAAGTTGGCGGCGGCGTTGGTGCTTCCGGACCCTTTCCACTGGGCAACTTCGGGGTACGGGCAGAGGGGGCGGGTCATATCCTCAACACCTTTCGTGCGATGCGCGGCGATGACCTTGTCGGGCGCAGTGCCATGCTCCACCCACTGTTCGAGCACGCCGACTTTGTCGAAAACGTCCGTGCCGGGGCCGCCGCTACAATGCCCCATTCCCGGCACCATAAAGAGGCGCGCAAAGCTACCCGTTTGTTCCGCGCCACCCATCGTGGCCACAACGTCCTGGTAATAGTTCACGGTCCCCATCGGGGCAATCAGATTGTCAGCCCAGCCGTGATAGAGAAGCAGCTTGCCGCCGGCTAACTGGAAAGGTCCGAGGTCGGGGTTAATGGCGTTGCCGACACCTCGATCCTCCTGGTCCACCAGGGTTACGTCAGCGTCAAAGTCGAGGTTGCGAAAATCCCACTGCGGGTTCTTGAAAACCACCGCCCGGAAATAACTCAGGCTGATATCCCGCGGTTCCGGTCCCCCCGCGTGGTCGCGCCAGCCGAGTTCGCTGCCCGGTTCGAGAGCGGGGAAAATCTGCTCGCCCGTGCGAGGGTTGGTGGCGCTCGAATAAATCAGCCGGGCCGCTTCCACCTGGGCGGGGGTAAGGCAATCCGGTGCGTCCGAACCTCGACAGGTCAGCACCGCGGGATCGAAACGGCAGCGTGTGGGGTCATCGATGATGCCGTCTGCGACCCCATCCAGAGCATCGCAGGCTTTCAGCGCCGCGGCGTGGATCAGGGAATATTTGCTGGGCGGAATGTAGCTGGCCGGATCCTCCAGTGTGGCTTTGGCGATCCACATACTGGCGAACCGGAGATGCGACAGGTAAGCCGCCGGCGCGCCTGCGGCGATGCCGTTGTAATCGTGCGGGAAGCGCTGCGCCTCCATCAGCCCTTGCCGGCCGCCTGTGGAGCAGCCGTTCCAGTAGGACCAGCGCGGTCCCGCTCCGTAGTAGGCGGCGATGATCGCCTTCGCCTGCACGGTCATCTCGTGGATGGCCCGGTAGCCATAATCGATCATCTTCTCGGGGTGGCCGATAGCGAAGCTTGCGTTTCCACCTTCATGCCCCGTGTCGGTGGAGGCGGTGGCATAGTTATTTCGGAGCGCAGCGGCCAAAGCTCCGTAAGAAATGTTCCCCGCCCAACCGCCATTGCCCACGCCTTGAAATCTGCCATTCCAGTTTGTGGCAGGCATCCACACTTCGAATTTGATGATGGAATCCGAACTCGGACTGGCGGTGGCCGCAACACGGCAGAAGCCGGGGAGGTCTTTCAATGGCGCTTCGCTATTACCCGGGGGCGCGTTGGGCGGGGGCGGTGGGGTAAACTCCCCGGCAGGCACGGACTTGGCGAGCGTGATTGCCGTGTGAGGCAGAGACAGAGTAGCCAGGCTCTCGCAGGAGGCGCCGGCGGGCGCTGCCGCCCACGCCGCTGGCGCGCGCAGTATCATGAGCAACGCGGCAAGTGCCACCGCGGGCCACATGACCGCGCGACGACAATCCCGACAAGCTCCCAAGCCCTGATGCCAACACTGCGTCGTTTCCATGTGCCCCTCCTTATGAAATTTCCGCACTTGCCCCGTCGTACTTCATTTGCCACTTGGCGTTCCGCTCTCACCGGGCGCCGCGCGAATTTATTGCTTTTCTTTCATCACGCACACAAAGTTGGCGGCGTCGAAGGTGCTGCCGGATCCCTTCCACTGAGGCACTTCCGGATACGGGCACAGCGGCCGCGTCATACGGGGAAGATCCTTATTATTGCGGGTCGCCACAATCTTGTCCGGCGCTACCCCCTGCTCCACCCACTGCTCGATCACTCTGACCCGGTCAAAATCGCTCGGACCGGGCCCGCCGCCGCAGTGTCCCATCCCCGGCACCATGAACAGGCGGAAAAAGTCATCTGTCTGCTGCCGGCCGCCCATCGTGGTTACCACACTCTGATAGTAATTCACGCTCGCGCGTGGGGCGATTAGGTTGTCGATCCAGCCGTGATAAAGCAGAAGCTTGCCCCCGCTGTCCCGGAAGGCTTTGAGGTGGGGGTTGATGGCATTCAAAAGGCCGTGGTCAGCCTTGTCGGCAAGTGCCACATCCCGGTCATAGCTGAGCGTGCGAAAGTCCCACTGGGGGTTCTTGAACACCACGTACTGAAAATAGCTCTGGGGGATGGGAAAGGGCTGCGGCCCACCGGCCTCCGCTTGCCATCCGGATTCACTGCCCGGTTCGAGGCCGGGAAAGATTTGCTTCTTTGTGCGGGGGTTCGTGGGGCCGGCATAAATCATGCGGGCGGCCTTTACCTGGGGCGCGGTGAGGCAGTCGACGGTGTCAGCGCCTTTACACGTGAGCACTCCGGGATCAAAGTGGCAGCGTGTGGGGTCGGTAATGATGTGATCCGCCACTCCATCCAGGGCGTCGCAGGCTGCGAACGCCGCTTGATGAATCAACTCGTATTTACTGGGCGGGATGTAGCTGGCCGGGTCGATAAGATCAGCTTTGGCGGGCCAGAGAGTGGCAAACATGAGGTGGGTCCAGTAATTCGCCGGGGCGCCCGCCGCGATGCCGTTGTAGTCGCGGGGATAGCGCTGCGCCTCCATCAGCCCTTGACGGCCCCCGGTGGAGCAGCCATTCCAGTAGGAGTACCGTGGGGCTTGGCCATAGAAGGCCGCGATGAGCGCCTTGGCTTGCACGGTCATTTCGTGCACGGAGCGTTCGGCGAAATCCACCAGCTTTTCCGGGTGACCGAAAGCAAAACTGGCGTCCCCGCCGGTGCCTTCATGCCCCGTGTCGGTAGAGGCCACGGCGTAACCGCGCCGCAGCGCCAATGCCATTTCATTGTACGAGATCGTCCCTGCCCAACCGCCGTTGCCCACGCCTTGGAACTTGCCATTCCAGTTCGCGGCAGGCAACCAGACTTCAAATTTGATCACCGAATCCGCGGTGGGACTGGCGGTGGCGGCGACCCGGCAGAACCCGGGAAGATCTTGCAATGGACGCCCCGGGTGTGCGCCGGAGGGCGTCGGTGGGGTGAACGATCCGGCGGAAAGGGACTGTGCCAACGTGATGGTGGTGCGGGGCAGGGAAAGCGTCGCCAGGCTCTCGCAGGAGGCGCCGGCGGGCGCTGCCGCCCACGCCGCTGGCGCGGAGAGGATCGTCAGCAGTGTGGCCAGTGCTAGCCTGCTGCCCAGATCGACGCGGCGAAAACCCCGCCAAGCTCCCCAGCCCCGGTGCATACAATCTGCCCTCTTCATGTTACCCACTTTCTCCGGGGCTTCGGCAGCGGCGCGCTTCCGGCCGCAACTCACTTGCTGCCCCCAGCTCCCATGTTGTGCGTCGCGACATTCCCCAAGTTAGCGCAGCTCCACAAGCGAATGGCCGTAAGGGGGAATAATCACATCGAGGAGATACAGTTCGCCGTGGCGACTCGCCTCGGCGCCGATCGCTCTGTACTCTTTGGTACGTTCCAGGCCGAAGCGCGAGGGCGCAAACTCAATGTGCCGGGTTGCGGGCTGGCTCTCGAGGTTGAAGCAGTTGATGACGGCGGCTGGCTCTGTAGGATGAACGTGCGCGTGCACCATTTCGTCGAGCCCGTAAAACTTACCCGCCTTGAAGAAGGGTGCCAGTCTCCGGTATGTCGCCATGGCCTCCTTCTGAGCCTGACGGACGGCGGGATCGGTGTGGGTTCCTCCGATCCCGAGATGGCGGCACGTGGAGGCGTTCCACCAAAACATCAGGCACCGGCCGTTGTCCTTTCGCAGGTCGATGTGAATGTAGAGAGGCAAGGAATAAGCCAGATTGTAATAGTAGAGCGCGACGCTGTGCCCGCCCACCAAGTCGGTCATGGGATCCCACATCAGCTCGAAGGCCCAAACGGTATCAAATCCGTGTGTGCCGCCCGCGGCTGCTTCGAGCTGCCGCTGGCCGTGACCGTAATACGTCGGGACGTAACGCAGGCTGGTGCCGCCCAGCATCTGGTCGTGCATTTCGACCAGGACGTTGGGGTACTTCGCATGGACCAGGCAGGCCAGCCGGTTGGTCGCTTCGACATGGTCCTCACGTCCGGAGGGGACGGGATGGCCGTGGTGAGGGTCCCAGCATTCCCCGTTATCCATGGTCCCGTCAAACATAAAGAAAGTGACGCCATCTCGCGCCAGCGTTTCCAGCCGGGCCAGCGTCTCTTCCGTGTACTGCCGAGAGGCGCCGCACAACGACATTTCAATGCGGCTGCCATCGCGGTTCATCCGGTCTATATCTCGTGCATAGCTTGAAGGGTCGCACCATCCTGACAGAGGCGTGTGCAGCGACAAGCTCAGGCCGTACTCCCGGCGGAGCAGGGCGGTGAAGTCCTGCAATTTGCCCAAGCGTAATTCATCCCAAATCTTGGAAGCAAAAAGCGTGTCCCATCCGGGGTCGAGGTAGAGCGCCTCGCATCCGATATCGCGAGCTTTCGCCGCGGCGTCCTTCATGTCGTCCAGCGCGTAGTATTTCTTCCGGTTTTCGGGCTTGTCCATTCCCCCGCCGGGCAGCGACCAGAGCTTGTTGTCGTACAACTCATTCCAATGCACGGGAGGATTGAACCCCGCCGGGCAGCCATGTCCTCGGGATTCCATCTCGGCGCGAAAGGCGTAGAACCCTTCGTCGATCCCACCCTCAAAAGCGGTGATGCGGGTCGCTCCGAATCGATGCGACGCCTGGGGGGCAATCCAGGCGCCACTTTCCGGATCGCCTAGAAAAATGCCGTATCCTCCCCAGCGCAGCCCGATCTGCTCCTCGCTCAAGGGAACGCGGTCGAGCAAAGCCCACTCCATTCCTTCTGGGCTGTACTTGCTGACCAGGAATCCCCGGCGGCCATCGGTAAGGATCCAGCCTTCGGAGGCATATTGCGGGTACCGTGTTTGTATGATTCCCATCTCATAAACATTCGCCACCACGACTTTGTCAGAGTGCTGGATGGCGGACTGTGCACGCAGACGCGAGCTTCGCGCTTCGCAGAGCACTTGCCAGAGGGTGTAATCCGCGTATTGGGTGCGGTTGCCGGTGGGCTCACGCCGGTAAGGAACGGCGGTGAACTTAAAATCCTTCAGGCCGGACTCGACGGCATCGCCCACCACCTTGACGGGAAGGACGAATCCGCACCGTCCTTCCGGCAAAGCGATCCGGTGGTGACTCCGGTTCGTGAGGGTGATTTCTTCTTCCATCCAGGGCTTGTCGTGAGGAACCGAATACTTGTGACTCATCTCGAGGCCGTTGCCAATGTCGCCCACCAGCTTCACCAGCGTGGCATTGCCTTCTTCCACGGAGGACGCTTCGGCAAAGGACGGTTGACCGAAAGAATAGCTATAGTCTCCGGCGGCCAGAGCGATGCTGGACAGCGTGTGGACCAATTCCACCTTCAGACCTTGACCGGCAGTGAGATTCAAATGGAAATGCGCGTTTCCCACCTTGAACAACCTGGACGGCTCGCGAACGCCTGGGGCCGTATCCCCCTGGGGTGTGGCAGTGGCCTGACCGGAACTTAGCGTGGCCAGCGGCAGGAGAGCCGTTGCTTTCAGAAAGGATTGCCGCGTCATTCGTAAGGTCGATCCGTCTTGTTGATTCATATTCCCCCCCTATGTGATCATCTCATACCCGGCCAATGGACCGTGTCCGGAGATCATGTCTTATACTCCGCAGGGCCAATGCACGCAAGAGGGCGTACGGCATTGACTACGATAAACAATGCGTGTGGAATTCAAGCCAGATCGTGGGCCGCCCCATCAAGGCTCAGGGGTTGAAATGAATTGTCTTGTCAGTTCTGCCGCTCTGGACCGAATTCATGACGCGGACCTCCGGTTTAGTTGTGGATAAAGCACTAATGCCCACTAATAAGCGCTAATACGGACTCGAAACCGTTGCGATGGACAATTTATACAGGGGACATAAAGTCCACATCAATGCTGGATTCCTCCTTCCGCGTAAGACAATATGACCCAGATTAAATTTTTCTGATGTTAGCATTTCTTGATATACGCCACTGACACCGGTTTTTCAGACTCGTCGGTGACCCGATCCACTATCTACGACTCCGCCGCCCGGTTGCAGGCCTTGACGGCCAACTTGCCGGTTCTGGGGGGAATCAGAATCTGCTGACCAACGCGTAATACGGCCCCGTGGGACTGCTCCAGGCCGCGCTGGGTAACGGGCTGACGGGGAAGCGGGCTTACGACAATCGCACTGGGCTGCAATCGCTCACCGTCAGCAATTCGGTGTACTCGCTCGGGCTCACCTATTATGGCAACGGCAAAGCACCAGGGCAGCGTTGCCGAAGCGTTGATTGCGAACGCCGCCATCAGTATTTGTGCCCTTGGTGAATTAAATCTCTGATCTTGAGTCCGTCCAGGCGGTTACGCTTCTGGATTTCCAGAATGTCGGCGACGGCCTCAGCGGGAGATTTAGTCGAGGGACCAGGAGGGGAGGGAATGGACTCGTTTTGCGCGAGGGTTTCCAGAGCCCGCTCGATGAGCTCTTCAGGCGAGCGATAAGGACCGCGGGTAAGCTGCTTTTGTAGCAACTCCTCGCTGTGGGGTGTCAAGCGAATGGTACTCATGAGTAAAGTGTATGCGAAGAATCAGATTCCTCGCAATGAAATGCCTCTTTGGCGATGGAGGTTCAAAGTTGACAGTCGACAGTTAACCGTCAAGGCGTTCGTGATTCTTACTGTGAACTATAAACTATGAACTGTGAACTGATCGCCGACCCCTACGAACTGACAACGGACCACGGACCAAAACTGTCCGGTCATAAGTCGAACAGATTGAGTTGATTGCAAGACGTCTCTAGTTCGTCTGAGTTGTTTATTTGCGAAAACGCCTGTAAAAGTGGCGTTTTTTCGAAAAGCAAGA
>Ga0181524_10002160_pt1 | contig 20857 bp, 18 predicted proteins | sample PEATcosm2014_Bin_34_FD_119761 | JGI IMG/M metagenome (GOLD analysis project Ga0181524, IMG submission 119761) | Peatland microbial communities from MTU Mesocosm Facility, Houghton, MI, USA - PEATcosm2014_Bin05_60_metaG | ecosystem: Environmental > Terrestrial > Soil > Wetlands > Peat | place... | reverse complement strand
TGGGGCCACGCCCCGCTGCTCTTCGACATTGCCAGGGACCCGCTTTACATGCACAACGTGGCCGCCCGCAACCCGGACATCGTGCGGCGGATGCACGCGGTCGTCAAAGCGGACGGAGGCGGGGACTATCCCGCCCGATTGAGGGAAATGGCGGATGCGGCGCTGCCCGGCTGCACGCCGCTGGAGGAAGCCTGACCTTGAGCCGCTTCGCCCAGCGCCGCCATCGGCGTCAGCGCCGCCCCTCGACCTGCCGCTCTCTTCGGTCTGTGTGGACTTGCGGGGATCCATTTTCGAGGGACAGAACCACGCGCGGGGTCAATCACGACGTCCAGGTTCGATGGGCGCAAGAGATTGGCCATTTCGGTCGTTCGGCAAAAGGAGATCGCAATGACTGATGTTATCGTCGTCATCGGTGCCGGCTCAATCGGTCAAGCGATTGCACGGCGGGTCAGCGCAGGCAAGCACGTCCTGCTCGCTGATCTGCGCCAAGATAACGTCGATGCGGCCGCGAAAGTCCTCAGCGACGCTGGATTCGAGGTGAGCACCGCTATCATCGAAGTCTCCTCGCGCAAGTCGGTCCACGCACTCGTCGAGACAGCCACGGCGATCGGCCTCATAACCGGCGTCATCCATGCCGCCGGTGTCTCCCCCACGCAGGCATCGCCAGCCACGATCCTGAAGGTCGATCTGTATGGTACCGCGCTCGTGCTCGAGGAATTCGGTAACGTCATTGCGCGCGGCGGAGCGGGTGTCGTTATCGCCTCGCAATCGGGGCACCGCCTTAAGGCGCTGCTGCCCGAGCAAAACAAGGCGCTGGCGACTACGCCCGCCGACGAGTTGCTCGCTCTTCCGATGCTCCAGCCGGACCAAGTGACGGACCCGCTTTACGCCTACCAACTCTCCAAACGCGGCAACTCGTTGCGGGTGATGGCCGAGGCGGTGCGTTGGGGCAAGCGAGGGGCGCGAGTCAACACGATAAGCCCCGGCATCATCTTCACGCCTCTCGCCAAGGACGAGCTGACGGGTCCACGCGGCGAGGGATACCGGCGCATGATCAAGCTGTCTTCGGCCGGGCGCGGCGGCACCCCGGATGAGGTCGGGACGGTTGCCGCTTTGCTGATGGGGCCGGACGGGGCGTTCATCACCGGCAGCGATTTCCTCATGGATGGCGGAGTCACGGCGGCCTATTGGTACGGCGACCTCGCTCCGAAGTGATCGAAAGGCTCACGCTTCTGGCCAAAGCCGGATTACACACTCTTTCCATTTCGGAGACCGCTTTCGCCATTTTGCCGACAATCGCATGACTTTACGAAAGGCCTTCGACATGAGTAAGGAATCGAGCGGACTGGCCGAATTCGAGAAGATGATGCCACCGGCACAGATCGAGGCGGTGCTCGCGCATTACGCTGTGCCGCCGGTGGACCAGATCGAGGTGGGCGGCGGGACCGCCTCTCCGAAAGTGGTCCTTACCACGCGCGAAGGGCGCATGCTGCTCAAGCGGCGAAGACAGGAGTTCAGCTTGCCCGAGGTCGTTGCGTATGACCATTCCGTCCTCCGTCACCTGAAGGCCGCCGGACTCCCGGTTGCCTGTCCCCTCCATACCCGCGACGAGACTACCGCCGTCTTCCACGAGCAGTGGGCGTTCGAGTTGATGCCGTTCATCGAAAACGTCGAGCCGTATCGGCAGGGAGACCCGGCGCAAGTTCGCGCGGCCGGCCGGGCGCTGGCGCAGTTCCACAACGCCACCGCCGGCTGGACACCGGAGGGCCGCAAGGATTGGCGGCGCGAGTTTCACGCGGGCGCTAACGCCGTGACGTTGCGCAACACCATCGCGGCATGGGAAGCCTCCGGCGTGCGCGGCGAGGCGCTCGATACCGCCCGCCGCATGCTGCGCCTGCTTGACCGGACGGCCGAGTGCGTCGCCGACAGCCGCGTTGCCGCGCTGCCGCACACCATCTGCCACGGCGACTACACCATCGCCAATGTCTTCTTCAGCGGCAGCGACGTGGCGGCCATCTTCGATTTCGACTGGTCCCTGCGCCAGTGCCGCCTGGACGACCTCGCGCGCGGCGTCATCACCTTTGCTTCCTGGCGGCCTAAGCCAATTGACGGCAGTTCAATCTGGTCGCTGACGCAGGCGTGGAAAACGGACATGGCGCTCTCGCGAGAATTCCTCACTTCCTACGCGCAACTCACGAAGTACGCCGCCGGCGAACGGGCGAGCCTCCCCTGGTTCGTCTGTGAGGTTGCCTTGAGCATGCGCGTCCGCGCCATGCGCAAAGTCCTCGACGGCCAGAAGCTCTCCATCCTCACCATTGACATGCCGCCGCTGCTTACATGGCTCGAGCAGGGGGTGCAGGAATTGGCGGCGCTGGGGAAGTGATTTCATCTGTGCAACTCATTCAGGACTGGCAGAACTATCAGGCAAATGGTGTTTCTGACAAAGCACTCTTGATCCCGTGCGAGCTTCGCAGAACAAACGAGGTGAGCGTCCACCGCTTGCTGAATCTCCTCGGGCTGGACCGTCGGGGAAACCGGCCAGAGAGGACTGAAGGCAGTGCACGAAAACAGAGAGTCGTTCGATTAAGGGACCGTTTGGTCCAGCACGATTCATGCAACAGCTACTTCCGCCCAACAATCGATATCGGAGGAATCAGTATCGAATCCGGCCCCCGCTAGACGCTGCGCTGGCTTGATTGCCCGCCGGGAACAGGACAGCCGTCTTCAGCATATGCCCCCCCGATCATTCGCCGTTAGCGACGAGTGCCAGGATACTGGCGCCGCTGCTCCGCTGAAGGGAGCGGCCACGGCCGAAGTACCGTAGGCGAATCCGGAAAGCCAACCTTGCGAAGGCTTGTACAAGCCTTCGTATGGCTTGTTGTAACATGTTTAGGCACAATGTCGTATACCACGTCACCCGCTGCTGAAATATTCCGCTAAACTCGCGCTTTGCCGGACCGATGATCAAGATGCCCAGTGATACTCTATCCAGAGGCCGGCGCCGGGAGGCAAAACCATGTTGTGGACCTGCGGCAGGCGGCTGATCGTCGCGATGGCGAGCGTTACGGCGATGGCGTGGCTCGGGGCGGGACTGGCCTCGGGGCAGCCCATTGGCGGCTCTCCTGCGGCGACAAACAGTCAGATGGCAACTAATACCGCGCAGGAGATCAAGCCTGGCGATCCGAGGGAGAAGGTGATCGAACTTCTTGGTCCACCGCAGGGACAGGTCGGGTCGGCACATCGTGAGACTCTCGTCTATGAACGCGGCGAGATTCGCCTCTCTGATGGGATAGTTTCTGAGGTGGAGTTGCGGCCAGCAGGTTCGCCCGAAATGCAGCCCGCAGGTATGAAAAGGATCGAAGATGAGAGCGCGAACCCGCAGCAGTTGCCACCTGACGCAGTTCGTCCAGAGCAGGGGCCACCGGCGCCGCCCGCGAAGATCGCCATGCGCATCCTCTACGCTGGGCACCCCGGCTCGGATCGCGAGAAGGATTTCGTCGAGTTCCTGAGCAAGTATTTCACGCAAGTCGAGACGGGCGACCTGGCGACTTTCAGCGACAGGAGCGCCGATAGGTTCGACGTGGCGATCTTGGATTATGACGGTGACGGCATGGACGCCTTCAAGTTCCCGCGACCGAACCTGTCGCAGAACTATGCCCGTGCGACGGTGAGCGTTGGCGTGGCTGGTGCGATGATCTGCAGCCAGCTTCGACTCAAGACGGGGTATGAGTGAAACTGCATGAGCGACGCGGCTCAGTTTGAGCCGACCAATCATGAGGTGTTCCAGAAGCCTTTCCCCGTTCAGCCGGTCTTCGAGATGTGGCCGACCCCGAAAAACTACCGCCGCTCGCCGACCGGCAGAGACCTGCCTGGGCAGATTAAAGTCTGGCGCGTGCAGGACAGCGGGAAGACTTATGGCAGCGTGTTGTCCCGCGGCGGCGGCTACGCCAATTCGCCCGGGACCGAAGTGCTGGCGCAAGGGTACAATACCGGCAAGCAATACGCCGACGTGGGCATCGGACGAGATGCGAGCTTCTTGCAGTGGGGCTACTCATCGCCCCCCTCGAAGATGACCGATGCGGGGCGCGCGCTCTTCCTGAACTGCATCTGTTATATTCGCACGTTCGACGGCAAGATGCCGCTGGGTCGCCGCCAAAACTGAATCGAACAACAAATTTTGCCGCAAAGAGGCGCAATAGATTCATAGCGTACCATCCGCCGGGTCTGCTCGCATGCCGGCACGCCAAGATCGGGCAGAAAGGAAAGAGCATCGGACGTGCGGTCCAGCGACATGTCCGTGTACCGGTCTGTGAGGGCGCTGGATGAGTGCCGCGCGAGTTTCTGCGCGGCCGTGGGGTTCGCACCGCTGGTCTTCAGGATCGTGATATAGCTGTGCCGGAGCGCGTGAAAGTCCACCACGCGCTTGCGCTCGTCCATTTCCGCGAGGAAGTGCGATTCCTTCCGGGCCTTCAGTGCTTCAGGGTCGTTCCACCCGCGGCCCGACGTACGACGTCGCCGCCACCACGTCGTCGTACCACTTCTTGTTCTCCCGCCGCGAGTTATCCGCGATGAACAGACCGATCCCGAAGAGGTCAATCTTCAGCGTCTCCGTGTCGCGGAGCCGCAGGTTGAGGAAGTCGGCGATCAGCTTCCCATCCACCCAGCACCCGATCCGGCCGTCGCGCCGGCCTGGAGTGTTCATCTTCACCATGTACTCGTAGCAGTACCAGCGCCCGAGCGCCGGCACGAAGTCCGGGCGGGGGACGAAGTGCGGCCCGAAGTCATAGGGCACGTTCGTGTTTGGCGTCGCCACGCCGGTCGGGTAGAAGTGGTCCCCGTAGTTGCCCCGCTGTTCCGGATGGTAGATGTAGATGTCCAGCGGGCCGGGCGAGGGCAACTTGACCGGGGAGGCGATCTGCAGCTCGTAGTTCACAAGGAACTTGTTGCGCCCGTCGGACGGCTTGCCCGGCCCCGCGCTCTCCCCGCGCCAGTACTTGCCCGAGATGATCCCGCCGTTGTGGATGGAGTTCAGCGGGACATCGAACCCCTCCTCGACCCTGGCGTAGAAGCGCAGGGACAGCACGTCCTGCTCCCTGGCGAGCGACCTCCAGACCTCTATGGCCCATCGCTCCCTTTGCTTCGGCATGATGATTTCCAGAGACCGTTTCCCGCTGTGAACGCTGGCCGGCTCCTCCGCGATACGCATGTTCCCCTCATGCGACACCGTGCTCCACTTGCGGTGCAGGTCGGCCGGCGTGCGGCAGTCCTCAAAATCGTCGTGAAAGAGCACGGCGGCGTCCGTCTCGATGCCGACATCGCCCGGGTGCCTGGCAGCGATGCCGGTATCTCCCTCCGGAAGCGCAGGCGGCAAACTCGGGAAATCCTCCATTCTACGGTCCCTGGTTAAAGACTTAACGTTCCCTGACCTCCGCTCCACGTCCTGCGGAACGGACGGTTCGCTCATTAGCGGCCTGACGTTTAAAGAGCATAGCACCTGATAGCATATGTGTCTAATATTGGCCGTTGTCACATGGCCCATGTTCCCTCGGGCTTCTGTGTCAACTCATCTTCGAGAGGCGCTATCACCGGACAACTGCCGCCAGCGAGATCAGGACGCCAGTCGCACCTCTTCCCAGGCCTCGAAACTCAAAGGGTCAGTGTAGAATCCTGCCCCCGCTATGAACCTGCGACGCCTCGCCCGAGAAGGCACCAGTTGTTCCCATCAGGCGCGTGAGGGGGCGCGTGGGCGTGTATCTTTCCATTTGGGCGAAGCTTGGGGCAAAGGCGCGTGCTGGGGCAAGATTAGCGCGAAGTTGCGGCGTCCGCTATGGCCCACGAGAATTCAAAGGTCTTCAGCGCATCGTCGTATGTACTCCGAATCCCTGAGCCGTCGCCACTGCGTATTGCATCTACGAAAGCCTGGTCCTCCGTCAGATAGGGGTCGTCCTCAGTGAGTGGGATCTCTTCCGCGCTCTCGGTGCCAGGCCGGCGAACCGACAAGCGTGGCTGTCCGTACGGGTCCCGGAGAACGACCCTAAGGCCATCGGACCAAACCTCAATCTCAGTTTCGTATTTCTCTCGATGGAGAAGCGTGCCGTGGGTCAAAGAACCAAGAGCACCGCTCTGGAATTTCCAGACGGCAGCGGTCGCACAAGGAGGCTTGAAGGCGTCGGGAACATCCTCTCCGAAGAGGGCACCGCTATCTTTTTTCGGCACATCTCGGAGCGCGCCGGCGGGTTCATGGAGCTTGATTGAGAGCGCGCGTACCGTGGCCAGTTCCGGCTCGCCGAACAGGTATCTCGCGAGGTCGACAAAGTGCGTGGCCTGCTCGACGATGGGTCCGCCTCCGGCGCGGATGTCCCACCAGGCGTCCTTGCGGATCTCGCTATACGCGCAATTGTATCGCCCCATAAACACCTTGCCTCCACCGATCGTCTCTTCGAGGATGCGACGAACAATATTGATGGCGGCGGCGTAGCGAAACATGTAGCCCACTGAGATAACGACAGGGCCCGCCTGCAGCCTGCGGGCGACCTGTCGAACAGTTTCAGGGCGGAAGGCAGAGAGAGGCTTTTCAACGAACATGTGTACCCCAGCTTTCATGCAGTGAAGTTCAATGTCTTTCCCGGGATCAATGGATCCATGGGCGTTGGGCGGAACCCCGATCCAAACGGCCTGAGGCTTCCTGCGTTCCAGCATAACGCGGAAGTCCGAAAAAACTTCCGCTCCTTCATACATGTGGCCGGAACGTTGATCCAGTTTCCTTCTCGCGCACTCCATGTCCGGGTCGGCCACGCCGACCACCTTCAGCCCTTCGATGCGTTCGAGGCGCGATGCATGGTCCCACGGCCCTTCGCCGCCACCAAAATTCACGGCACCGGCTCCAATGAACCCCACTCGCAATGGTTCGGTCACGTGGAAAACCTTTCCTTCACCTCAAGGGCGCACCCAGCTTCAGCATCAAGCGGGATTTCCCAGATGGCCGCCGCCCACATAGCGGTCAGCCGTCAAATGTCGGATTCTGACCATCGGAACCCTTCTTGTCAAGCGAATTGTCGGTGTCGGACTGGTTCCGGCCTGTGTCCAGGCCCTCGGCAAGACTTGGTGACATAAAACCCATTCTTTTCGACTTTTGGTCGGTTTCCCGGCTTCAACGCCTGTAGAAAATGCCTGGCCAAGTAGGTCCTATGACAAACCGCTCCGACTCCTCTTTCCAATCAGGCGCGCGAGGGGAGCGCGTGGGCGCGTCGCCATCCAGGCGAAGACGGTGCAGTTTGCCGCTGACGATTTGCTTGACAAGCGGGATTCTGAGGGTCAGAATCCGACATTTGATCGCGGACCGTGGCCTGGAGGAGCGGCCAGACGGCAAATCCCGGTCGAGCAGAAGCGTGCGGAATGCGCCCCGTTCCGTCAAGCGTAGCGGGACGGAGAAGCGCGGAATGAAGGGTGGACCCGGTCACCGTTTTCGCCGAGGAGTTAGCAGATGAGCACCGTACAGGCGGCTGTCGTGCAGGACGCGCCTCCGGAGTTCAGCACGCCGGCAACGCTGGCGAAAGTGGAACAGCACCTGTGCAAGGCCCACAGACAAGGCGCGCAAGTGGTTGTGTTCCCGGAGGCGTTCATCGGCGGCTATCCCAAGGGAATGGACTTCGGCGCCAGGGTGGGTACGCGCTCGATGGAAGGCAGGAGGGACTTTCAGAGGTACTACGACAACGCTGTCCAAGTCCCCGGCCCTGTGACTGACGCGCTCGGGAAAATGGCGGCAGAATACCATCTGATCGTGGTGATGGGAGCGATCGAGCAGACACCAGGGACCCTTTACTGCTGCGTCTTGTTCTTCGGTCCCGACGGTAAGCTGATGGGCAAACGCCGGAAGATCATGCCGACGGCTATGGAGCGGCTGGTGTGGGGCTTCGGCGATGGCTCGACTCTAAGCGTCTTTCCGACGCTTATCGGCCGCATTGGAGCGGTGATCTGTTGGGAGAACTACATGCCGTTGATGCGCATGGCCATGTACGGACAAGGCATCCAACTGTACTGCGCTTGCACGCTGGACGATCGTGAGACATGGCAACCCACGATGCGGCATATTGCGCAAGAGGGCAGGTGCTATGTGCTTTCGAGCTGCCAATTCGCCAGGAGGTCGGATTTCCCGGATTGGTGCAAGCCGGCGGCGAGCGGCGATGCAGACCCGGTCATGATTCGGGGCGGGAGCTGCATCGTCAGTCCGCTCGGGCGGGTGATCGCAGGTCCCGTCTACGACCGGCCGGCCATGCTTATGGCGGAGTTGGATCTCTCGGAGATCACCCAAGGCAAGTATGATCTCGACGTAGCCGGCCACTACGCCCGGCCGGATATCTTCCAACTCACCGTCAACACCAAACCGCAGAAAGCGGTCTCGCTGGACGGACAGCCGGAATGAAGAAGTAGGTCGGTTCAGGCGTCTCCCGAGCACGCCTCCAGCTTCAGGGCCGCCCGCGATCTTTAGCAACTGCGTTGCTTCATGCCGAGCCTAGCCGTCAATCGCACCGCTGAGTAGGCGCCCGCATTCCATGAGGCCGTGAGCTTCCGCAATCTGACGAGCTAGTCGCTCGACTGTCGTTTCCTCCCCCTCGATGCCTCTCACAGTTGTCGGACCGTTGCCGCTCATGGAGCCTTCTTGCGGTCGTCAGGTCCCCGTCGTAGAGTCCTGAAAACGGCGGCGCAATCGTCGTCTTGTTGCCGGTAGTCGAGAAGCAAGCCGAACAGCCTGCCCCGGGGCCAAACCATCATGCAGATTCTGCTCTTACGAGTTCAGCGAGATTGATCTCAGCACACGCGTTAGCCCACTGGCAGGAGCCGCACTGCCAGCCGCGGGACGGGTAGATCCCATTGAGCCCAGCAGGTTTTTCGCGTGCGATTCCTCCAACGCCTTCGTGAAGCGGGATACTATTTTGGCATGATCGGCCAGGGGCGGGAAGAATAATTACTCCTTGGATTCCTTGGTCTCTTTAGACTCCTTGGTGTCCTTGGAACCCTTTGTGGGCGCCTTTTCCGCGGGACGGACGGCCTTGCCGGCTTGCGGATGGCCGCCGGTCTTTTTGTATTCGGTTGCGTGCTGCACCTTAACCTGTTCGCCGACCCTCCGGTTTTCCGCGACGTTGACGTAGCGGTTTTCCCGGATGTTGACGGTGACGATATCGCGGACGAAGACGTCGCGCGTGTAGCGATGTCCCCCATAAAAGTAGAAGCCCCCGTACAAATAACAACCCGGCGGATACCCCGCGTCGTAGATGTACACTCTATCGTCCGGCGGCGGCTCGACGACTTCCACGTCGCCCGTGACGACGACTCCCGGCTCGACCGCGACGACGCGCACCCGCGGCACCTCGATCGTGCAGCCGCCGCAAAGAAGTGAAATAAAGCCACTAACGGCGCAGGACAGGACGACGACCCTGGACTTCATGATGGCTTCTCCTTTTTTTCAGCTTAGCACAGACGCGCCGTGCATGGGTCACGCGGACGAGCAGTCGATATTGTATCATTACTCGTAGGAAATGCAAATGTTGAGGACCAACGCGGCGCTGGTGGGGACTAGGCGGCATGTGCGCTGGTGGTGCTCATGCCGCGCAATTCTCGCTAGACCGCCTCTTTCACGGCAGTGACCACACTCTCGGCGGTCGTCTAAGCTTCAGTTGCTTTTTCCTTCGGTGAAGGTAGAATCCTGGCAAGCAGGTTCGCCACACGGCGTGAGGAGGAGTTTCGGGGCGAAAAGTGCGCTGCTGACGTACGAGTCGTCAAGAGGGAGGACCGATCCCATCGCAATAAAGACGACGCCCCTCTCGCTCACCAGCGATTACGTCACCGGCCTAGGCTGCCCGGAGTCGCATCTCCGCCGGATTGCCGAAGCGGGGTTCTCGCACGTCCACTGGTGCCACCAATGGAACACGGACTTCATCTACTCCGACCCGGAGATCGAACAGATACAGAACTGGCTCGGCGAGTTCGGACTGCGGCTGCTCGACCTGCACGGATCGGCGGGCGTGGAGAAGAAATGGCTCTCCGCGCACGAGTACGAGCGGCTGGCGGGTGTTGAGCTGGTCCGAAACCGGATCGAGATGGCCGCACGGCTTTCGAGCGACGTCGTCATCATGCACGCCGGGGGCAAGCCGGAATGGGACTCGCTGCGCCGCTCGCTCGATGCGCTGGAACCCTTAGCCCGGAACCGCAACGTGCGGATCGCCATCGAGAACGGCGACTTCGACCTCATCCGGCAGGCACTCGCCGCATATCGTCCCGATTACCTCGGCCTCTGCTACGATGCCGGTCACGGCAACATCGGCGCAGCTAACGGGCTGGCCCATCTGGAATCGCTCAAGGACCGGCTGATCTCCGTGCACCTCCACGACAACGACGGAACCGCCGACCAGCATCGCGTCCCATTCACTGGCACCGTAAACTGGCAGCGGCTGGCGGGGATTATCGCCACTTCATCTTATCGGAAATGCGTGAGCCTTGAATCTATGATGCTCAACGCTGGGAATCTTGAAGAGGGCACCTTCCTCGCCAGCGCGCACGAAGCCGCCGCGCGGTTCGCCGAGATGATAGGGGCGCATGGGAAAGAGAATTCTCTATAAATCCTGGAGCATATCCATTCACCAAGAGTTCGCTCAGCAGCAATGCAAACTTGGCGCCCCGTGCTACACTGGTACTCCAGATGGTCGCATCAGAGGCTTTCTTTCGCCGCGCCACAGCCTCTTGACAACCGGGATTCCGAGGGTCAGAATCCGGCACTTGATAGCTGACCGTCATGTGGAGAGGGGCCATATGGAAAATCTCGGTTGGGAAATCTCGAACAAGGCCCCCAAGACGAGTCGGTTCTGTATTCTCCGAGGCGACGGCTCGACAGGCGCCGTCCAATGCCGTCGTCCGCTGCGGATCAGGCGGGACGGTTCGGGCTGTTTCCTCGACGTGGCCAAGCAGCCGTAGCGTGTCCCATCCGAATTGGTCGGTTCAACAGACGGCACCATGACATGAGCACCTTTGCCGTCCTGCTGGTTCTGATCTCCGCCTTCATGCATGCCGCGTGGAATGTGCTAGCACGGTCGAGGCGGGCCGAGCAGATTTTCATGCTCCGGACTCTGTGGCTGATCGCGGCCATTGGACTCGTGCCGGCGGCGCTGCTGTGGAAGGCGGGGCCGCCGTGGCCCCACCGGACGTGGGTCTGCGTGGCAGTCTCCGGCGCCTGCTGTGGCGTGTACTATGCCTCTCTGATGCGCGCCTATGGCTCGGGTGAGTTTACGGTGGTCTATCCCATTGCGCGGGCACTGCCGGTGCTCTTCGTGACATTGGGCGAGATGGTCCGGGGTCATATTCCCACACCCGGCGGCTGGCTGGGCATCCTGCTGGTGACCGGGTCCTGCATTCTCATCCCCTTCGAGACGCTGCGCGGGCTGTCACTCAGAACCTACATTAACCGGACGACGGTGTGGATGCTGGTGACGGCCCTGGGGACGACCGGCTACACGCTCGTGGACAAGTACGCCGCCGAAGCGGTGCGTAGCAGCCCCGCCTATGCGGCGCTCTATGGGTATCTATTCTTCGTCGTCTCAGCCGTGGTCTATTCGCTGCTTATGGCCGTCTGGGGCAAACTGCGACAGGACGCAGGCGAGTCGGTCGGCTGGAAGCGTCCGCTCGCGGCCGCCGTCCTTGACGCCGGCGGATACTGGCTGATCCTTTGGGTGTACCAGTTGACGCAGAATGCCGGCTACGTCATGGCCTTCCGGCAGTTCAGCATCCTCGTCGGCGTGGTTCTCGGCGTTATCTGGTTCCGTGAGCGCAATGCCGCGCTTCGCCTGCTCGCCGGCTCCATTCTGGTCGCCGGGCTAATTCTGGTTCGCTTGTGTGGCTAACCTTCGTTGCAATGCGCCCAGCGCCGGGGCTGCGCACTGCGCGTAGCCGAAAGACAACTGGAGCTTCAAATAGCGCCTTGGATAGCTGCCCAAGGTTGGCAGGCCGCCGGAAACTTGACCGGGGTGACCTCAGTGGCCAGAATATGATACTTGATGTCTGGCCGTCGTGTGGACGACGGCCATATGTCAGATCTCGGTTTAGAAGAAGGTCGGGCCAAATGTGTTCCACTCACACGTCGGCAATCCTTCGGTTGCCAGTCGTCGTCCTCCAAAGCTGCCGGATACTATCGGGTAGCCTGAAGCCGCCGGCAGAGGCGCATTTTACGCTATGGCAATTGCCGGCCCAGACGCGCACTCAGATGATGTGTTATGTTCTGAAGACCAGCCACGACCGGGTCATCGTCATAGACGGAGGGACGCGTGGAGATGCTCTCAACCTGAGAGAATTTCTCGCGGCGCTCGGAAATCGTATTCACACCTGGTTCATAACGCACCCACATTCGGACCACGTGGCTGCCTTGAGCGCAATTCTCGAGGATCCCGGAGCGATGCGAATAGACGGAATCTATGGCGTTCTCCCGGAAGATGCGTGGATCGTAAAACATGAACCGGAACGCCTTGAAGACACGCGTTCCTTTCGCGCGGCCTTGGAGCGTTCCAGCCGTTCCTGTGAGCCGCTTCAGGTCGGACAGGTGCTGGCGATTGATGGCGTGCGAATCGAGGTCCTGAGTGCCAACAATCCGGGGATCACGCGGAACGCAGTCAACAACTCCAGCATGGTCATCCGCGTCTCTGACGCGAGGAAGTCGGTCTTGTTCACAGGCGACCTTGGGGTCGAGGGAGGCGAAAAGCTGCTCGCTGGTCCCTTCGGGGAAAGCCTCCATGCCGACTACGTACAGATGGCCCACCATGGCCAGTCAGGCTGCGACGAATCCTTCTATCGCGCCGTGAAGCCGGATTACTGCCTCTGGCCAACGCCCCGATGGCTCTGGGATAACGATTCCGGCGGCGGGAAGGGATCCGGGCCATGGAAGACACTTGAAGTTCGCGGCTGGATGGAGAATCTTGGCGTTCTCAGGAACTGCGTCTCCGCAAACGGCTGCTGCCGCGTAGATTGACGAAGACAGTCAGCCCGGATACGAAACAGGGCTCTTGTTGAGGGAAACAATTGCCGCGCTGGGCTGGGCGGCTATCTGCGCCTCGAAATCGTGGACGCCTCCGGCCGCAAGGCCTGGTCCAATCCCATCTGGCACGATGCACGCGCGGGACGTTGGCGCGACTGATTTGCGGCGCCTTGACATTCGTGCCGCCTGGCTCCTAGGATGTGCGGACATCGAAGAGATCCTGTTGACTTGAGCGACGCGCTGCGTCTGGCACCGGACTGCGGCGGCCGCGCCGCGGTCATGGTTGCATCATGACCGAGATCGATGTTGAGCTCGTTTCGGGGAAACAGCAAGCTTCGAGGGCGCGAATGGATTCCAGAGAGCGCGTTTTCCTGGCCCTGAATTTCGAGGAACCGGACCGTATGCCGGTCGATTTTTGGGGTTCAGAGGGGTTCTACCGGTCGCTTCAGCAGGGACTGGATAAAGCGGCGTTTCTCGACCGACACGATTCAGATTTCCGATACATTGAAGGACCGCGCTACATGGGGCCTCCGCTGGCCGTGTCCGCCGAGGGAATCCGGCCGGATATCTGGGGCGTACCGAGGCAAATGGTGCGTGTGGCAACGCAGTTCGGCGAAGAAATCTACCCAGAGGTCACACACTATCCGTTGGCAGGCGCACAGACGGTGGAGGAGATTGGAGCTTATGACCATTGGCCTTCCCCTGACTGGTTTGACTATACACCCGTCAAAGCGCAATGTGAGGCGATCCGCAGTAAGGGGCGCGTGGTTGTGTTCATGGGCGATCGGCTCAACCGTATCGCCCAGCTTAAGCCGGCCATGTACTTACGAGGGGTGGAGCAGATCTTTGTGGACTTGGCCGGAGCGCCGGAGGTGGCCCAAGCTATTCTGCGCCGCGTTCGGCCGTTCTATGTCGAATACCTTTCCCGCGTGTTGGAAGCCGCCGACGGCGGAATTGACATTGTGGTGACCGGCGACGACTTCGGCTCACAGAATGCCCCGTTCCTGTCCCCGGCGATGTGGCGGGAATTCTTGGGCGAGGGATTCAGGGAGTACATGACGATCATCCGGACCGGTGGCGCTCGCTCCATGCATCACACCTGCGGCATGGTAACGCCGCTGGTAGGAGAGATGGTCGCCCGAGGCTTGCAGATTCTTCAATCACTCCAGCCGGAAGCCATGGCTGGCGACTATGCCACCCTGAAATCAACCTATGGTCAGCGCTTGGCCTTTCAGGGCGGCCTATCCATTCAACAGACACTGCCTCGCGGCACCCCGAAGCAGGTGCGGGACGAGGTTCGTCAGCGGGTTGAGACACTGGCCACCGGGGGCGGATATATCCTCTGCACCGCGCATAACATCCAGGCGGACTGTCCGCTTGAGAATGTCGAGGCCCTGCTGGAGGCGTATCGGCAGGAGGGGCAATATGCGCGGAAGGCGCCGGCGCGGTGATGAAGATCAGTGCGAAAAGTGTAGGATTCAGTTTGTTCACTAGCGTGGTACTGGTGACCTATCCTGGTCCGATGGGCGAAAAGGTATCAGAGGACTTTACCATCGCCGTCGAAGGGAAGCCGGTATTTGTTTACACGGCGAACACGTTGCGTGGCGGGCCGGCTTCGTTTGCCTCGTTCGACTTGGCCGGGCCGGTCCAGGTCAACGTGACGGCGACGCGCGCGATTGAGTCGGTGAAGATCCTGCCAACGTCTTCGGGTGTCAAGCCGTCGGTTACCGGCAACACGGTATCGTTCTCACTCGCCGCACCGGCTAATCTAACGCTGGAACTGAACGGCAGCTTCGAGAAGCCGCTGCATCTGTTCGCCAGCCCGCTCGAGACTGATCGTCCCAACCCGGCTGACACGAATGTGATCTACTTCGGGCCCGGTGTGCACGAGGTGACGACGTTGCACGTGAAGAGTGGTCAGACCGTTTATCTGGCCGGCGGCGCAATCCTGCGAGCGAAACTCGCAGCCGACGAGAAGCCGGTGGGATCCTGGAAGGGCAACAAACAGTACGCCCCGCTGCTTCAGGCCAGAGGCGCGAAAAATGTCACGGTCCGTGGTCGCGGCATCGTCGACATGAGCCAACTGCCATGGCAGTCCCGGGCCGCGCTGGATTTCGTCAGTTCATCCAACATCCTCATCGAAGGCATCACCCTTCTCGACGCGGCGAATTGGGACGTGGTGCTGGAAGAATCGAAGAACGTCGTCGTCCGCAACGTGAAACAGATTTGCGCCCGGGAAAATAGCGATGGCATCGACATTTGCAACAGTCAGGACGTGCTGGTCGAGGATTGTTTCCTGCGCAACAACGACGACGAGGTCTGCGTCAAAACGACCGCCCCGCCGCCCGCTCAGGAGTCAAAGAACATCGTCGTCCAGCGCTGCGTCATCTGGAACGAACGGGCCCGCGGTCTGGGTATCACTTCGGAGACCCGCGCCGACATTTCTAACGTCGTCTTCCGCGACTGTGACATCATTCACGATTTCTCGAAGGGCTACGACTGCTCCGCGTTGGCGATTCTCGTCTCGGACTCTGGGACGATGAGCGACATCCGTTTCGAGAACATCCGGTGTGAAGACGTCCACGACACCCTGATCAACTGTTGGATCGGCGCGGACATGTGGGGACACGATCCAAACCGCGGCCATGTCCGGGGCATTTTGTTCAAGGAGATCCGTGTCGTCGGGAAAACCTTTCCAGTCTCAAAGCTGACCGGGTTTGACGAGACGCACCGGGTCGAAAACGTAACCTTCGAACGGCTGCAAATTCAAGACAAGCTGATCGGCGACGGCGTTACGGCAAAGTTGCAGACGAACCAATATGTCCACAACATCCGGTTTGTTGAATAAGCGGGTTTTTCCGGGTCAAATGGGAAATCCTTGCGGAGACCTTCCGGGAAGGACGCGCTAGAATGAGCCAAAAAGCGTTTAACCGCCTAGTTTTGTTTTTTGCATTTCCTATTCTCATTGTGGCACTGACAGCGTGCGCAGTGGATTTCAATGCCCGTACCGACCCAATTGGCCGGTTAGGCGCGAATCGTTTCATCACGCCGGTCAATCAACTGATAACCCCCGCCGGAGCTTTCATTGAACTCCCCGGCATGAGACCGCAGGCGTTGGCGCTCAGTCCCGATGGCCAATTGCTCGTGACCGCCGGTCTGACACATGAGTTGGTTGTCGTGGACCCAATGACAGGGCGAATCCTCCAGCATGTGCCGCTGCCGGCGCACAACGACAGGAGTCTCGAATCGGACCCCGTCCATCCGGACACTCTCAAACCGCCTGAGAAGGGACAAGTTAGTTGCACCGGCTTGTCCTTTTCGCCGGACGGTTCCCGAATTTACCTCGCAAACGTCAACGGCGACATCAAGGTCTTCAGTGTCCTGCCGGATCACCAAGTCGTCGCTCTGTTTTCCCTTCCACTGCCGCCCGCCAACGCACCGGGACACGCGGCGGAGATTCCGGCCGGCATAGCAGTTTCATCGGATGGTAAACTTCTTTACGTCGCGCTCAATCTTTCAAATCGGCTGGCCGAACTGAACGCTGCGACCGGTCGCGTACAGCGAATTTGGGACGTGGGCGTCGCGCCTTACGACGTCGCGATTGCCGGTCAAAAGATTTACGTCAGCAACTGGGGCGGGCGGCGGCCTGGCGCGAACAGCGTCACCGGTCCAGCCGGACGCGGTACCCTGGTGCGCGTTGATTCTGTGCGCTACATCGCCAGCGAAGGCTCGGTCTCCGTAATTGATTTGAGCCCGAACCAGGGCCTATCTGAAATTCGCAGCCCAGAATCGGAGATTCTCACCGGCCTGCACGCTTCGGCGCTGGCGCTGGCGCCGAACAAGCATTATCTCGTCGTCGCCAACGCAGGCAGCGACACGCTGAGCGTTATTGACACGCGGACGGATCAAATTGTGGAGACGATTTGCGCGCGGCAGAATCCGGGCGACCTCTTCGGCGCGCAGCCCAATGCCCTCGCTTTCGGCACATCGGGCGACACGCTTTTCGTCTGCAACGGAACGCAAAATGCCGTTGCGGTCGTTCGGTTCAGACCGGGTGAATCCAAACTGCTCGGCCTCATTCCGGTCGGCTGGTTTCCCGGTGCAATCGTGGACGACTCGAAGCGTAAGGCGATTTACGTGGCGAACATCAAAGACTTCAGCCAGGGACGACAGAACAAGTCCAATGGCCGGGTCGATTTCAATACCCTGCAATACTGTGGCTCGCTGTCACTCGTTCCCGTGCCATCCGCGCGGACGTTGAAGGCCTTCACGAAAACGGCGCTTGCCAATCTCCGCTATCCGCTCCTCTCTCAAGCGAAATCGCCCGCGCGGCCCGGTCAACCGCCGCGGCCCGTGCCCGAGCGCGTCGGAGAACCCAGTGTGTTCAAGCATGTCATTTACATCCTGAAGGAGAACCGCACTTACGATCAGGTGCTGGGCGACGTAAAGCCAGGCAACGGCGATCCGGATTTGTGCGTCTTCGGCGAGCACGTCACACCCAACGAGCACAAGCTGGTTCACGATTTCATGCTGCTCGACAACACTTATTGTTCGGGGATTGTAAGCGCCGACGGTCATCAATGGGCCGATAGCGCCCTCGCGACGGATTACATCGAAAAGTCACTGCCGGCCTTCCCGCGCAGTTATCCGTTTCAAGGCTCCGACGCACTGGCCTATTCACCGGCGGGCTTCATTTGGGACAACGCGCTTGCGCATGGCAAAACGCTGCGCGACTTCGGCGAATTCACCACCGTTCAAAAACATTGGAAGGACTCCGCACGCAAAGGCGAGCCGAGTTTTCTGGACGTTTACCGCAACTTCATTCATGGCACCGACGCGATTGCGTTGTCGAGTGAGCCCAACATCGAATCGTTGCGGCCTTACGTGGTGACGAGCACGATTGGGTGGGATTTGAATGTGCCGGATGTTTTCCGCGCCGCGCAGTTTATCAAAGAGTTGAAGCGCTTTGAGCAAACCGGCAGCTTCCCGGACCTGGTCATCCTCTTTCTGCCCAACGACCACACCGGCGGCGCGAAGCCCAACTCGCCCACGCCCGCCGCCCAAGCAGCCGATAACGATCTCGCTTTCGGTCAAGTTGTCGAAGCCGTCAGCCACAGCACATTCTGGAAGGACACGTGCATTTTTGCCATCGAAGATGACCCACAGAACGGCTGGGATCACGTGAGCGGCTATCGCACGACAGCTTTCGTTGTCAGTGCCTGGACCAAACGCGGCCAGGTCGTGAGCACGCAATACAACCAGACCGGCTTGTTGCGCACCATCGAACTCATTCTCGGCCTGCCGCCGATGAACCAAATGGACGCGTCGGCAACGCCGATGTTCGACTGTTTCACGAACACGCCGGACTTCACGCCGTTTGTCGCCGTGCCGAACGATGTGCCGTTGGATCAAATGAATCCGGAGCCGAAAAAACTTTCTGACCGGGTTCTGCGCGAGGATGCCTATGCCTCCGCACGTCTCCCGCTCGAAAAGTGCGACCAATGCCCGGAGGACTTGCTTAACCACATCATCTGGCGTGCGACGAAAGGCTCACAAATTCCGTACCCGGCATGGGCCGTGAAAGCCGTGGATGATGACGATTGAAAGCAGCGTCCGCAAGGGCTGACCGCTCACCGCCTTGGGCGGCGAGATCGGCAAGGTCATTCAGTCCGTGCCGTGAAGCTTGATTTCGCCGGATAGATCCGGACAGCGGGAAGGTGCACTCTCGGAAGCAGGAAACGCCTTGCAACAAAGGGGAAACATTGCGCCGCAACGCGTTTCAAACATGCCTGGCCATCGAGGACTCGAATGTCCATGGGAGCGTTCTCCTCTCCGCGAATGAGGCTGTCCTTCGGGTCAGTAATCGGACATTGACAAGGCGAGGGTGGAGCTATAAGATCAGTATGACATCTGAACGCCACGGGAAAAGGAAACCTACATCTATACGCCCTATAGGAGATCGTGATGAGCCAGTACCAAATTGCCGTTATCGTTGGCAGCCTTCGCCGGGATTCATTCAACCGCAAGCTGGCAAACGCCATTGTAAAATTGGCGCCGCCGGAGTTTTCGTTCAAGCAGGTGCAAATCAGCGACTTGCCGCTATACAATCAGGACGACGACACGAGCCCGGCCGAGTCCGTCAAACGGCTGAAGAACGAGATCAGGAGCGCCCAGGGTCTTCTGTTCGTCACAGCCGAATACAACCGCTCGATACCGGGCGTGCTCAAGAACGCGCTCGACCACGCTTCGCGTCCTTATGGTCAGAACGCCTGGGCGGGGAAGCCGGCGGGCGTTATGGGCGCTTCGCCGGGCGCGAGCGGCACGGCCATGTCACAACAGCATTTGCGCAATGTTCTTGCGTATCTGGACGTGCCGACGCTTGGCCAACCCGAGGCGTTCATTCAGGTAAGGGATGGATTGTTTGACGAGGCGGGTAACATCGGCGAACACAGCAAACCGTTACTGCAGAACTGGATGGACCGATATGTCGCATGGGTAAAGAAGCATAATGGATGAAGGAGAGCCCGTGGAAGCCAGAATCACCTACTTTGAGGAGATCCGCCCCGAAAACACCGATGTCACCTTCCGACTCCTCCAGGAACGCCTCAAGCAGTCCGACATCAAGAAGATTGCCCTGGCCTCCACCACCGGTGCCACGGCCCAGAAGGCGATGGAGTTCTTCAAGGGACAGGATGTTCGACTGGTCGTGGTGCCCCACCAGTATGACTTCTATCGTCCCGTCAACCGCTTCCCACCGGAACTGGTGAAGGCCCTGCGGGAAGCAGGCCATCAGGTACATTTCGGCACCATGTTATTCCACACCGACAACCTGTACGAGTCCAAGGCTCCAACGCTGATCGCCAACCTGCTGCGCTGTTTCAGCCAAGGCGTCAAGGTGTGCTTCGAGATCGTCCTGATGGCTACCGACGCCGGCCTATTGTCATCTGGGGAGAAGGTGATAGCCGTAGCGGGTACGGGAAAGGGTTCAGATACCGCGCTGGTCATGCAGGCTGCGTCCTCGCAGCACGTGAGGAGGCTACGGGTCCATGAGATCCTATGCAAGCCCCTCAACCCTCTGAACATCGATGAACTGATGGAGAAGATGGCCAAGGAAAACCCGCAGGATTACTCTGATCGGCGAAAGTGAGACGAGGAGCTGTTTGCGACCCCGTTCTGAGCCTTCTGGCGATTGTTCTAGCCGGTGATCCCTATCGTTGCACTAAAGGAGACGAGATGGAAATCCTGAACGAGATTCCATTCTCTTTGGATGCGGTCGCATTGATGAAGCAGGCGCATATTGAACCCGAATCAGACGATGCGAAGGAATTGAGAGCCCTAATGGACGTGGCAACGGAAGTCGGCAAACCAAGAGCTGCCTATACCGTGTCGTTTGTGGAGAGCAGAGACGGCGACACCGTGGTAATCGGCGGTGTCTCATTCACAAGTCGAACCTTGAGCAGGAAACTGGCGTCCAGCGAACGCATTTTTCCTCTGGTTGCGACCTGCGGACCCGAGATGGATGAAGAGTCTCCTGCGAAAGGGGACATGCTGAAGGAGTTCTGGTGGGACTTGATCAAGACCCACTTGCTCGGTGCTGCAAACAGCCACCTCAGCGATCACCTGCACCGTAAGTTCCGCCTTGGCAAGACAGCGATAATGCGGCCCGGTTCCGCCGATGCATCGGTGTGGCCCATTGAGCAGCAACGAGGACTGTTTGCCCTTCTCGGTGACGTTGAGCAGGCGATTGGAGTCAGGCTGACGGACTCATTCTTGATGGTCCCGAACAAGACAGTTTCGGGCGTACTTTTCCCTACGGAGGTGGACTTTCGAAGTTGCGAGGTT
>Ga0181524_10002151_pt1 | contig 20963 bp, 13 predicted proteins | sample PEATcosm2014_Bin_34_FD_119761 | JGI IMG/M metagenome (GOLD analysis project Ga0181524, IMG submission 119761) | Peatland microbial communities from MTU Mesocosm Facility, Houghton, MI, USA - PEATcosm2014_Bin05_60_metaG | ecosystem: Environmental > Terrestrial > Soil > Wetlands > Peat | place... | reverse complement strand
TGACGGTCAGGTAGGTGCTCACCGCGCACACGTCCCAGACCAGCGGGCTGATGAAGTTCGGCCAGAGCTGCCGCTCCGACGGATACGGGATGATGAAATAGAATACCCAGACCCGCCCGAGATGGATCAGCGGAAAGAGCCCGGCGGTCATCACGGCGAAGATCGTCATCGCCTCGGCCGACCGCGAGATCGCCGTGCGCCAGCGCGCGCGGACCAGGTGCAGGATCGCCGAGATCAGCGTGCCCGCGTGGCCGATCCCGATCCAGAAGACGAAGTTCGTGATGTACACCGCCCAGCCGACCGGGATGCTCAGCCCGGTCACGCCCATGCCCATCTTGACCTGGTAAACCCAGCAGGTGGCGCCCCACGCGATGACGAAGGCCAGCACGGCCAGCACGCCGTAATACAGCCGGCGCGGCGGCTTCAGCGGTTCCAGCACCGCCTCGGTAATCTGGCCGAATGTGAGCGTGGCCAAACTGCGTCTCCTGTTGCGCGTCCGGCGGCTCGGCCGCTAACCCTCCGCGCTGATCCGTCTCAGGTACGTTACGGCCGGCTTCGTGTTCAGCTCTTCGAGCACGTGATATCGCCGCGGGTCGCCGCGGGTCAGCCTCGACACTTCCGAATTCCGGTCCAGCAAATCGCCGAAGACGAACGCGCGCGTCGGACACGACTGCGCGCAGGCCGGCCGAATCTCGCCGTCACGCACCTTGCGCCCTTCGCGCTTCGCCTGCAATTCGACCTCGCGGATCCGCTGGATGCAGAACGTGCATTTCTCCATCACCCCGCGCGAGCGAGCCGTCACGTCCGGGTTAAGCTGCCACTCCAGCGGCTTCTCCCGCGTCCAGTTCAGCCAGTTGAACCGCCGGACTTTGTACGGGCAGTTGTTCGAGCAATAGCGCGTGCCGATGCAGCGGTTGTAGACCTGCGCGTTGAGCCCTTCCTCGTTGTGGACGGAGGCGTACACCGGGCAGACCGGCTCGCACGGCGCGGCGTCGCAATGCTGGCAGAGCAGCGGCAGGAATCCCAGCCGCCGGGGATTCTCGTCGTCGCGGTACGGGATGATCCGCAGCCACGCCATCTGCCGGCCGCGCCGGACCTGCTCCTCGCCGACCACGGGCACGTTGTTCTCCGCATAGCAGGCCACCGCGCACGCGCCGCAGCCGATGCACCGCGCCAGGTCAATCGCCATCGCCCAGCGATGCTCCTTGTATTCGTGCGGCGCGTAGACATCGCGTTGAGCGTCGTATCCTTCCGGCAGCGGCAGGATCAGGTTCTCGCCGTCGCCCGCGCGCATCGTTCGAACTTTGGAGAGCGCCGCCCATTGCATGATCTCGCGGCGTTGCTGGTCCTGCGTCGCGCAGGCGAACGCCAGCTCGGCGCGCCGCCTCGTCTTCCGAAGCCCCACTCCCAAACGACCGAATTCGTCGCCGCTGTTTAACTGGAACGCGTTCGCGCCGCGCCCTCTTGCATTTCGCCCCAGCGCTGTATGCCCCTGTCCGAAAGCGATGGCAACGGTGCCCTCGTGCACGTCTTCCGTGATTCGCACTGGAGCTGCCACGCTCACGTTCCCAGCCTGCAATTCGACCACTTCCCCGTTCGCCAGTCCAAGGTCCAGAGCGCGTTTAGGATGCACGTCCACCCAGCTTCCCCAGACGATTGAAGTCGTCGGGTCTTGCGCCTCCTGGAGCCAGCCGCGATTGGACAACCGCCCGTCGCCAAACATCGGCGATGCCCATGTCCACAAATTGGGAGAAGCGGCGTCGACCATGCCTTCAAATGGCGTATCGGCGGGTATTGGTGGTGCCCATCCTTTCAGGTCCGAGCGCAGTTCGGCGCGGACGGCCTCCGGCTTGCGCCACACGCCGCCGGCACGCAACGATTCCTTCCACGATCCTTCGCCTTGGAGCGACTCTTTCCACCGGTCATGGAGCCAGTCCTCGAATGTGGCGACCGGCTGCCCGCCTTCGGTCCGAGAGATTGATTTTCCTGCCGCCCCGGCCAACGATAGCAGCACGTCGCCCGCCGGCCGGCTGTCGCGCAGTCGCTGAATCATCGGCTGAATCAGTCCATGGATTCCCGCCTGCGGATCGTAATCGCCCCAGGATTCCAAAGGAGAATCAACCGGCAGCACCCATGAGGCCAGCTCGGCGGTCTCGTCCGGCATCGTGCCCAGGTAAATTACCATGCCTGCGCGGCTGAGTTGTTCGCTCGCGCCACTGAGACTATAGGCCGGGTTGCTGTTGTGCACGATGAGCACGTCATCGGCTGTGAGTCCGGAAACGAACTTCTGCGTCTGACCGTTCGCCGCCGAGCGGCCGAGCGCGTGCGCGCGGGAGAAGTCCACCGTCTTGCCGATCCGGCCCGCTGCGTAGTTGAGCAGCGCTGCGGCGCAGGCCGTTGACATCGCGTAAATATTTGACATGCCGACTGACCCCGCCAACGCCACACTGCTGTTCGCTTGCGCGAATCTTCTCGCTAGTTCTCGGACCCGATCCATCGAGACTTCTTCAGGCAAGCGTGGCTTCGGCAGGCCCTCTACGATCTTCCGGACCGCCCCTGCGTCGCCCTGCACCAACCCTTCGTCCAGCATGACTTGCAGCATCGCCAGTGCGACTTCGTGCATGGCGCCGGCCCACACCATCATGAACTCATCCGCATTCGCCGCCGTCATGGAGAGTCGCGGGCCGACGTAGACCATCCGGCCGATCTTCCCATCGCGGAGACTGTGCATCTGGGCGAACTGCCGCGCGTATTCGACCGGCGAAATCCAGGTCTCCAGAAAATCCGCGCCGAAACTGATGATGAACTCGCAGGATTCCAGGTCGTAGGACGGCACGATGGGAAGGCCGAACAGCGCGTCGTGCGCGGCGCGCAACGGTTCGTAATTGAACGGCTCGTAGAAGAGCACTCGCGACGATCCGAACGCCGCGGCGAATCGCTCCATCAATTCCGCCAGCGCGCCGGTCTGCAAGTCGCTGAGCACCGCGACTCTTCCACCGGCCCGTCGGAGCCGCTCGCCGATTTCCGAGATCGCCGCATCCCAGCTTGAAGGTTCGAGGTGGCCGCGCCGGTCACCGCGCATTACGCCCTTCAGCCGGTCCGGATCGTACAGCCCCTGCACGCAGGACTGCCCGCGCGCGCAGAGTCCGCCGCGGTTGACCGGATGATCCGGGTTGCCTTCGGCCTTGATCGGCCGGCCTTCGGTCACGCGCACGTGCATGCCGCAACCGGCGGGACATTCGCGGCAAGTGGTAGCGTAAAGGGTCCAGGTGCCAGGGCGGATTTCTTCAGGCGGAACGACGTACGGGATGAGTTTGTCCACGTCCTTCGGCCCGCGCTCCGACGCGGCCGCCACACTCGCCCCGGCGGCCAGCAAGAGGAACTCGCGCCGCGACATCTTCGGCATCACGCGCTCCCGATCTGCCCTTGTGTCTCAGCTTCGACAAACCCGCGATGAAGGCTCTCGGCTGCGACGCCCCCCCAAACCCCGATGCCGCTACCTTAGCGCGGCCCTGCGGCAGTGTCAAGTTGCGGCAGTTTGGCGGCACGCCGCCAGATCCACAGCGTCGCGAGACTCAGCGGCGCGACGCCGGCGCCGATGAAGATCAGGTCCGCCGGCATCCGCAGCCACTCGAAGATCAGGACATGGCGCTGGTCCAGGAACTCCGGCGAGCGCGCGTGCCAGTATCCGTTCCGGATCGAGTCCAGGAACTGCAGCACGCCGGTCGGGAACAGATTCAACGCGACCATCAGCGCCAGCCCGATATTGAGGCCCCAGAAGGAAATGCGGATGTACTTCTCCACTTTCCGCCAGTCTTCCTCCGTCGCCGACTGCCGCAGCACGAAGACCAGCAGCGCCACGCCGAGCATTCCGAAGACGCCCATCAGCGCGCCGTGAGCGTGGTTCGGGGTCAGGTTCGTGCCCACCTCATAATAGCTTACGACCGGCAGGTTGATCAGGAAACCGAACACGCCCGCGCCGATGAAGTTCCACACGCCGACCGAGATCAGGAAATAGAACGTCCACTTGTGCGGGATGCCGATGCGTTGTCCGCAGATTTCGCATTCCGATCGCATGAGCCGCATGAAGTCCGAGGCGTCCAACGTCAGCAGAATCAGCGGCACCACTTCCATCGCCGAGAACGTGGAGGAGAGAGCCAACGACGCGTTCGACTGGCCCGTCCAGTACCAGTGGTGGCCGGTGCCGATGATGCCGCTGCCGAGAAACAGGATCGCGTCGAGATAGATGATGCGCGTGGCCGTCTTCCGCGTGACCATGTTCAGCTTGTAGAACATCACCGCCACCATCACCGTCACGAACAGCTCGAAGAACCCTTCGACCCAGAGATGGATGATCCAGAACCGCCACGTGTCCGCCACCGTGAAGTGGCTCGCGGTGTTGAAGAAAAAAGCCGGCAGATAAAAGAACGGGATCGCGAAGGCCGAGAGCAGGAACAAGGTGGTGATCTCGCGCTCGGCGGGGTCGCGGCGCGCGGGGCCGACGCCGCGGACGAGCAGGATCGTCCACACGATGAGCCCGATCACGAGCAGGATTTGCCACACGCGGCCGATCTCGAGGTATTCCCAGCCCTGGCTGCCGAACCAGAACCACATTTTGCCGAGGAGTTGCCTCAGCCCGAGCGCCTCACCCACCAGGCTGCCCGCAATCACGACCACCAGCGCGACAAACAGGAAATGGATGCCCGCAACCTGCCCGCGCGGCTCCTCCTTTCCCAGCGCCGCGGCGAGGAACAGCCCGCCTCCGACGTAACAGGTCGCGATCCAGAAAATGGCCAACTGAAGATGCCACGTCCGCAGCAGACTGCTCGGCAGGAACGACGGCAGATTGAACCCGTAGAAACTCTGCGGCTCGACGCGGAAGTGCGCCAGCGCGCCGCCGGCCAGCACCTGCGCAAGAAAAAGCAGCGAGGCGACGGCGAAATATTTCAGCGTCGCCCGCTGCGTCCGGCTCGCGCCGCCGGGCAGCAGCTCCGGATGGATATGCGGCTTGCGGCCGGACCAGCCCAGGTAATCGAACCGGCCGAACGCGAACAGCACCGCCGCGGTCCCCGCCAGCAGGGCGATCAGGCTCAGCGCGCTCCAGAGGACGGCGTCGGACGACGGCCCATTGCCGATCGCCGGCTCATAGGGAAAATTATTCGTGTAGGAATAGCTCTTGCCGGGGACGCGCGCCGTCGCAGCCCACGCGGCCCACGAGAAGAACGAGGTGAGCTGACGAAGTTCTTCCGGATCCGAGATCGTCCCGGCCGGCAGACCGCGGCTGGCCCGCGAGCCGGCGAAGTAGTCGCGCCATTGCCCGATCTGCTTGCGGTACGAAGCCGCTTCCGCGTCGGTGAACGCCAGCGTTTGCGTACGGGCGTCGTAGCGGTTCTGGGACAACAGCTCGCGGACTCGTCCGGTGAGCGCGGCCCGCTCGGACGGCAAGAGTTCAGCGCCGGCGCGGTGAAAGTTCCGCTGCGCCAGAAAGTCGCCCGCGTCCAGCGCCAGTTGGTGCAGATAGGCGGCCGAGAAATCAGGCCCCAGGTACGCTCCGTGCCCCCAGAGCGTCCCGTTGTCCATCAACCCATGCTTGAGGAAAACCTGCTGGCCGGCGGTGACGTCCGCGCCGGTGAAGAGCGTGTTCCCGCCTGCCTCCACGACCTTTTCAGGGATCGGCGGGCCGATCTGGTACGTCCTCACGGCGATCCAGATCAGCACGGCGAAGCCGGCGGCCATAACGGACAGCACGCCGTATCGCCAACCGCGCGAGAGTTCCCGATCGTCGTCCTGCATCCGGGCGCCTCCGAGCATCCTCACGCCAACTGGAGCGTCAGGCAGCGCGCCGCGCCGCCGGCCTTGCGGAACTCCGAGAGGTCAAGCGGGAAAACCGTGAATCCGCGCCGCTTCAGCTCGCGCGCCAGGGACCGGCACGGCGCTGAAATCACCGCTTTTCGAGCGACCGAGACCGCGTTGCACGCGAACTGGTACGCCTCCTCGTGCCGCACCGGCAACAGATCGGCGACGTTCTCCCTGATGACTCGCCGCCCGTAGCCGTCGAATGCGCCCGGGTAATACAGCGCCAATTCCTGCGACAGCGGCATGAAGCAGGTGTCGAGATGATAGAAGTATGGGTTGACCAGTTCGAGTGAGAGCACACGTACGCCCAGCGCCCTTCCGGCGGCGGCGTGAGTCTGGATGTCGCTGCGGAACCGATACCCCGCGAACAACCGGTCGGCCATCAGGAGCGCATCGCCTGCGCCCTCGAACGAATGCCCGGCGGGCAGCGGAAGGACGCGATACCCATGCGCGCGGAACCAGTGCGTGAAATGCGGCTCCTCGCCCGCGCGCTCCCGGTATCGGAACCGGCTGGGGATGAAAACACCTCGATGCGCGAGACCGGCGTTGGCGGTGAACGTCATGTCCGGAAGCCCCGGCCGCGCCCGGCAGCAATGCACCGTCGCGCCGAGCTTTTCCTCAAGCACCCTTCGCAAGCTTTGCCATTGCCTCAGCGCCAGCGGCCGGTTCGGCTGGCGGCGGCGGTCCATCCACGGATTAATGACGTATGCGACGCCGTAGAAGGTCGGACGGCACATGAGAAAAGACGCGCGGCTCACAGTTTCACCTTCAACTCAAGCAGAAGCTCGCGCAGGAACGGCTGCACGTCGGTGACGATGCCGATGGTCTGGAACGTGCCGCGGTCCATGAGCTTGGTCACGGCGCTCGGCTGGATGTCCGCGCAGACCACTCGCGTGTGCGCGGGGAGCATGTTGCCGGTCGCCACCGAGTGAAGCAGCGTGGCGACCATGATCGCCAGCCGGACATCGCGCGTGCGGCGGCGCATCTCCCGCTGCGCGCGGGTCACGTCGGAGATGACTTCCGGCAGCGGCCCGTCGTCGCGGATCGAGCCGGCGAGGACGACCTCCACGCCCTGCCGGACGCATGCGCGCATGATGCCGCTCTTCAGGATGCGCTTTTCGACCGCCCGCCGGATTCCGCCGGCGGCGCGGATGGTGTTGATCGCGCGGAGATGGTTCTCGTGGCCGGAGCGCGTGAGCGCGCCCTCGCGGAGCTCGACACCGAGCGAAGTCCCCATCAGCGCGGACTCGATGTCGTGTGCGGCGAGGGCGTTGCCGGCGAAGAGTTTTTGCATGTAGCCGGCCGTGATGAGCCGTTCGAGCAACGGCCCCGCGCCCGAATGGACGATGGCCGGGCCGCAGACCCAGAGGATCGGCCGGCCGGCCGCGCGCTCCTGTTTCATCAGCCTCGCGACAGACCGGATGAGCGCGCTTTTCGGCTTCTCGGTCGAGACCTCGCTCGTCATGAACTCGAAGTCTTCCGGCCGCCGGCGCGTTTCGAGCGGGATCACGCGCACGCCCTGCTCGCCGACGACGATCCGGTCGCCGCGCCTCACGTCCGCCATCTTGATCGTCTCGACCGCGCGTCCGGACGCGCCGACGCGGAGGCCGCAGTCCATTTCCGGATTCTTGACGCCGACCCAGCGCCCGCGCAGACGAACCTCGGTATCGAGATTGGTCGTGGCGTAGAAGCCCTTCGGGAAGATGCCTTTTTGCGCCGCGCGTTCCAGGCGCGCCTCTCGGCGCTCCACCGGCTCAGCCCCGTAACGCCCCACCGCGTGCAGGATCGTCTCCAGCATCTTCGGGTCGCGGTGCGCGATCAGGATGCGCGCGAAACTCGCGTCCTGCGCCCGCGCGCCGACCTTGATCTGCTGAATCTCGAAGCACGCCTTCCGCGACATGATCACGTCCAGCACGCGCGGCAGGATGAGCGAGTCAATCAGATGCCCCCTGAGTTCGACGATTTCCTGCGCCATCGCTGCCCTCCGAGCGAAAAGTCCGCCGCGTTGCCCCATGCGGAGCGACCAGGTCCCTTCGTTAGTGTATCAACAGGACCTCACGGTTGCCAGAGTCACGCAAGCCGCGGGCGGCCTGGTGAGACCATGTTGACGGTCCTGTAGCGCGAAGTTATCATTCCGACGACAGGTGAATCTGCACTATGCAACGGCGCGTCTGAGGGATATGCGTCGGATGTCGAATGATCGGCGGAACAACGAATCTGAGCATTCGAAACTGGCGACACCGCGCGCCGGCACCGCTGGCCACCGTGTCCTGCACCGGACGGGGCCTTTGAACTCCTTCATCGCCACGCTCTTAGCCTCTCCGGAGCCCTCTTTACGCTACAAGGTCCGAGTTGGAGCTCTTGGTGAAGACCCTGAATCACGCGCCATCCGCCAGCTTCGGGACGAAATCAGGACGTCGCCGCGCGTTCGAGCGCTGCTACATGGGCGGGATGAGCGTGGACACAGCATGGCCGACCATCATGCCTATAAGAAGTGGACTGGCGCACACTGGGTGCTTGCGACGCTCGCAGATATCGGTTATCCGCCGTCCGACGAGGGGCTTGTTCCGGTTCGGGACCGAGTGCTGGACTGTTGGCTCAACCCGGAAGCGCTTCAAGAACGCGTCTGCACCAAGGCGCCGCCTGCCTTCAAGGACCGAGGTGTGCCTATCGTACAGGGTCGTGCAAGACGTTGCGCGTCGCAGCAAGGCAATGCCCTATTCTCGATGGTGGCCCTGGGACTTGTGGACGACCGGTGCCGCCGTCTGGCCGACTGTCTCATCCGTTGGCAGTGGCCGGACGGTGGATGGAACTGCGACCGCCGGCCTGGGGCCGCGACCTCCTCTTTTTGGGAGTCACTCATTCCACTTCGGGGCCTGTCACTGTATGCCCAGGCAACCGGCTGCGTTGCGGCGCGCAATGCGGCGGAGCATGCGGCGGCGCTCTTCCTTGAGCGCCAATTGTTCCGACGGCGCAGAGATGGTCAAGTGATGAACCCGCAGTTCCTTCGTCTTCACTACCCGTGCTACGCGGGGTACGACATCCTCTTCGGACTCAAGGTCATGGCGGAGGCCGGCTTCATCCAGGACGAGCGCTGTGCAGAAGCCCTGGACGTGCTGGAGTCGAAGCGGCTTTCAGACGGCGGATGGCCGGCGGAGGAGCGTTTCTACCGAAACACTAATACCGTCGGCAGCGGTTACGACATTGTCCCGTGGGGCGGCGTCAACAAGCGCAGAATGAACGAATGGGTCACGGCGGATGCCCTTTTCGTTCTCAGGCTGGCTGGGAGACTAACCCTCTAGCATACGCTCCACGCAGGGTCAACGAACGCATCCAGCCGATGCCAAAACAGCTTTGGTTCACATACCTATCCGGTTCCATCAAATGACTACCAGCGCCCATCACCGCTTCGACCGTCGTCCTCTCAATCCGGCTTAAACGGCGACCGGCCTGCCGAAGTGGACTTCGTGACAGCCGGCAGTTGGCGCTTGAGGATCATGCGCGCACGGCCTATAATCGGATCTAAGGGCGCTGGGGCGCTCGACCTCTGGGCGGGAGACGAGAGATGATTGAAGAGAGGAGCGTCGAGGTTCTCACCGACCGGATCGGCCGCGAACTCCTGCGGCGAATCGAGGCGGCAAGGCCCGAAGATTATCGGGAGAGACTGGAAGCCGATCCGCTCACGGTCTGGAGCCGAGGCGGACTGCGATTTCTCTCCGACGTCCTCCGCTTCGTGGATGTTTCTCCGGCCATTCGCAGCGATGCGGAGTTGATGGAGTACCTGACGGCCTACGTCGGCGACCCGAGGCGGATTCTCATCGGCGCAGGCGGGCAGACGGACGACGTGCCGAAGGCGGTCCGCGCGCTCGTCGAGAATCTCAAGGCCCGGTTCGTCGCGGGCGAGACGATTGCTGAGGCCGTGGAGCAATGTCGCGGGCTGCGCCACGCGCGCTTCGGGTTCACGCTCGACCTCGTCGGCGAGGCGGTGACCAGCGAGCGCGAGGCGGAACAGTACCGGGACGCGTACCTGGAGCTCATCCGCGCCGCGTCGCCGGCGGTGGCCGACTGGCCGGAGCGCGCATCGGTGGACCGATGCAGTCACGGGCGCATCCCCCGGCTGAACCTCTCGATCAAGCTCTCCTCGCTCTACAGCCGGTTCGACCCGATTGACCCGCGCGGCTCCGCCGAGGGCGCCGCGCCGCGGCTGCGCGCGCTCCTGGGCGCCGCACGCGCGCACGGCGCCGCCATCAACGTGGACATGGAGCAATACGCGCTCAAGGAGCTGACTCTCGAGGTCTTCAAGAAGGTGCTTCTGGAACCGGAGTTCCGCGACTGGCCCGACGTGAGCATCACGATCCAGACCTATCTTCGCGAGAACCGCGCCGACCTCGCCGCGCTGGCCGAGTGGGTGGAGAAGCGCGGCGCGCCCATCAATGTGCGCCTCGTCAAGGGCGCGTACTGGGACCACGAGGTGCAGCAGGCGCAGTACCGCAACTGGCCGGCGCCGGTGTACGTGACGAAGGAAGAGACCGACCGAGAGTTCGAGGCCGGAATCCGGTTCCTGCTGGAGCACCACGAGGCGCTTCGGCCGGCAATCGCCAGCCACAATGTGCGCAGCGCCGCGCGCGCGATGGCGGTCGCGGAACTGCTCGAATTGCCGCGCGACTGCGTGGAGTTCCAAACGCTGTTCGGCCTTGGAGCGGAGTTGCGGCGCGCGCTGATCGAGATGGGCTTCCGGATGCGCGTGTACCGTCCGTTCGGAGCGCTCGTTCCGGGCATGGCGTACCTCGTCCGGCGGGTTCTGGAGATCACTTCGAAGTCGGGATTTCTGCAGCAGATGGCCGCCTCGCCGCTGCCGGTCGCGGGACTGCTGGCTATGCCAAGCCCGCCGGCGAAGCCTCAGGGCCGGATTGAGCAGGTCGGGCTTGACGCGCCGTTCCGGAACGAGCCGGTCTCCGATTTCTCCCGTCGCGAGGCGCGCGATGAACTGAGCCGCGCGATCGAGCGGGTCCGCGGCGAAGCGGGCCGATCCTATCCGCTCTGGATCGGCGGCCGTGCGGAACCGGCGAGCGAGGAACTGATCTCGGTCAATCCCTCGGCAAAATCGGAAGTCGTCGGCCGCGTCGCGTGCGCCTCGCATAAAGACGCCGCGAAGGCGGTCCGCGCCGCCGAGCGGGCGTTTCCGGCGTGGTCGAGAACGCCGCCGCGTGAGCGCGCCGCCCTGCTGCTTCGCTCCGCCGCTGTAATGCGGCGGAGGCGCTTCGAGCTGGCGGCGTGGGAAATCCTCGAGGAGGCCAAGTCCTGGCGCGAGGCGGATGCCGATGTCGCCGAGGCGATTGATCATCTCGAGTATTATGCGCGCGAAATGGCGCGGCTCGCCGCGCCGCGGCGGCGCGATGTGCCGGGCGAGGACAACGAGTGCCTTTATGAGCCGCGCGGCCTGGCCGTCGCCATCACGCCGTGGAATTTCCCGCTCGCCATTCTGACCGGCGTGACTTCCGCCGCCGCCGTCGCCGGGAACGCAGTCATCATGAAGCCGGCCGAGCAGTCCTCCGTCGTCGCGGCGAAGCTGATGGAAATCTGGAACGAGGCCGGCGCGCCGCCGGGTGTGATCCAGTACCTGCCGGGCCGCGGCGAGATCGCGGGGGAATTCCTCGTGCGCCATCCGCGCGTGCAGATCATCGCGTTCACCGGCTCGCTGGCCGTCGGACTGCGCATCCAGCGGCTGGCCGCGCGCGTCGGGCCGAAGCAGCGCGACCTCAAGCGCGTGATCGCGGAAATGGGCGGTAAGAACGCCATCATCGTGGACCGCGACGCCGATCTCGACCAGGCGGTGCCCGGAGTCGTCATTTCCGCCTTCGGATACCAGGGGCAGAAATGCTCGGCCTGCTCTCGCGTGATCGTGCATCGCGCGGTTTATTCCGCTTTTCTCGAGCGGCTGGTCGAGGCGACGCGGAGCCTGCCGATCGGCCCGGCGCAGGACCCGCATGCCGCGCTGGGGCCGCTCATCAGCGATGAGGCCGCGGGCAAAGTGCGGAAGTACATGGAACTCGCGCGCGATTCAGGGCGCATTGCGTACCAGGCGGCGGCTCCGGCGGCGGAAGGTTTCTACGTCGGGCCGATGATCCTGGCGGAGGTCGTCCCCGCTTCGCGTTTGGCCACGGAGGAGGTTTTCGGGCCGTTGCTTTGCGTGATGGAGGCGGAGGATTTCGATGAGGCCATCGGCATCGCGAACGAGCCGCGCTACGGTCTGACCGGCGGGCTTTACAGCAGAAATCCGGATCACCTCCGGCGGTTCAAGTCCGAGTGCCGCGCGGGCAACCTCTATGCGAACCGGCCGATCACCGGCGCGCTGGTGGACCGGCAGCCGTTCGGCGGGATCGGGCTTTCGGGCGTCGGCTCGAAGGCGGGCGGGCCGGACTACCTGCTCCAGTTCATGCAGCCGAAGAGCTTCACGGAATACACCGTCCGCCGAGGCTTCGCGCCGCCGCGGGATTGACGCAGCGCCGGCGGGGAACGCAAGGCGTCACAAGCCCTGCAGCACCAATGCGGCGTCGGCCGCTTCAGGGAAGTCCTTCGAAATGGCCAGCGCCTGCTCCAGTTCCGCGCGGGCCTCGTCGCGCTGGCCGACCTTCAGGAGCGCCTTGCCCAGGTGATACCGGACCGTCGGCACGTCCGGCAGGCCGGTCTTCGCCTTGGCGAGTTTGGGCACCGCGTCTTCGTACTTCCCCTTCAGGTAGAGGATCCAGCCGCGCGTGTCCTGAATAGCCGGCTCCCTGGGGTCCAGTTTCTCGGCCTGTTCGGCCAGCGGCATGGCGGACTCCAGGTCGTTCCGCCGGAGGGCGTACAGCATGGCGAGGTTATTGAGGGCAGGGGCTTTGACCGAGTCCTGAGTCATGGCCGCCTGATAGCTGGCGATGGCCGGTTCGAGGCGGCCTTGATCCTCGTAAATTTTCCCCAGGGACAATTGGATCATTGCGGCATCGTCCGGCTTGGCCACGGTCAAGGAATCCTCGAGGACCTGGACGGCTTTTTCGATCTGGTGATTGCGCTGGTAGCTCTGTGCCAGAAACAACTTGGCCCTGAGGAACTTCGGGTGCGCGGCGATGATCTGGCGATACTGCTCGGCCGCGGCCTCATAATTTCCGGAGGTGTCGAGCAAATAGGCTTGCCAGGAAGCCGGAAGCGGCTCATCCGGCAGCAACTTCCGGACCAAATCCGCCTGCTGGAGCGCCGGGTCTGGAAACGCCAGAGTGGTGAGGAACATCAGGAGGTTCAGCCGCGCCGCCGCTTCGCGGCGCACAGGCTCCGGCGCGGCGGCCACGGAGTGCAAGAGGTCCCGGCGCTCTTCCGGCGTCCCAAAGTCGCCTTTGGCCAGCAAGTCGCTGAAGGCGTCTGCGGTCTGAAGATCCGTCTCGCCTGCGCGCAGGACCGCGTAGTACCAGCGAGGCAAGTCGAGGAGGCTCGATGGGCCCTGGGCGCTGGTGGAAATCTCTTTCAGGATGTCGCCCGCTTCCTGGACCTTGCCGTCGGCCTGCAAAGCGACAGCCAGAAACGTCTGCATGTCGTCCGTCCGCACTTTTTCGACGACTTTTCGGAGGAGTGTCACGGCGTCGGACGGGCGGTTCTGCTGGAGGTCCAAATACGCACGCCGCTGGGCGGGCGGGAAATCCGGCGCCAAGTTCAGCGCCGCGTCGTACGCTGACCGCGCCCCTTCCAGGTCGCCTCGCTTCCACAGGAGTTCCGCCAGAGCAACCTGGGCCACCGGGTTGGATGGGCTGCGCTCCACGTATGACTTCGCGAGCGCGACGGCCTGGTCCAACTGGCCCTCGCGCACATACGAGTCCAGGACCACGCCCCAGACCTGCTCCGACCCGGCCCGGCCGGATACGCGGTCCAGGATGGCGGAGACGCCGCTCAGGTCCTTCGTGCGGATCAGGACTTCCACGAGGCCCGAAACGGCGTTCATGTCGTCAGGCTTGGATGCCAGCACCGACTCGTAGACCGCCTTGGCCTGCTGGTCCTGCTTGAGCTGCGTGTACAACCGCGCCAATTCGTACGCATAGAGCGCGGTGTTCGGATACGCCTTCCGGAGATCCTCGTAGATGGCGACGGCCTCCGAAGTCGAACCGTTTTGCGCGAGGAGCCGCGCGATGAAGAGGCGGATGCGCGTGCCTTTTCCGGGCGCGACCTTGAACGCCACGTATTCGCCTTGCAGGAACTTCAGCGCCTGATCGCTCTGGCCGCGGGCGATCATCGCCTCCGCGTGCAGCAGTACGAGATCCTCGATCTTCTCCAGCCCGAGCCCGGCCGCCTGGTATTGATCCCGAGCCAGATGGAACGCTTCCGGGCGGTCCGGAAAAAGCCCGAACGCTTTCACCGCATTGTCGAGGGCGGTCCTCTGGCCGACCTCTTTTTCAGCGCCGCCCAGGGCAAGACAGGACTTGTACCGAGCCTCCACAAGTTCGCTCTGCTGCCGGGCGTTGGTGGCGAAAACGCCATCGAGGTCCTCGATGGTCTTGCGGTAGTTCTTGACGGCCTGCTGGACGTTGCCCACCCTCATGAGCGCCTCCGCCAGGACCAGGCGCGCCTGGGGCCACTTCATCTTCGGATCGGTGAACACATTCTGGAGCAGGTTCACCGCCTCGTTCGGCTGGTCGTCATGCAGCAGAATCCGGCCCATGTCGAGACCGCTCTTGCCGCCTTGCGGATCGAGTGCCATGAGCGTGCGCCCCACTTCGGCGGCTTCCGACCAGCGCTCCGCATCAATGAGAATGTCCGCTTTCAGCAGCAGGTCCGGGAGGCTGTCCACATTCTGTTCGAGCAGCGCATTGACGTGCTCGATCGCGCGGTTATAGTCGCCGGCATACCATTCGGCGATGGCCATCAACTCGAGCGCGTCGGCCGGCGCGGGCTTGTGGCTCATGAGCGGCTGGAGGATCTCCCGGGCCTGCTGGGGCCTCGGCAGATACGCCTCGATGGCGTAGCGCGCGATGCCCACTCTGGGGTGAACGGCGTTCGGATCCCTCCGAACCGCCTCGGAATAGGCCGCGACCGCGCCGTTCTGGACTGAACGCACTTTCGGAAGCAGCGCGAGGATTTCCGCCTCTTTCGCCGTCGCCTCTTCGTTCCTCTGAAGCTCTCGCGTCCGGTCGTATTCCTTGACGAGGATTTCCCATTCGCGCACGGCGATGCGGCTCTTCTGTGCGTAGATGTCTCCCAGTTGCGAATAAGCGTCCGACGGGTCCTTGGCTTTATCGGCACATTGCGTCACCAGTTCGATCGCCGGGTCCACGTCGGCGGCGATGGCATTTTCGCAGATCGCGACGGTCAGCATCTCGCCTGCCGCTGCCAGGCGCTGGTCGGCGCGCGCGAAATAGACCCTGGCCTTCAGGCGCGCCGCTTCACTCTCCGCCAATCCGTTCCCGACTGCCTGATCCACTTCCGAAAGCGCCTGGGAGAATTCTTTGCGCGCGATCAGCGCCCGGACGATGCCGGTCCGCGCCTCCAGGAACTGCGGATTGAGCGCCACCGCCGCGCGGAACTCCAGGAGCGCTTCAACCGAGTCCCCGCTCTCGAGATACAGCTCCCCGCGGCTGTAGTACCGCACGTCACGCGCGTGCAGCTTCAGGAAAGCGAGAATTCCTGCGCAAACACAGAGCAAGACCGGCAATACGATCCAGACGATCCGGCGCCACTTTCGCTTCGGAGGCGCAGCTTGATCGGCCAAGTTCGTCTCCTCCTTTTGAGCAGGTCGGTCAACCATCGAACGCGCACCTCACGCCGGGCATCGTCTATGAGCGAAATCCTGACATATCATCATGTTAGCATGACGGCCGCAACAGAGCAAAGTCTCGAGCCGAACGCAACCGGCCGGGCCTTCGCTTCTGCAAGCAGAGGCGCGGTCCCCCATGACGAGGCCCGCAAGAATTGAAGCAATTCGTGCATAGCCGAAATTCCCTGCTTCGCAGTTCCTTCCCTGTTCGTGCCGGACGTGCTACTCTTAAAGAATAGGCGCGTCGGCTTTGCATTAGTTTCGCAACTCGAATGGAGGCCATACGATAGAACGCCCGATGGATCCTGAAACCCAGGCGTGTGAGGCGGGCAGGCTATGCTTCCCAGCCGCCCACGTCGCTTCCCTGCCGCTGCGCCAGTCCATGGGTTCCAGCACCCCGATCTGCCGGTTGGCCAGTCAGGCCGAACTTGTAGCCACCACGGACTTTACGGTGCTCGTGTCCGGCGAAACCGGCGCCGGCAAGGACTTGGTGGCCATGGCCATTCATTCTCTAAGCCCTCGATCCAGCGGCCCCTTCGTCGCAGTGGATACCGGTTCCATCTCGCCGACGCTGATCGAGAGCGAACTTTTCGGGCATGAAAAAGGGTCATTCACGGGCGCAAACGGGCAGCATGAGGGCAAGCTCGAGACCGCGGCCAAAGGCACACTCTTTCTCGACGAAATCGCCAATCTGCCGCTCGCCATTCAACCGAAACTGCTCCGCATACTGCAGGAAAAAGAAATCTGCGCCGTCGGCGGAAACCATCCCCACAAAGTGGACCTGCGCGTCATCGCCGCCACCAACGAACCGCTGCTTCAACTGGTGCAAAGCGGCAAGTTCCGTCGCGATTTATATTATCGGCTGAACGAGTTCTCCATTAAAGTCCCGCCGCTGCGCGAGCGCCCGGAAGACATCCTCTACCTTGCCAATCGTTTCATTGAAATGACGAATCTCGAGCTCAAGAAGCGGGTCGTCGGTCTCTCCCAGGGAGCGCTCGGGCGCCTGCTGCGCTATCCGTGGCCCGGCAACGTCCGCGAATTGCGCAATGTGGTCCGCAGCGCCGTGCTCCTCGCCGAAACCGCCATCGAGGTGCATCACTTGGCCGTTCTCGACGAGCCGGCCGCGGCCGCCGCCTGCCCGGAACCCTGTTGGGACTTCGAGCCGGGCATGCCGCTCAAGGAGACCGTGCAGCGCGTCGTCGTGCAGGTCGAACGCGACATCCTCAAGCGCGTCCTGCTGGAAACCCAGGGCAACAAGGCGCAGGCCGCGCGGATCCTGCGCATTGACTACAAGACCATGCACAAGAAAGTGCGAGAGTACGGCGTGCCTGTGCCGATGACGGGCGCGACATCGAAAGGCGCAAAGTCTTCCAACCCGCAACCGGGCGAAAGCGCCGGACAGGACGGGACGCGGGGCGACGAGGCGCGCGGAGCACTTCCCGCGAGTCGCCGCCGGCGGCGCGGCGAAAATCAATGCGCCGCTCGCCGTGGCCGGCGGTTGGCTGCAACTGCCAGGAAGCGACAATGCCTCGAACTTCCCCATAGCCGGGAAGCTGCGCCTGGTGAAGCAGGAAGCGGACCGGACCGCAGAGACCACCCGCCGGCTCCTGGCGTTCGCCACGCAGGCGCCGCCCCGGAATGAACGCGTGGACGCCGCGTGGCTGCGGGCTCCGGAGCCATTCATCCTGACTGCGCGCAGCATCTTACGACGATCACCATACGCTGCGTAAGGCCAACCTGCCCGACCCGTGGTCAGTCGCGATGTCCCATTTGAGCGTCCCTCCGAGGATGGGAATATCGACGGACGGAATCAGCCGCGCCTTTGATGAGTCCCATGCCCTCCGGTGTTAGTTCCTCAGTCTAGCATTTCACAATAGTTCTACTTGGCACATTCGGCGACATCCGTGTCGGTGTCCTGAAGAAGGGGTTCCATGTCGCCTTTCAGCTCTTGAATGAACTCGTCGCCAATAACATCGCACGCGTATTCGCGCATGCGTGGGTTCTCATTGCGCAAAGCGCTCCTGAGAATGGCGATCCGTTCCTTAGGAAACGCATAGCATAGGTACGTCATGCCCAACGCGGGTAGCCGTTCGTCTGCCGAATTGTCTAGCGAGGCGATGTCCTCCTTTGTCAGAGGGAAGAGATCACTGTGGATACACCCCCACAGGGAGCGTACCTGGAGAAGAAGCACTCCCGAGTGGAAGGCATCTAGAAGGATCTGCTCTGTCGCTGGCGTGCGATTCGGTTTGCTGGCCAGAAAGTATACCGCTGAGGCTCTGCGGTTGAGGTCTTCCGAATACGCATATTCCGTCAAAAACGCAATCCATTCGGGGTCCTTCCGCGACAGCGCGTACGCAATCTCGTCAAGAACCAATTCCTGTGAATCCTTGCGGACAAGGGACTCCGGCAAGTTGACCCACCAGCTACGCAGGTCTGCTTTCGTTGCGTTGTCGATTTCTGGGATCATGTTACCTAACACCGAACATAGATTAGACTGACCCGCACAAGATGCGGGAAACCGCCTCGCGCCTTTCCTGGCCTCCTTCGCAGCGCCGCCGGAACCATTTATCCTCTTTGCTGGCCGCATCTTACGACCGCCAGCATAGGACCGTCCACCAGGCGCTTCACGTTTGCACCTGCGCCAGAAGAGGTGGGAATCTCCAGGGTCTCTCTCTGGCCCGTACTATTGCCCAACGCGCAGCGTGAGCTGCGACGCCGCGTTAACGTTCGGCCCCTCGTCTGGCCAGATCTTTCTCAAAGAGGATCAGTTCAAACTGCCCCTTCCGTGTTCGTCCGGTCTCGCAGTAGCCGTTCTTCATGTACAACTGCTGCGCCGCCTCCTGTTTCGTGGTCGTGTCGAGGCAAAGATACCTGCACCCCAATTCGGCAGCCCTGCGTTCGAGGAGACTCAAGATTGCCTGGCCGAAGCCCTTGCGTTGGTGTTCCGGGAGAACGCGCATCCTCTTGACTTCGGCGCGGTCTGGAGACATTCGCTTGATTGCGCCCATCGCGACAATCTGGGACCCAAGAAGGCCAACGAGAAACTCACCGCCGTGCATGATATAGACGTCGTGGATATGGCTCAGGTCGTCGTCCCAGGGGCCATTGCCAACGTGTGCCCCAGTGGAAAGCAGAGCCGCGTTGTGGAGCGCCCACACAGCGGCGCGATCATCCTCCTGATATTGTCGGATAGTTATCATTCGGGATTTCCCATTTGGCCGCCTCTCGTGGGGCCATCGGCTTTCCAACGTCGTACCGTAGTCCTCGAAGTGGCCGCTGTCCGCTGTCAAGGCGATTCCCGGCGGTTTCCGGCCCTGGAAGTTCCTCGACAACCCTGAGCAAGGCAGGATCCGGGCCAAGGACAGTCGTCGAATCGTCTTTTAGCGGCAGGGTCGCCGCGAAGAGAGGCGTCTTCTACGCCCCGGAGGTCGCGGACGCCTGCGCGCGCCTGTTCACCAGGGAGGCGTTCCGGACCGAATACTATCCGGCCGCAGCGAAGCATCTCGCGCCCTAAACCGCCGCGTGCGCGCGGGCCAGCAGGTTCTTCGAGGCGATCCTCGGCGCGTTGCGCCCTTCCACCCAATAGACCGCCCGGTGAAGCAGCCGCAGGTAAACCTCGCGCGCCCGGCCGCGCCAGGTCGTGGCGTACCAGTGTGCCCGGATCTCCACGCGAGCGAACCCGGCGACCGACAGGAGGCTCGCCAGGCTCGCCTCGGTGTACCCGGCCTCGTGCGTCAGGTCGCCATAGAGCACGGAATTGGCGCCGAGGTACGACATGTTCACGGTTTGAACAATCAGGCAGCCGCCCTTCGCGAGGCGCGAGCGCAGCCCCGTCAGAAAACCCGCCGCGCGCTCCCGCGGAATATGCTCCAGCAGGTCCAGGCAGAAAATGACCGCCCACCCGTCCTTCGGCCCCGCGAACCGGGCCGCCTCCTCGGCATCGTGCGCCCGGACGAACTCCAGCCCGCGCTCGCGGCACAGCCGCACGCACTCGGGCGAGAGGTCGAATCCGCTCAGGTTCGCATACCCCTTCGCGCGCAGGAACGCCAGCAGATTCCCCTCGCCGCATCCCGCGTCGAGAATCGGCGCATTCCGGTCCGCCGGCAGCCACTCCGCAAAACACCGCTCCAGCGACCGCATGATATGCGCCGTCATCTCCGGGCTGCGCCCCAGATGCGCGCTGTAGCGCTCAAGCGTCAACTCGCGCGTCGTCTTCATCGAAGTTCCCATGCCGCATTCGCCGTGCCCTGACCTGAAATACTACTCGGAATTTTCATAATCTTCAAATCGCGCGCCGGCTCGGGCTCAAGAAATTGACTGCCCTCCAACCTTCTGCTACGATTCCGAAGCGCGCCGGGAGGCGGCCGGCGCCGGCTGGCGCCGTTGTCGGCTCCAGGCATTGACGAATGGTGCGACTGGATGACCATGCATTCAATCCCCAGTGAACCGCGACGAGGCGCCGCGCCATCGCGCGCGCCCGAGGCTTGCGCGCCGGACCGGGTCCGGGCCGAGCGCACGCCGGAAGGGCGCGTTTTTCTCTGCGGGGGCATGTCGGCCGCCCAGGCGTTGCAGGCGGTCCGGGCGCACCGGAGCGCCATGTCCGGTCGAGACGGCCAGGTCGTCAAGCGCGACGTGAAGACGAACGTGACCGTCATCGAGTGGGACGGCTCGCTCGGCGCGGACCGGTTGTGCGTGAAGGAATTCGTCCGCGCCGGATCGCACCGCCTGTTGCCGCGCTGGATCCGGCACCGGCCTGCGATCGTTTCCTGGCGCGGCGCCGGCCGGCTGGCCGCGATGGGTATCGGCGTGCCCGACACGCTCGCACTGGTCATCGGGAAGGGCGTGAGCAGCTACCTGATCATGCGCGTGCTGGAAGGCTTCAAGTCCCTCGCGCAGTACGTGCGCGGCGCGCTGGGCCCGGCGACGCCGACGGAACGCCGGCGCGCCTTCCTCCGCGCCGGAGCGGACTTCCTCGGCAAGTGTTACTCCCTGCGCGTCTTCCATACCGATCTCAAGGCCAGCAATCTCTTCGTCCGCGAGATGAAAAGCGGCGGATGGGAGTTCTCGCTGCTGGACCTCGCCGCGGTGCGTTTCCCGCGCCGAATCCGCCGCGAGCACAAGCTGCTCAACCTGGCTCAGCTCAACTCCTCCGTCCCGCTCGAGGTCGCCTGGACCGACCGGGTGCGCTTTCTGCGGCGTCTCGGCGAGCGGGAGCCGTCGCTCGCCGACCGTTCCGCGATGGCCGAAATTGCGCGGCTCACCCGCTCGAGGAGGTGCGTATGGTCTCGGTGATGTCGCCCAGGCCGCGCGTCCTCCATCTCTTCAGCGGGTG
>Ga0181524_10002149_pt1 | contig 20985 bp, 15 predicted proteins | sample PEATcosm2014_Bin_34_FD_119761 | JGI IMG/M metagenome (GOLD analysis project Ga0181524, IMG submission 119761) | Peatland microbial communities from MTU Mesocosm Facility, Houghton, MI, USA - PEATcosm2014_Bin05_60_metaG | ecosystem: Environmental > Terrestrial > Soil > Wetlands > Peat | place... | reverse complement strand
GAAAAGGGAACGCCTGCGGGTCGTGAAGCAAGGGAAACTCCCGGCGTCGGTCACGAGGTGACATCGATGCCAAGGCTGGGTGGTCTGCATCATCGCTACAATCGTGCTGCCTGAACTGCTGCGTCGGACATCCCTGGTCAAAATTGAGGATGAACCGGCGGGAGAAGTGTGCCCGGTATCCCGACACTCTACGCTTCGCCGTTATTTTATTCTGGTCGGCAGTCACCGAACAGCCGATCCCGAGTCGAAAGCTACTGCCAAGACCACCACCAAGTCGGTGAATCAGGCCCATTTCGCCCCCGGATCGCATTTTGGCGAGGAACACCCACTCCCGCAAAGCATTGATGGTCCGCCGTTGTCATTCACTGGGTGCTTTGTCATTCAAAAAAGGGGTAAAAAGCGGAATTGGAGAGAAAATGGAGACTAAAGAGACAAAAGGGAGTTGGCGTAAACCCTTTAGGTTCTATCGATAGCGTTTAGAATCATGAAGATACAGAAATCTATGGCGGAGAGAGGGGGATTCGAACACGAACCTGACTAAAAGCCCTATGGATATTGATGAAATGATGACTAAATCTCGCTGGATGAGCAGGACCGTACGGGACCGGGAGCGAAACGGCTGCGTCATGACTGGGTGTCTGCGTTTAGCCGGTCAGAATGAACTCGACGAATCACGAATGTTCGCGCTCTCGTGCCCTTTCAAGTCAATTCACCGCGGAAAGGCTCTCCGACTCGTTCTTGGCAACGTTCAGACCGCCTCCCCGGAAAGCGCCAACGCAATCCTCAGAGCACTTGCCCGCGCGCGGTCCTGGTACGACCAGATTGTCGCTGGCGAAGTGAACGGTATCCCCGATCTCGCCAGGAGGCACGGTGTCACTCCGCGGTATGTGAAGAAGATCCTTCCTTGCGCATGGCTCGGACCGGAGTCTGTGGAAACAATCCTGAATGGGAGGTGCAGTCCGCAGCTGACGCTTGAGTCCACCTTGGATCGGCTACCCGTGCGGTGGGAAAAACAACAAGAGATCGTCGAGCGGAACAGGCTCTCTAGCTAGATCGAACAATCAGAAACCGGATCTGACACCCGATTTGGTGAGTGTAGTGGATGTTGGAGCGGGTGGCAGTCGTTTCGGCTCAACTACGGCGAAATCACCGGACAGACCAACTAAACGAAGCCGCGCCCGCGGCCAACGCCGTACCACCCAGCTTCAGGAACTCCCTGCGATCTTTCCCTTTGAACGCCCTACCTCGATTCTCCTTTGTGCAATTGCCGGATGCTACACATCAACCTGAAGAGCAGTCCGATTCAATTCCCATCTACCTGGTACTTGCCAATCTCTCTGCAACCGGGTAGCCCCCCGCGCGCAGAATTCCGGGAACGTTGAAATGCTCCAGGTAGTCGGCATTCGACTTCAGTTTGGGCACATTCTCCAGGTGCAACGAAACCGGAACTGAGCTGACGGCAGCCGCGAAGATGGACCACACTGCTGCGTCCCCTTGAGCAAATACATCCACCGCGCCACCGCTCCTGCTCGCGTAGGAGACAGCTGTCACAATGTCCTGAACGCGAGAGGCGGCAACGGAAATATTGAAGGTCAGGAACTTTGCTCCTCCGGCCGCGGCATCGGCTCGCGCCTCATCGTCGGCGTCATCGGCCAGTTTCGGTTTGAATCCAGTTGCCACATCTCCATTCCGTGGTGCCTTGGCGTCCCCGGTCTGAAAGACGTCTAGAAGCAGAATGGGCCGTCCTTCCATTTTCAGGCGGCTGACGAGCGCTGTTTCCAGTGCTGCGGCTGAACCATTCGGATTCACGACGATCTCGATCGGGCCGGACCCCGGGAGGAAAATGCCGGGCACACGATCACCTCTCGAAGGCCGGGTGAGGATGATCGATCGGCCATCGAGATCGGCGATGACGTTCTGCGGGATCTCTACCGCCAGAGTTTGCCTCAGCCGATCGCGCAGAAACTCGACATCCTGAATCCGGTCGTTCTGCGCTTGTAACCTATCCTCCCAGGAACGAAACAGACCGTCCAGATCGAGGGCGTTTGCGGGCAGCGTACGACGCGAGAGTGCCAGCATCTCCTGCAGCTTCGGCACGGAGATGTCGTGTTCGATGAGTTCGCGGCTGTTGCTGAGACCGGGATTAACCCTCGCGAAGAACCGGTAAACTGCCTCCCTGCTGAGCTGGTTGAAGTTGTGCACCTGATCGAATTGGACTGCTTCGACCTGGTCGCCTTTTCCGTAGAGATCGTAGATCCTTTGGATTGCGGGAAACTCCTCCTTGGGAACATTGTGTGTCCAGTCTCCCGTCGCGGAAACAAGCAACATCGGCTTGGGCGCAAACAAGGCGACAATCTCAACGTTGCTGGTATTGAGTCGCAGCCCAGGGGCGTTTTCGCATTGGTCGCCACCCTGCATGATCGTCGACACCATGTTGACCGGAGAGGCAAACTGCACACGATCGTCCACGGCCGCCAGCAGAAAAGTCTGTGTTCCGCCTCCGGACGCCCCTGCTATCCCCAGACGGGTTGCATCCACGTCTTCCAGCGATGCCAAAAAGTCGAGCGAACGGATGGAATTCCAAAGTTGCAGGCCCAGCGGACCAAAGGACCAGAGCCGTTGCTCGGGACTGCCAAATTGATGAGGGAGTTGGACGGTGTCTGTATACCCAACCATGTCATACGCAAAGGCGACATATCCCTGGCGCGCAAGGCTGATGCCAAGCGAGGGTCCGGAGAAGAGAGGCTCGTTCTCGAGGCGGCCATACGGCCAATGTCCATGCGGGGTGAGGACACCCGGATGCCTGACGCTGCCATTGCGCGGCCGGTAGAGATTGCCTCCCAGATAAAACCCGGGCCACGTTTCGATCAGCACCTTCTCGATGGTATAGTCCTTCTCCTCAATCTTCCCGAAAACCTGCACGTGAAGCGGAGTTTTCTCCGGCATCGGCGAGAGTCCTGCTGAAACCAGGATCTGATTGCGGAGGAAGGTTCTGCGTTGCTCCCAAGCCTTCAAACTGGTGAACTCTGGCAGAGGCAGGCGCGATTCGGTAGTCCGAATATCGGTATTGCGGGCGTCCTCTAATGGTGCATGCGCGCTCGGCTGTTGAGCCTCCAGACATTCATTCGCTGCCACACTCGCGGCTAGTAAGAAGGCGATCAAAATTCCAGATCGAATGAACCTGTCGACATACTCCCGCGCTTCATCCATAAGCAATCCTCACCTGCTCAGTCCAGCACCCGTGTGCACAATGAACTTGGCCCCTGCAACGACCATAAGACTACATGACGCGGGTGCAATCGCAGCAAATCAGACTCCCCGCATACCTCAATGAGCATCTGTAATGCGCGAGTCTTAACCTAAGTTCGTCACGAGCGAGACTGAATGAGATGAATGCTGGAGTACGTCCAATCGCCAGCGGGAGGAATGTGGTCAGCCCCAAGAAGACATGCCATGGCCGGTACGTGCGTTCTCACCGAAGGGATTCACCAGACATAAGTGGCCACCACAGTAGGAACGGACGGGAAACCGGAAATCACGTCCATGTGAATCACGATCTGAAGATTCCTTTGCTGCCAGCCGGCGGGCAGTTTGCGAAGCACCTGTTCGAGAATCACAGGGTTCGTCACCAAGTCGGCGGCGGCTTCGGTTCCGTAGTGAGAGATTCCGGTGATCTGGACGACCATGTCGTTCGTGCCCGGATAAAAGAAGCGCGAGACAATCGCGTAGTCTTCCGGCAGGTTGGGATCGTCGGGATGCATCTTAATGGCCCAATCCGTAGGCGCTCCGTCCTGGAGAATGCCGAAGGGCCGGCGAGCGAGATCGATGGAATAGCGGAAGTGAGCGCCGATCTCATGCCACTGGGTATAGGTGAATCCCACCAGCACCGCAGGGCCGGTGCGCAGATCGGCGAACGAAACCTCTTTCCCGACATACAGCTTGGAGGGCTCTCGCATGCGCCCCAGCAGGTCGATGATGCGGAGCGACGCATTCACGTCGCCAATGGACGCAAACTGGCCTGGAACCAGAACGAAGTCCTCCGCCTTGTTTGGCCGGTCACTGGAGGAGGTATTGCGCATGGTGGAGTAGACGGGGACGGGCGCCACGCACACGAGAACCGGCTTGTGGCTCTGAAAGACCGGCGTCCAAAAGGCGCGCAGCGGCTCCGCAACCGGGTGCGGCCGTAACCAATAAAAGGCCACGGCAGAGAGAAGCAGGACCACGGCAGCAAACAGGAGCGGCAAGCGCCAGTTGGGAGCACCGGAAATAGCAGGAGCCCGTTCCTCCTCTGGAGCAAGTGTGCTGAACTCGGGAACATAGGTTCCGTGTCGAAGTTCAATGACGATCTTGGCGTCCACAGGTGGATCGACGTAGTAGGCACGCAGCCGTTTTCGAACTTCGCCTGCTCTGACGCGCACTCCGGCGTCCTCGCTCGGATCGTAGGATGTTGGCTTGCCAAAGACCTCCATCCCGATGGTGCGTTCCTTCAGCTGGGCGGTCTGGCCGGCCAGGGTCTTCTCCACCGTGTAGCGAAGGAAGTTCTGGCAAAGCTTGCTGGCCTGGAATTCCCGGCTGGCCAGCACACGCTCCAACTCCTCCCGCACCAGCGCTTCGGGCACGGCGTGCCCACTGCGTGTCGCATCCTGGTGGGATGTGGACGGTGCGTGCGGGGTCTGTTCCATTCGAACCTCGCGCAGAAGTATAGCACCTTTGACGGTGACAAAGCTCGTTTGAGGTGGGGAGAACCCGTTGCTTTTCAATGATATAAAGATGTTCTAAACATGCACATAACTTCGTTCACCCGGATGGGCTCTCGAAATGAACCGTTTAGAACTGGACGGACTGAGCCTGCAAGCAGCACAGTTTCGGTGTCGATGCCCACTATCCGCTCCCACCTGCTGCGGTAGCGGTTCGTCATCGTTTGCTGTGAAGACCTGGAGGACCAAAAATGACACACCGCGATGGCTGGTTGAACCTGCGCCTTGCCGGAATCCTTCCATTTATCAGCTTATTCCTTTCCGTTCCGTCCACGATTGTTTCGCGGAGAAAGCAATGGGGGCGCGTGCGTCTGGGCCATGCGGCCGGATTGCTCCTTCCCCTCCTTTTGCTGCTGGTAAATGAGGCTTGTTTCGCGCAAAGCACAAACTCCGGCGACATCCGCGGCAGCGCAACTGACAAGTCGGGAGCGCTGATCCCCGATGTGACGGTGACCGTGCTGAATGTCGATACGGGCGTATCGAAGGACTACTCCACCAATCAGGATGGACTGTACGACACGTCCTCGATCGTGGCCGGAAGCTACACGGTGACCTTCACCAAGACCGGGTTCGAGCAGTTGGTGCGCGGCCCCATCACGCTCCAGGTGGGCATGACGACGGTGAACGCCCAGTTGGAGGTCGGTTCGACCAAGGAGCAGATCACGGTCACCACCGATGTGCCGCTGCTGCAGACCGAGTCCGGGGAGCAGACGGTCACCTGGGACGCGCAGACCATGGATGCGATGCCCGAGGTCTCCGGCATCCAGGGCGAGGACTGGGGCAACCAGGTGGTCTTTCTGCCCGGCATGTCGGGCACCCCGACCGGCTCCTACGGCGTGACCATGATGCAGCAGTGGGGGTCGGCGAACGGCAGTCTTCCGTATAACAACATCCTGGAAGATGGCGCCTCCAACTCGCTCGGCGGCAGCATGATTGCCAGCGACGCCACCCTCGACACGGTGGCCGAACTGCAGGTTTCGCTGTCGAACTTCTCCGCGCAGTACGGCTCGGGCGGCGTGGTGATCAACCAGATCACCAAGGGTGGAACCAACCAGTTTCACGGCGCCGGCTACGACTTTCTGCAGAACAACAAGCTGAACGCGGCCGAGTACGGCTTTGGCAACAGGGTGCCGATTCCCTACATCCGCTTCAACAACTTTGGCGGAGACGTAAGCGGGCCCATTCTGAAGAAGAAGATGTTCTTCTTCTTCAACTACGACCAGGTTGTCGATCACGGTTCGGCAAGCAACACCACTTTGACCATTCCCACCTCCGACGTGATGAGCGGTAACTTTGCCGCCGCCGGCATCGTGCCGACCATTTACGATCCGACCTCGCAGACCATCGCCACCGACTCTGCCGGCAATCTCTACCCGGTAAGGAAGTCCTTCCAGCAGGAGTACGGAACGAACGCCATTCCCTCGAACCTGATCGACAGCGTTGCAAACGCCGTGCAGCAATACTTCCCCACGCCCTCGAACCATATTCCCGGTTCCAAGTTCGTCACCCCGATCACCAATTCACTGGGGGTGCAAACGCAAAACTTCTTCTCCAGCCTGCCGCAGTCGACGCCTTACCGGAAGTTCTTCGGCCGCCTGGACTACGACATCACTTCGAAGAACAGGCTGTCGATGTCGGACACCCAGAACGATACGCCGGTGGAGTATCCGAGCAGCTTCACCGCCTGCCCGCTGGGTTGCGAGGGCGGCGACGTGGACAACAACAATGCGCAGATTACCGATGTCTGGAATATCAGTCCCCGCGTCATCAACGAAGCCCGCATGGGTTTTACCTTCCAGGGCAACTGGTTCGACGACAACGCGCTCGACCATGGATATGCATCGAAAGTGGGCTGGCAGTTTGCCAAGGTGGATGATTTTCCGACGGTTTATCTGACCAACTACCAGTCGATGGGGCCTGCCTCCAACGCGACCGGATTCGAGAATGTCTGGGAACCTTCCGACGTGGTGACCATGATCCGCGGCAAACACATCCTTCACTTTGGCGGAGAACTGCTTGCCTACCGCATGAACTATACGGCCTGGGGCGACGAGAACGCCGGAACCATGAACTTCTCCGGCCAGTACACGCAGAACTGGTCATTGAACAGCCAGGGCGTGGCTTCGCCCGACCCCACCACCGGCCTGGATTACGCCGACTTCCTGCTCGGCCTGGCGCAGAGCTGGAATGCGGGCGTGATCCCCGAGTATGGAGCCCGGCTGAAGATTCCGCAGATGTTTTTCCAAGACGACTACAAGATCCGCCCGAATCTGACCGTGAACCTCGGCCTGCGTTACCAGATCACCCACGGCATGAGCGAGGTCCACGGCAATTTGGACAGCTTCGACCCGACGGTGATGAACCCGGCAACCAACACGCTGGGCGCCATCTGGTACGGCAGCACCCATGCCAACGGCCGCACCGCGCTCGAGGCAAACACCTTCAACTCCGTTCTTCCCCGCGTGGGATTCTCCTGGTCGGTCAAGCCCGATACAACATTTCGCGGCGGCTTCGGCGTCTACACCTACAACTTCACGCTGGATATGTACGCCGTCCTATCCCCCATGGGCATGGGCGGACCCTTCAGCACCTCCGGCAATATTTCGGACAGTACCAGCGGCGTCACTCCGGTGGTCAAGCTGGACGGCAACGGCACAATGATCGCGACGCCGGTCAAGGGTCAGTCGGGGCTTGTTTCTACAACAACTCCGCTGCCTTACACGGCTGCCATCACCACGCCGGACGCCTACAACGGCCAGAATGTCGGCTACTACACGTACCACACGCCGGTGCCCAAGATCTACCAGTGGAACCTGACCGCGCAGCACATGCTCGGCCAGCACACCATGGCCTCGCTCGCCTATGTGGGCAGCCACGGCTTCGACCTCAGCTATTTGACCGACCTCGACCAGGTGCCGGAGAGCGAGTTGTCTCCCAACGACACCCAGTACCGTCCCTATCCCAACTACACCAGCATCTCCGGAAGCACCAACAACGGTCGCTCCAACTACAACTCGCTGCAGGCCATCATCACCCGGCGCATGAGCAACGGGTTGAGCCTGAGCGCCAACTACGTCTGGTCGCACTTCCTCGACAGCCAGGACTCCGGCGGCACTGGCCGCGCCGGCGGCGAAAGGCCGTTCCAGATTGCCCAGGACCCCTCCGCGGACTACAGCAACTCCAACTTCGATACCCGCAACGCCTTCAAGGCCTATGCGGTCTATGAACTTCCCTTCGGCAAAGGCAGAAAGTTCCTCAGTTCGAGTCCGGGGTTGGAGCCGCTGGTCGGCGGATGGCAGATCTCCACCACCGATGTGCAGCTGTCGGGCAATCCCTTCACCGTGTTTTCCACGCAAAACACCTACGCGCAGGTCGGGTCGGCCTTCCCCAACTGGAGCGGGGTGAACCCGACGCCCGCCAATCGCAGCGTCAGCGAGTGGTATAACCCGGCGGCCTTTTTGCAGCCGGCCAACGGAACCTTCGGCAACGTGAGAAGGAACAGCCTCTATGGTCCCGGAAACAACGAGGTGAACCTGTCCGCCGCCAAAACCATTAAGCTGCCTTGGGAAGGGATCGAACTGAAGGCCCACGTGGATGCGGTCAACGCGTTCAATCACCCCAGCTTCGGTGTGCCCAACCAGTACCTGAGCGGTTCTTCGGGCCCTGGCACGCCCTACACTAGCCCCGCCAACATCTCCTGGGTCCAGGTGGGCGGGCGCAACGTGCAGATTGGGATGCGTGTCTCCTTCTAGCTTCTTACGGCCAGTCGCGGTTCCGCGGCGGCGACGTCTGGGGGCAGGGGATTTTCGCTTGCTTGCCGGCCAATGAAGACGGCGCCGCCCAGGTTCGCATCCCGGAGCGACGCCCCATTCCCTTTGAGGTCTCCATGGCGCATCAGGTTCAAGTTCAAAGCACAACTCGAGGGCTTTTCGCCCTGACGGTTCTGGCCATCTGCAGTGCCATATCTGTGTCCTGCGCGGTCCAGCATCATCCCGCGTGGCTCGTCGTATCCTCCAGGAAGATGGACAGCCGAATTGAGCGGCAATTCCAGCAGCTTGCAACCCAACAAGGGGTTGCGCTTCGCTTTACTTCCGGCGCCGGCGAGAAACCGGCCATGCCATCCTCGGCAAACAATCTGGAGTTCTTCGTCGATCTCGCGTTGGATCGCCAGTCATTCCTCGATGAACTTCGCAGGGAAGCCGGTGCGGCAGCCTCCCCGCCCAGCGAGGAACTGGCGCGAGAAGGCTATATCCTGGAGATCGATTACTCGCCGGACGCCACGCCCCGCCTGCTCCGCATCAAGGCAGCCACTCCAGAAGGACTGCACCATGCGCTGCTGCGCATCCCGGCGATCCTCGCCATCCCCGCGGCCAAACTGGATGCGGAGCTGATTCCCCGTCCACAATCCGTGCGCATTGCGGACCATGGCGCCCGCTGCGTGATCGCCGACTACCCGTCATTCCCCATTCGTGGCGTTGTGGAAGGCTTCTACGGAAAGCCGTGGAGCCAGTCTGACCGGCTGGACATCCTGCGCTTCGAGGGCCGGCACGGAATGAATCTCTACCTGTACGGACCGAAGGACGACCCCTATCATCGCAAACTCTGGCGTGATCCTTATCCCCCTGAGCAGCTCAGGCGGCTGGGTGAACTGGCCCGCGCGGCGCGCGAAAACTTCATTAACTTCAGCTTTGCCATCAGCCCCGGTCTGTCCATGACCTATTCGAGCGACGCGGACTTCCGGGCTCTGGTCCGCAAAATCGATACTGTCCGCAGGCTGGGCGTTACGCACTTCGCGCTCTTTCTCGACGACGTGCCGCAGGAGCTGGTCCACGGCGAAGACCGGGCCCGCTTTCACTCCCTGGCTCAGGCTCACGTTCAGCTCCTGCACCGCGTCTACGATTATTTGCAGTCGCTCTCCCCAGGCTATCACCTGACGGTCTGCCCAACGACCTATACAAACGAATGGGGCAGCCGCGACTATATCCGCGAGCTGGGCGCGGAGCTGCGGCCTGAGATACCCATCAATTGGACGGGGACCGAAGTCATTCCGCCAGCCATCACCGTGGAGCAGGCCAACCAGTGGGCCGGCAGCCTGCACCGCAAGCCGCTCGTATGGGACAACTATCCGACCGACGACGGCAACAATGCCTTGCCCAACATCGATCCGCTGCGCGGCCGGGATGCAAAGCTGTTTACCGCAGTCAGCGGCCTCTTTTCCAACCCCATGAACCAGGCGCATCTCACTCTGATCCCCCTGGAAACGATCTCCGACTATTTGTGGAACGCAACCGCCTACAATCCGCAAGCTTCCGAGACGCATGCCATCGCCAGCCAGTACGGGCAGGATGCGCCCGCGCTGCTCAGCCCTCTGCTGGAGATCTTTGCCGCCGGCGGAAAGGCCAGAGCCGACCTTCGGTCCCTGTTCGATGAGACCTGGGATCCGATCGATGCGCCCTCCATCCAGGCGCGGATCGCCGGGCTCCGTTCCATGATTGTTTTGCTCCAGGGGCAGCCTCGGTTTGGTCAGCTCGTGGCCGAGCTCAATCCCATCGCCGATGCGCTCACCAGCCAGTTGAACCGCCTGCGCACCGATGGCGCCTTCAACCATCTTGCTGACGGCAGAATCCAGTGGAACCGCGCATCGGACACGCTCAGCGTGTCCAGAATCGCCGCAACGCCGGCCCTGGATGGCGATTTTGCCAAGTGGGAGTCGCGCCATCTCTTTCTCCTCAATAGCAAGCCGCAGATCGCCGACGGTCGGAATTTGTGGACAGGCCCATCGCAGTTCTCCGCGCGCGTGGCCATGTCCTGGGATGAAAAGAATCTCTACTTTGGCATCGACGTCACGAGTCCTCAGCTCTACCAGCCTTTCTTCGGGCGTGGCGTGGAAAACGGCGATTCCTTCCGGCTCACGCTGAACACACTGATTCCCGCCTCCGCCGGGTTCGGAAGGCTGCCAACCGTCTTTGACCTATATCTCAGCCCCGGGAACTTTGACGGCGTAAAACCATCGATTTACTGCGATGAAGATCTGTTTCCAGCCCGGCTCGTGGCGCATGACTACAACCGCGAGATCAAAGCTGTCTGGAAGAAGACCGCCACCGGATACTCGGGAGACATTGCCATTCCAGCCACGTTCTTCGGCCGACAGGGTTTTTCCGAAGGCCAGCAGATAGGATTGAGTTTCGGGGCCCAGAAGGTATTAGCGCCGCCGGCTCACTTGACCGATAGTTTGGGTGAGATCGTCTTCTCCTCCAAGGGAGACTGCCTCTTCCCGGTAGACCCGGAAAACCCGGCCACTTTGCAGCAGATGGAACTAATCAACTCTCCGCGCGGTTCGGCATCCGCCTTCTGATGCGGGTGTGAATGCTTAGCCACAAATGGGACCAGGCTGCGCACACTCTTCAATCTGCACTTCCCGATGCCTGTTCCTTGGCATCGCGGCAGTTCTTCGTTCCCGCTCGAACTGTCGACAATCAGGAATCTACTCCCAATTTGGATTTGTCCTCAGAACCCTAAGGTCGGCGAAAGGACTGCTCCCGGTTTGTGCTTGACCCAGCGATTCGCAGACTGTAGGGCTTACACGATCAATTCGCACTGTGTCGGCAGCGCATTTGCATCTTTTCGCCCTTACAAAGTCTTTGCAACTTGACTGCTCCATACTTACGTGCGGCGGTCTCCGATGGGGGAGTAGAATCTTCCGTTCCGAGGCGTGCACGGCAGCCTCTTCTCGTGCCTTTTGGTTGCGGAATCGGAGGCCATAGCCATGGCCCCTTCCCTCCACCGGCATTACCCGGCTTCATTGGCACTACGGGCCTCCCCGCCACCCCAGACAGCCCGGCCTGGCTCTCGCGAGTTGCCAGTTGATCCCAACTACGGATCACCGCTGGGGCTTCCCGTGTTGCGTCTGGTCCACGTCTTCATACATGCCGTCGCCAGTACCCCGGCAGGACTGACGGAACTTATTCGCTCGTACTCTCCCATCAGCGTCGGCCTTCCCTCGGTTACTGGCGGGTCGGCTCCTGCATCACCGGTTTCGGGGCCTGCTCAGCGTTTACCTCCATTACGGCCTGCATGATCGCCAAGTCGCCTATGCGACCCTCTACACCGAAGGCTCCAGCAGATTCGTCGCCTCCTCTGCTGCTTCGATTGCTACCGGGTGGAGCGATCCAGTTCCCGGGTGGGACTTGCACCCACTGTGGTCCCGCGCCTCTCACGGCGCACAGTAACTGCCGGTTGGCCGGTTTCCGAGGCGCAAACCTCGTCTGCTCACCACAATCCCAGGATGAGTAGGCTTGCGAAGAGAGAGGACAGCGCCAGCGCCCGCTGGCCAACTTTCGTGAGTGGAACCTGGAGGGCTGCAGTACTCCGCTGGCAACGGAGATCGTACCCGTAGCCCACAACAGCCACCAGCAGCGCCAACGCGACGAATCCACGCCTGAGGATGGTGGCGGTAACCGCAGCGCAGACCAGCACAATCAGCGAGATTTCAGCCGCGCGACAAAAATCTTCCCTGGCGGGCTCGGTTGTGCGCAACGCGACGCGCGCGGCAATACGTGCGTCAAGACGAGCGTGAACTACCAGGATTCCGACAGTGGCTTGCAATGCCAGCAGGAGCCACAGCCACCAGCACCAGGGCGCAATGGTTCCGGTTGCTGAAAGGGAGGTGGCCAGTGAGCTTGAGGTTAGAGCTACCGCACTGGCAATCTGAAAGAGCGTAGAGCGCTGGCGGTTCTTTACATTCACCGCGATGGCCAGCGCGGAAAAGACAGCAACGCCCAGGCCCAAGAACATGATGGCCTTGGGGGGCCACGCGGCGACGAGAACAAGGCCGCTGAGGATGAGGACCACAGTCCAGCCAGCGAACCAGCGCACCGCGGCGGCGGTCTCACGATGCCATTGCTTCCAGACGAAGCGCTGACGCGCCAGCACGACCATAGGGTCTTTGGCGGCCAATGCCGCAAATGCGGCCGTCAGGGTGGTCACTTCGCTCCAGCGCCACGTGTGCGCAAGAACCGCGGTGCACACGATGGAAGTCAACAGCATTGCTGTAGCTCCGTGCTCGCGGGGTAGGAACCAACCATTCTTATGGGTCTCGCTGACGCTGCTCGTGATTGCCTGTTCTGTTGCCATGGTTCTCCGATTTCTGTTTTGCCGCCGTTGAGGCCATTGCCGATCTGTGCGCGCGCGAAATATGTTACTTGTCACCTTCGCACAAAGCGCATTTTGAGCGCTGTGACTTAAGTCCTATTCGCGGCGTCGCGCCGGATATCGTTGATTGCAGAAGGACGCCATGTTGACTCTATCCGCGCCTCAAGACGAGGCTGCATCAACCGATAACGCCCCGGCAAAGCAGAAGAAACTTCTGGAGCGCAGGCTGGTGCCCGACCGCTCGCAGCAGATTTGCCGCGTTGTACAGTTCGCCTTTCTCTTGCTTAACGCGATGATCGGAGTCCAGTTTGTGCTGTGGGTCCGATCCTTTAAGAGCCAGGGCAGTTCGCATTATTTCGAGCGGCCTGCCGGCGTGGACGGCTGGTTGCCGATCGCCGGCCTTATGAACCTGAGATATTCTCTCGTCACACACCATATTCCCGCGATCCATCCGTCGGCGATGATTCTTGTTTGCGTCTTTATCCTGTGTAGTCTGCTGGTGAAGAAGTCGTTCTGCTCCTGGCTTTGCCCGGTCGGCACGGTTTCAGAATATCTGTGGAAGCTCGGACGCAAGCTGTTTCGCCGCAGCTTTACCGTGCCGCTGTGGCTCCATCTGTCGCTACGAAGCGTCAAGCATCTCCTGCTCGCTTTCTTTCTCTTCGTTGTCTTCACCATGACGGCGCAGGAGCTCGGCAGTTTTCTGGCGTCTCCGTTTGGCATCGTGGCGGACGTGAAGATGCTCAACTTTTTCCTTAACATAGGTACCCTCGGAATCGTAGTGCTTGCGGCGCTTACCGTGTTTTCGGTCCTTATCCAGAATTTCTGGTGCCGCTTTCTCTGCCCATACGGAGCACTGGTGGGGATCGTCTCCACTTTCAGCCCGGTCAAGATTCGCCGCGACGCTCAGGCCTGCATCGACTGCGGGAAGTGCAACAAGCCCTGCCCTTTGCATCTCCCGGTGGACAGGCTGATGCAGTCCGGTCGGTCGAGTGCACCGGGTGCATGGAGTGCATTGCAGTGTGCCCTGCGGAGAACGCACTGCAGCTCTCGCTTGCACCACGCAGGTCGGGCACTCCCGATGGGCCGGCGGCCGAAGCGGTCGCGCGCCGATGGCGGCATCGCGCGCTAAAGCCGCAGGTGGTTGCCCCAGTGTTGGCGCTGGTGTTCTTTGGATTGATAGGCGCGGCGCGCGTCACCGGCCACTGGCAGACCAACATCCCGCGCGAGATCTACATGCAGCTTGTGCCAGACGCGGACAACTACGACCACTGACCCGGCTACGGCGCCGTCGTCAGCAGTGCGCACAGGCCGGCCTTGTCCTTCAACACGATCTGTCGCGCGTCCACATCCAGCAGACCTTCGGCTTGCAGCCTCATCAGGTTGCGCGAGATCAATTCGCGCACGGTGCCCAATTGGCTGGCCAGCTCCTGGTGGCTCACCGGCAACTGGAATTCAATTCCGCGCCCGGTTTGCCTTCCCTCGTTCTCCGCAAGCCGCAGCAACAGAGAGATGAGGCGCTGACGAATGGTGGTGAATGAAAGCTCTTCGATGATGCCCACCAGCCTGCGCAACCGCGCGCCCACCACTGCCAGCATTTTGAGCGCAACCTCGGGATGCTCCATGCAAAATGCGTGAAAATCCTGGCGCGAGATAAACGCAATCTCCACATCCTCGACCGCCATGGCGGAAGCCGGGTAGCGCCCACCGTCAAACACAGGCAGCTCAGCCACCGACTCGCCCGCATGGTTCATCGCCAGCACCTGTTCGCGCCCGTTCACAGACGTCTTGAAGATGCGTACCTTGCCCCGCGCGACGATGTGCAGCCCGTGACACGGTTCGTCCTCAGAAAACAGAAGTTCGCCGCTTTTGAAATGCCTGCGTACGGTCCGCGCCGCCAGGAACTGGAATTCCGCGCGCGACAGGCTGGAAAGCAGCGCGGTCTTCTCAAGTATGGCTGCCAGATCCGTGCGTTCACTCGCCATGGAAAAAGTCTAGCGCATTGGCATGGTCGTGCGCCGCCGATTGATTCCGCCACCAGTGACTAAAGTCGCTGCGCTACGCACGCGACCCTTCTATGGTCACCTTAGGAGGACATCATGATTGACCTTACAATGACCGTACGCGAGATTGCCCTCGAACAACCCTCTTCCATTCGCGTCTTCGAGGGCTTCGGCATCGACTACTGCTGCGGTGGGCGCAAACCCCTCGCCGAAGCGTGCGCCGCCAGCCAACTCGACGTTGACGAAGTGCTCGCGGCGCTCGAATCCGCTGCTGGCAACGACGCGCCATCAACAGTTGCCTGGGCGCAGGCTTCGCTTGGCCAGCTCATAGAGCATATTGTCGCCACGCATCACTCCTACGTGAAGAGAGAGCTGCCCCGCCTGGCGGTGCTGGCACAGAAAGTCGTGAATCGCCACGGCGATACGCAGGCACATTTGCCCGCCATGCAGAAGGCGCTGGCGCAACTCGACGACGAGCTGATCCACCATCTCGGGAAGGAAGAGCACGTCCTGTTTCCCTACATAGCCCGCCTCGAGGCCGCACTGGCATCAGGCAGTTCGCAACCCGATGCATGCTTCGGCAACGTGGCCAATCCTATCGCCATGATGACCCGCGAACATGATGCTGCCGGCGCATTGCTTGCCGAGATTCGCCGCTTGAGCGATGACTTCACCACGCCGGTTGGCGCCTGCCCCACGTATCACGCTTTCTATGACGGCCTGAAGGAATTTGAGCGGGACCTGCACCAGCACATTCATCTGGAAAACAACATCCTGTTTCCCCGTGCCATCGATCTGGAATCGTCCGCCATGGGCACAGCCGTTTAGTCAGCGAACCGCCGCGCCACAACCCCGTCATCCGTGGTGCGGATCGGATGAAAGGATCCGCGCTCTGATGTCATTTGTCTCGCTCTGGAATGGCCCTCCCGGTCATGTCAATCGTTTCCGCGGGATCGCGGTTTCGCCAAAGGGGATAGGGCAGTCCCGCAAGCCGATTGATGGCGAAAGCCTGGGCGGCGAGCAAGATCACGGCAGCCTCGATGATGACAAGCTCTTTGGGCCGGGAGATGATGCCGAGCGAAACGATGAGCGTAGTCGCTCCTGCCGGCGGATGGCTCACGCGGAGCAGAGCCATGAGCGCGCCCGTAGCCGATAGCGAGAGCGCGGCGGCTAGGACTCTTGGGCCATGGACGCCGGGGTGGATACCGAAGGGCGGGCTCGAGGCCACAGTAAGGACAAAGGCGCCGTAACCGCAGATGAGACCGATCGCGTGGCCCAGGATGGTATTGCGCGGGCTTGAGGCTTCCGCTAGCGGGGAAAAGAAGAACAGGTACGCAGTTGGACCGAGCGATGGAAATACAAAAGGGCTGCCTGTAAAAAGGGCCAGCATCGCGAGCAGCCCGATGGTGATGAAGCTGTTTATGCAGACATAGACAGCCCAGACTACGCGTGGTGAAAAGTGCTGCAAGAGCCACTCCAGCCGAATATATGCAAGCAGCACCGGGACATGCTCGAAGGCGCCGCGCGTTGCATTCGAATGGCTCTGTTTGTCCATAGAAGTCATCAGATATTCGGCAGCAGATCGAAGTATTCATCATCTTCGTTCTTGCCGCCCTCACCCAGGCCGACGGACTTCTCCGACTCGATGAATTCAATCCGCTCGATCCATTTCACCATCTTGTAGCCGAGTTGATTCTCGACCCGCAGCCGCAAGGGGGCTCCATAGACCTCGGTAAGGGGTCTCCCATTCATCTCGGAAGCCAGCAGACATTCCGCCTTGAGTACATTGTCGATGCTCTGCGTATCGTAGTACTCGCCGCCGTAGAGTGAACCGCCAAAGGAAAAGAACGCGACAACCTTGGCATTCGGCTTCGGCCGGACGAGTTCGACAAGAGACTTCATGGGAAGCCCGCCCCATTTGGCGATGCCCGTCCAACCCTGAATGCAATGATGCATGGTGATGTTCTCGGCCTTGCCCAGCCTTTCGATGTCCGCAAGAGAAAGCTCGACTGGATTGTCCACCAGTCCACCGACCTTCAGCTTGAACTGCCGGAAGCCGTCATTTGCTAACTGCTTCCAATCCTCGCGTTCCGGAATCTTGCCGTTCGGCCAAAAATACGGAGAGATGTCCTTTTCTGAGTAATTCTCGTTTGGCGGGAGGCGGTTCAGCGTGGTGAGCATCAATGGATAGGTGATGGACTTTTGCGCGTGCTGTAGAAGACGAGGGTGAAACCAGGAAACGTAGTGTGCCATGACCCAGGAAAGAACAACAACGCCGATGCCGGCAGAGCCCAGGATTACTCCCAGTTGACTCACGTCGTCAGTGCCCATGACGATGTGGTTCATATTGCGAACGAAACCTGTCATCACGATGAGTGTCACATGCACGACGAGGAACGCAAAGAAGCTGAGCATGGTCAGAAAGTGAATGGAGCGCGCCGCTTGTCTGCCTCCAAACAGCTTTGCATACCAGGGGAAGCGATTCACCGCGGCGGGCGACATGGCGATGCCGGTGAGGATCGCCAGCGGGCCGAACACGAAGACGACGCAGAAATAGGCTATCTGCTGCAGAGCGTTGTAGCCGTAATATCCGTTGAACTCGGATGGCAGGTGAAAGGTCGCATAGTGGACCCATGTGTTCCAGGCTTGCAGCAGCACCAGCGGCGATTGAGGAACGAGCCGCCGCCACTGTTCCGTGTCGAAAAGCATGATGACGAAGAAGATGCCGGTGACGATGAAACCGTAAACGTTGAGGAAATGCCATGATCGGGCAATACCAATGGTGTGCCGGTAGCCTGGCGTGGCGACAATAGGCGAAACGTAGCGGGCATCGTCCTTTGCGGTCCAGAGCCGATCCGTCGGCACGTGGATCGGAGTGAATCGAATCCATTCGCTGCCGGGCGTGCAGTGATCGTTGAAGTAAAGACGGGGATGATCGGACAGGATCGATATGCCGCTTCGAATCAGCATGGTCACAAAGAGGAAGTTGAAGAAGTGGCAGTAGCGCACCCACACGGGAAAGCCATGCGGACCTGCGAAGTTGTTGGGATAGATCTGCGGAACAGGTGGAATATGAGGGAGTCCCGCAAACAGGAATTCAATCCACGCGGCAAGCACAGGCAGCAGCACCAGGAGCGCGGCGGCGATTAGAACCGAGGGCCGAATCCAGATGCGAAAGTGGCGATCGGAGGGATAATGGACCGCGGTGTGTGCCGCATCGAAGTTGATCATTGCGTGCCTCCTTTGAGGGATTGCGATTCCATTTGCAATCCGGGAATGACATCTCTTACTTCGCCGCCGGTTCGAATTCCTTGGCGCCGCGGAACGGCAGACGGATGCGCAGGACACGCTCGCGGGTGCGCTCCTCGATGAGGCTGCGGGTACGCGCGTGCAGCATGTCCTCGAGCGAGACCATTCCTACGACCCTGCGTTCTTGGCTGCTTTTTACCACCGGCATCCGCGTGTAGCCGGTCTCTGCCATACGATAGATGGTCGCGCGAAGCGGCTCGTCCGCAACTGCCACCACGGGGCTGCGGCGCGCAACGTCGGATAGACGAGCCCGATCGCTCTCAGAAGCGGCGAGATCCTTGCGCGTGATGACCCCCGTGAGCCCTCGGTCCGCGTCGATGACTGGATACAGGTGCTGCCCGCGAGAGGGATGGCCATTCTTCAAGATACCTCGCGCTTCGTCGACAGTTCCGCTCCCCTCGAACGCGATCAGTCGAGTGCGCATTACCTCGCGGACGAACAGCACCTCCAGCGGATCCACGCTGTACTCGCGGCTGAGATGGAGCCCACGGCGCGCCACCTTCTCCGTCAGGATGGATCGCTTCAGCACCAGTACGGTAAAGCCGTGCGCAATGACCGCGGCGACAATCAGAGGCAGAATCATGTTGACGTCGTGTGTCAGTTCGATCGCGAATACGATTCCCGTGAGTGGCGAGCGCATGGTGCCGCCCAGAATCGCTCCCATGCTGACGAGTGGCCAGAACCCGGCGCCGGCCGCGGGAAGGAATGACGCTTCGAGGCCGCCCAACGCGCCGCCCATCATCAGCAGCGGCGCCAGAACGCCGCCCGATGTTCCCGACCCCAGCGATACCGCCCAGATGGTGGATTTCACCAGCAGAATGCCCAGCAGCAGACCGAGTGCCCCATTGCCTTGAAGCAGCGAGCCTATGGTGTCGTAACCCACGCCGAGGGCCTGCGGGAAGACCATACCTCCCAGCCCAATCACCAGCCCTCCGATTGCCGGCCACCACATCCAGTGAATGGGCAGCTTGGCGAAGGCGTCCTCGGCCGCGTAAACTGCACCGGTAAGCAACGCGGACAGCGCCCCGGCGAGAATGCCGCAGATAACACAGCCCATTAGCCCAGCCGGGCCGATGAATACCGGGTGCGGCGGCGTGGGGAACAGCGGACCGAGACCGATGAGGTATCGCCGTGCAGCTTCCGCGGTGGCGCTGGCCAACGCGACGGGAATGAGGCTGCGCGGCTTCCATTCGAAGAGCAGCAGCTCGACGGCAAGCAGAATCGCCGAAAGCGGCGCGGCGAATGTTGCGGACATGCCCGCCGCCGCCCCGGCAACGAGCAAGGTTTTCCGTTCAGCGCTGGCGAGATGAAAGAACTGCGCGATCATCGACCCGAATGCGCCGCCGGTCATGATGATAGGGCCTTCCGCGCCGAAGGGTCCGCCGGTTCCAATGGACAGTGCCGCCGACAGCGGCTTGAGAATAGCCAGCCGCGGCTGCACCTTGCTGCCATCGATCAGAATGGACTCGATGGCCTCCGGAATGCCGTGCCCGCGAATCCGTTCCGAGCCGTAGCGCGCCATCAGGCCGATGATCAACCCGCCGCCGACAGGCACCAGCACAGCCCACCAGCCCATGTGATTCCCCGCGGGCGAAACCAGCGAGCTGCCGAGGCGCCGGTAGTAGAAGAGATTCGTGAAAAGTCCGATCAGGCGCAATAGAGCGAGCGCAACATACGCGCCAACCAGGCCGATCACGATGGCCAACCCGGCGATGGGCAGCACGCGAATCGTGGTCGTGAAATCGCCCAGCTTCTTCAGTTCATTCGAAAGTTTCATGCGTGACCTAGCACTTTGCGCAGGCTCTTCATCAATTCCGGGCCGCGGTCTTGCAGTTCGTCATGATGCGCTACCGACAAGCGATGCAGCAGCGTTTCTCCCTTTTTCGTGAGCCGGACGAAAACCTCGCGCTGATCCTCTTCCGCGGGCACGCGCTCCACCGCGCCGTGTTCGGCCAGCCGGTCCACCAATTCCACCGCGCTGTGATGGCGGATCAGCATTCGCAAGGCGAGCTCACCAATGGTGGACTTCACTCCGTCGGGCAGGCCCTTGATAGCCAGCAGGAGCTGGTGCTGTTGCGGCTCGATTCCGCTGGCGCGCGCCTGGTCTTCGCTGAAACGCAGAAACCGACGGATCTGATAACGGAATTCGGCCAGCGCTTGAAACTCGCGGGTTGAAAGCTGCGCTGTCGTCGCTGTCATAGAAATATCGTAACACGATATATCCTTAAACTCAATGGATGACATCGGCTTTAGACCGGCAACAGCCTTCAGGAGAGCTGTGGACCTGAAGGTGCCGATCAATGAGCCCTCCTGTCCAGTAGAGGCGACCTATGCGGAGGGTGATCTTCCTGACATTTGGGAGCGATTTGTACAGATTAATGCAAACCACTAGCTGAGGTGAATAAACTATCTCCATGCAGATGCACGCTTATCGAACTCTTGTGCTCACGCACCTAGCTTTTGAGGATCTTGGTTCGCTGAAAGCGCCGCTTCGGGAACGAGGCTTTGACATCGAGTTCGTTGAAGTCCCCACGGCGCATTTTCCCTTGCCGCAAACGAAGTCCTGCGATCTTCTTGTGGTTCTCGGCGGTCCGATCGGGGTCTACGACCAGCAGGATTATCCGTTCCTGAAGGACGAGATTGCCTGTATCCGCGAGCGATTGGACGCGCGTAAGCCTGTGGCTCGCCAAAATAGCGATCGGCATTCAAATCAAAGAGTTGGCAGATATGCCCCAACTTGGTCTGTCCCCGTATGATACTGACCTCAT
>Ga0181524_10002144_pt1 | contig 21043 bp, 19 predicted proteins | sample PEATcosm2014_Bin_34_FD_119761 | JGI IMG/M metagenome (GOLD analysis project Ga0181524, IMG submission 119761) | Peatland microbial communities from MTU Mesocosm Facility, Houghton, MI, USA - PEATcosm2014_Bin05_60_metaG | ecosystem: Environmental > Terrestrial > Soil > Wetlands > Peat | place... | reverse complement strand
ATCGCTTCCGCGGCGAGTGATGCTGTTGTGGCAGCCGTCCCAGAGGCACTCAGCCTCCGCTCCCAGCGCCTCGACGAATCGTCGAGCGATGAGCGCTCGGTTTGCCTTGGCCCACCTCAGGACTAGGTCATGGTTTCGGATGAACAGGGCCATGCCGCAACCGATGTCGCCGCCGATGAGGTGGGGATAAATGACCCCCTCGGTGACAAAGGCCGCCCCCACCGGACTGCCCTTGCTCGGGTGCAGGTCCGGGAAAACAGCCGCCAGGCGCACGCCTTCGAGTCGTGCCGACGCGTAGAGCTGGCGAAGCGCTTCGCCTTCGATCCAGCTATTGGCCGAGGCAAAGAGGCGCACGTTCGTTTCAGTCAATGTGTTCATGGTTATCTGAGGATATGCCACAACGCGCGAATGCCGGCCGGACTCTCGCCATTGCCGGGACGGACCGCCGCAGGGCGTTCGGAACGGGGCAACGTCGGGAGGACTTGGTGGTCCTGCTTGTTGGAGGTTGGACGATTCTGCGGAACTGGTTTCTGCAACGGGCTCCGCAGCCATTGCGGCACGTATTCGGCGATAATCATATTGGTCTCTTGGGTTGTGGGTTTACGAATTGGCGGAGGGCGTCGGTAACGCTCCGACCTCGGCGGCGCCGATCCTGTTTTCGAGACAGGTGCAGCCAGCTTATATCTGCCTGCCCTCCGCAAAACGGTCAGGGTGGCGGGGATGGGCTTCCCAAGCCTTACAAAATGGTTTCCCCGAGTTACGATGTTCGCTTCGCGAATTGTAATGCACCCGCGTCCTCCTCCTTCCGAGGGAGTCCGTCTGCGGCTGACATTACACCCTGAATCCCGCAGACAACGGGTTGCTCCGCTAATTGAGCTACGGATCCGGAATGGTGGGAGGTGCTGGTAACGCTCCAGTCGTCACTTCCGACAGTTTTTTTAGGACACGGATTTTACAGACCCGCAGCCGGAACACCTCCCCGAGATTGGTAGCGGGGGTGGGAGTCGCGCCCACAGAGGCTGAGCTTATGAGGCTCGCCTGAATCTCATTCTCCCCGCAGTGAAATGGTTTGAACAAAGAACAAACACCTCTTGCTACCTTGCGGTGCCAACCCACGGTTTCACGGTGGTTCTTTCGGTGTTTGGGGGCACACCTCCTGCGAAGCCCTTAAATTGTAAAATCAGGCCTGGTTCATCCGGCGCGCTTGTCGGCGACCGCTGGGCAGATCCCACCGGCGGAGAACCTCGGCTCTCCCGCGCCGTTCTTCGTTTTGTGCCAGGTGACATCCTCAAGACGTCGGTTTCGTTCTGCTCACAGTGCGTTGCCTTTCGTTGTCGAGTGTTGCTTCTTTCAGTTCGGCATGGGTAAACAAAAAACCCTGCTTCCATTTCGGTAAGCAGGGTCTGGAAATCCTATGATGTTCGGTTACCTGCTCACCTTGAGTCTATCCGGGTTGGCTTCGGGCTTCTGCCCACGATACGCCCTGGATAGGCCGAGGCTAAACATAGTGCCTCGGCTGGACCAGCTATGACGTGTCGCTTGCGCGACCGGCGTCAGCGGCCAAATCGAGACCAATATGTTCATGCACGTTTTCATCGAACTTGCCTCAAACTTATCACAAGTCCCCTAATCTTGTCCACTTATATTTTTAGGGGTGCGTATATCTTAAATTCAAATATCTGGATGAGTTGATATGTCGGCTCGCGACCACACCGCAGCCCCGGCTAATTCTTGATCGTGCGAGGTGGAGCAGCCGCGAGTTCAGGATCGTAAATCGCCCATAGGGTTTGTAACGGGGTCTCGTCGGGCCATGTTCAAAACTCGCATTGGAGGCGAATCGCTGCTTTCCGTCCTGCATCTTCCTGTACCGCGATACGCGTTGCCTTGGCTAGCGGGTCGTAATCCGCAGCGGCCTGGGTCCCGTTGATGGCCAGTTTCTTCGCCGGCCTCGAGTGAATCCAGACCTCGCAGTCGCGCTGGAGCGGCATGCGGGCGTAGGTGCCCTGGCGGGGTTCGATCGTGAGCGTCACCGCGACCGGGTCGATGACGATCTGTCTTTCGGCATTGATCCGGTGCGGTACGGGGCCATGACCGAGCAGTTCCACCTGCGCGTCCGAGCCGGCGGAATCGGCGCGGACAGCATGGAGAGTGAACTCGCCTTCCGGCCATCCCAAGGTGATGGCGTAAAGCGCGTCGCCTTTGGTGGTGAAACGGATGTCCTGGGCGTTGAAGGCCCGGTCGGTTCCTTCGCTGAATTGATGTTCCGATCGAGAATGTCTTCAAGGGCTTTCATGCGTTCATGTCAGCGGGTTTGAACAGGGTTGGCGGCGGGCGGTTCCATGCGGCCGCTGTAGAGATCGTCCAGCAAAGTGAACGCCTCCGGGTCGTAGGCCTTCAGCCCTTGGCGGCCCACGGCTGGCTTGGGGCCCTTCATGTTGAGGTCGCCGTGCGTGCCGAAACACCACATGGTGAGTTCGGCAAAGAACTCGTCGTAGTTGGAGCCCGCGTATGACTCAGCCCAAAGCCCACGATCGAGCGAGCGCCGGTACTGCTGCCGGACCTTCTCCCGGACCGCGTCCGGCACGCCGTAGGCCAGAATGTTGTGCGCAAACTCGTGGACGCAGATGTCGCGGCCGCGGTAGCGATCCTTCTCCAGCTTCAGCAGGTTCTCCTCACCGCAGGAGGTCAACAGGCCGCCCATCCCGCGGGTCCGCTCGTCGCGGGTCAGGCCGTTGTATTCGGCCAGAGGTTTGCCCTTGTCCTGGCGCCATTCCGGCAGATCGGTCGTGACCTGGTCACGTCCGATGATGTGGAACTCGGCGCCCGCGGTGCGCAGACCTGCTCGCACGCTCGGGAGGTTGCTCAGCATCATCGAAAGGCGTTCGCGCGCGGCGAAGAGGGCCGCGTCCACGACGTTGGCGGGCGCCTTGATGGGGATGCCCTCATAGCTCAGGCGTTTGGCAAAAAAGCCGCTCTCGGGCGGATTAATCGGAATTATGGCTGGAGGCGACCTAACGACAGGCGTATCTGCTGCGGCCAGCGCGCGAACCCCGGTCACGGCGAAAAGGCAAAGCAGTGCAAAGACCAGCCCCCGTCTCGTCGTCCCAGCCAAATTCATAATTTTGGGCCTCATGGTCTCTTGTCGTGCAATTCCCCGGCGACTTCGGCCGCAATCACGCTGGCCTCCGGGCCGCGATCCACAAAGAACCTGCCAAGGATGGCCCAATCAGTCGGTTGGTCATGCAGGACGTCCTTGCCAATCATGGGTTCTCTTTGCCGTGGTGGCGCCGCGCCCCTCAGCATCAAGGGCATCAGGATGGTCAGCAGGATAATGAGCCCGCAACTCATGAGTCTCATGGGGGTCCTTGGGATGATTTGATTGCACCGCTTCATGGTGGATCAAGGCGCTTTGCTCAAGCCCTCCGACTTGACCACCCAGCTTCCGTCGTCGGGAAAGCCCGGGGCCGGTCTTGCCGGCGCCCCATCCCATCCTGCGGCCATCATGGCAGCCGCGTAAAGCAGGCCGCCGTTGCCGGGGAGGTAGGGGCAGGGGCCGCCCGTGTTCACGCCGCGTTCATCGTAGCGGTTCCTGGCACTCGCGTCCTTCAGCAAGGCCTCGACGGCAACCTGCGGTTCGCCCACCCGAGCCGCCGCCATCGCCATCCAAGGAAAATCCCAACCCCAGCACTTGGCCCAATCCCATGCCTGCCACACCTTGAGGACCGTGCGATGCGCGGTTTCGCGGTCCACACCTTCCATGGGCGGCAACATGCCGAGCACACCGACAGGGTCAGGATGCTCCCACGCGCGCCTGGTGTACGTGTCGGTCCATTCGGCGGAGTGAACGAACGCGCCGTCTGCCGCCGGCAAAGGCGCCAGATGGACGCGGACCTCGTCCCAACGCGGATCGCGCCCGAGGCCCAGCCGCTCGCGCCAGCGCTGGGCCTGGTCGAGGCCCCAACGCCAATAAGCCAGGTCGAAGACCGTGTCCCGCGTGACGCCCTGCTCGTTGGGCGGCATGATGGGCCTGAGATGAAGGGTCCTCCCATCGTCCGGGGTGGGAAAGTCAGCCATGTAATCGGCTGTGGCAAAGACGATGTCCCTCCACTTGTCCAGCGTGGCGCGCGTTGGCCGCAAGCGATATTCCAGCTCGGCGAAGAAGATCGGGTGCGGCTGCTGCCAATGGAGCACAAAACTCCCCTCCCAAGGCGCAGTGCGGCCCTCCGGCCCCTCCTGCTTGCCCCACTTCGCGCCCTTGTAATCGAACTGCTCGGCCAGTTGCCGCGCCAGCGGGAGAAACTTTTGGTAACAGCCCAGCGCCCGCTCCGCCATGGCCCAGCGGCCCCATAACCCATAGTGCGCCAGGTGCCACCAGACCATTTCCATGTGAAATTGGCTGCTCCAGGGGTCCACCCCCATCAACCCGTCTTCCGCCGAGGGCCAACTCCCGGCCGATTGCGCCGCCATCTGGTATTGGGAGAGCACGATTCGCCGCTCCAACTCCTTCCATCGCGGGTCCTTGCTTTGCGACAGGTCGATCACCCCGCCGGTGCTCCAGAATTCCTTCCAATGTTCCGCCACAGCCTGCTGCGTTTTGGCCACCGTTGGCAGCGCGCTCAGCGGCTTGTCGGAGAAACCAGAGAGGAATTCCAATCGGCCGGCCTTATTACCGGCCAACATGAAGCCGTGCTCACCGAGGGCAGCCTTCGGCCATGGCCTGAAGCTGCAGCCGTCGGACCACGCCACGCTTACGTGGTAGTTCGAGGCGTCGGCCGTGCGGCGGATTTGGGCACGGTTTTCGCCTTCCCGCAACACCAATTGGGTGGTGTGCGCGCCTGGACGATTCCAATCGCCAGCCCAGCGTGAGCTGTTGTTGGCACTGGGATACGGAAAGTCGAGCGCCACCACGAGCTTGCCGTCCCGCAGCAGCGGTGATTCCGCGCGAACCGCGATGAGGTCCAGCGTGGGATGCACGCAGGTTTCCACCACGACCGGCTGGCCATCCACCTCGAATCGGCCGGTGTGCATCCCGGTCCACAAGTCGTAGCGCCGCGAAACAGAGCCAATCTCCTTTGGCTCCAGCACCGCGCCGGTGGAGCGCAAAAAGCGCAGGCGGCCGAGGTTGATCGGGTGCGGATTGCGGAACATCCAGCCGTCGAGTTCCCGATGCTCGGACGCTTTGCGCATAGGGCCGGCGATTCGGCCTGTCTCCACTGTTCCGGTCGCCGGCAGGTCGGCAGGAGTACAGCCGGGCGGCAGCGGGGCCGAGTGCCATGCCCAGTGCGACATGGTGCCGCCGCCGAAGGTCTGCAGGCCGGTAGCGTCAGCGTTGAAACAAAACTCACCATTCCCAAGGGGAATCTGCCCGGCCAGGTCGTTCCACTCGAGGTTGTGCCGAGTGACCAGGGCGTGGCGGTTTATCGGCGCCTCGGCGCCGAGAGCCATCCCGGCTGCCAGGAACAGAAGCAGCGCGCTCTTCATAGTTTGAATAGTTTCATTGCTTGCTGGACAGTAAGAAACCTTCATGCCGCCTTGCAAATGAGATCCTCTTGGCGATTGGCTACGCCCTCTACGTCGGCATCGGCGTCTCGATGACCATCCATTGGCTCTCGGATTTCGTGGCCGGCGCGATCCTCGGAACGGTTATTCGGTGTGGTGGTTGGGGAGAGTTTTTTGCGCCATAATGGTCCAGGAGTTGTTCTCGATGGCCAACCGCTCGGGGGTGCTCCATGACGTAACCAAACCTGTTTTGCAGTTTGGTCCCCAGCCCGTGTACTTTGGCTTCGGCGTTTGTCACCAAATCGAGGAGCGGCTGTGTGGCGACCCCGTCTCGCCCGTCGGGGCGCAGGGGCCTGCGAGCAGGCACTCGGGCGGGAGCAAACCGATTATCGAGCGTCGGAATTTCATTTTGAAAGGAAGGTCACACAGTCATCTGGTTCGTTATTCGGCCAATTCAGACTGGCGATCTGAGCGACCGCCAGCCGGCGGGTATGGGCTGTCACCGTATGAGTTCGGCTGCAGGGTGCGCGATACCGGTATCGAAGCGGCACTTCATGGGAAGTCCGCCAAGGCGGCCTTGAGTTCCTGATCGGTCGGCTCGCGAGTGCCGACCAGAACCGGATGCGTGCCCTTGCGGCGCAACAACCGGGCCTCGGCCGGCTTTGACTCTGTGGGTCTTTCCAGCCGCACGAGCAGAATCCTGCCATCGCCTTGGATTTCAACGCTGAGGACGTCGCCCTGGCTAAGCCGCGCCTCCTTCCTGGCCTTGGCCGGGATTACCATCTGGCCCCGATTATATAACGTAGCCGTCATACCGAGAGCATCGTGGAAGCATTACTTACGGTCAAGCTGAACGCCGCACAGAACCAGAGAACGACGGAGAATCGCAGGTGTTGCATAAGTCACTCAAAAACCACCAGCGAATACATGTCAATTCTGGGCACCACCACTTCCACGGTGCCATTGCCCAACTGTTTCAGCGGCATGTCGAGGCCCTCCGGTTCCTGGGTTGCTTTCGTGACCCCGCTAACCCGGCAGCGCACTTTGATGTCGTGCAACGGGATGACCTCCCGGCGGACGGTCCAAGGCCCCATCAGAGAATGATCCGGGAGCGGGACTTTCTGGTAGATCGAATGGCGCCCGTAAGAACTCTGGTCATTGAGCAGATGAACGATGGTGCGATGCCGCGCCGGTTGGCGGCGGTAGGTTACCGCCAGTATTAATGGGCCATCGGTCTCGACCGGCGGCTTCGCATCGCCCGCCGCCCACTTGGTAGCGTTCACGAGCATCTCGCCAATAAAGGCGTTGGGATAAAAGAACATCGCCTGGTCCAGGCCCACGGCGCTGTACACCACTCGCCCGTCTCCATAAGTCGAGGCCAGCAAAGCCGGAGCCGCCGCGGCCCTGCCCGGTTCTCGATCGAGCGAAACCAGGGATTGGCCGCCCTCGCGTGGGCGCACCGAAGTCAGGCTCGATACCATCTCCAGAGCGCCGCGCTCCGGGGGCGGGCCGCTGGGGTTGCGCCAAGCGGTGGCCTCCTCCCTTTTGATGATGTCGTCGTCAACAATCGGGTGCTCCGGCGCGGCCAACCAGAGACCGAGGCTTTCGTCGCGCGTGGCCATTTCGCGCGTCCTCAGATAGTCGGCGTGGAAGAGATCGGCGAGACTGAAATTCGGCCGCGGCCTGAGCGTCTGATCAAACAACCCGGTGTCGCAGGTGGCCACCAACCCACCGCCGGCTTTGACGAACCGGCGAATCACCTCGCTGGACCGATCCGAGAGCACGCGCACGTCGGGCAGCACCATCACACGGATGCCTTGCAGATCGGCATTTTCCAGGTCGTATTCGCTCAGGACACGCAGCGGTAGATGAGCTTCAAACAATGCCCGAAAGGCGCCGAGCGTGTGGGAAAAGTATTTGGGCAAGGTGTCTCTGCCCATGAGCAAGCGGGTCTGCTCCGAAGCCACGATTCCAATATACGGGACGGCCTCGGATTGTTTCCACCATTCTTCCCGAGCCTTCACCTCCGAGACATATTGACGGCAATACTCCTCGCGCTCGGCGTTCTCAACGAACTCCGCATAAACGCCCCACGGCGCGCCTTCCAGGCAGCGCAGCATCAATTCCACCGCGGGCGGTGTGCCCATTGTGCCATGCACGTGCGGCTGGACCCAAACTCGCGCGCCCCGGTCATGCGACACCCCTTGCGTGAAGGCATAGACAAACTGCTGGAACAGCGCATCGCCCGGGTTATCCCAATACAGTTCCACCGAAGGCAGATCGATGGCATTGGCGTAATAAGCCGGATATTCGCCCATCGGCCAGCCCGGCTCATACCAGGTGCGGTTCGCCGAATAATTGCCATAGATCACCGCCCTGGGATTCGCCGCGCGAATGGCTTGGCGAATCTTGGCTGCAACGTCTGCGAAGTAGGTCTCGTGCCATTGCAAGTATTGCAGTGAAAGACGATCGCGCGGGTTAAGGTCGCGTTGGCGAGGAATGTCATGGCCCTTTGAAAACTCTTTGAAGGCCTGGCGCGTCGCCTCGTCGTAGGTGTGCAGCGCCACCGGCGAATAACCGTCGAACCAAAACCCATCGGCCTTATATTCCCGCGCCAAATAGGCAAATTGCTCGCAGAGCCAGTTTACCACTTCAGGTTTCCGGAAGTTGACATAGTCTCGCGCGCGGGAACCGTCCTCATTCACTCGGAGCCAGTCCTGGTGCTTGGCGCGGAAGGTCTCGCTATGCAGCGCCGGTTGGACCGGGCCGAGATAAAACACCGCCTTCCCGCCGGCGTCGTGGGCGATTTTGGTAAACCGTCGCAGGTAGGCGTCGGCCTCGCTTACGACCTGGGCCGGGTAATCATTCGAGCGCGGCCCGACCCGGTCCCACTGGGCGAGGGTATTCACCGCGACGACCTGGTAGCCGGCCCGGAAATACTCCTGAATTTGGCGCCAATCCGCCGGCGGCAGGTGCGCGACGCGCAAATCCGTTTGCACCCAGTCCACCGGCGGACACATTGCCGGGCCCGCCGGCAAGGAGCGCGGCGGCAGCCCGTCAGTGCTGGGATTGGGGACGCCCGCGTCCTCGTTGAAACGGGGACGTTCACCGCCGGAACCGGGATGCGCCAGTTCCTTCCTCAACCAATCAAGACCGCGCAGGTTATTGCCCAGGGTAGCCTCAGCATCTCCACCTTGCTCGGCGATGAGGCCAACGGGCCCGCGCCAGCCGCTCTGTTGGATGGTCCGCAGCATCTCCAGTTCGTGGTCACCCTGCGAAGGCGGGATCAGGCGCTCATCCATCACCATCCCCGTCACGTTCACCGCCACCACATAATGCTGAATGCGTTTCCAGATGGCGGGAAAGTCCGCAACGTCCCCGTGGCCGTGACTGAAGTTATAGACCATCCCCACGCCGCTCACCCTAATCTGTTTCAACCGCTCAATGACCGCCACTTCATTGTCCGGCTGACCGAACCACCCATTGTGATTGTATAATTCGACCTTGCAGCCGTAAGGCGCGGCCAATTCCACGATTCTGCGAATCCGTTCCGCCTCCCGGTCCGTGCGCTGCCTTTGTTCCGCTTCCGTCCTGGTCGGGCTGCCGGACCCCATGACCCACAATTGGGGATGAATGCCGTGACGTTTGATGACCTCCAGGATGATCCGCGCATTCGGGTCCGCGGCGTCGGTTGGAAACCACCAGGCGACCAGATTGATGCCGTGTTGGCTCAGCGCCTCCACCTCCGCGTCGAAGGTCGGCACGTCCTTTTCCCGCCAATCATAAGCAAAACTCCCGAAGCCAAGCCGCCGCAACATTTCCGCCCGATGTTCGGGCCCGCGTTTCCTGGCGTCAAACGGCACCACGCACCAGGCCGTGAGGTTCTGGCGGTCGAAGAGCCCCGGCAGATCAGCGGAGTTGGTCGGCGCGCCGGGTGGCGCGACTTGGGCATCGAGAGACACGATGCACAGGCACGCTGCAAAAAAGAGGATGTTTGGTTTCATAGGTGCTCTTTCAATTCCGCCGTTGGGGCGCTCGCCCTACAGCTTCTCAGAGCAGAATCAGCCGCCTCGTCGAAGAGCTTGCCGGGCTTCGTGTCGACTGGAGGAGGAGAGGTTGACTGCGCGAAAGCTGACAGGGCAACCAGGAAAATCAGAAAAGTGCGTTTCATGTGGACAGAATACTCGCTGAAGGAAATCAGGAAATACCAGATTTTGCGGGCGTGGCGGTGTGGACGGAATACCCAATCCCCAGAAGCAGCAAGGGTTTTGGGGCCTTCATGAATGTCCCCAGTTCATCGTCGATCCATGTTGACCTCCTGAGAATGGATTGACAGATTCCGAATCAAAAGAGCAAAGTTGGTTACTATGACCCCATACCTGCATCCTGAAAGTCAATGCGTTCACAGCGGTGGTTTGCCGGACCCAAACACGGGCGGCATCAACACGCCCATCTACACGTCCACTGCGGCCGGGTACCTGGATCGGGACCACGTGCCGTATCAGCGGTACTTCAATACGCCAAACCAGGGGGCGGTCGTGCGCAAAGTCTGCGCCCTTGAAGGCGCGGAGGACGGTGTCTTGTTCGGCTCCGGCATGGCGGCAATCAGCACCACGCTCCTGACCCTGCTGCAGGCCGGTGATCACGCCGTGTTGCAGGACGACCTGTACGGCGGCACGCATGCCTTCGTGGCGGAGCTGTTCCAACGGCTCGGCATCGCGTTCGACTTCGTGGGCCTGACACCCGCCGAGATCGAGGGTGCGCTGACACCCAAGACCAAGGTCATTTTCCTTGAATCGCCCACGAACCCGCTGTTGCACGTCGTTGACCTGCGGCGCGTGGCCGACGCAGCGAGCGCGCACGGCGTCACGACGGTGATTGACAACACGTTCGCAACGCCGATCAACCAGAGTCCGGTGGCGCTCGGCATTGATGTCGTCCTCCACAGCGGCACAAAGTACCTCGGCGGCCATAGCGACATTCAATGCGGAATCGCGGTCACAGGCAAGGCACTGGCAGCCCAAATCCGGCACCAAGCCTGCCATTTGGGCGGCAGCCTCAACGCCGCGACCTGCTATCTGCTGGAACGGAGCTTGAAGACACTGCACCTGCGGGTTGAGCGTCAAACCGCCAATGCGGGCCGGCTCGCACAGTTTCTTGCCGGGCATCCAAGGGTGGCGCGCGTTTATTATCCCGGCTTGTCTGCTGATTGCGGCCACGCCATCGCCAAGACACAGATGCGCGGCTTTGGCGCGATGCTGGCATTCGACGTGAAGCCCGAGGCTGGGGCGACCGATGCGGTGCAGCGCCGGTTGAAGTTGATTCAGCCTGCTGCCAGTTTGGGTGGGGTGGAAACCACCATCTGTGCGCCGGTGCAAACATCGCACGCAAAGATGAAGCCGGCTGACCGGGAGAGGTTGGGCATCACGGAGGCATTGCTGCGGCTGTCCGTTGGCATCGAACACCACGATGATCTGATCGCCGACCTGGACCTGGCGCTCAGCTAACGGCGACGCGCCCAGTGGGAAGCAGAAACCGAGAGCACAGCAAGTGCCAGTCCTCAGGTCGCCCTCTTTGCCTGCCGAGCCGCCAGAAAAGGCAATCCTCCCCGCTGTTTCCGCATTCCTCGCAGACGGTGACTATCCGGTGACGTTGACCTCCACTAATTCCGGGTCTGCTTTGGGGGTCGGGACTGCTTGAGTTTCTGGGCCAGCCAGGCAATCCGCTCGTCCAGCCGCCGGGCGCTGTCCAGTTCGCCCTCGTTGACGCCTGGATCGAGCGGACCGGTCATGGCGGCTGCTCCAACTTCGCCCCAAACGCTTCCGGTCTTGTCGTTCTGGTACAGCGGCCCGGCCACGATCATGCGGTTGCTGAGCATGAACATCACCAGCGAGACGACCACGTGCTCCTTGCCGCCCACTTGCCCCCCACCCGTAGCGAAAGCGCCGCCGACCTTGTCGGTGAAGTCCACCTTCATCTTCCACGACCAGTCGTCAATCAAGCAATGGATGGGTCGCATTGCGGTTTGACAACAGGCCGAAATCCGCTAAAGCACCGGCATGAACGGCAAGTTCTTCGTGTTGCTGCTCTCAGCCTTTCTCTCCGCTGGGGCTGCCACCGGTCGGCTGGGTGCGGATAATGCTGCCGCCGCCTCGACCCACCTCGTCCACCGCATCATGGCTGCGATTGGCGGTCAGTAACGGTGACGCCAGGACTTCTGTATTCCACCAGATTGTGCCAATCTTCCCGGCGATGTTTCGCGTCATCTTCCATTTGGACATGGATGCGTTCTACGCCTCGGTGGAACAAAGGGACAATCCGGCCCTGCGCGGCCAGCCGGTAATCGTTGGCACACCTCCGACCCAGCGAGGAGTGGTGTGCGCCTCCAGCTACGAAGCCCGGAGATTCGGCGTCCGTTCGGCCATGCCCAGCGCCACGGCGGGGCGGCTTTGTCCCAATGGAATCTTCGTGCGGCCCCGCATGGACCGTTATCGGGAGGAGTCGCGCCAGATTATGCAGATCGTCGCTGAGACAGGGGCGGTCCTTGAGCAGATGTCCATTGACGAAGCCTATATCGACATGTCCGCGCTCTGCCAGGCTGAGGATGCGGATGCGTCCCTGCTCCGGGCGGTCCCCCTGGCGCGGGAGTTGAAGCAGCGCATTGCCTCGGAGCGGCGGTTGACGGCAACCATCGGCGTGGCCGCTAACAAGCTGCTGGCCAAGATCGCCAGCGACCATCAGAAACCCGACGGGCTGACGCTGATTTCGGAGAAGGAAAAGGTTCAGTTCCTGCGTCCGTTGCCGGTGCGTGCCCTCTATGGTGTGGGGAAGGTGACCGAAGGCATCCTCAACCGGGCGGGAGTCGAGACGGTGGGCGACCTCCAGGACTACCCCGGCGACCTGCGTGCCCTGGTCGGTTCGTTTGGCCCAACGCTGAGGCAATTCGCCCTGGGCCAGGACGACCGTCCGCTGGAGTTGGGCGACGAGATCAAGAGCATCAGCGGCGAGGAGACCTTCTTGAAAGACACGGACGACCGGAAAGTGCTTCGCGCCTGCCTGCGGGAGCAGGCTGCAGACATCGCCGCCCGGCTCAAACACCGCCGATTGGGAGCGCATACGGTCCAGGTCAAGGTGCGGTATGGCGACTTCACCACGCTCACGCGCCAGATCACCGTGGAAGACCCGCTGACGGAAGCCAGGGACATCTACCGGCTGGGGTGCTTCCTGCTGGGCCGGGAAAAGCTCGTGTCGCGTCCGCTGCGGCTGCTCGGTCTGGGCGTGGCCAGCCTGCGGGAACCCAGCGGCCAGCAACTGGTGCTGCTTTGACGCCCATCTACGGGCAGGGCGTCTGGCCTCAAAGCCCGAGCGAGGCCGGGGCGCAGGCTGGCAAATACAGGAACGACCCCGCCTTGCTGCGGGCGCGAATCCGCACGGGCCTGGACGTGCTGGCCGGGCGAGAGCTGACCGACCACAGGCGCATTGCGGCCGTCGGCGAACAGCAACGGGTCTCGCCGCTGCTACCGCAGCACCGCCAGCTCTTAAGAGGCCATCGGCAGGGCGAAGTCGGGGCTTTGCACATGCCGGATGTAGCCCTCGGCCTGCTTGTGGCCGCTCTCGACCCCGCGCATCCGCGTGACCATTTCCTGGAGGGCGTAGAACTTGTCCGGGGCCTGGCTGGCGTGGGCGTAACAGGCCGCCCGCTTCCGTGATTCGGTTCCCGTAATATCGACGTAGTGTGTCGGGCTGAACTGGACCGTGTCCTCCCCGTTGGAAACCTCGTAATAATAGAGGGCGAACTTTTTGCCCATCCGCAGCCACGCCTCATAGACCAGGAGCGAAATGGCGCGGTGATCGGCGTGGTTGTCGATGGGCCAATGGGTGAAGACCACGTTGGGCTGCTCGGCCTCCAAAAGGCGACGGAACTGCTCGTAATGGAGCGGGTCGACGATGGCCTTGCCGTCGATTTGCCCGGCAAAGGCAGGCCGCGCTTTGAGAATTTCGCAGGCTTTCCTGGCTTCGGCCTCGCGGACAGGGGCTGGGTCATACGACGGCTTGTCGGTCCACTCGCCTCTATTCAGGTAAAGCAGGACAGCTTCGTGGCCCAGGTCCGTGTAATGGGCAATGGTGCCGCCGCAGCCGTATTCGGGGTCGCCGGGATGCCCACCGGTGATGACCACTTTCAGCTTCGGCTTTGTCGTTGGCGGTGTTTGACCGGGCGACGGCTCGGCGGCGGCTGTCGCCAGGGGCAGGCCAACGGCCACGGTGGTTCCCACCCAGCCCGCCTTGCTCAGCATGTTTCGGCGTGAGATCGGTTTCATGTGCTCGTCCTGGATTCTATCGCCGCGAGTATGGGAGCGGGTTAGGCCGAGATCAATAGCGGCTCATGCCGCCGCTCCGGTTGCACAAAAGGACTCCAATCCGCCCCATTTATGGGGCAGGGCCGCCCTGCCGCTGACCTCAGCGAGCACCGCCTCGCAGAAGGTTGGATTGCGCCAGCGCCTTCAACGCCGCCTTCAACTGCTCCGGCAGCAGCCGCTCGCCCTCCGCCTCCAGGTGCTCGAAATTCGGATAGCCCGCGATGGGCGCTTCCAGCCTGGCCGCACCGTCCGACGCCTGGCCTACCGCCTCCTGTAACGCGCCGAAGAGGCTGGCGAGGGTCGCGCTTTGCTCACCCACCTCTTTACGGGAACCAGTTTCATCTTTGTCGCTCGTGACCTCGCGCTTGGCGTTTGGGTGGCCTTTCACCGAACCAGGCATCTGTGGTTGCGTGCTCCGGCCCTGACCCGGTCGACCGCTGAAACCTGGTGCGATCACGGCTCCCGCAGCAAATCTCCGAAGGCGGGCAGGAGCGAATACTTCTTCTGCCACGGAGTGTACATGAACCCGCGCACGTTCGGAACCTGCCGTGCGAGTTGCAGCCAGCCCTTGACCTCGTTCAGATCGTCGGCGTCGTAGTAGCAGGCCACCAATGTCCGAAATCCCGCATCAGCAAAAAAGCGCAGGCTCTTCGCTCGCGGCTCCCCGCCCCAAACGGCCATGACCAGGTCTTTGGGCACATGCTGCCAGGAGCCGGTGAAGTCCCCGTCCACCAGGTAGTAGTTGCCGTGGGCGTTGTGGTTGGGATCAAACATGTCGGACCAGACATAGATTTGCGCCTCGGGAAGGTGGCTCCGAATAATCTGCGCCTGGCGGGTGACGCACCGGCCAAGCAGCTCACCCATGTTCTGGCCCCGGCAGGCACGGCAGGTGCCGCCCATGCGAATCTCATCCATAGACAATAAAACCCGGCGCGGGTGAAGTCGTTCGGCCAGCAGCCTGGCTTCATGGTCGAAGATGTCGTAGAGGGCAGGCTCGGCCATGCAAACCGTGATCTGCGAGTCGTAAATGAGCATGGGGTGATACCAACTGACCCGCAGGTGCTCGCCCTCGCGAATGCGGCTGCCGGGAAGGACCTTGAGAGGCAGAGCTTCACGGTCCTCACGCCACGGATTAAGCTGAGGGTCGTGCAGCGGCGCGTAGTCCTTGTTCTCGGCATAAGTGACCGCTCCGTCCTCGCTGCGCACGGTTACGGGCGTTCCAGGTCGGTGGAGGACGTTGACGGGGCCGACCTCTTCCACGGCCCAGTCATCGAGCCAGACCTTGCCCGCCTTGCCGCCCCACAAACCTGCGTACAGCCGAATCTGGGTATAGTTCAGGCTGTTGAAAAGCATCGTGATTTTTTTCCAATCGCCGGTGGAAGCCAGGTGGAACTCACGCGGGGCGATCTCCCGGTCGTCTGCCGTCAGCGCCAGCAGGTTAAAAGCACTTGCGGGCTGCAAACCCTCCGTCTTGACCCAGATTGTCATGCGATAGCAGCGGTGCGGCTGAACGCGTATCGTCTGCATCACGCGCCCGTGTCCGTGCGGGTTGGCCGTGAAATTCTCCAGGCGCAACGACGCCTTGCCGCTGTGCTTGACTTGGGTATCGACGAAACTGATTTCGCCAGGCTGGTCATGAAAGTCGAAGCCCTTGAACTTGTTGCCGGAGTAGTCCTCGAACCCGCCGTTGACGATTTGAGCGGCGTTGCCGCTCACCAGCCGTGCTTCGCCGCCTCTCACGAGAAACGGGGCGTCCTCGACCGGCAAGCCCTCAGCCAGGTTGCGGTCGTGCGAAAGGACGCCGCCGCCGTAACCGACAGAAAAGATGGCCGGGATCAACTCCAGGCGGTTCTGCTCGCAGACCTGCTTCACTTCATTCAGGCGGCGGAAGTAATCAGGGGGCTGTTTGCAGAGCGTGTCCAGGCCAAACGACACGACCGCGCCATTGAACCCGTGCTGGCTGGCGGTCTGGAGGACACGGGACATCTCGGCCACATCGCCGTCGCTTCCCAGCCCCCAGCCGAAGACCCAGACGAACCGGTCGGCGTAAGGTTCGGCTGCCCCCAGGCGGACAGCGAGACTCCAAAGCGGAATTAACAGGATCAGCTTTTTCATAATGTCAGTTCCATTGGCACCCGGCAGTCAGTCCATCGCCCTGTTGCCTATTTCAAGCACCGCTCCAGGAAATCTCGAACCGGCGCAATTGCCTCCGGGCCGCCGAACCCGTGTCCGGCCCCTTTCATCGGCACCAAGGTCGCATCCGCTCCGGCCTTTTTCAGCGCCGCGTAAAGCAGTTCGCTCTGGTTGAAGGGCACCGTGCGGTCGCGGTCGCCGTGCACGATGAGGAACGGCGGCGCGTCCTTGGAGACGTAGCTGATGGGACTGGCCTTGGCTGCCCTGTCTTTGTTTTCCAGCATGGCCCTGCCGCTGGCCCTCCCGTATTCCAAATCATCCAGCACCTTCACTCCGGGCGGCAGAGGAAACCGGCGTGATGGCTGGTTGGCGCCGGGTTGGCCAAGGCTGACCGCGAGGCTCAAGCCGGTCAACAACACCATGGACATGAGGATTGCTTTCACGCGGCGCATGATAACAGGCCGCTGCGGGTTGACGCAATCGCCTGTTGGACAACATCGGAAAACCTGAACCAGGCGTGGAAATCCGGTGGACGATTGCATTCTCATGGCCAGCTTGCGATCATACGGCCATGCGAGTGCGTCGCATCCTGTGGGTTCTCCTGGCGAGCCTGGCAACGGCTCTGCTCGTTGCGGGCCTGGGTTTCGGCTCCGTCTGGCTCTACCTGCACCCTCCTGTCGAGCGGACCAACGGCGTCGTGTATGGCCAGCGGCAGGGCCGCAAGTTGGCCATGGATGTCCTGCGACCCGCCCAGCCAAACGGCGTCGGGGTCATGGTAATAGTCAGCGGCGGCTGGAAGTCTTCAACCCCAGGCTCATTCCAGCCCTGGATGGCGGCTCCCTTGCTGCGGCGGGGCTACACGGTGTTCGCCGTTTATCACATCTCCCAGCCGGAGGCCACCGTGATGGAGATCGCCGAGGAGGTAAACCGCGCCGTGCGCTACATCCGGCACCATGCCAAAGACTACGGTGTGGACCCGCAACGCCTCGGGGTGACCGGCGGAAGCGCCGGTGGCCACCTGAGCCTCTTGCTGGCAACGCGGGGTGGCCCAGGACCAGCCGACGGCGCCGACCCGGTTGACCGCGAGAGCAGCGCCGTGGAGGCGGTCGCCATTTTCTTTCCGGTGACCGACCTGCTGAACCTGGGCGCGTCCACCGAGAACCCAGGGGACGGCGGCCCGCCCAAGAGCTTTGTCAACGCCTTTGGGCCGCAGTCCACCAACCTGGCGGTGTGGAAGGTCATTGGCCGCGAGCTGTCGCCGATTTATTACGTCCGCTCGAACCTGCCGCCCATCCTGATTTACCACGGCGACGCCGATACCCTGGTGCCGCTGGACCAATCGGAACGGTTTCAGGCCGAGGCGCGGAAACGGGGCTGCACAGTTGCTCTGGTTGTCCACCATGGCGGCGGCCACGGGTGGTGGAGCATGATCTGGGACATCCGGCGCTTCGCCGACTGGTTTGACCGCCACCTGCGCCGATGACTCAAAGGATGTGCTGTGGATCCCCTGAGTGTTCGAGGGCACGCCTGGCGACGAGACGCACCTGAATTAAGGCTCAAAGGCTGTATTTCGGACGAAGGCATTTGTCTTTACAGCCGCTGGGGACAGCACTTTCCCATTCACCACCACATCTTGAAACAGAACGTTCTCCACCGCGTGTGTGTCGTCGAAGCCTTTAAGCTCCACGCGCAGGGGATCAGCTACGGCGCGAATGTTTTTGAAAACGACCCCATCGATGTGGCCCCGTTCCTGGTCCCGAGTCCAAACGGCCTTGTCGATCCATAAGGAAATCAGCCGCGCCGATTCCTCGACTCGCAGGTTTTCAAAGCGCACGTTGCTGATCCGGGCGGAATCGCAATGGTACACCCGTAGCGTCCATTCGCGCCCCTTGTCATGAATCACGTCGCAGTTGATGAAGCGCACGTCATCCACGTTCTCGCGGAGCTCAGCCCCGATGCTCAGTGCGTGCGCCACCTCGTTCCACAGCACGCAATCTCGGGCGACGATGCGTCGTGCCTCGCCTTGGCCCTTGTCGGTTTTGACTACAATCAGGTCATCCAAGGTGCGTATAAAGCAGCCTTCCACCGTCACATCCTGGCTGTTGCAGATGTCGATGCCATCGGTGTTCTCCCTCGACTTGGACGGTAAAATCCCTTGAAAGCGCCTCCTCAGTCGGTGCCGGATAAACCCGGACGGCCCCGGCCCAAACTGGTGCAGTCGTGAGAAGACAGAGAGCGAACAGGGAGAGCACGTTTTTCATGCGGCAGTATTGGTGGAAGTCCCGGGGGCGAATGGATTCGATCCCGGCTTGAAGCGCCGGCTAATGGTGCTGATGTCAGACATGGCTACGGCGTTTGCGGTGCTGGCGCTTTCTACGCCCGACTGAGCGATCCCGAGAATGAAGAACTACCAGCTTGCCGGGCGCAACCGGCCAAAGCAACAAGTCCGTCGCAAATGTCCAAGACAAAAGGCCGTGTCGGCAGAACAGTTGCCGCCGGATGCCATTATCAGCGACATCAAACTGAAGCCCAGCAAGACAGGCGTGGTCCTGGCGGCCAGGCGATGGTGAAGGACTCGCGCGGCAGCTTGGCCAGAGCAATACCTCTCCTTATCATGGTAAGTCATGAGGGGATCAACGAGCCCATTTCGCTCACCAGGCACACGGGCGACTGGGCTGCAGTGGGCACGCGGGATGGCTCCCCGCCTGCTTGACTCTCGACGAGGATTGCGGAGCATGAGGCCCATGCTCAAGCTCATCATTTCGGGCGCGCTGCTGCTGGCGGTGTGCATTGCCTCCGGCGCTGCCTTGGAGGCAATCCAGATTTCCAATGACGGCAGAGGATTTGTGCGGGCGAAATCAGGAAAGCCGTTTATCGCCTGGGGATTCAACTATGATCGGGATTACAAGTTCCGCCTGATCGAGGAGTACTGGGATAAGGAGTGGGCCACTGTGGAGTCGGATTTCCGCCAGATGCAGAAGATGGGGGCCAATGTGGTACGGGTGCATCTTCAGTACGCAAAGTTCATGGACGCACCCGATAAGCCGCACGTCGCCGCGTTGGATCGCTTGGAAAAGCTGGTCGCGTTGGTGGAGAGCCTGGGCCTATATTTGGACGTGACTGGCCTGGGGTGTTACCGCCTGAAAGACCAGCCCGCCTGGTACGCGGAGATGCCGGAAAAGGACCGCTGGGCCGCGCAAGCGGTGTTCTGGGGAGCACTCGCCAAGCGCTGTGCCGGACGTGCGGGTGTGATGGCATTCGACCTTGTCAACGAACCCGTGGTTGGAAGCAAGCTCGCCCCCGGCAAATGGGTGCATGAGGCGGAGTTGGGTGGATTCCACTACGTGCAGTTCATCGCCTTGGACCAAGGCGACCGGGACGGGGCCGATCTCTGGCGGCAGTGGACCCACACGTTGGCAAGTGCCATCCGCAAGCAGGACCCGCATCGTCTGGTCACGGTGGGGCTGTTGCCGCTGCCTAATGGGGACATGTTGCGCGGCGTATCCCAGGAAGTGGACTATATGAGCGTTCATCTCTATCCCAAGAAAGGCAAGATTGATGACGACATTCGAACCCTCAAGCTCTACGCCCTGGGCAAGCCGCTCATTGTCGAGGAGACCTTCCCGCTGGAGTGCTCGCAGACCGAAATGTTGGATTTCCTCGAAAAGTCCAGGGGCATTGCTAACGGGTGGATTAGCTTCTATTGGGGCCGGCCGCTGGCGGAATTGAAGGCATCCAGCGACAAGAGCGACCGGATGCTGCTGAATTGGCTGGAAGCGTTCCAAAGGATGGCGCCCTCCATCCACGGCGAAACGGCCGCCACGACCGACGGGAGGTGGTAGTGGTCGGATGCTTCCTGGACGGCTGTGGTCATCGCCGATGGCGATCCAACCAATCGCAAGGAGCTGATGGGAGCCGCCTGGGAACAGTGATCGGCCACCGAGTGCGTTCGATCGTTACGCCGGCACGAAACGCCCCATCAAATCAGAGCGGCGTCCGCGGTCCCCGGGCAGATTCACTGACGACCTGTGGCGTGATAAGCACGCGGCGGCGCTGTCAAAAGAGGCGACAGTAACCAAGAACGGACGGTCGATTATGTTGCGAGAGTTATCAGTACGGCTGATCCTGCTGACCGTGCCCAAAGAGCGGCTGTATGTGGCCGCGGGGGCGTGCCTCGTCGTGGTGTTGGTCGTGCTGTGGCGTGTCGGCGCTTTCCGCAGGCGATGGATGCGTCTGGGGTACATGGTGGGGATTGGGGGTCTGCTGGCGGGAACCATCTGTCAGGAAGCCTGGGACGAGGCGCGGGGGGCTCACCTGTTGCGGACCGCCAACGAGCGCATCGCGGCCATCCGAAAGGCGCCCGTTGAAATTAGAGTCGTGGATGCCAAAGGGAATCCTGTCGCCGGCGCGACAGTTCACGTGGAACAGCACCGCCACGCGTTTCTTTTCGGCTGCAACGCCTTCCGGTTCTACTACCACCCGGAGGCGCAAAACCAGATCTATGCGGCGCGGTTCAGCGCCTTGTTCAACTATGCGACGCTGCCGTTTTATTGGGAACTGTATGAGCCGCAGCAGGGCGACACCAAGGTTTTTGATCAACGGCACCACAGCCTGAGCAATTGGTTTAGGGCAAACCATATCGAAACCAAAGGTCATCCTCTGGCGTGGCATGATCTGTATCCGCCCTGGGCGCCCGCGGATCCGGACGCGGCGCACGACGCCCTGCGCCGGCGAGTGACCGGGATTATTGGCGAGTTCGCATCCGAGATTCGACGCTGGGATGTCGTTAACGAGGCCACTGTGGCGAAGGCATTTGACAATGGACTCGGCCATTGGGTGCGCCGAGACGGCCCCGCGAAAGTGGTGGCAACGGCGTTCCGATGGGCGCACGAGGTCGATCCCAGGGCGGAGCTGGTGTATAACGACTTCAATGTCGGCCCCCAGCACCGGCGCCTGATCGAGCAGTTGATCAAAGATGGCGCTCCGTTTCAGATCATCGGGCTCCAGGCGCACATGCACCACAGAGAATGGTCGCTGGAGGAGGAGTGGGACGT
>Ga0181524_10002141_pt1 | contig 21074 bp, 32 predicted proteins | sample PEATcosm2014_Bin_34_FD_119761 | JGI IMG/M metagenome (GOLD analysis project Ga0181524, IMG submission 119761) | Peatland microbial communities from MTU Mesocosm Facility, Houghton, MI, USA - PEATcosm2014_Bin05_60_metaG | ecosystem: Environmental > Terrestrial > Soil > Wetlands > Peat | place... | reverse complement strand
TGGGTCCTCGTAGTCGAAGACCACATACGAGAACACGTTCGCTTGCGGACCGTAGTCGCGCCCTTTGACGACCATCGCCTCGAACCTCCCAGCGATGCGTGGCGTCCGCCAGTAGTTCGGACCTAGGTACCTCCACTCGATCGTCATCGGCAGACGTTCGCCACGATCACCCCAATGAAGATCAAACCGACAGCCGTACCAATCGTCCGGCGTGCCCGCGAGGTACCAAAACCAGAGCCACGATTGCGCACGGAATTCTGCCCCCTGTTCGCGCAGGGACCGTGTGATACTTTTTGAGCGCTTCGCCCGATGACCCGGCTGGCCGGTCCTACTTCGGGTGCGGGATGCGATCATCCCGCCGCGCCGGAGAGTTTCGATGTTGGCGCGGGTGAGTGCGAGCGCGCGCGAGATGTGGCTCATTCGAACGGTGCACGGCTCGTCATGTGTCTTTACCTAGTACACTGGCTGCCAGTCGCGCAGGTAACAGCTCGTCTCGGGCGCCGAGGTCGAGCTGTCTGTGAGCGGCGTGACGCGGACGAAGCTCACCCCGTCCTCCGTCTTCATGTCGAGCACGAAGGACATCGCGCTGTCCTCGTGATTCTTCGTGCTGTATGTGAGCCACCCTTTCCAGCTCCGCTTGCCGCTCGCGCTCCCGTGGCGCTGCGCGTAGGAGATCTGGACGAAGTCGGCCGTCGGGTGGAAGCACTTGAGGAGGCTCGACCCGAAGGTCTCGTTCCCCGCATGGGCGGTGCTCGCGGTGGTGCCCGCTGCGAGGCAGGGCAGCGCGAGGAGGAAAAGGATCGCGGTTCTCTTGTGAATTCGGTTCATTGTATGGGTTCCGGTTTTTGGGTTGGTCACAGCACCCCACGCCTGCGGAGGTTTCGGTCGTGGCGTTGGAAGATCGCGTCGTGTTTCTCGGTGTCCTCGTCGTCGAGATCACCGAGGGCGGCCATCGTGCCGTGGAACCAGCGAAGCACGAGCACCGTCGAGGTGGGCAGGCCCCCGCGTTTCGGGCCCGGCCCCTTGTCGACGACAGGCTCCCAGCCCGGGGCGACGTCGATCGCGTCCGCGCCGGGCTGGTGCGTGAGGTGCCAGGCCGAGCAGCGCGGGCACTTGTAGATGTAGTGCTTCGTCTTGTAGCGGACGTTGTCGAGGAGGGCCCGGTGACGCGCCTTCACGAGCGAGCCGAACCGGATCTTGCCGCAGTGGATGGGCTCGCCGCTCGGATCCTTTCGGATCTTTCTCCGGGAACGGCGATGATCGCGGTGCATGTCCATCATTGCGCCCGCCGCTTCTCCGGCTTTTTCGCTTCCACGCCTTTCCTGATGCAGTCCGAGCAGAGGTCGAGGTCATCGTCCGTCTGCTCCCATCCGTCCATCTGGGCTTGCTCCATCGTGTCGTTCACGTTGTCGTACGCAGACTCGGGCCCGCGCTTGTCGCAGCCGTCGCAGTAGACGACCGTGCCGGACACGGTGATGGTTTCGTGCTTGATGGTCATCAGGAACCTCGGATGTCGTCTTGGAGATCGTCGCTGTAGTCGGCGAGCTTGCCCGCGTGGAGACGGCAGCACGGCTCGCAGCAAAGGATACCCTCGCATTCGTAAAGCTCCTCGGGCTTGCAGCCGCAAAGCTCGCAGGTGTCGTCTTCTTCGAGGAAGAGGTCCATCGTCAGCTCACGAGGCTGCGCTTGAGCGCCTCGAAGAGGTCCGTGATGATGGCCTTGGGCGCCTCGCTCGCGAACGTGACCTCGAGCCCGGCGACCTTCTGGTCGACGGCCGCGCGGACGCGGTCCTGGTACTCGTCCCTGTACTTGCGCGCGTCGAACTCCGCCGAGGAGAGCTGCGAGACGAGCTTGTGCGCCAGCTCCAGCTCGACGTCCTTGAACACGGGCTTGCCGGCCGGCGCGACCTCCTCGTAGCTCCGCACCTCGCCCGCGTAGAAGATGTACTGGAGGATGAGACCGTTCTTGTACGGCCGGATGAAGACGACCTGCTGGCGGCCGCGGGTCCAGTACCGGCCGACGGCGATCCGGCCGGCGCCCACCATGGCCGCGGCGAGGAGCTGGAAGGCTTTTTCGCCTCCCTTGTCGGGGCCGATGTAGAAGCTCTTCTCGACATGGATGGGGTCCACGGTCTCCTCGGGGACGAACTCGGTGATCTCGAGCGAATCGATCTTCGTGGACTCGAGCTTCTTCAGCTCCTCCTCGGTGAACTGGACGTACTGGTCCTTGGCGAACTCGAACCCCTTGACCATGTCCGCGCGGTCGACGACCGCGTTGTCGAGGGGACACAGGTACTGCTGTTTCATGCGACCACCGCATTTCTTATGGAGCAGGTTGAATGAGAGGTTCTGCGACGAGGCCGCCGTGTAGACCTTGAAGGGGATGGAGACGAGACCGAAGGAGATCGTCCCGGAACCGATGGCTCGAGCTGTCATGGGGAGCAAGGTAACGATCCTGGGCTGGGAGTCAAGTGACGTTATCTAACCCTTGCGTTTTCGTTGCCCTGGCGCTAACTTGGCTCCCATGAGGAAAGCCGACGAAGACAGCAGCACGGTCCAGCTCTCGATCCGCGTGCCGAAGAACTGGCCGGCCCGCGCCGAGGAGATCGCGAAGAAGCTTTCTGAGCCCGGGATGACGTGGACACGGATGGACGCACTGAGAAGCGCGCTCGAGATCGGGTTCAAGAGCCTCGAGAAGAAAAAGAAGCGCTCAGGGTAGACTCTGGAGGTTCTCGATTGATCGGCCGTCAACTTGACGGTACCTTCCAGGCATGCCCCTCAACCCCGATGCATGCGCGCACTGTTCGAGCGCAGCGGCCATGACCCAGCAAGCGTTCGAGACCAAGGCTCCTCCCCCCGAGGCCATCAGGGCCGCGCTCCTGCTCGGGCTCGTCGTCGGTTCGAGCGCGGAGTTCGAGGCCGAAGACATGCCGGTGTGCGAAGAGTGCGGCGCGCAGATCGACAAGCTCCGCGCGCAGCTTTTCGGCGAGCCGGCCGGCGAACCTGCCGGCGAGGGTGGCGACGAAGCTCCGGACGCCGAACCAGCGTCCCAGACCTGACGGTGATCGGTGGTAGACTAAGCCCATGTCGAACTACGGACCTCCGCAGATTTTCCCGCCCGTGCCCGTCAACATCCCGGGGAGCGAAGCCCCCGTCACGCTCGTGGACGGCGTGCCTGTCTTCGTCCCCACGAACGCGGCCCCAGCGCTCGCGACCGGAACGGTTGGACCGCTCACGTCGCCGCTGTCGTCGGACCCGTTCTTCGTGCCGCCGATCGTGCTCGAAGTGGACCCGGACACGACCGGATGAACGGCGTCGGCGCAAAAGGTGTGCTCGTCTCGCAGTTCCCGACTGCCGAGGTCCTTCGTAACATCGTGGTCGCTCCGCCGATCGCGGTCCCAGAAGAGCCGAACAAGAGGATCGCCATGCTCGACATCGAGGACAACTGGCCCGCGAGCGTCTCCCGCGACGAGCCCGAGAAGCTGTCGGCGGAGACGAGGGCACACACGTTCTTCGTCCGGACCAAGAGGACCGAGCTGCTCGCGAACATCGACGTCCTCGGGCTCATCGCCCAGTGCCCCGTCACCCGGGACGGCGAGGGCGTCATCATCCACCGCGACGTGATCCAGTCACTCGGCTATCACTTGCTCGACAAGGTGCACGAGCTGGAGCAGCTGAGGAAGGGTCCGGGCGGCGAGCCCCACTACGACGAGAAGCTTTCGAGGGCGCTCGACCAGCTCGGCGACAAGGACGCCGAGATCAAGGAGCTGCGCGCGGCGCTCGGCGAGGCCAGCGTCAAGATCCGTCGACTCGAGAGCAAGCTCTTCAAGACATGACGGACGAGGAGTGGTTCAGGTTCCGCAACCACAATCCGCGGAAGTACGAGGGCCGCGTCGACCCTCGCGCGACGAGCGAGGACGTCCGCAGGCGCTATAACCGCGGCCGGTACTGGGTCATCGTCGAGGACGAAATATCCCGAAGGGGTAAAAGCGCCGGGTCCCCATGAGGCCTGAGGGCGCGAGGCTCCACCGGTTCCTGCTCGTCGGGCCCGACGGCGACTTCTGGTTCGATTCCGTCACCGAGGCGTTCAAGGCACGGGACGCCTCGCGGACGTCCGGCAGGTTCACTGTCTATGTGTCGCTTGAGGGATCGAGCAGTCGGTTCGTGGTCCTGCGTCCCTGAGAGAGGCGACGAGTCATCACTTCCGACCCCCATACGCGCCGACGGTCGCGACGAGTTTGACCTCAGTTCGCGCGCCAGATGAGAACTTCCGTCGTCGCCGGGTCCGTGGCCACGCCCGCGATGTTCATGAACACGACGCGCACGGTCGTCTGCGTCGGGTACGTCACGACCGATCCCACGATCGTGGTCCCGCCCGCGAGCGTGCCGAGGGTCCCGCGCTGCGTGAGCGTCGTACGCCCGAAGTTCCCGTCGAGGCCGACGTCGCCGGGCAGGCCCGGGTCGAGCGTGATGGTGAAGTCGCCCCCCGGCGACCCGCCCGGCGTCCGCACGACGTTGAGCACGCCCTGGCCCCCGTCGAAGAACAAGGGGTTCAGCGGGTCGATGATGAGGTTCGCGATGGGTTGCATCGGCGCTGCGGCGTAATCGGTCATGGCCTCTTCCTCTTTCTTCTTCCTCTTCGGTTCCGCTGCTGGCTTACGAGTGAGTGACGCCGTTCGCGTCGAGCGTGATCTCCGACTGCGCGTAGAGCTGTCCGTTGACGGACGCCCCGAGGCCGAGCGTGATCTCCGTCTGGCCCAAGTAGATGCCGACGCCCGCGGCCCCGGTCTCGAGCGCAATGACGCCCGCCGATGCCCAGAAGACGTTCGAGGCCACCGCGCCGCCCGCGAGCGTCACGGTGACGCCGACGGACTGCGTGATCCCTCCCGTCGTCTGGAAGATCCAGACGCCGTTCGCCGGGCCGCTCAGAACGAGGTTCGTGGGGATGAGCAGGGTCGTGTCGAAGAAGTAGATCCCGGGAGGCAGGGTGCGCCCGCCGATGTCTCCCCCGTTGAGGTTCACGACCGTAGGCGTCCGGCCCATCGCGTTCGTGTAGGCCGCCTGCATGTCGAGCACGGCCTGCGTCAGGTTCGCGGGCGTCGGCGGGTTGTAGTCCGCGGCATAGAGGAATCCCGTGACTTGGGCCGATGTCGACTGGACCGTACCGGCGCCTGGCGGCGTCTGCGCGAAGCCCACGAAGCCCGTATGCGACGCGGGCGAGAGTCCCACGTTGCCGATGATGGACGACGTCGGGATGTTCGTGATCTTCGTCTCCGCGAGCAGCGTGAAGCCTCCGGCTGTGCCGAGCGGGACCGGCACGCCGCCGCCACCGCCGCCTCCGCCGCCGCCGCCCCCGCCGGTCGACGCTACGCTGAGGGGCGCGCGCCAGATGATCACATCGGCTTCCTCGGGATCCGTTCCGACGCTCGCGATCGAGAAGACGATCCGCACGGTGAAGATGGTCGGGTAAGAGACCGCGACCTCTGTGATCGTCGTGCCGCCCGCGAGCGCGCCGAGCGTCCCGCGCTGCGTAACGAGCGTGTACCCTCCGCCCGTAAAGAAATCGATGTCCCCCGGCAGACCCGGGTCGAGCGTGATCGTGAAGTCGCCCGCTGCGGCGCCGCCGGCGGTGCGTGCGACGGACTGGACGCCGCGGCCGAGGAAGAGCGCCGAGCTTCCGAGGATGGGGAGGTTCGCCGGGTTGAGGAGCAGGTTCGCGATCGGTTGAAGCGGGGACGCAGCGTAGTCGGTCATCTGGCTTTCTTCCTTTTTCTTTCAGGTCCCGTTCAGTTGGTGCGCCAGACGGCGATCTCGGCTGCGGCCGGGTCAGTGCCCACGCCCGCGATGCTCATCACGATCCGGATGGTCGCGGTGCTCGGGTAAGTCACCGCCTGCTGTGTGATCGTCGAGCCCCCAGGGACCGCACCGAGCGTGCCGCGCTGGGTGATCATGGTCCTCGCGTAATTCGGGTCGAGACCCACGTCACCGGGGAGGCCTTGGTCGAGAACGATCGTGAAGTCGCCGAAGGCCGCCCCGAGCGGAGTCCGCAGGATCGAACCGACACCGCGTCCCGTGAAGACGGGCGCCCCGCTCACGAACGAGAGGATGCCGTTGATGATCGGTTGGATCGGCGCGGCTGCGTAGTTCGTCATGGTTTTACCTCGTGTGACGGCTCGAAAAATCGTACCACCCAAGACCGAGCCAACCCAAATTGGCCAAAATCCTAGAGAGAGTTGATCGGCGTCGTCGCCGAGACCGGGCTCGTTCCGATGTAGGCTATGACGTCCCTTGGCTCGTGAACGCGGCGCCGCCCGGGTTGATACCCTGGCCGCCGAGGCCCGCGGGGAAGCCCGTGTCGAGGTTCGTCACCGTGAGCGGTTTGTAGTGCCACACGGCGGGATCCGTCGCCGTGTAGTTCAGCGCGTTCGTCTGCTCGTTCACGCGAAGACCTCCGAGGTTCTGGAAAGTCTCGGTCGCCGTGAGCGGCGGCGCACTTCCGCCATACGAGATGCGCGATGAGCCTGCCGCATTGAACGTTCCGGGTCCCCACACTGTCGTTGTGTTGAGTGAGGACGGCGCGGGAAAGAATTGCCATGGACCGTAGAAGTTCACGGTGCCCACGATGCACACGAGCCCTTGGAAAGACTGCCCCTCGTTGATCGGACTCAAGGCGAAGAGCTTGTGGCACTGGATACCTGCGGCGGTCGCATCCAAGATGACATCGAAATCGAAGTTCCAGTTCACGGCGGCGTCGCCGTCGCTGATCGGGGTAATGGCTCCCGCGCGGATGGTCGTGAGCGGGTTCGCGCCCGCGGCCGCGAAGACACCTTCGCTGAAATACGAGTTCTGATGAAATACGGTCTCGTCGTCGCTCACGGCGATGTCGATGTAATCCGTCTGGAGCGTGCACTCGATGATGTTCGTGTCATTGCCGGAGTACGAATCGTTGTTCGAGAGACCGTTCGGCGACAAGAACGTCAGCGTGTAGAGCTGAATCGAGGCCCCGAATTCGATAAATGGGTCGAATGTAACGAACTGCACTTCGACAGGAGACACGAGCACGATGTTCACGGCGACTGGCTGATAGATGGTGATCGCGTCACCAGGAGCCCACGTATCGACCTCGCTTGGATTCCCCACGACATCAGCGCCGCCTGCATCGAGCGGCGGCACCATCGGCCGCATCGGTTGCGTCATCTCGAACGTCGTGCCCGCCGTGTTGACGTACGTCCATGCCCGCGACGGGTGCGTCGTGTTGACGACGAGCGCGCCGATGGGCGCTGCGAACCCAAGATCGGCGGTGAGGATCTGCCCCGCCGCGCGATTCTTCGGCGTGACCGCCCCGAGCACGCCAGAAAAGAGCTGCTGGGCAGCGCCGAGCACGCCCTGGACGATCAGGTACGAGTTATTCATAAGCGGCGTGAGGATGACGGGGTCGAGTGCTCCTTGCGCAGCCGTCTGGCTCGACATCCACGTCATGGTGAACGTCTGCGGGTCTGTGACGACGCCGCTTCCGAGTTTCGGTGAATAGGTCCCCCATTTGGCCGCGACGCCGTTGGTAAACGTGAGCACCGGATGCGCGGCGTCGATACCGCTGTTCGAGTCGCTCGCGAGCCCCGTGCTGTTCGCGGGGTCGATGAACCACGTGAGCTGCGTCCACGTGGGATTGGCGAGCGGCGAGATCCACTCGGCCTGAAGCGGGCCGGTCGTTGGCGTCGCGGGAGGACCGAGCGTCGTCAGCACCTGTCCAAAGAGCGCTGCCGGTGCGACGACGTTCGCACCCGCGGGCCCCTCGACCCCGACGGCCCCAGGGGTCGTCGCTGGGGCAAGCGTTCCCCCGCTGCCGGCCGCCGTGTCCGGCCACACATCTTGTGCGGGGCCGACGCCTTGCTCGGAGATGGTGAGATCGGGGATGATTTTTACGCCTGCCATGGTTTCTTCTTTCTTTACGGTTGCGTCGAGATCGAAGCGCTGTTTTGTGGATCCACGAACCACGTAGCTTGGTTCCACGTGGGGTTATTCGTGGGCGAGATCCACTCGGCCTGGAGCGGTCCAGACGTCGGCGTCGCCGGCGGCCCGAGCGTCGTGAGCACCTGGCCGAAGAGCGCCCCCGGCGCGACGACGTTCGCGCCCGCGGGACCCTCGACCCCCACGGCTCCCGGAGTCGTGGCCGGGGCGAGCGTTCCCCCGCTGCCCGCCGCCGTGTCCGGCCACACGTCTTGCGCGGGGCCGACGCCTTGCTCGGCGATGGTGAGGTCCGGGATGATTTTTACACCTGCCATGATGAATTAGCCTTCCTTATGGAGTCGCTTGGCTGGAGAACCCGCCGCCGTTCGCCACGTCGAGTGCGAGGCCGTTGAACTCGGCGGGATTGTCGAGCGCCGCCGCACTGAGCGCGAACGGGCCCGACCACAAGTTCGTGCTCGTGTTGAACGTGCTCGCGATCGATTGGTCGTCGAGCTGGAGGCCGCCCGTGTTGATGAAGACCGCGGCGGCGGGAGCGCTGTAGAAGATGCGCGACGCTGCCTGGACCTCCATGACGCCCGGGCCCCAGAGGAGCGGGGGATTAAAGAGGCCCATCACGAAATCCCACGTGCCAGACCAGATACTCTTGCCGGCGATGTACATGGTCCCGACGCTGTTCTCGGAGATCGCGGGATCCGTGAACGGTGATCGAAAAATCATCCCGGTGCCGCAGTTGATGATGGCGTCGTAGTCGATCCCGGCGGCCGACGTGATGCCGTTCACGACGACGCCGCCCAGGATGACCGTGTACAGGTCGGACGCGACCGACGCTGCGTAGCCGCCGGCCGAGTAGCAGTTGGCGAAACCCGTGTCGACGACGTCGTTCTTCGTTCGGTTGTCCACGCTCGTGTCGAAGCGGCACTCCGCGATCGTGGTCTCGTTCTGAATGATGACCGGCGAGATCGGCTCGCTGATGGAGGAGAAGACCACGTGGATCGCCTGGATCTGGCCGAGGAAGTCAGCGTCGTAGGTCGCGATGGTCGGCTGGATCTGGATCACGTTGATCGAGATGGGTTCGTAGGCCACGAATGCGTCCCCGTTCGACCACGTGTTGTCCTCTGCCGAGACGAAGAGATCGATCGGGAGCGCGTACGCTGCCATCGGTTGCGAAATTGCGTACGTCGTTCCAGACACAAGCTCGTATACCCATGCATACGAACCCTTCGTGCTATTAAAAAGCAGCGTGCCGGGCAGGAGCGCCGCGCCGAGGTTCGCGTTGAGCAGCTGCGCCGCCGGGCGGTTCTTCGGAACGACGCCCGCGAGGATGCCCGAACCGACTTCTTGTGCGGGCCCAAGCGCGCCCGTGATGGTGAGGTACACGCCCTCGATCGCGGGGGGCACGACGTCCATCACGGGCATGAGCACGACTGGGTCCCCGGGCCCGACCTGCGAGCTGAGCCACGTGAGGGTCGTGCTCTGGCGGATGCGCGGGCTGTACGTGCCCCATTTCGTCGCGATGCCGCCGTTGAACGTGAGCACCGGGTGGAGCGCGTCGATCCCACTGTTCGTGTCGCTCGCGAGCCCGGTCGAGTTCTGTGGGTCGACGAACCACGTAGCCTGGTTCCAGTACGGGTTCACGCTCGCGAGGTCTCCGACGGCCGACTGCCACGTTGCGGCTCCCGCGGTCGTGAGCATCGCTTCGCCCTCGAGCGGCGCCGTGGGCGAGATGGCGTTCGCATTCGCGGGGCCCGTGACGCCGATGTCCCCCACGGCCGGCGTGAGCGGCGACGTTCCTGCCGTCGCGAACGTCGAGTACGTCGAGATGCCGAGCGGAAACGTGACCGGCGTCCCGGTGTTGTTCAAGACCGAGACGCGGTACGCGCTCGCGACTGGGAGTTGGATCTTCCTCAAGACGGCCGTCACGCCGTCGAGTCCCGGCGGAACCATGATCTTCGCTACCGCAGCCTCGACGGATCCGGGGCCGTTACTGGCGTAGATCGTGATCACCATCCCGCCTGGACCACCGGGCGGGATGACGGTCTGGTTGAGCACCACGTCCATCGTCTGCGAGAAGCCCGGGACGATCGGTGAGAAAACTTCCACGAACGAGGGGGCTGTGATGGCCGGCGCGATGTTCGAGGTGCCCGCGAGGTCGAACTCGTCGACGCCTGCGAGCGTCGCGATCAAGGGCGACCGTACCTGGGGCTGCGTGGACTGCGTCGGGAGCGCGGTCGCGGTGAGCATGTACGAGGTCCCGCCGGCTCGAACGTATTGACGGCCTTGGCAATATCCGAAGGGGTAAGACGTGCCCGCGCCGCTCGGGACAAGGGGCCACTGGAGGATCACGCCCTTCGGGTTCGAGAGCGCCGAGCTTCCGACCACCGTGGACTCGGCCACGAGCGTCGTGAGTCCGGAGACCACGCTGTAAAGCTTGTAGACCAGCTGTCCGAGTCCATCGGGGGAGTTACCTCCGAGAACGAACGCGCTCACGACGTCGAAAGGACCTCCCGCGATCGTGGCGACCACGACCTCGTCGCCGACCGTCGGGGTGAGCGTGCCGGTGGCTGACGTGACGGGCATGGCTTACGGCGTCCCCTGGTTCGTGATGCACGCGCCGCCGACGTTGATCGCGAACCCGTTGAACTCGGCCGGGTTGTCGATGTTCGCGGCTGTGATCGTGAACGGCCCGGACCACACGTTCGTGATCGGGTCGAAGGTGTTCGCGACGGTCTGGTCGTCGAGGTGGATGCCGCCCGTATTGAGGAAGACAGTCTCGGCCGAACCCGGCGCGTCCGGGATGAAGATGCGCGTACCGGCGCCCTGTGCCTCGAACAACCCCGGGCCCCAGATGACGCACGCGGGCGGCTGCGACAGATTACCGTTCGTGAGGTCCCACGTCCCGTTCCAGATGCTCTTGCCGGAGATGTAAAGCCGGCCCTGCTGGTTTTTCGTCACGATGGGATCCGAAAACGGCGAACGCATGAGCGACCCGAACCCGGCGTCGAGGATCGCGTCGTAATCGAACGCGTACGACGCCGTATCCGGCGTCAGGTTGAGCCCCGCAAGAAACATCGAGAAGATGTTCGACGCGTTGCCGGAGGCGCCGCCCCCGATCGCGCACACGTTGATGTAGCCCGTGCGGCGCACGTCATTCTCCGTGTTGTCGATGAGGTAGCTGTCAAGAACGCACTGCGTGAGCGTCACGTTGTTGTAGATGAAGATCGACGATCCGCCGGCCCCGTTCACGGAGAAGCAGTACATGTTGATGAGCTGCAGGCTCTGCGTGGGCGTGGGAATGGGCGCCGCGACAGCGATAAGCGGCTGGACTTTGATGACGTTGATCGCGACGGGCGCGTACGCGACGAACGTGTCGCCGTTCGCCCACGTGTCGACTTCCGTGACGTTGCCGAAGTCGGCCGGCGGCACGATCGGCGCGAGGGGCTGAGTGAGGTTGAAGGTCGTCCCTCCCGTGTTCAGGTACGTCCATGCGAACGACGCTTTGCCGGGCGTCGTGTTCTGGATGAGCGTCCCTTGCGGGAACACGACCCCGAGGTCCGCGGTGAGGAGCTGGCCCGTCGTGCGGTTCTTCGCGATGACGCCGGCGAGCACGCCCGAGCCCACTTCCTGGGACGGCCCGAGCACGCCCGAAACCATGAGCACCGCGCCAGCGGTCGAGGGCGGGAGCGCGTCCATGATCGGCGTCAAGATGACCGGGTCGCCGGTGCCGAGCTGGCTCGAGAGCCACTGGATCGAAGTGTTCTGCCTGAGGCGCGGGCTGTACGTGCCCCACTTCGTCGCGATGCCGCCGTTGTACGACAACACCGCGGTCGCGACGGTCATCCCATCGTTCGCGTCCGACGCGGTTCCGGTAGAGTTCAGCGGGTCGACGAACCACGTGGCTTGGTTCCAGTAGGGGTTATTCTGCACGGCAGACTGCCACGCCGCGGCACCAAACTGCGTCACGAGCGCTTCGCCCTGGAGCGGCGCCGTCGGGGCGATCAAGTTCGCGTTCTCGGGGCCCGAAACGCCAACGTTCCCCGCGAGCGGCGTCAGAGCCCCGGCGCCCGCGACGGCCACGACCGAGTACGTCGCGATGCCAAGTGGCACCGAGATAGCGGCGCCGGATTGGTTCGAGACTCCCACGCGGTACACACTTGCGGCGGGGAGCGTGACGTTCCGGAGCACCGCCGTCGTCGCGTCAGGACCGGGGAGCGTGACGGATTGGACGACCGCCTCGACGCTCCCGGGACCGTTGTTCGCGAAGATCGTAATGATCGTCGTCTGGGGCAGACCAGTCTGATCCACCGACACGTCCATCGACTGCGCGAAGCCCGCGACGTTCGGCGACGAGGCGATGGAGTAGGGCGGCACGACGAGCACGGGCGAGATCGTCGCCGGAGCGGCCGCGTCGTTCTCGTCGTCGCCGGCCACGGTTGCCGTCGCCGGAGAACGCGGTTGCGTCGCGAACTCGAGCGTCTGGCCAACTCCGGGGACTGCCGTCACCGTGAGCGTGTACGAGGTCCCTCCGGCCCGGACGAATTGCGACGCGGCCCCTCCGCTCCCGGGGATCTGCCACTGGAGGATCGAAGAAGCACCGCCGCCGACGATCGTGCTCTCGGCGACGAGCGACGAGAGTCCCCCGACGATAGAATAGAGCCGGTAGATGAGCTGTCCGAAGCCGTCCGGTGTTCCTCCGCCGATGGCGAACGCGGAGACGACGTCGAACGGACCGCCGCCGATCGTCGCGATCGTGATCTCTCCACCGAGGACGGGAGTGACTGTACCTGTGTTCGATGTGACTGGCATGGGTGCCGCTCCGCTCTCGATTAGCCGACTGGAAAATCGCTAAAAGAGGGGCTCGGCACCTATTCCGAATCCCGCTTCCTACCGTCTTTGTGCGCTCGAATTACTGCTTCATCGCCTCGTGGAAATCTACCACAGTCATGGGTTCGAGAGACCATTCTTGACCGGTTCGCTGAGCACCGGTGTGAGACTCGTGATGGCCGCCGCTGGGAAGTTGCCGGTCACGACCGTTTGGTACGCGATGCTCGATCCGCTGATCGAATACACCACCTCCACGCTGGATCCGATCGTGGCGCCGCTTTTCGTAGGCCCGATGTACTGGATCGTAAATATCACTTGCGTGGGGGTCGTCGGATTGGGCGAGAACGAGAGACCGCTGAAGAGGAACTCGCTGCCGGATCTAGGCCGAAACGACCCCCTGAGAGTGAGCACGGACCTCCTGAGAACGCGATCCATCACGACCTTGATGCTCGGGACGGTGCGCCTGGGCCTCATTACAGAGATCATCACCTGCTCCACCACGCAGCGACGCGATCGCCGAAACGGTTCATGGCCGCTTGCCTCGCCTGGCACGGCGAGCAAGGCGACCCTTGGGAATCCCTGAAAAGGGATTGGATCCCCACAGCCTTCGTCATGCGCGCGACGGCGTCCCCGAGCGGGAGACGTGACTGGAAGCTCGCCTGGAAGCTCCGCGTAAGCTCGGTCGCCTGCTCGTACCCAAGCTCGTAGCGTTCGCCCGAGGACGAGAGGCCGTACGCGGGCGCGGTCTGCATGCCGTAGCCGTCGTCATGAAGCTGCTGGTCGGGACCGATGTAGATCATCAAGAGGCTCCTTGCCTACGCGTTCTCACGAGGGCGTACCCAGCGATGCCGATGCCCGCGAGGACTGTGGCGCCCACGATCGCGAGGCCGATCTTCGCGCCGCGGGTCTTCGGGTAGAAAAGTTCTTTGAGAGTGCTCGCGCCCGTGTCGAGCCACCCGTGGCTCGGGTAGACCTTGTCCGCGTAGTACTGGAACGCGGTAGCGGGGCCTATGGCTATGTTCTTCACCCAGCCCCACGGAGAGCCCTGGATAGCTTTGAGCGTCTCGTCGGGCGGCGCGCTACGCGCGAGCGCCGTGAAGATGGCGCTCATGTTTTTCTGCACCATCGTCCTCGCGGTCGCCTCGAGTCCTTCTTGCCAGCTCGAGTACGCCTTGATCCCTTTGACCTTCAGGTTCGCGTCGCGCGCGCCAGGCATCGAGTACATCGTGTTGAGCGGGTTGAACCGCGCGCTGTTCGCCATGTCGCCGCCCTCGATCGCCTGGAACGCGATGAGCGCGGTGATGTTGTTCGCCGTCACGGGCAGCGCGAGCCTCTTGAGGAGGGCCTCCGCGAAATCCGCGGGCGTCACTGTCTCCGTGAGTGCCACTCTGCCCCTCAATCCGTGAGGCCGGCCACCATCGCGGCTTGCTCGGTGATCGGTCCCCTCGGACGCGCGCGAATCGTGCGGAGCGCCCTCACGTACTGGGAATTCGTGAGCGCGGGACCGAATGGCGAGTCACGCCTCTCTTGCACGGCGCGAACGGCCGCGAGCCCGTCGCAGCCCGTCAACCGCGCGAACGTGAGGGCTGCAACGAAGCCCGAGCGGTTCCGCCCTTGCACGCACGTGACGAGCGCGCCCCGGCCGCTCCTGCACGCAGCCGCGAGGTGACCGGAGAGCCAGAGCGCCTCCTCGAGCTGCACGCGCGTCGGCGGCGAGCCGTCGTCGATGAGCGAGCAGCGGACGACCGAGACTCCCGGGAACGATTCCCTCGGGGGTTGATGCTCGGCCGCGCAGAGCGCGACGACGCTGAAACCGGCGCGCGCGAGGCTGCGTCCTATGGGAGGGGCACTGCCCACCCAGAGACCGGTCGTGATCTCGCTCGCGTCGATGCGCTGCATCAACGACCTTTGCGGTGCTTCGTGCGGCGACGACCTCTCCTGAGGGCTTCTCCTGCACGGTGATATTCGCGCTTGGCTGCCGTGTAGGCAGCGCGAAGCGACGAGGACTTGCGAACTTTTCTGGCCATGGTCTTCTTCTCCTATGACGTCGCGCTTTTCGCGACGCCGTTTTGCGGTTGTGCGGGAACGTTCACCGCGGGTTGCGATTGCGCCATCACTTGCGTCGCCGTCTCTGGGGCCGCCTGGACGACGGGCACCTGCGATGGGGGCTGCGGATAGGTTCCTGGCGGCACGCCGTACGCTCCTTGTGCGGGAGGGACGCCGTACGCGCCCGGCGGAACGTAAGCCTGCTGCGGCTGCTGGCCAGGTTGACTGGGTTGGCTCGACAAAGGACCGAGCGGCATGGGCTGCGCACGAAGGACCGCGGCCGCAGCCTGCTTCGGGTCTCGGAGGTCGAGCTGCCCCGGGGGGATCTCCGGGTAGAGTGACTGCGGCTGCTGCGGTTGCTGCGGCGCCTGCTGCGGCTGCTGCGGCTGCTGCGGAACCTGCTGCTGTTGCCCATAACCGGGCGGCGGTTGCTGCTGCGTCTGCGCCTCCCCACCTGGAGGCGGCGACCTATAACCCACGAGATGAGGAGGTTGCCCGTACGGTTGCTGCGGGCGGCGCACGAACATGCTCGGGGGCCGGCCCATCATGAACCGTTTCAGCTCGCCTTGGAGGGCAAGCTCGTACTTCATCCGGCTCTCGAGGTCCTGCTTGCCGAGGTTGCCGAACCCGAGGAGATTCTCGAGCCACTCGCGGGCCGTGGGATCAAGATCGCTCCCCTCGAAGAGGAGCGCGAGGTCGCCGAAGCCGGCCTCCATCTTCATCGCGGCCTCGCGGAGGAACATGTACCGCTTCTCCGATTGGCCGATGAGGCCCATGAGGACGCGCGCGGGTGTGTAGAGGTCGCCGTTTGGCTGCGGGCGGCGATACTCGGGCGGTGGCGGGGGTGGGAAGTTCCGATTCATGACTTCGCTCCCAGGGGTCGTTCGTCATGGACTGTCACGCGCCCCTTCGGGGCTTGCTGGTTCAGTTTCATTTTCTTTCTTCTCAGAGCATAACGGCAAACGATCGCGTGGCGAAATTTGGGCAATAGCTAGTCAGACTCGAACGGGTCCTTCTTCCGCGGGCGGATCTTCGACTCTTTCGCGGGCGCCGGCATTACGTCGAAACCCTCGAGCAGATCGAAAGCGTCCTGGAGCGAGGTCACGGCGAGGTAGCGTGAGCGGTCCTCATCCTCGTCGGAATCGTCGAGCATGTTGTCGATGTCGGTCACCGGGAAGGACTGCGCGGGTCCCATGATCGTCTTGAAACCCATGAGGCGCGCGGCCCTGATGCGTGCGTCATTGTAGGCGACGGGGCGCACCTCCCCCGCGAGGCCGATCTCGCCGAACGCCACGAAGGACTTCGGCAGCGCCGTCCCGAGCGCATACGAGGCGAGTGCGAGCGCGAGCGGGAGATCGAGCGCTGGGTCCTTGATGTCCTCGAGCCCACCCGGCACGTTGGCGAAAATCTCGCGGCCCATGTCCACGCCGAGCCGCCTCTGAAGGATCGCGATCGTTTGCGTCGCGCGCTGGTTCGAGAGGCCCATGATGACGCGCTTGTGCTGCGCGCTTGCGGCGCTGCCCGCCGCCGCCGGGCCGAGGAGCGTCTGGAACTCGACCGCGAAGGGGCGCGGCCCCGAAGCGACCAGCCCGACGCACACGCCGAGGAGCGCGTCCTTGTGGCGCGGAAGCAGAAGCTCGCTCGGGTTCTCGATCGAGTTCAGGCCCTCCTTCGTCATGCGGAAGAGCGCCATCTCGTTCGTGTCGCCGAAGCGGTTCTTGTTCGCGCGGATGGAGCGAAGCTCGCCGAGTCCCTCCTTGTGGAACTCGAGCACGGCGTCGACGAGGTGCTCGAGCGTCTTGGGGCCCGCGATGGCGCCGTCCTTCGTGACGTGCGCCACGATGAAGCAGCCGATGCCGCGCTTGCGGCACAGGTCGACGAGGAAGAGCGCGCACTCGCGCACCTGGGTGACGGACCCAGCCGGCCCGTCGACGCCGGGCATGACCATCGTCTGGATGGAGTCGACGATGAGCACGTCGGGGTCGATCTCGACCACCTGCCGGCCGATCTCGTGAACGTCGCACTCGTTGTGGAGGTAAAGGCTCTTCGACTCCATGGAGAGCCGCACGGCGCGGCCCTTGATCTGGCTGTTCGTCTCCTCGGCCGACACGTAGAGGATCGTGAGCGGTTCGGCCGCCTCACCGGTCTCTGCGTTCGTCACCTCGCACATCGAGAGATCGATCGAGACCTGCAGGAGCAGCGTCGATTTGCCGATCCCGGGGTCGCCCGAGATGAGCACCGTCGAGCCCGTGACGATTCCGCCTCCGAGCACGCGATCGAACTCGCGCGTCCCAGTGGAAATGCGCTCGTAGTCCGTGATGGGGACGTCCTTCAGGAGCTGCGGCTTCTGGCCTGAACCGATCCAGCGGTTGCCCATCGTGTTCGAGGGCTTGCCGACGGCGACTTCCCCGAAGGCCCTGCAGTCGTCGTGCGGGCACTGGGGAACCCAGCACGGGCCAACGCCGCGGTTGCAGACTTTGCAGAAGTGCTCCGTGCCTCTCTCGTCGCTCATTTAGCCACCGCGTAGAGGAGCGCCGCGCCCCCGAGGACCGCGACGCCAACCATCACGTACTTCGCGATGCGGACCGTCTCCTCGTGCTCTCTCGCGGTCCTGTCGACCTGGGCGAGCGTCCTGTCAGCTTTTTGGCTGAGGGCTGCGATGGATCTGCGCGCCTCCTCGGCGGCGAGCGTGGTCGCGTCGGCTGCAGCTGCCGCCTTCTGCGGAGCATCTCCGAGCGGGTGGAACTCCGGGACACCTTGGCTGATGTTCTTCCACGTGTTGCTCGCGGCCGTGCCGAGCTGGCCGAGCTTCTCGCCGAGCTTCTCCGCCCATTCCTTGCCCGGATAGTCGAGGCCCACGTACGGGTACGGCCAGCCACCCCAATCCTGGGCATATTCTTCCCATCCAGGATGGCCGTAGTCCCATGCTCCCGCCGGCGCCAACCAAAAAGGCGGTGCGTAGGCGTAGTCCACGGGCTGACCTCCCCAATAGAGTGAGGAGGGTGACCCGTGGTGAAACAGGTAGGCCCCGTGCATGGGCGTGCGGCCTAATAGCGGTGGAAGTGTTCGTGGCCGATCGGCATGTGCTCGTGCTCCCAGCGGTGCTGGTGGCCTTCCTCCCACGGGTGGAAACCCGTCCTCGGGGCGAGCATGGCGATGGGCTTGCCGGTCTCCGCCATCACGTACCCGGCGGCCATCACGACCCCGGCGCCGCTGGCGGCGTACTTGGCGATCTTGCCGTAGTCGAACCCGCGCGATTTGCGCCCGAAGAGGAAGCTCGCCACCGTGCCCGCGATGGCGCCAGTGAGCGCCGCCTTCTTGTAGTCAACCATGATGATGTTCTCCTTGTCTCGTCTCAGCTGCGTTGAAGTTTTGGATTCCGAAATTACGTCGTCACCACCAGCCCGCGCGGAAATCGTGTTCGCGCTCGCGGCGCTCACGTTCGCGGCGCTCGCGCTCGCGGGTTTCGGGCTGCTCGTGCTCACGGTGGTTCAGGCGGTGCTCGAAACCTCCGTGTTCCACACCTGCGGGTGTTCCGAAGCGGCTCCACGGCTCCCAACCGGTCATGGTGGAGCTGGCTGCGCCTTGCGGGGGGAGCGACACCGGCACGAGCTTCGACTCGTAAGCGCGGATGTACCACTCGACGCCAAAGATCCCGGCGAACACCGCACCGGCGGCGGTGCTTTCCTTGACGCTGAGCCCCCTCAGCGTCTTGTAGGCGAACAAGCCTGCGACGAACTTGAATGCCGGGTTGAAGCTCCGCTCGATCGCCGGGCTGATGAGGTGTGAGCGACCCTTGATGGGTTTGAGCGACTCCTCCGCCATCCAGTAGTAGGCGAGCGCGGCGAGGCCGACTTTCGCGTACTCCCACCCGCGGCTCTTGGGGCCGCGATCGAGGATGTCTATGTTCGCTCCGTTCGCCATGTTCTCCTCCTCAGCGCGTGCTCCCGTGGCGCGCGCGGCGGCGGCGCTTGCCATGGTGCAGGCCTCGCATGTTGAGTGCGAAGAGCGCCATGTGCCCCACGTGACCGCCCTTGTGCACGTTCTTGCGGAGCACGGGCGTCGGGATCTTCTCGCCCGCGGCGTAGCCGAGCGCGCGGTGGAGCGCCCCCTTGTGCTTCTTCACGCCGCTCGCCTGGATCCATTTACGTCTGCGCTTCATCTTCATGCTCCCATCTGCTTGCCCGTCTGCCCCGCGATCGCGGCACCTAGGTGCGCGCGATCCTGCGAGTTGATACAGCCGACCGCGTAGCGGATCGCCGCCGCCGTACCGCCGTCCATCCGCCCCGTCGGCGGTTGCCCGAAGCGCGACTGGATCGCCTTGATGGCTTCCCGCGTCGCGCGGCTCGGGACACCATCTTCGGCGAGCGGGGGCTCTGCGCCGAGCACGTTCAGATCTTTCTGGGCGAACAAGACTTCCAGAGGCGCCGACAGCACGTGCAGCGCTTCCACGACCTCGGGCGGCGCCTGCATGAGCGTCGCGACGTCGGCGTTCTGCGCGAAGGACTTGATCGAGTCGAGGATCTGCGCCGCGGCCGTCGCCTCGTGGAGGTGCTGGAGGTAGTCCGCCGTGGTCACGACCTTCGTGCGGAGGACGGTTCGCGCGGCTGGCTGGAGCAGCTCATGACGGCGCTCGAGGAGACCGTGGCGCTCTCGGAGGGGGTAATATCCCCCTGCCTTCGTCGGCCCAGCTTGACCATGCTCCGCGAGCTGGGCCTCGGCATGACGGTGCGCGAGGATCCAGATGAGCAGTCCTCCCGGGAGGAGCCAGAAAAGGAGCGGCATCTACGGACGCCTCCAGTCATGGGATTGACCGATGTAGGCCGTCGCATGCGCCACTTGCGCCGTCCTCTCGCCAATCACCTTCGCGGCCTTCTCGTGGCCGGCTGCGCTAAGCTTCGCGGCGAGCACGCCGAGGATCTCTGGGTCATGCTCGCGCGCGAGCGCCGCCAGCACTGCGGAGCGCGCGGCCGGGGTGAGGTCTGCATCGAGCGGGATCGGCGACCCGTTGTGGTCCTTGTAGCGGCGGCGCGAGTGGACGACGAGCAGACCTACGCCGATGGCGGCGCATGCCACCACGGCTTTCTTCGCTGGGGTCCACTCGATCGTCGTCACTTACAGTCTTCGTCTTCCTTAGAGCTGCGGGGGCGGGGCCCCGTTCGGGAACATGGCCACCATGACGCCCTTGCTGCCGTCGCCGTACGGAGCGCCCTGCTGCTGCGGCGGCGGGTAGTTCGGGTACTGCTGCACGACGCCGCCCCCGCCGGGGTAACCTTGGTTCGGCTGGCCGGCTCCGGGCTGGTTCGGGTACTGCTGCACCATCGTGCCCTGGCTCCCGGGCTGGTGCTGGATCGGCGACTGGACGCCCATCGCGACCTGGCCTTGCGGCATCAGCGCGAGCGGGGACCCGTCGTTGCACACGAACGTCGAGCGGAGCGTACCCATCGCGGCGCACTGCCCGAGGCACTCGCGGATGATGAGGAACGCCGTCGGGTTCGCGGAGCGCGTATCGGACCGGCTCGCGAGGCCGCCAAGGACTGTCGGCAGGAGGGTGAAGAAGACCTGCAGGTCGGTCGGCCTCGGGTCCGTGAACTTCACGCCGGGGAGCACGTCTGAGGTTGTCGGGGACTCTTTCTGATCCATGGCTTCTTCTCTTTCTTTCGGTTCGGGTCGCCGGGGAGGCGATCACAAGCTCTGATCGTCCTCGTCGCGGTTCCAGCTCGCTTCGGAGAACTCGTCCGGGTACCCGCTGTATCCGCCGTAGGCCGCCTGCTGCTGCATGGCCATCGCCTGGTAGTATTCTTGCTCTTCGGAAATACCGCGTGGTGCGGCCTGGCCGGGGAGGTTCCTGAAGAACCGCACGAGCCACTGAGCCTCTGCGAGGGTGAATCCCATGGCGGTCTCAGAGGCCGTGGCCCCAGCCTCCGAAGCTGCCCCAGCTCCCGTAGCCGCCGAGGCCACCGGGGCCGCCGAACCCGATGGAGCCGTAGCCCCCGAAGCCGCTGTTCGGGCCCCAGTAGGGGTCTCGACCGAGCGCCCCCGGCTCGTACCCGGGTCCGGGATCGTACCCGTAGGTACCGAGGGGATCGTGGCCATACGAGCCTGGCTGGTCCGGAAACCATGAGCCTTGCGTCGCCGTCTCGGCGTCGGACGGCATGGGTGCCGCCATCGCCGCGGCTGCCCCGCCTCCGCCGATCGGCATCCCGGCCGGTAGCGGCTGCTGCATCTCTTGGTCTTGCA